>JGI12316J15310_10000125_pt15 | contig 22277 bp, 23 predicted proteins | sample MarCyaLeptolynsp_FD_15310 | JGI IMG/M metagenome (IMG submission 15310)
GGCCCTGGCACCGCTCAGTTGAGCAGCGCCAGCGACAGATTGAGGACACCTGCAAACCCGACCCAGGCCGCGTAAGGGCAGAACAGGAGCGCGGCAGTCCGGTCCGGTTGCCACCTGTCCACGATGAATAGAACGATCGCCGCGAGCATTCCAAGCAGGATAACCAGCGCAAACCACAGCTGATGCGCAATGAAAAAGACCGGTGACCAGGCCCAGTTCAGAACCATCTGTGCTACCCAGACCTTCATGGCGACCGACCGGGGTGCCTGTCGGAACGTGCGCCAGCCGGCGACCGCAATACAAATATAAAGGACGGTCCAGACCGGTCCGAAGATCCAGTTCGGCGGATTGAACGGCGGCTTTTGAAGGTTCTGATACCAGTCTCCCGGTGCCGATTGCGTGCCGATGAAAATTCCCATTCCAAGGACGACCACGACGAAACCAACGAGCGTCCCAACGGCAACCGGACTGTTCAGCTTCAACGGCGTTTCGGTTGACATCTTCTGCATTACTTTCCTGTTTTCCTCGGTCCAGCGTTTCATGGGACGGACGCATTGACCAGAACCAACTTGATGCCGCGCGCAAATCGCGCACCCAACATCGGTCCGTCAGACCTTCCGAGACCGAAACCGGCGCTGGAATTTTCGCTGACTTTTCCGTGTTCTACCGACGCGCGAACCTCAAAACGAAAAAACCTGAATATTTGAGTCGACTTTAAAATCCGGATTTGTTATTTCTGCGCTGCAATCTAACTAACGGAAAACGCTATGTCTTTCTTCAAACGCGTAGGCGCACTGACGTGCGCGTTCGTGGCCGGATCCCTGTTGGCCACGCCATCCTCGAGCGCTCTGGCCGAAGCCCTCACCTTCACAGATATCGCTGGCCGCGAAGTCACACTGCCTGAGATGCCGGACAAGATCATTCTGGGCGAAGGCCGGATGATGTACGGCATTGCGCCGCTCATTGAAGGCAACCCGTTTGAAAAGATCGTGGGCTGGAAAAGCGATCTGGTTCAGTACGACCCGGATGCGTTCCGCAAGTATCAGGGCGCTTTTCCGGAAGACGCGGCCCGGATGATCGACTTCGGCAATCCTTATGCCGGTGATTTTTCGATCGAAGCGGTTCTGGAGGCGGAAACCGACCTCGTCATTCTGGATGTGGGCAACCTCTTCAAGGCCGAAGAGACCGGTCTGATCGAGAAACTCGGCAACGCGGGCGTTCAGGTCGCTTTTATCGACTTCCGCCGCAACGCAACCGAAAACGCCGTTCCTTCCATGCTTATCCTCGGCCGGATCTTCGGTGAGGAGAAGCGCGCGGCGGAGTTCATCGATTTCTATATCGCGCAGATGCGCAAGGTGACGAATGTCGTTGACACGATCCCGGCTGAAGACCGTCCGCTGGTGGTTGTCGAGAATGCGGCCGGTTGGCAGACAGACTTCTGCTGCTGGTCATTCGGGCCTTACAACTACGGTCGGTTTGTCGAACTTGCCGGCGGCAAAAACTACGCGTCTACGCTTGCCAATGCCTATTCCGTCGATCTGAACCTTGAGGGGATCATCGAAGCGGACCCGGATGTGGTTTTCGGCACCGGCGCGAACTGGAAGGAAGCACGGCCGGAAGTGACGTCGACATTGCTTGGTTATGATGGCGACCCGGAAGTGAACGGTGACCGTCTCGCCGCCCTCGCCGCACGCCCCGGTTTTGCCGACCTTCGCGCTGTCAAAGAAGGGCGGTTCCACTCGATCTACCATCAGTTCTACAACTCGCCCTACCATTTCATCGCGGTTCAGGTTTTGGCGAAATGGCTGCACCCGGAAGATTTCGAGGATCTGGATCCCGAGGCGACCTTCAAGGAACTGCATGACAGGTTCCTGCCATACGAACTGTCCGGTCAGTTCTGGATCACGCTCAACAAGTAAGACTGCTTGCTCACGCGCCTCCGCTACAAACCGCAGCGGAGGCGCTCATCATGGATCGCTCATGTCTGACAGCACACTTGTATCCGGCGAAGCCTTGGCGCTGGTGCGCGCCTATAAACTCCGCCACCTGAGGCGGGTCCTGCTCGTCTGTTTCGCCTTTCTCCTTCTTGCAGGCCTTGTCGTCATCGACATCACGACGGGCCCTGCCGATCTCTCCATCTGGCGCACGATCGAAGTGATACTGGATCGCGCCGTTGCGACGCCCAAGGAGGACGTCATCATCTGGCAACTGCGTCTGCCTGTTGCCCTCATGGCCATTGCGGTCGGCGCGATGCTGGGGGTCGCGGGTGCGGAAATGCAGACCATCCTCAACAATCCGCTCGCCGATCCGTTCACGCTCGGCCTCAGTTCGGCAGCCGGGTTCGGGGCCGCGCTTGCGATCGTACTCGGCTGGTCCGTGATCCCGGGTGTCGGCGGTCTGTTCGTATCAGTGAACGCCTTCGTGTTTGCAATGCTGACCTCCTGCGCGCTTTTCCTGTTCACGCGGCTGCGCGGGGTCACGCCGGAGGCCATGATCCTGGTCGGCATCGCTATGCTGTTCACGTTCAACGCGCTGCTTGCTTTTCTTCAATACGGCGCTTCGGAAATTCAGCTGGCGCAGTTGATCTTCTGGCAGCTCGGTTCGCTGGCGCGGGCGACCTGGGGCAAAGTTGGCATCTGCTTCGCCATTCTGCTTTTGATGCTTCCCTGGTTCATGAGCCGTTCCTGGGCGCTGACCGCACTACGGATGGGTGAAGACAAGGCGGCCGCGCTTGGCGTCAATGTCGGTCTTTTGCGGATCACGGTCCTTGCCGGAGTTTCGCTGCTTGCGGCTGTTGCGGTTTCCTTCGTCGGCGCAGTCGCATTTGTCGGCCTGGTCGGTCCACACATCGCGCGCATGATCGTCGGTGAAGACCAGCGCGGGTTTCTGCCGCTGTCGGCACTGTGCGGTGCGCTCATCCTGTCCGGCACATCGATTGCCTCCAAGGCCATCACACCGGGCATTGTCTACCCGATCGGGATGATCACCTCCCTGATCGGCATACCGTTCTTCATTCTCCTGATCCTGGGGCAGCGCAAGAGGCATTGGCAATGAATGCGCTGACAGCGGAAAACCTGACATTCTCATATGGCTCAAGGCGGATTTTCGACCGGGTCGGGTTCGACCCGATCGCACCAGGTCAGCTGACGGCGCTCATTGGGCCGAATGCTGCGGGAAAGTCGACGCTTTTCCGCCTGATCGCAGGCCTGCTGAAACCAGAAACCGGCAAGGTCCATCTCGGTCGCACCGATCTCGACACGCTCACCACGCGCGCACGGCTGGAGCGCGTGTGTTTCATGCCCCAGTTCTTCACGGCGAATGCCGCGCTCACCGTCTTTGACGTGGTCATGATGGCCCACAAACAGCTCAAGGGATGGCGCGTGAACGAGGCTGACATGATCGCCGTCGGTTCCGCCCTTCAGACGGCGGGAATCGGGCACCTGTCGGAAGCTTATGTGAGCGAACTCTCGGGCGGCCAATCGCAAATGGTTTCCGTGACCCAGGCCCTGATCAGAAAGTCGGACGTCTATCTGTTCGACGAACCCACATCGGCGCTCGACCTGCGTCACCAGCTGGATGTTCTCAGCCAGATAAAGGCGGCTGTCGCGGATCGCGGCGCCATCGGTGTCGTCGCCTTGCACGACCTCAATCTTGCTGCGCGGTTTGCCGACAATCTGATCCTGCTCGGCGAAGGCCGGATCCTTGCTCAGGGATCGCCTGCGGACGTTATGCGTGCTGACGCAATTTCAAACACCTACGGCGTCGCAATCGAAACCTCCAAGGGGCCAAGAGAGGAGCTCATCGTCCATGCTTACGCGTCGTGAATTCATCATCTCAACAGCTGTGCTGGCGGGCACCGGATCAGCTCTCGCCTGCCCCGCCCCTCCGTCAACGGGAACAGAACACGGCGTGCTCATGCTCAATGCGGCTTGCGGGGATCCGGACACGCCGAACGTCTTCGAGCCGGCGATCCTACGGATCAACCCCGGCGACAGCGTCACGTTCGTCCCGACGGACGCCGGTCACAATTCGGCATCCAAACGCGGCATGATCCCGGAAGGTGCATCGCCCTGGAACGGAGCAATCGACGAGAATCTGACCGTCGAATTCACCGTCCCGGGGATCTACGGGCATATCTGCGTTCCCCACTACGAGTGGGGCATGGTTGGCCTTATCGTCGTTGGAAACGATCTCTCGAACCTGAAATCAGCGAAAAAAATCAGGCACCCCGGCAGCGCGCGCAAGGTGTTCCGCGCTCTTTTGAAAGAACTGGAAGCAAAGGCATAGCACCCGCCGTGAAAACAAACCTGATCGAAACCTGGTCCAGCCTTTCCGACGAAGAAGACACGATGACGGAGGATCACACCTGGATCTGGTGCGAAATGATCGATGCAATTGACGAAACCAATCTGTCCGGTGCAGACGTTCTTGACTTCGGCTGCAATCAGGGCGGATTTCTGCGGCTGCTGCATGACCTGCGTCCCTTCAGATCAGGTATCGGTGTGGACATCGCGCGCCGTCCCGTCGCAATCGCCGAGACGCTAAAGGGAAACCGTCCAATCTCGTACCGCGCTACCACCGACCTGTCCGGCCTGGAAACACGGTTTGATCTCGCGTTTTCGCATGAGGCGATCTATCTGGTCGAGGATCTTGACCGTCACGCACGGCAAATGGCCGGGGTACTGAAGCCGGGAGGCTGCTACTACGCGGTCACATGCTGCCACCGCGACTGTCCGCTCTGGGCGATGTGGCGGGCCAGGATCGAGGAATTCTCGAATGTTCCCGTTCCCAATCACAGCATCGCCGATATTGCCGGAGCCTTCCGGAACGCCGGTTATTCTGTCTCGGTTCGCCGCTTTCTGGCCAGTGCGTTTGTGCCCTTGAGTGAACCGAACGACTATTTCCCGACCGATGTGGACCGCCTGGAGACCTACAGCCGATGGAAGCTGATGTTCCGTTTCGAGACAGCAGGATGAGTTCAATTCAGTCTTCGATGCCGGAGAGTTGAAATTCCAGTGCGTAAGAAACGTTTTTCTCTGCACCACGCTTTGCAGAGGATGATCCACTCCATATCAACGGGCACTTGAATTTAAGGCTCTTTCAATCGGCGGATCGCCTGTTCTACACTGTGCGTTCGTCAAGAGTGGCCATGCAAGGCTGTGGGCAGGTGAATGCATTCTGTTGATATCGCGATGGCGCTGACCTTTGTGGTCATCGCGTCAACCGTCATCCTTTATGCCGTCGAGCGCTACCCGATCGAGACGGTCGCGCTTGGGTCCGTGACTGCTTTCATTGTCATCTTTTCCGTTCTGCCGGTGGAAACGCCGGACGGCAAGGCGGTCACCACGGCTGATTTTCTTATGGGATTTGCCAATCCTGCTCTTGTGACGGTGATCTGTCTGCTCATCATCGGCCAGGCGCTGTTCCAGACGGATGCCCTGGAAGGCCCGGCAAAGACAATCGTGCGGATGACGCGCGGCCGGTCAGCCTTTGCGACGATACCGATCCTTCTGGTGGTCGCCGTGCTCAGCGCCTTTTTGAACAATACGCCCGTTGTCGTCATGTTCCTGCCGATCCTGACCGCGGTTGCCGCAACGGTCGGGCAGTCCTCCTCCCGCGTTCTCATGCCACTGTCGTTCATTGCGATCCTGGGCGGCATGACCACGCTGATCGGCTCGTCGACAAACCTGCTGGTTGCCAACTACGCCGCGCAGTCCTCGGATCTCCAGCTGAGCTTTTTCAGTTTCACACCGATCGGCCTGATCGTTGCGGGTGTTGGCTCGCTCTACGTCTTCTTTGTCATGCCGCACCTTATGACGGCGCGCCAGACGATGGCGGAAGAGTTTCAGTCGACGTCGGGCAAACAGTTCATTGCACAGATTGAAATCACCTATGGACATCCGCTTGTCGGCGTCGAGGCGGTTTCGGGCATGTTTCCCAAACTCAAGGACATGACGGTTCGCCTCGTGCAACGCGGACAGGAACCGCTGTTGCCGCCATTCGAGAATGTTGTCCTGTCTCCCGGTGACACGGTCATTGTCGCAGCGACCAGGAACGCACTTGCAAATGCGCTTGCGCGCCGGCAACCGCTCATGGAAGCGGAGACGGAGCAGGCCAGCCCGGGCCGGGACCAGCAAGCCGTTCCACCAGGGTCAATCAGTCTGGCCGAAGTGGTCGTCGCCCCGGCCTCGAGACTGATGGGACGGACGCTGCCGCAATCCGGTTTCTACGCCGACACGGGCTGCCTTGTGATGGGCATTCAAAGGCGCAGCCGGATGCCGCGCATGGCGATGAACGATATCCGGCTCGAAGCCGGCGACGTGCTGCTCGTCGCCGGAAGCGAAGAAGAGATTGCCCGCCTTCGCGGCAATCGGGACGTGCTTCTGCTTGACTGGTCGACCGCCGAGGTCCCGCGACGGCGTTATGCGCCAAGAGCGCTTGCGATTTTTGCTTGCGTTGTTGCGCTGGCAGCGTCCGGGCTGGTCCCGATCGTCTCGGCAGCGATTGGCGGCACCTTCGCGATGATCGCAACCGGGTGCCTCAACATCCGGCAGGCCATGCGCGCGATCGACAGCCGGATTTTCATGCTGGTCGGTGCTTCGCTGGCCGCTGCGGTCGCGCTCGAGGCAACCGGGGGGGCAACGGCAATCGCCTCCGCGCTCGTGCATGTTCTGCACGGGGCGTCCGCCCCCGTCATTCTGTCTGCGCTGTTCTTTCTCGTCATGGTGCTGACGAACTTTCTTTCCAACAACGCCGCCGCGGTTCTGTTCACGCCCATCGCAATCAACCTGGCAAATCAGATCGGGCAGTCTCCGGAGGCCTTTGTCGTTTGTCTGATCATTGCGGCCAACACATCCTTCGCCACTCCGATCGGCTATCAGACCAACCTGATCGTCATGGGCCCGGGCCACTACCGGTTCATCGACTTCATCCGGGCGGGCGTTCCTCTGGCGCTCATTTTATGGTTGACGTTCTCGTTGGTCGCGCCATGGTACTATGGAATGTGAGCAATTCATTGAGGTATCGCAGGACAACAAGGTGACAAGACACCCGACAGACCATCCGCAGTTCTATCTGACGGCACCTGCGCCCTGCCCCTATCTGGAGGGCAAGCACGAGCGGAAGGTCTTTACCCATCTGGTCGGACACGGCGCGCCAGCGCTCAATGAAGTCCTGACGCAAGGCGGTTTCCGCCGCAGCCAGAACATTGCCTATCGCCCGGCCTGCGAACAGTGCCAGTCCTGCATTTCGGTGCGTGTGCGCGTAAACGATTTCAAGTGGACCAAGTCACTCAGACGCGTCTGGAAATCCGGCGCAAACCTCATAGGGGCCCGCCTGCCCGCAAGCCCCTCTGCGGAACAGTACGATCTCTTCCGGGATTATCTGCAAGAGCGGCACGAGGACGGCGGCATGACCGAGATGAGCGTGCTCGATTATGCAATGATGGTCGAGGACACGCATGTTGAAACGCTGGTGCTGGAATACCGGCAGCGCGGACCGGACAGTTTCGTGACCGGAACAGGGGAAGGCCCGCTGCTCGGTGTCGCGTTGAGCGATCAGCTCTCGGACGGATTGTCCATGGTTTATTCGTTCTATGATCCCGGCTATGCGGAAACCGCGCTCGGGACCTACATGATCCTCGATCACATTGAGCGCGCGCGCAAGATGCGGCTACCCTATGTTTATCTCGGATACTGGGTCGAGGGCTCTGCGAAGATGGCCTACAAGGCCCGGTTCAGACCGCAGGAACATCTCGGTCCGAACGGGTGGACCGTGGTTGAAGCCGACCCAGCAGACAAAAGCTAACGACCTCCCCATCAGCGGACACGACTGCGCGACCCTCGACGCAACGCAGGCCTGCTCTGGCTATTGTGCCGGAATGTGCTGCCTGATCTTTTCGAACACCGAGCGGAACATGTCCTCGGTCAGCCGTCCGGTGTTCGTGTTGTAGCGCGAACAATGATAGCTATCGAATAATGACATGCCGTGCCCTGGCAACTCGTGTTCGGCGCAATGTGCAAATGGAAACGCGGCCCGGCGCAGGTCAAGAGCCGTCAGAAAGGTCTCGTGCGCGATCCTTCCGAGCGCCAGCACCGCCCGGATCGACGGATTGGCGGCAAGGGTTGCCAGCAGATAGGGGCGGCACGCCTTGATCTCCGGACCCGTCGGTTTGTTCTGCGGCGGCAGGCAGCGCACGGCGTTGGTAATCAGCGCGTCTTTCAGCACAAGGCCGTCATCGGGACGCGCCAGGTAGGCTCCCTCGGCAAATCCGTATTCGAGCATCGTCTTGTAAAGAAGGTCACCCGCGTAATCACCGGTGAAGGGCCGTCCAGTGCAATTGGCACCCTTCATCCCCGGCGCAAGTCCGATGATGAGCAATCTGGGATTTACAGCAGAAAACGACGGAACCGGCGCATTGTGCCAGTCCGGATGCGCCACCTGCAGCTCGTGCCGCAGCGCGACGAGCCTCGGACAGACCGGGCAGTCCAGCGGCGGATCCGTGGGAGTCTGGTTGTCTACATGTGACGGCATGACGTCGTCTTAGTAGTCATCATCCTCGTCATCGTCACCTTCGACATGAGACGACATCTGCGGACGGACAGGCCGCTCGGACGGATCGCGGCCGATTTTGTTGGCAAGGCTTGCCAGATCAATGAAATGGTCGGCCTGACGGCGAAGATCGTCGGCGATCATCGGCGGCTGAGTCTTGAGAGTCGATACGACGCTGACCTTCCTGCCCTTGCGCTGCAGCGCTTCAACGAGTGAACGGAAATCGCCATCGCCCGAGAACAGCACGATGTGATCGACGGATTCCACAAGTTCCATGGCATCGACTGCAAGTTCGATATCCATGTTGCCCTTGACCTTGCGGCGTCCGGCACTGTCAACGAACTCTTTCACCGGCTTGGTGATGACCTTATACCCGTTGTAATCCAGCCAGTCGATGAGCGGCCGGATCGACGAATACTCCTGATCCTCTATGAGCGCAGTGTAATAATATGCGCGCAGCAGATATGCCTGTCCCTGGAACTCCTTCAACAGCCTTTTGTAATCGATATCAAATCCGATCGCCTTGGCCGTCGAGTACAAGTTGGCTCCGTCAATGAACAAAGCAACCTTTTCTCTAGCGTCAAACATATTAAGTGAAACCTTTCCGAGTTAAATGCGCTTTTGAAGGTAAAGTGATGGTTGAACAGGCTCCCGCAGCCAGAACCATTTTGCCTCTCACCCGGCAAACACATTTTTGCTGAGACTACATTTGACGCCTATCGCCGTTTTGCTCAGCTTATTGTTTTCTTTTTCCCACCGACCCTATTGATTCTTGTAGGTCCCCAGTAGTGCCGTACACTATATGACTGGACCGCTGCAATGCAAAAGAGATTGGAGCCAGAAAAAATCGATAAAAAACCTGCAAAAAGCGGCTATCTCCTCTGAAATCCCTATAGGGGTTGCATTTTGGAATTGTGGTCACTATACGCTTTTTTTTCAAGTTCCTTTAGCCTATGGAGACGTCGAATGGCGCGCGTGACCGTCGAGGACTGCATCGACAAGGTCGAAAACCGGTTTGAGCTGGTGCTGCTTGCTGCGCATCGGGCCCGCATGATCTCGAGCGGATCTCCGCTTACGATTGATCGCGACAATGACAAGAACCCTGTCGTTGCACTGCGCGAGATCGCCGAGCAGACCGTCAGCCCGGAAGACATGAAAGAAGACCTGATCCATTCCCTGCAAAAGTTTGTGGAAGTGGACGAGCCGGAAACCGAAGCCGTTCCGGTTGTGCCCTCCGCAAACCAGCACCAGGTTACCCAGGTCAACACTGTCGACGACAGTGCCGTGGAATTCGATCGCATGTCGGAAGAAGATCTTCTGCGCGGTCTGGAAGGTCTGGTGCCGCCGGAGCGCACCGACGACGTTTGATATCTCGTCAAGTTCCCGTCTGAAACGCACGCAGACCGTGCTCGCGTTTCAGGCGGATTTTGTTTTTCCTGCTGATGTCTCAGCCGGTTTCCAGGGTCGGTTGCGGCCATGATGCGTCAATACGAACTCGTTGAACGGGTTACACGCTATAACCCGGAAGCAGACGAGGCCTTGCTCAACAAGGCCTATGTCTATGCCATGCAGAAGCACGGCCCGCAGACGCGCGCATCCGGTGACCCCTACTTCTCACACCCGCTTGAAGTTGCCGCAATCCTGACGGATCTGCGTCTTGACGATGCGACAATTGCCGTCGCGTTATTGCATGACACGATCGAGGACACGGATGCGACGCGCGCTGAAATCGATGCGTTGTTTGGTGAGGAAATCGGCAAACTGGTCGAGGGCCTGACCAAGATCAAGCGGCTTGACCTGGTCTCGCAGAAAGCCAAGCAGGCGGAGAACTTCCGCAAACTGCTGCTTGCAATCGCCGACGATGTGCGCGTCCTGCTCGTCAAACTCGCCGACCGGCTGCACAACATGCGCACACTTCAGCACATGCCTGCGCACAAGCGTGGCCGCATTGCCGAGGAAACCATGGAAATCTATGCGCCGCTGGCCGGCCGCATGGGGATGCATGACATGCGCGAGGAGCTTGAGGACATATCGTTTCACACGCTCAACCCGGAAGCGTACGAGACGATCACCGACCGCCTGGTGGACCTGCGCGAAAAAAACCGCGACCTCATTGCCGATATCGAAACGACACTGACCGAGCGGCTCAGCGAACGCGGCATGGCGGCGGAAGTCAGGGGCCGGGAAAAGCGCCCCTATTCGATCTTCCGCAAGATGCAGCGCAAGGCGATCGGGTTCGAGCAGCTTTCTGACATTTACGGTTTCCGGGTCACCGTGGGCACCGTGGAAGCGTGCTACCGCGTGCTCGGTGTCATTCATACCACCTGGCCGACCGTTCCGGGACGGTTCAAGGACTATATCTCAACGCCGAAGCAGAACGACTACAAGTCGATCCACACGACGATCGTCGGGCCGTCGCGCCAGAGGGTCGAACTCCAGATCCGCACGATCTCCATGGACCGGGTTGCCGAATACGGGATCGCCGCCCACGCGCTTTACAAGGACGGCGAGCTGGGCGGCCGGAACATTGCCCGCCATACCGAAGACTGCCGCGCCTTCGAGTGGCTGCGGCGCACGACCGAGCTGCTTGCCCAGGGCGACACGCCCGAAGAGTTCCTGGAAAACACGAAACTGGAGCTGTTTCACGACCAGGTCTTTTGTTTCTCACCGAAAGGCCGGCTGATCGCGCTTCCGCGCGGCGCAACACCGATCGACTTTGCCTATGCGGTGCACACCGGCATCGGAAACACATGCGTCGGCTGCAAGATCAACGGCAAGATCATGCCGCTGGTGACGGAGCTCCATAACGGCGACGAGGTCGAAATCATCCGCTCTGCCGCGCAGACACCGCCGCCGGCCTGGGAAGCTATCGCGGTGACCGGCAAGGCGCGCGCTGCGATCCGCCGCGCAACCCGAGAATCGGTCCGCAAGCAATATGGTGCCCTTGGCGAACATATCCTCAAACGGGCCTTTGCCCGCGCCGACAAGGTTTTTTCCGAAGATCTGCTTGAAGCGGTGTTGAGCGAGCATCACCAGTCGAGTGTCGCAGACCTGCTGGCCGCGGTTGGTCGGGGTGATCTGAGTGCGCAACTGGTGCTGAAGTCGGCGCATCCGGATTATCAGGACGAACGGGTTGCCATGACCGGGCCGCCAATGGAAGAAGGCTGGTTCGGGCTGAAACAGGGACACGGGCTGAAGTTCCGCATTCCTCCCGGAGAACTTGACAGTGGCAAGCAGCCCTCCGACGAGGATGCGCAAACGAGCGAAGGTCCTGCCCTGCCGATCCGCGGCCTGTCCGGTGACATACCCGTGAGCTATGCGCCGGATGGCGGCGCAGTTCCGGGCGATCGGATCGTCGGCATCTTGACCCCCTCGGAAGGACTGACCATCTATCCGATACAATCGCCGTCGCTCAAGGAATTCGACGACCAGACCGAGCGTTGGGTCGATGTCCGTTGGGATATCGATGTCAACAATCCGGAGCGCTTTCCCGCGCGACTGGATATCTCGGCTGCCAACGAGCCTGGGTCGCTTGCAGCGATTGCGCAGGTAATCGGCGAAAACAGCGGAAACATCGACAATGTAAAAATGGTTCAACGTGCCCCGGATTTTCACCAGATGGTGATCGATCTTGAGGTCTGGGACCTGAAACACTTGAACCGGATCATCAATCAGTTGCGCTCAAAACCTAATGTATCAAGCGTCAACCGGGTTAATGGATAGCCGCAACATGACAGGGAGATTCTGATGAACCGTGACGAAGTGTTGGGCTTGTTCCGTGAAGCCGGTGCGATCCTGGAAGGCCATTTCATTCTGACATCCGGGCTCCGCAGCCCGGTGTTTCTGCAAAAAGCCAGAGTGTTCATGTATCCGGACAAGACGGAAAAACTCTGCAAGGCCCTGGCCGAGAAGATCATGGCGAGCGGTCTCGGAAAAATAGACTACATTGTTTCCCCGGCTCTCGGCGGCCTGATACCGGGCTACGAAACAGCGCGGCACCTTAACGTTCCCGCCATGTGGGTGGAGCGCGAGGACGGCGAATTCAGGCTGCGCCGTTTCGACCTTCCGAAAGGCGCCCGGGTCATCGTTGTTGAGGATATAGTTACCACAGGTCTATCGAGCCGCGAGACGGTAACTTCGTTGAAAGCTCTTGGTGCTGAAGTCCTGGCCGTGGCCTGCCTGATCGACCGGTCCGGGGGCGAAGCCGATGCCTCCGTTCCGATTGTCGCGTTGGCCGAATACAAGGTACCTGCTTACGAGCCGGACAATCTTCCGCCGGAACTGGCCGCCCTGCCCGCGGTCAAACCGGGAAGCCGGGGCTTAAGCTGACCACCAACGCGCTGCTGACAGGACACGACACGAATTCATGCTGTTCCAACGCCGAAATAGACCCTCGCGCATCGAGCGCTTTCGCGTTGCAGTGTGGCCACGGAACAGCTGGTCGCGCTCGACCAGGTATTTCGGCAAACGGGTCCTGCGCCTTACCGCGACACCGCACGCCATTGCGATCGGATTTGCAGCTGGCGCCTTCGCGTCCTGCACTCCTCTTGTGGGGTTCCACTTTCTGACGGCGTTCGTTTTCGCCTATATCGTGCGTGGCAACATGATCGCCGCTGCTCTTGGAACGTCCATCGGCAATCCGCTGACTTTTCCCTTCATCTGGGCGTCGACCTTCAAGATCGGCCAGTGGATCCTTCACGGCAGAGCCCCGAAAGCTGATCCGCATCAGGTCCATCAGCGGTTCCAGGAAGGCCTTTTCGAACGGTCCCTCGACTCGCTCTGGCCGATGCTGAAGCCAATGTTTATCGGAGCCGTTCCGCTCGGGATCGTGGTCAGCACCATTTCCTACGTCATTGTTTTCAAGAGCGTTGAGGTCTATCAGCGCAAACGGCGTCAAACGCTCGCAGACAGGGGAAAATCCCCGTATTCGGGCGGTGCCTCGACGGTCGAAGACGAAGGCGGCAGTTGAGTTTTGCGGGAACGACCCCAATTAAGTGCCCACAAGTTCTCAGGAAACGGGTCCGCAACAGGATGATCTTAGGCATAGGCAGCGATCTGATCGACATCAGGCGGATCGAAAAAACGCTGGAACGGTTTGGCGACAGGTTCACGAACCGGGTTTTCACCGAAATCGAACGGACAAAATCCGACCGGCGCGCGCAGCGTGCTGCGTCCTATGCCAAGCGATTTGCAGCCAAGGAAGCCTGTTCCAAAGCGCTGGGAAGCGGGATCCGGATGGGCGTTGCCTGGCGCGAAATGGGCGTTGTCAATCTGCCGAGCGGAAAGCCGACGATTTCGCTGCAAGGCGGCGCGGCCGAGCGCCTGGCCGCCATGACACCGGCCGGATTCAAGACCACAATTGATCTCACGATCACCGACGATTTCCCGCTTGCGCAGGCGTTCGTCGTGATCTCGGCCTGGCCGTCGGACTGGCCGGTCCCGTCATCAACAGATTCTCAGTGATCTGCGGTTTCCTGACAGTGCACAGCGCATTGCGTCAACCGGCATGAACCGTTAAGAGTCCCGCTCGGGTATCGCCAGGGAAACCCGATCCACCGCATATTGCTTTAAGGGAAAACATGAGCGTGTCTGAAAACAAGAAAGACAAGGACAGCGGTCTCTACGAGACCGTAAAGGTTGTCGTCCAGGCGCTTTTGCTTGCCCTGATCGTTCGCACCTTTCTTTTCCAGCCGTTCAATATTCCCTCTGGCTCCATGAAGGACACGTTGCTGATCGGCGACTATCTTTTTGTTTCCAAATACAGCTACGGCTATTCCAGATATTCCTTTCCGTTTGGAATGGTTCCGTTTTCGGGCCGGATCTGGTCCGCCGAGCCCAAACGCGGCGATGTCGCCGTCTTCAAGCTCCCGACCGACACATCCATCGACTACATCAAACGGGTGATCGGCCTGCCGGGCGACACGATCCAGGTTCGGGACGGCGTTGTTTTCATCAACGGCGAGCCGGTCAAGCGCGAACAGATCGACGACTATATCGAGACGTCCGCATCAGGCGCAGTCCGCCGCGTTCCGCGCTTCCGAGAGACGCTGCCAAACGGGGTCACCTACGACACGCTCGACCTGACCACGCGTGGACAGCTGGACAATACTCGCGAATACACTGTGCCTGAGGGGCACTATTTCATGATGGGCGACAACCGTGACAATTCGGTCGACAGCCGTGTGCTGTCAAAGGTTGGATACGTGCCGCTCGAGAATTTCATGGGACGCGCGGAAATCCTGTTCTTCTCGATTGCCGACGGAACGCCGGCCTACCATATCTGGACCTGGCCCTGGACGGTGCGCTGGGACCGAATCGGCAAGACCCTCTAGGGTACGGCCCCAAGACAAGCTACAGCGGGCCAAAGCAGGCCGTATGACACAGAACCAGAAGAAAAACGCCATATCGGCGCTCAAGGCGGCGCTGCAATACGAATTCAACGACCTCGAGCTGCTTCGGGTTGCATTGACCCATGCGAGCGCCCTCGCCCCTTCGGAAACGGTTTCAGGCAGCTACCAGCGGCTGGAATTCCTTGGCGACCGCGTCCTGGGGCTGGTCGTTGCCTCCATGCTTCACGAGCATTTTCCGAGAGCCGACGAAGGCGAACTCGCGCGCCGCTTCAATCACATGGTCAAGCGGGAAACCTGCGCCGAGATCGCGCAGGAACTCGGGGTTGGCGATGCGATGCGGATCGGGCTCGCCGAAGCGCAGACCGGCGGCAGAAAAAAGACGGCGCTGCTTGCCGATATTTGCGAAGCGGTGATCGCCGCTATCTATCTCGATGGCGGTTATGCAGCGGCCGAGGCCTTTGTCAGACGCCTTTGGGAGCCGCGTATGTTATCCTGGACGGGTCCGCTGCGGGACGCGAAGACGACATTGCAAGAATGGGCGCAATCGAAAAGCCTGCCGACGCCACGCTATGAAGTCACCGACCGCGACGGTCCTGATCACGCGCCGAACTTCACGGTCGCGGTCATCGTGCAGGGCCTTGCCTCCGGTGAAGGCAAGGGTGGCTCGAAACGGATCGCAGAACAAAACGCAGCCGAGACCGTCTTGCGCCGGGAAGGTGTCTGGAAGGAATGACGTTCCATTGAGTGATGAAGACAAATCCGCTGGCGGGGAAAACGAATTCGTACCGGAAAAGGGCCGGTTCGATATTCCGCTGCCTGCGCCCCTCGGTGAAATGCCGAAAGACACGAAGGCCGGTTTCATTGCGCTGATCGGTGCGCCGAACGCCGGCAAGTCGACCCTGATCAACCAGCTTGTCGGCACCAAGGTGTCCATTGTCACGCACAAGGTTCAGACGACACGATCCATCATTCGCGGTGTCGCCATGCACGGCAATGCGCAGCTGGTGTTCATCGACACACCGGGCATCTTCAAGCCCAAGCGCCGCCTTGACCGGGCAATGGTCGATACGGCCTGGGGCGGTGCCCGCGACGCCGACCTGATTGCGCTCCTGATCGATGCGCGCAAGGGGATCGACGAGGAAGTTGAGAACATTCTCAAGCGCCTCAAGAACCAGTCCGCCCCAAAAGTTCTGATCCTCAACAAGACGGATGTGGCCAAGCGCGAGAAGCTGCTTCAAATCGCACAGCAGGCGAATGAGTATCTCGAGTTCGAGGAAACCTTCATGGTCTCTGCCCTGACGGGCGACGGCACGCAGACCATTCTGGATCATTTTGCATCCAAGCTGCCCGAAGGCCCTTGGCTCTATCCCGACGACCAGCCGTCGGATCTGCCCTTGCGCATCCTGGCGGCGGAGATCACGCGCGAAAAACTGTTCGAGCGCCTGCACCAGGAACTGCCCTATATCTCCACGGTTGAAACCGAGCAGTGGCAGAGCCGGAAGGACGGGTCGGCACGTATCGAACAGACCATCTATGTGGAGCGCGACAGCCAGAAGAGCATCGTCCTGGGCAAACGCGGACAGACGATCAAGGCGATTTCGAAAGCCGCGCGGGAAGAGATTGCCGATATCATCGAAGCGCCGGTGCACTTGTTCCTTTTTGTCAAAGTGCGCGAAAACTGGGCGGACGATCCAGAACGTTACAGGGAAATGGGTCTCGATTTTCCCAAGTAGGTGGGTGTTTGGCCGGGCACGATCGGGACAGTCCGGCGGCAAAACAGGGTGTTTCCCTTGGAATGGACCAGCCGCGGTGTGGTGCTGACCACGCGCAAACACGGCGAAAACGATGTCATCCTGGAAGCGCTGACGCTCGACCACGGACGTCATCTCGGCCTGGTACGCGGCGGCCGCTCCCAGCGCAACCGCCCCGTGCTGCAGCCTGGAAACGAGCTGGACCTGACCTGGAAGGCCCGCCTTTCCGACCACCTCGGTATCTTCGCGCTTGAGCCGCAAACGCTGCGCGCAGGCCACCTCATGACCAGCGCGATCGGTCTTGCCGGCCTACAACACCTTTCCTTTCTGCTGAAACTCCTGCCGGAGAGGCACCCCTACCCGCACCTTTATGATGCTCTCAACGTAGTTCTGGAACATCTCGACGCACCCGATGCGGCGGCGGCCCTCTTGATCCGCTTCGAGCTTGAACTCTTGCGCGATCTGGGCATGGGGCTGGACCTCACCTGCTGTGCGGCAACGGGGCAAAGCGACGACCTCATCTACGTTTCACCGAAATCAGGCCGTGCGGTCAGCCGAGAGGCGGGCGAACCCTATCATGACCGGATGCTGCCGCTCCCTTCTTTCCTGCTGGAAGGCCAGCGCCAGCCCGGGAGTGAACTGACCTGGACCGATGTCACGCAAGGTTTCACCCTGACATCCTTTTTCGTTTCCAGTCACTTACGAGAGCGCGGCAACCCGGATCCCGGGACGCGCGAACACTTGCTCGGTGCCCTGGAGCGGGGATACCGCAGGGACTTTCCCTGGAATTTCTGACAGGCCGGATATACAGATGCCGTATCCGCCAAGACGAACGTGGCTCGTGCAGGCTGCGTTGCCGGTTCTGTGATGCGAAATCCGTTGAAAATCCGCCGTTTCACCTCCCAATTGCCCGCTCTCGAATTGCGGAGCCGTGGTGAAACGGTTAGCAAACAGATATGGGAAAAGAGACGACACCACCACCAAGCGGCATAGAGGGGATCAACCTCAAGGATGCGCTTGAAGAACGCTACCTGGCCTATGCCCTTTCGACGATCATGCACCGGGCGCTGCCCGATGTCCGCGACGGGTTGAAACCGGTTCACAGACGGCTGCTGTACGCCATGCGCCTTCTGAAACTGGACCCCGGGGCGGGCTTCAAGAAATGCGCACGTGTCGTCGGCGATGTCATCGGTAAATACCACCCTCACGGCGACCAGGCGGTTTACGATGCACTGGTGCGCCTTGCACAGGATTTCGCGCAGCGCTATCCGCTGATCGACGGACAGGGCAATTTCGGCAATGTCGACGGCGACAATGCCGCGGCCATGCGTTACACCGAAGCGCGGATGACCGACACGGCCAAGCGCCTGCTTGACGGTCTCGATGAAAACGCCGTCGATTTCCGCGAGACTTATGACGGTGAGGACAAGGAACCCATCGTCCTGCCTGGCGGGTTTCCGAACCTGCTCGGCAACGGCTCCTCGGGCATCGCCGTAGGCATGGCGACCTCGATCCCGCCGCACAATGCGTTTGAGCTCTGCCAGGCTTGTCTTCACCTGATCAAGCACCCGAAGGCCGAGGTCGACGAGCTTCTCGAATACATCAAGGGACCGGATTTTCCGACCGGCGGCCTGCTCGTCTCCGACCAGGGATCGATCCGCGAAGCCTATGCGACCGGTCGCGGCAGTTTCCGCATCCGCGCACGCTGGGAGGTCGAGGACCTTGGCCGCGGTCAGTGGGCGATCGTCGTCACGGAAATCCCCTACCAGGTGCAGAAGTCGCGCCTGATCGAGAAAATCGCCGAGCTTCTGACCGCACGCAAGTTGCCGCTGCTTGATGATGTGCGCGATGAATCTGCCGAGGACATCCGCATCGTGCTGGTTCCCCGCTCGCGCAATGTCGACGCCAACATTCTCATGGAATCGCTGTTCAAGCTGACCGATCTGGAAAACCGGTTTTCACTGAACATGAACGTTCTGTCCATGGGCAAGGTGCCCATGGTGATGGGCCTGAAGCAGGTCCTGCGGGAATGGCTGGATCATCGCAAGGTCGTTCTGATCCGCCGGTCCGAACACAGGCTCGGGCAGATCAACCACCGCCTTGAAGTCCTTGCCGGCTACCTGATCGCCTACCTCAATCTGGATGAAGTGATCAGGATCATCCGCGAGGAAGATGATGCCAAGGCCGAGTTGATCCGAACGTTTGAACTGACCGATGTGCAGGCCGAAGCCATTTTGAACATGCGGCTGCGATCCCTGCGCAAGCTCGAAGAACTGGAAATCCGGAAAGAGCACGAAAAGCTCACCGAGGAAAAGGACGAGCTGACGAAACTGCTTGGATCGGATGCGCGCCAGTGGACACGGATCTCCAAGGAGATCGCGGAGATTTCCAAGGTCTACGGACCTGAAACCGACATCGGCAAGAGACGCACGGACAAGGCCGAAGCACCGGAAGCGGACCTTGTCGACATCCAGCAGGCGATGATCGAAAAGGAACCGATCACCGTCATCATTTCCGAAAAGGGGTGGATCCGCGCCCTCAAGGGGCATCAGAGCGACCTGTCCACGCTCTCCTTCAAACAGGGCGACAAGCTGAAACTCTCCTTCCATGCAGAGACAACGGACAAGATCCTTGTGTTCTCGACCGGGGGCAAGTTCTTCACGCTCGGCGCGGACCGCCTTCCCGGCGGCCGCGGACACGGGGAGCCTATCCGCCTCATGGTGGAAATGGACGAGGCCCAGGACGTGGTGAATGCATTCGTGCACAAGCCGGGACGCAACCTTCTGCTGTGCAACAACGAGGCGCGCGGGTTCGTTGTCTGCGAGGACGACGTGATCGCCAACACACGCAAGGGCAAGCAGGTTCTCAATCTGACTGCCCCGACAGAAGCGACGCACTGTGTGGATGCCACCGGCGATCAGGTGGCCATCATTGGCGAAAACCGGAAACTACTGGTTTTCCCGCTGGCACAGGTGGCGCAGATGAGCCGCGGCCGGGGTGTGCGCCTGCAGCGCTACAGAGACGGAAAGGTCGCCGACATCAGGGTTTTCAAGGCTGAAGACGGCCTGACCTGGACCGACAGTTCCGGGCGCAGCTTCACCCGCACAATGGACGAACTGGCCGACTGGCGCGGGGATCGCGGCAACGCCGGGCGCTTGCCGCCGACCGGCTTCCCGCGTTCCAACAAGTTTGGTCCGGGGTCGCTCTAGGTGATTTTGAATTTCGCCTCATTGCTCCGGCAGCCTTCGAAGCGAATTGCAGATTCAGGTCAGGACTTCAAATTCAGGTCGTTGTGGCTGTCAATTGCCGCCACGTGCCCGGCGTCATGCCGAACGTACGTCTGAAATGCCTGTTCATGTGGCTTTGATCCGCGAAACCACTTTCATGCGCGGCGTCCGCGAGCGGTTTTCCACTGGCAAGCAAGTGCTTTGCGTGGCCGAGGCGCCGCATGAGCAGATACCGGTGCGGACTTGTGCCGTAGGCCCGCTTGAACTGCCGCGACAGGGTAAAACGATCCAGATCCGCGATTTTTTCCAGATCGCTCACACGAATGGGATCGCGGAAACACTCCTTCAGAAAATCCGCACAGTCTTCCAGTGCGGCCCAATCCATTGAGGCACCCTCAACGGTACCGGTATCCCCCACCCTGCAAAGACCTGCTGCCAGTTCAGCAAGGAACGCACTGCGCTTGAGGTCCCCCATTTCACTATCGATGTCTTCCAAGCAGTCCCGCAGAACGGCCTGCAGCGGCAGATCAGTGAAAACCGGGTCCGCAAGATGAGGCAGGCTTCTGGCTCCAGTCGCTTCCAGTGCGTCACGGATGTCTTCAGGCTGGACGTAGATCATGCGGTAGCGAAGACCACCTGCTGTTCCCGCTCCTCCGTCGTGCAGTTCGTCTGGATGAATAACGATGATCTGACCCGGAAGAGATGCATGTGAAGCCCCGCGATACCTGAAGGTCTGAACACCGTTCAGCGTGAGACCGATCGCATAGGTATCGTGCCTGTGGGGATCAAAGCCCTTGCCCTTGAATCTGGCTTCGATCCGCTCGATTCCGCCTTCGTCAGGCGCAACCCGGATCGAATCCATGGCGGTCGTGCACAAACGTTCAAGACACCGTTCCTCTTCAGGCGCATTGCTTGGTCGAACCCTTACAGATCTCGTTCCTTTCGTGGAGTTCGCGCTCATGTTCGATACCAAATTCGTCATTGTCGTCCGTGAAGACCTGGCCGTCTGGCAAAAACTCAATGTAACAGCGTTTTTGTCGACCGGAATAGCGGCGGCCAAGCCAGAGTTGATCGGCGATGCGTATCGCGACGCTGCCGGCAACAGCTATCACTCCATGAGCGTCCAACCAATCATCATCCTGTCTGCAGATGGTGACCTGCTCGGGAAGATACACAGTCGCACTTTGCAAAGAGGCGTGAAATCAAGCCTTTATATCGAGGAGATGTTTACGACCGGGCACGACAGCGCAAACCGGGAAGTCTTTGAAACCTACGGACCCGACGAAGCACGGGTCGTTGGAATTGCATTCCACGCGAACAAGAAAACTGCCGACAAGATCACCAAGGGCGCTCGCATGCATTCCTGATCAGCCCTGTCAATTCATGCAATATTCCACGTTGGTCCCCCTCGACGGACAGGCGCGGAGCGGGCAATCTGTCATCGGAATGAGTCAGGGGAAGACATGATCGAGCCGTTCACGTTCAATACCAGTCAACGCATCGTTTTCGAAAACGGAGCGGCCGCGAAACTCGATCAGACGGCACGGTTCTGCCTCGGACCGCGGCCTTTCATCGTCACAGATCCCGGGATCGTCACTCTTGGTTTGCATGCGCCGGCCGTCAACGCGCTGAAACAGGCAGGTCTTGATGTCGGACAGTTTTCCGATGTTGTTCCTGACCCCCCAAGAGCCCTGGTCGAAACGGCTGTCGAGGCTGCAAAGTCGCATCAGGCGACATCCGTGGTCGGCTTTGGCGGCGGTTCCTCGCTCGATGTTGCAAAACTCGTGGCGCTGCTCGCGCTAAGCAACGAAGATCTGGACGAAGCTTGGGGGATTGACAACGCCAAGGGGCCGCGTCTGCCACTTGTCCTGATCCCCACGACAGCCGGCACCGGATCTGAAGTCACGCCGATATCGATCATTACAGTCGGAGAAGAGGAAAAGCGCGGGGTCGTGTCCCCGCTCCTTCTGCCGGACCTGGCGGTACTCGATCCGCTGCTGACGCTTGGTCTGCCCGCAGCAGTTACTGCAGCCACCGGGATCGATGCGATGGTCCACGCAATCGAAGCCTATGCCTCCAAATCAGCCAATAACAATCCGTTGTCACGCACGCTGGCGCTCGAAGCTTTGCGCCTTCTGGGCGCGAATATCGAAACGGCCGTCTCTACCCCGGGCAACGAAAGCGCCAGAGGCAGTATGCTGCTCGGGTCGATGTTTGCCGGCATGGCCTTCGCCAATTCTCCCGTTGCAGCGGTCCACGCGCTTGCTTATCCGCTTGGCGGCACGTTCCACATTGCCCACGGGCTGTCGAACGCATTGGTTTTGCCGCATGTCCTGAGGTTCAACAACAGCGTTGCCTCAGCGATTTATGCCGAAATTGCACCCTCGCTCTTTCCAGAA
>JGI12316J15310_10000052_pt55 | contig 22235 bp, 18 predicted proteins | sample MarCyaLeptolynsp_FD_15310 | JGI IMG/M metagenome (IMG submission 15310)
CAGTCGGTATTGCATCCGTCGGCGTCGCTTTCGTTGCCATCGTCGCAGTCCTCGCCGGGATCCATCACTCCGTTGCCGCACGCGGAATCGGATCCCGACTCATCCGAGTCGCCAAGGTCCGACCCGTCCTCCCCGGATCCGGGCGGCGAGCCTCCCGAGCCTCCCGAGCCGCCCAAGCTGTCGGTCTCCGCAGGAGTGCTCGTGCCGCCCCCCGTTCCCCCGCCGTTTTCCCCGTTTGGGTCGACCAAGTCGACTCGCGTCGTACAGCCCACGAGCACGCAAACCGCGCCCCAAGCCATCCCCACGCTCCTCACCTTACGCAACGAACCCACGGTAACAGCCATGTCCGGCTTGCGGCCGAGTCTCCGGAGAGACGTCGATTTATTTTGCGCGACGGGGCGATTGGGTGGCGACTGCAGCGGCACGGAGGCGAGACCGGATCCAAACGCGATTCGGGGAAAAAAGCGTGAACACGCGAGAGGGTCTGGGGCTCTACAAGGTCCGGCGGCGTGCAGACGTCGCGTGAAGCCAATGAAACTCTACGAGACCCTTCCGATCGCCATGCTCGTCGCAACCCCCGCGTGTCTCGACGGCCATGACCTCCCCAACGATCTCGCCGATCCCACCGATCCCACCGAGCCCGCGAACGCCGGCGAGCCAGGACATGCGACGCCCGGGCTCGGTCTCGCACTGGACCCGCCGATCCTCGAAGCCGGCGGCGACCCCTACGAACTCCCGCTTCCATTTCGGGCGGACGACCTCGAGCCTATGGAGGTTTGGGAGATCAGCGGGGCGCATGCCGGCCAAGCGGACTGCTACGGAGAGGGCTGCGCAGTCGACATTCATGCGGTCCGTTGGACTGGCGTGGGTTGGTCCTGGAACAAGCCGGGGCAGTCGGGGAAGGCACCCGAAGCGCAGATCGGCTTCGGCAAGCCCGTCTACGCCGCGACCTCGGGTTCAGTGATCGCCTGCTGGAAGAATTATCCGGACACGCCCGACACGACCCAGGACCCGACCCCCTACGATCCAGACAACGACACGTGCTTATGCAACAAAGCCGCGGGCACAATCGACTGTGATGGGCCGACTGGTTCGGCGTGGCAACCCTGCCCCGAGGTGATGCGATCCGGCGGCAACGCACTGACCATTTTGATGGATGACGGTCTCGGTGTCGCCTATGGCCATTTTCAGCAGGGCTCCATCCCCGATGCGCTGTGCCCAAGCAACCCGACACAGGTATATCCCACCGACATCACCAGCCAGCCCGGAACTTCGAACCCGGTCGAGTATCTGACGTGCGCTCCGGGGACCGGAAGCGGACCAGGCGGTGCGTGCACCGACGCCGACCGACCCCACGTCGACGCCGGAGACTTCATCGGTCGCGTCGGCAACAGCTCCACCGAGGATGCCCATCTGCACCTTCAGGTCAGCGAGTACGATCCCGTCGGCGACAACTTCGACCAAGTTGCGAGCCGCGACATGTTGATGGACGCCCAGTGGCACCAGCCGCGCGACGGGTCAGGCCCCGGACAGTGGCTTGAGTTCGGGGGCTTCTTCGGTGGTGACTCTCTGGTGGGCACGCTGGTGTCGTACATCACCTTCGGCATCGATCCGCTGCTGCTGTTTCCGGGCAGTAAGACGATGGAGACTCTCAGCGCCCACACTCGGCTGGCGGATTTCAACGGCGACGGCGCCGACGACCTTCTGTGCCACAGCAACACGAGCGGCAATTTTTGGCTTGACCTCGCCTGGAACGGTGCGCTCAATGGAACGAACCATTCGATCAGCGCTGGCTGGTGCAAGGGTCGAATGCAGCGTCTTCACACCGGCGACTTCAACGGCGACGGGCGCGACGACGCGCTTTGCGTCGAACACCAAGCCGGCGGCTTTTGGGTCGACTACAGCGACGCCTCCGGGATCCTCCAGCAGAACGACGAGTTCATCTGGGCCTTTTGCCACGCCGACCAGGAGGTCCACGTAGGCGACTTCGACAACGACGGCATCGACGACGTCTTGTGCCACGACCCGGACTCCTCCGGAACACGGTCGCTGTGGCGGGGCACCCCAGGTGCATCAACCCCCTTCGCCTGGGCTCCCGGTGCGATCAGCTCGACTCCTTGGTGCTACGGTCCCAACCAACGGCTCCACGTCGGCCAGTTCGACGGCTTCGCGGGCGACGACTTGCTTTGCCACGACGTGATCACCGGAGCGATTTTCATCGACACGGGCTCGGTTGGTGCCCCGCACCTGTCGGGCACGAACGACACCGCGGGGCCGTGGTGCTACTCGGGGGCACAGCGCCTCTTCGTCGGTGACTTCGACCTCGCCTCGGGGCGTGACGACATCTTGTGTCACGACAGCGACACGGGAAAGATCTGGATCGACGACGATGTGCTCACCTTTCCCGGCACTGACTGGAGCGGTGCAGCCACCGGGTGGTGCACCGCGCCGAGCCAGCGCCTGCGCATCGGGGACATCGACGGCGACGGACGCGAGGATCTCGTGTGCTTCGACGAGGCCAGCGGCCGACGGTGGATCGACTACGCCGAGATCACTGACGTGTTCGAAGGTACAGACTGGTTCTCCGGGTCGGCGAGCGCCACTACGAGCTGGTGCTACGGCCGAGACCAGGGCCTGTACTGAGCAAGAGTGGGGTCGAAGGAGGCAGGGACGGCCGTCGGCCGCCGTCCCGCCGCCTTCCCGTGGGCCGTAGCCCAGCGTTCGTCTCGGTCAGAGATCCCGGCGACAGACCCGAGCCGTGCCGAGCTGGGTCTCGGACTGGCTGTGCTCGGGAGCACCATGTTCATCAGCACCTATGCCGGCGCACTCGCGAGCGGCCTCGGCCAACGCCAGGGCGCCCAAAATGCGCGGCAGTATGCGTACGGAACGCGGCTGACGATCCCGGTCGTGGGTGGGCTGCTCGCGGCGCCCAAGTCCAAGCACTGGTTGCAAGCTGCCGGAGCAACGTTGACCACGGTGGGCCAAGTTGCCGGCATTGCGCTCCTCACGGCCGGCGTCGTCATGGTTCGGAGGGGGCGACGACCTCGAGTGGCCGTGCGACCGACGACCCACGGCATGCACGTCTCGCTGGCGATGCGCTTTTAGCATCAGTAGTCCACGACGTACCGCACCCGGCCTCCGTGGTGCGGGTCTTCGCCCTGGTAGGTCACGTCGATGTGGACCGGGCTGTCACGGACGTCGATCGGGTGACTGGCGACGGCGGCGACCGCCTCGGGATTGAGGTCGAGCAGCCGCATGCCGCCGGAGCGCTTCGACCACTGTCGGACGGCCACGTTCACGTGCCGGTGTTCCTGGCGAGTGAAGCGATAGAACACCTGCGGCTTCCACTCGCTCGCGTGGCTGAGCTTCGTGGTCTTCGCCAACTCGGCGCACTGCTTGCCCCCGTGCGTGTTGACAAAGGCACCGATGCACACCGAGATGTCCGAGCCCTTGTTGCCGACGAGCTTGGCGGGCGTGGTCAGTCGAAGCTCGCGCACGTCGACCTTCACGAGCCGGCGTGGCTTGTGCTGCGAAGGCTGCGGCACATCGAACAACAGCTTGTACCGCGCCTTGCCCACCGCGTGCGCGATGAGAACCCGGTACTTGACCCTCGAGCGCATCGCCGCGTTCTGGTCGATGATGCGATCCCACGACCAGGTGTCGATCTTCCGGGTCTGGACGCTCGGTGCCGTCGTTGTAGTGCCCAGCGAGATCTTGCCCAGCTCGATCATCGCGTGGAGCGTGTCGATGGGGTCTTCGTCGTCGCTGCGGAGTTTGGCCGCGGCGAGAATCGCCTGGTTGACGAGCAGATCGACCTGCTCGAGACCCTGGGCGGCGCTGCCATCGTCGTCTTCCAGCACCGCCGACAACACCAGGACGGGCTCGTGCTTGTCCTCGAACATTCGGCGTGCCCCGGTCTTCGCAACACCTCGACCGTCGACCGGCATCAGCGTATCGCCGGTGACCCAAAAGACCTCGCGGTCGTAGCTCACCGCGTTGGCCGTCAATACGGCAACGTAGACCGCAACCTCGTCGCGGCCGTCCGCATCGTCGAGCGCGTCCGCGGCGAGCCCCCGATACTCGAGCCGAAACTTGCCCCCCGACCAGGCTTCTGCGGGCTCGGGGGTGATTTCGATCCCGTCGATCGGGGCGACCACCAGCTTGGGCTTGCCGATCTTGGCGAGCATGCGCTTCTTCTTCAGGTCCGCCTTGCTCACGCTTCCCAGGTCGTTCGAGCCCTTGTTGGCCTTGGGCTGCGGCGCTGTTTTCTTCTTCTTTGCGGGGCCGGGGCGAATCGACGAGCTCGGCCGGGCTTTCTTGGTCATGCCGGGCGCGGCCTGAGCCACCATCGGTGCGCTCAGCAGCCCGAAAACGCTCAGGGACGCGACGGCGGCTCGAATTCTCCGGAACATCGGGGCGTCAGAGACAGCCCGGCCCGTTTGTGACAGGCCCGTCTTGTCGAAGCCCTGTCGTGCCGCCAGATCAACCGTCGCCGTCGATGACCTGAAACACGGAGCGACGGCGACGTGCTTCCTCGTCGCCGGCCTCCGGCGGTTTTCCGCCGCCATCGATCGCCTCGGGGGTCGTCGGAGCCTCCGGGGCGAGCTCGGGCGCCGCTTGCAGCTGCGGCTTTGCCTTGGGCCGCCGACGCCGACGGGAACGACCGGAGCGGTCCCGCTTGCCGCCAGCCTTGGCGTCCGACTCGGCCCGTGGTGCGGGCGCGGGCGTTTGTCGCATCGACGCCGGCAGGTTCTCCTCGAGCACGACCCCCTTTTGCGTCTTGCGATCCAAGACCACGTAGATCGAGTCGAACGGGAACACGCAGCGGGTCACGAACCCGTCGAACGACAGGTCGGCCTCCACGCCTTCCTCGGTGAACGCCAGATCCAACGGGTAGGTCGGGTCGAGGTCGATGATGAGCCGCTCCTTCCACTGGTCGCGGACGAAGTCGGGACAGACCACGCCCTCGACGGTGAGGTTCACCTGGATCCGTGGGCAGGCGCCCTTGTCGTGGAGCGCCTCGATCGCCTCTTGCACACGGTGCGGCACGGGTCAGACCCTACCAGACTCGTCGCGCCGCTTCCCCGCCTCGATTCGGTGGGCCATGGCGACGCCGCGGCGCTTCATTTGCAGCAAAGCGCCGTGATCCCGATCCCCTCCTGGTAGTCGGGCGGGTACGAGATGATCGGCTCTTGATCGAGTCGGCACGCCCACCCCGTCTCGGTCGGGGTCGATCCGTGGGTGCCCGCGGGCATCTCCATCGGATCGCCGTCGACGTACGGATGATCGCCCGTCAGCGACCACTCCGAGTTGTGCAGGAACTGGGTGAAACAGCCCCCCGAAGTGATCCGCCCCTCGCTACACGCCAGCGAGGCCACGTACTGCCCGGCCAGATCCGGGTGCGTCTCGGGCACCACCGGCACGAGCGCGGTCTCGAAGTGGCAGTCGGTGAGCGCTCCGATGCCCGGCTTGGCCGGTAACGTCTCGCAGCACAAGGTTCGGATCTCGTTGTCGTGCTGCGGCGCCGGCAGGTTGACGTAGTGGATTCCGCTTCCGGAGACATCCGCCACAAAGTCCTCGGTCTCAATCCCGTCGGGCGGCGGCTCGCCGTGAATCTGCGGGTGTGAGTCCGAGAGCCCCTCGCCGTCGAGGATGCCGTCGTTCTGCACACCGTTCATCATCCACCACCCGGGCGAGAGGTTGACGAGGCCCTCGTGCGCCGGGTCGTCGTACTCGGGGATGAACACGCCGGCCGTGATGGGGAACTGATGCTCTTCGCAGTCCGCGAGCACGCCGCCCATTCCAGTGTTGGCACTCTCGGCACGCCAACGACAGCGACCGATCGTATCTGCCGGATCGTCGAGCCAGGGCCACGAAGGAATCAACGGCTCGAGCGTGCCGGACGGAGTTGGTTTGGCGGCCGGGCTGCTCGCCACCCCAAGGGTGATGTCGTGGTGCGGGGCCGGTTCAACCACCGGCGCGTCCTGGTGGTGGCCAAGGTGGGCGCCGGGATGGGCCGCGCCGTCGAGAGCGAACAGCGGGCTGATCCCGGCCGCAACAACGAGCGTCAGAGTGATGGAGGTACGGTGGGCCATGGTCTCGATCCGGGTCGTGAAGATCAGTTGCAGCACAGCGCAGCGGCCTTCTGCCCCGCGCTCTGGGTCGGTCCCTCGTAGGTGCACAGCCAGCCGCTGACGTCGTCCAAGTCTTGGTATCGCTCGTCGTGCTCGGGCAGGTCACCGACGCTCTGCGACTCGAACGGCGCACTGTTGACCATTCGAGTCTGCGCGTAACACCCGCCGGACACGACGTGCTTCTCCGCCGGGCACATCACGAGCATCGTCTTGGCCGTGTCGGTGAACGACGACCACTGACACTCCTTGAGCCGGCGACCTTGGGCGGCCTCGAGCGGTTCGATGTCGGCGGAGAGCGCGTCCGTCTCGCTCGCGTGCGGCAGCCGGCCATCGTCGCCCACGACGGCATCGACCTGCGCTTCGCACCCGTAGACGGTCAGCGCGTCCGAGACTGCATACGCCTCACGCGCGCACGGCTCGGCCGGAGCGCCTGCCTCGAGTCCGTCGACCGCGTCCGTCGGATCGGCGTCGGACGCAGCAAGCTCGGGGACGGGCTCGGACGAGCCGGCACACCCGTGCAAGAGCGCAACGGCGCCGGCCAGAGCGAATGCAAACCACCCCCGACCTCGCGCGCGAGGCATGGGAAGGGCCGCGGGGACCGAGGCAGACAAGCGGATGGGCATGACGACCATCCCCTTGGCACTCGTGGGGCGAGCAATGACACGGTGGGCTGAGATTTCTTTGGCCCGACGTTCAGGGTCTCAGCGCTCGTAGATTCAGCGTCCGCCTCGTTCAACGCGCACAACATGTCTCTGAAGTCGGGGTTGTCCATCTTGCCCAGGTCAGGTCCGCGAAGTCCGTCCGCGCGTCCGGCCACTCTTGGCCCGGGCGGACGATGCGTACTCGGAGGGCCCTTCTCGCTGGTCGAGACTCGGATGGCCGCCGTCGCTGCGACGCGCGCGCGGCTGCGCCCGTGCGCATCGAGGCAAGCGTGCGGCCCCCTATTGGGATCATTGCGGACCGGAGGGCGCTACGTGTCGAGGTTCTCTTCGTGAAGAGACTGACCCGACACCGTCGCGTTGGCGATGTCGGCAAGCCGAATGGGGACCACCTGCTCGAGGAGATTGCGCTTGATGGCGACGGGTGTGAAGAAGAAGCCGCGCATCGACCACCAGCCCGCGAGGCCGCACACCGCGATAGAGATCCATCGCGTTCGCCGAGCCGAAGGCGTGTTTTCGAGGACCGGCCGGCTGAGGAAATAGGCGTTCACGAACACCAGTGAAAACATGAGTTGGTAGCGGATGAGCTCGGTATCCGGGTTCACTACGGCTCCATCGAGCTCGGCCGTCCCCCCCATGATGTCGTTCCAGTTCGCGAGGATCCATTTCCGGAAGCGAATGTCCGAGCGCTGCTCCCACATCGTCAGCAGGGCCGGGAGGCCCAGCAGGATGGGGAGGCCCACGGTGCAGACCCAGAACTCCACCGGATTTCGCATCCGACTGAGGTCGGACCACATGATGACGCCCATCACCACGGTGAGCGCAATTCCGAGGATGGGGATGTTGAACTCGCCATCGTAGTCCAGTGGCCAGTGCTTTCCGGGCGGCCGCCGCGGCACCGGGGCCGAAACGACGCCGTCGGCTTCGGGGGGCTGCGCCGGCATGGGGGCACGGTACCGCGAGCGGACCACTCGCGCATCTGCACCACATGCCCGTCGGCGGTGTCGAACAACATAGCCAAGAACACAGCGGATAGCGCCCTCCCGATTGTCGGTCCGTCAGCTACGCAAGCCGGGCGCCAGTGGCCAGCGAACGCGACAGCAGAGCCCACCCTCGGGTGCATCGAGCAGCTCGAGTGTGCCGCCGTGGCCTTCGACGATGCGCCGTACGATCTGGGAATGCGGCGCGCCGGATGGGCGTGGAGGGCTGGTGAAAGCGGTCTCAGTTGTGCTCGTGGTCGCAATGGCCGGTTGTGCGTCGCACTTGGAGGGCGAGCAACTCGAGCTCAGCGAATCGCGGCCTCCTTCTTCGGCTCCGGTCGCGCACGTGCCCTTGCAAGGCCCGGTGGCGCTGCCGAAGCCGGACGCAGCAGCGGGCTGCATCGCCGACGCGGTCGCGGACGCGCGTGCGGTGTGGGCCGCGGACGTGGGACACCCCGACGATGTGCGCGCCGTCATCGAGACAGAGCAGACCGAGGCCCTCGGCGATCTCGACGGCGACGGACGCCCGGAGTACGTCGTCGTAAACGAGCCGCTGTGCGGAGCGACCGGCAACTGCCCGATGCGGCTCTACCTGTCCGGGGACGGCTGCCCCACCCTCGCGCTCGATACGTTCGCCGCGTACGTGTGGCCGACCGAGGGCGAGATTGACGGGGCACGTACGATCGAATCGTGGGCCAAGGGCGGATGTGCCGGGATGGTCGGCGAGTGGGCCGAGCACCAGTTCGACGGTACGCGTTACGTCGTGGCCGACTCGGTCTCGTGTGGATGCCCGGACGGCGAAGAATTCGGCTGGCCGAGGGAAATGTCGCGCCCGGCTCAATGCCCCGGGTGACGGCAGCGTGCCGCGCCGACGCTGCGCGCGCTCACCTTCGCTCGGTCCCTGCCGCCGCAGTCTCGTACACTCTCGGCGAGTGAGTGAGTCCTCCAGCGAGCCGGGCCTCGACGCGGCATCGGTCGACGCAGAGGGATTGCAGGCGCAGATGCTCCTCCGGGAGATCCGCGCGGCGATGTTCGGTCGCGAGGAGCGGCTGACGGTTGGGCGCTTCGAGCTGCGCGAGTTGTTGGGGCACGGGGCGCACGGAAGCGTCTATCTCGCCGACGACGCGAGGCTGCGCCGAAACGTCGCGGTGAAAGTCCTGCGGCGTGAGTCGGACCCGACGACGCGCGATCGATTTCTTCGCGAGGCCCAGGCGCTGGCGCAGCTCGGTCACCCGAACGTGCTGACGGTCTACGACGCCGGGGTCGAGGACTCGCACGTCTACATCGCGATGGAGTACGTCGAGGGCGGCACGCTCGCGGGCTGGTGTCGTGACCATCCGCCGGGGCCACGGGGGCGCTTCGGTGCACTGCTGCAGCTGGGCGTAGGGATGGCCGAGGGCCTCGCGGCAGCCCATCGCGCCGGGATCATTCATCGCGACGTCAAGCCGGCCAACGTCCTGGTCGGTCACGACGGGCGACCTCGGATCGCGGACTTCGGGGTCGCCCGTGCGGCCTCGGTCGTCGACGCCGACCTGCACACCACCGGTCACGACGACCCCTCCATCACGCCGCGACTGACACGAACGGGCGCGATGGTGGGCACCCCAGCCTATGCCGCACCCGAGCAACTCCGGGGGCACAGCGACGAAGCCACCGACCAGTGGAGCCTCTGCGCCACCCTCTGGGAGGCGGCGTACGGAGACCGGGCCTTCGTAGGTCAGAGCATCGTGGGCCTGCTCGAGGCGATCGACACTGGACCGCCAACCCCTCCCACCGCGCGCTCCGAAGTCCCGCGCTGGTGGCGAGAGATCCTCGAGCGGGGGCTCGCCGTCGATCCGGCAGACCGCTGGCCGTCGATCGAGGCGCTGGGCGATGCGATGCGGCGGGGGGCCGCCCGCCGTCGCACCAAGCTCGTCGCGGGGTTGTCCGGCGTGGCCGTAGTCGTGGGGCTATTGTCGGCAGCCGGATGGCAGGCGATTCGGGAGCACCGGCGGCAGCGCTGCACCGCAGGCGCCGATTCGATCGCCGAGACCTGGGGCGACGACCAACGACGACGGCTGACCGATGCGCTCATGACGACGGGCGTCGGCTATGCGCAATCGACCGCGACGCACACCGCCGAACATCTCGATGCCTACGCCGAGGAGTGGTCGGCCCTCTACCGCGAACGTTGCCTCGCGAATGGCTTGGACGCCACGCTCTCCGATCCCGAATGGACGGCAACCCAGGCCTGCCTGGGCCGACGGCGCGTCGAGCTCGGCGTGCTGGTGGAGACCCTGAGGGATACGATCGACGCCGGGTCGATGCAGGAAGCGGTTGTCGCCACCACGAGCCTCGACTCTGTCAACCGTTGCGCGGACACGAGCTGGCTTGCCCAAACTGATCCGGCGGACGACGCGGACGGGGACCGCGTGCGGGGCCAGCTGTGGCGGGCGCGTGCACTCTCCGCGCTCGGCAAGTACGACGAAGGACAGACGGTCGCCCGCGAGGCCCTCGATGCGGTGCCGCAGTCTGCCAGTCCGCGACTTCGCTCGCAGGCCCACCAGATCGCCGGCCGCCTCGCTTGGGACATGGGGGATTTCGACGAGGCCAACACGCGGCTTGGAGAGGGCTTCGACATCGCCATCGCGGGAGGCGAAGAGTTGCTCGCGGCCATCGCCGCGATCCAATTGACCTTCGTGGTCGGATACAGGCTGCAGCGACACGAGGAAGGGTTGGTGTGGGGGCGAGTCGCGACGGGTCTCCTCGCGCGCCACGGAGATGCGGCGGGCCGCGGCGAATCCAACCTCGCGCACACGCTGGGCGCGGTCAAACTCGCGCAGGCCGACTACTCGGGGGCGCAGCAGTCGTTCGAGCGGGCACTCGCCCTGCGTGAGGAGATGTACGGTACGGAACATCCGGCGGTCGCGGTGACGCGAGGTGGGCTTGGCTTGGTCGAGATGTCGCAGGGGCACTACGCAGCCGCGGCTCGTCAGTACACCCAGGGCATTGCGGTGGAGGTCGCCGTCTACGGTCCGGACCATCCTTGGGTCGCGCGGTCGCGGGCCAATCTCGCGAGCGCGTACGAGTCGGAGGGTCGACTCGATGATGCCGCGGCAGAGATCGAGGCCGCCGCCCAGATCGTCGAGGACTCCCTTGGCCCGGGCAGCGCAACGTACTCGCACGTCTACAACGCGCAGGGCCTGGTCTACGAGAAGCTGGGACGCCTGCCCGACGCGGAGACCGCCTACCTGAGAGCCATCGAGAGCGGCGACGCCGTGTTCGGGCCCGTGCATCCCCGCCCCGCCGGGGCTCGGTCGAATCTCGGGCGGGTGTACCGGCTGCAGGAGCGCTTCACCGAGGCACGAGCACAAATCGAGCGGGCCCTCGAGGACTTCGAGAAGGGCGTCGGGCCCGAGCACCCTGCCACCGCCAATGCGCTCATCACCCTCGCTCTCCTGGACGTGGACGAGGGGCGCTACGAGCAGGCCGAGCCGTCGTATCGACGGGCAATCGACATCTTCGTCGGAGTCTACGACCAGCCGCACGCCGACGTCGCCGAGGTCCACGGAATGCTCGGGATCCTATATCAGGCTGCAGGTCGGCCCCAGTCAGCCCTCGCCTCCTACACGGAGGCAATCGCCATCGCCAACGACGTGCTGTCGAGCGATGATCCCGGCAAGCCAGGCGCCATGGCGTTCCTGTGGGAAGGCCGGGCGGAGGTCCGGCTGCAGATGGATCGACCGGACGAGGCAGTCCTCGACGCCCGGCGAGCGATCGAGCTGTACCCCGACGAAGCGGCGTCGGAGACCGAGCTGGCGCGGGCTCGCTTTGCCCTTGCCCGCAGTCTGTGGTCGAACGAGGGCGAGCGGCCAACGGCGCGGGCCCTCGCCGAACAAGCGCAGCGCGGATATCGAGAGGGCGGCGACGAGCACCGCGACGCGCTTCGGGCCGTCGACGCATGGCTCGAGTCCCACCCGCTCGGCTGACCCCGACCTACGGCGAGTCCGCCAGGCACACTGAGCAAGCGGCTTGACGCGTCGGGCGAGTGTCTCGCGTCCCGGCGCACCCTATGGTCGTGGGGCTGCCCAGGAGCCACCGATGCCGCAACTCACCCTCATCAGCTTCGACGCATGTCCCTTCGTCCAGCGCGCCGCGATCGTGCTGCAGGAGCAGAAGCGCCCCTACGAGCTCAACTACATCGATCTGCGCAACAAGCCGGATTGGTTTCTCGAGATCTCGCCCAACGGCAAGGTCCCGGTGCTCAAAGTCGGCGATGATCCGATTTTCGAGAGCGCGGTGATTCTCGAGTATCTCGACGACACCGCCGAGACTGGCCGGCTGCTTCCCGAGGACCCGCTGCAGCGCGCCCGCCACCGAATGTGGATCAGCTACATCTCCAACATCATGGGCAAGGCGTGGCAGCTTCAGGCCGCAGGTGAGGAGGACAAAGTGCGGGCGCTCGCCGGCGAAATCCGCGGGCACTTCGAAGAGCTGGCCAGGAACCTCGGTGAAGGACCGATGTGGGGCGGACAGACCTATACGATGGTCGACGCCGCCATCGCGCCGATCCTGCAGCGGCTGACGTGGGCGGAGATCCTCGAGCCCTCCCTCGGCCTGTTCGAAGGCCTGCCGACGATCGCCACCTGGCGCGACACCCTACTGGCGCGGCCGTCGACCAACGCCGCGATCGTGCCCGACCTCGAGCAACGCAGCGCCCGCATGCTGCACTCGCTCGGCTCGTGGGTGGCCCGAGGCTGGTCCGAGGGCGCCGCCGGCTGAACGCAACGCGCGTGGTCAAACGCGGACTCAGTTGAGCTTGAGCGCGTACGTGATGGTGCTGCAGACGACCTCTGGCTCGCCATCCACGGTAAAGGGACGGAAGCGCCACTTGGCGACCGTGTCTCGGCAGATCTGGTCGACTTCCGTGTCACCGTATTCCACGCTCGTGTAGATGTCGAAGGTTGCACCGGCCTCGTCGACGCAAAACGAGACCTCCGTTGTGCCCTCCGCCTGGTTTTGCGCTGCCGCGGTCTGGGCGAGCGCAGCGTAGTCCGGGTCCGGGTTGTAGATGGCCAGGTCGGCAATCGCCTCCATGGGGACCCGGCTCCGGTCTTTCCCACCAGAAGGGCGAGGAGCAGAGTCGGTTTGGGCGCCCGGATCTGCTTCGGGTTGTTGCGAGCCAGCGGAGGGCTGCGCACCAGCGCAGCCGGCCGAGGCTGCAATGCACAGCGACGTCAAGAGTTTGGGGGCAGACATCGCAATGACAGTAGCAGCAGGAGTTCGGTCCCGATCGGACCGGTGCTCGGGCGCTTCAGAACATTGTGCGAGTTGCCAGGGTTGGAGTCGACATGCACCCGACTGCGATCGCCCCTCGCGTCACCAACCCGGATAGACGCAAGCTGCCGGTGCCCGGTGGTCGGTCTCGATGCATGTCGTGCCGTTACAGACCAGACCGCGGGCGCAGACGTTGGCCCCGGTGCAGTCTTCGCCGAGCACCGGCCGGTCCAGGCAGGAGGCCGCAGGGCAGTACCGACTCTCGCACTGCGCATGGCCGCCGCATGCCTCGCCGTTCGTGAGGGGCGCGCGGCAAAGGCCGTCTCCGCTGCCTTCGTCGCACCACAGCCCATTGGCACAGACCCCCGAAACACACGGTTGGCCTTCACCCGGCACCGACACGCAGACGTATTCGCTCTGGTTGCACACCGCTCCCGGCTCGCACTGGCTGCTCAGACACTCGGCGCCGACCGGCGGTGCGATCACGCATCGCTGCTCGCTGAACCCGCAGACCAACCCCACGTCGCATTGCACGAGACCACACGTCTCGTCGAGCTGGGCCGGACCACGACACTGGTTGATGTCGTAGTCGCACCAAAGCCCGCTGGCACAGCCGAGGCTTCCACAGGTCTCCCCTTCGATCGCGTACGGCCGGCACACCCGCACGTCGCCCTCGCGCACGCAGTCCAGCCCGTCGCCACACCGATCGTCCTCGCACGACTCCCCGTCCTGACCCCCGCGGGTGCACAGCGCAGTCTCCCAATCGCAGTACAGACTTCCGGCGCAATCTTCGAACTGCTCGCCCATCTCCCCGGTTCGGCAGGTCGCACCTTCCGTGATGCCCGTCAGCACGTTGCACGGTTCCTCGCACAACCCGCTGCTGCACACGAGGCCCGGAGCGCAATCGGAGACCTGCGGATCGTTGGACGTGCACGCAGCTCCGAGCGGCAGATCGCCGGAGTATGCCGCGCAGAAGGACTCGCACACGTGCCCGAGACTGGAGTCGTTGAAGCGGCACTCCTGCTGCTCCATCCGAGCCAGCGTCTGCTGCAGACACGTTGGGTCAAAGGTCAGCTCCCGCGCTTCCCCCTCGGCCAACCTGGTCTGCCACAGCGTCGCGACCTCGCTATTGCAGGTCTCGCCCGTCGCTCGGTTGACGCACCCGCATTCCTCCACGAACGAGCACTGCGTCGCCGCGAGCGCAGCGATGACGTCCTCGGTGTCGGAAGGCTCACCGCCGCTGTCGCTTTCGGTCCCGGCACCGTCGGTCTCCGAGGCTGTGCCGAGAGCGTCCGGATCAGAGCACCCCGAGACAGCCATCGTGCCGGTCAGAAGCAAAGCGCTACCGAGTGTCCAACGAGCCAACCTAACCAAATCCATAGCCCCAATGTGCCCGACTTGGGGGCTGGATTCAACAACATCGACGTCCAGCTGTCGGGGTATGTGAGCGCGCTACGTTTGGGGGTCTCGCATAGCCTAATACTCGATGCCCAAACAGCTCCAGCTGCCGGACATGTCGATGGGACCGACGCGGCCGGCGTTGACGGGCCGGCCTTCGACTTCGAGACCCGTACACTCGAAGGCGCCGGTCCACCACAAGTCGTCCACCGTCACGCTGCAGGTTCCAGCGGCGGTGGTCGCCACGGAAGCCTCGATCACCTCGCGTTCATCGTCGAACTCCCACCTGAACGACACTTCGCCTTCCGGCACTTCGTAGGTCCCGGCGCCGGTGAAGCCGGATAGCTGGATGTTGACTGCGCCACCTTCACCGAAGCCTTTGAACGCGAACCCGAACGATGACCTGATCTGGTAGGTACCTGCGGCCGAGTTGAAACGGCAGATCATCCCGGGTGAGTCGTCCGGGCCCCACGGGTTGCTCCACTCGAACGTCGCAGCTGGCGCATCCGGCCACGGTCCCGGCCCAATGACTTCGAGCTCCATGTCGCCGCCGCCGCCGTTCCAGGGATCGGGCGCGGGTTCGTCCGTCGGCACCGAGTCGTCATCGTCGTCGCCGGACTCGCCCATCGTCGCCTCCGTCGTTGTGCCGACATCACCCGTGCCCGATGAGCCGTCCTCCCCGCCCATCGTCGTGCCTGCTGTCGTCTCGCCACTGCCCGTCCCCGACGCGTCTTCCCCGCCCGTGGTCGTGTCCGCGCTCCCCGTCCCCGCGGCGCCGTCCTCGGACCCGGAATCGTCCGGGCACCCACTCGCAGCCAACCCCAGCACGATCAACAACCCAAAACTAAGCCTACATTCCATGGTCGAAAGCATAGCCGCGCCCCCTGGCGACCGCCAGGGCCACTGGCAGGATCGTAGTCGCCCGATCCGCCGGAAAAAAAACGACTCCAACCGGGATCATTGGTCGGGGTGGCGCGAAGAGGGGGGCAGAGACGCTCACCGATGTCCCTCCACGACCATTCCATCCGCTCCGCCTTCGTTCTTGCTCTCGGCCTCGTCGCTGCCTGTGGGTCCAAAGGCGCTCCAGACTTCAGCGAGCGCAGTCTCGACACCAAGTCGGTCACGTTCGAGAACAGAGACCTCGCGCTGACGATCGACGTGCCGGAGGGGCTCGCGGAGGACAGCAAGTCGCCGAGCTCCGTGACGTGGCGCCTGGCCGAAGGCTCGACCCTCGAAAAACTCTACGCGCCGACCGTCGAAGTCGAGACCCAACCCAGTGAGTCCACCGAAGCGCTCCTCGAGTGGGCGGGCTCGGAGCGGCTGGGAGCGCGGGGGTTCTCCGTGACGCGCCACGATGAGAGCGACACCGACGTCGTCATCTTTGCGGAAGAAGGCAAGACCGAGGACGGCGACCCCACGTCGGTTCGCGTCGATCGCTTCGTCAAAGCGGCCGGCTACATGGTGCACTGCGCCGCGAGTCAAGGCTCGTCATCGGGCCTGCAAAACCTCGAAGGCACACGCACGATGGTCGAGAAGATCTGCGAGTCGATGGCCGTCCCCGAGGATGCGCTCGCTCCCCCGATGACGGAAGAGATGAAGGCCTTCATGTCCGAGTTGGGCACCAACGGCAAGGTCGCCGACGCCCTCGCCAAGTACGGAGTCGAAGGACTCAACGCGAAGACCGACATGGGCATGTACGACCTCGAGTCGCCAGTCGTCACGACCTCGGTGCGCGGCAAGACCGAAGGTGTCGTATGCCACTTCATGGAGGCCAAGGCCGGACTGACCACCCGCACGTACGCCGTTTGCTGGAAGGACGGCAAGATCATGGCGGTCGAAGACAAGGGGATCACGCGCTAGGGGCGGGTTCCGCCTTGCCGGCCTTCCCAGCGAAGGCCGGCGCGTGACTTCAGCGAAGCGAAGAATTGTTTGAACCGCTGGGGCGCGGCGTTCACTGCCGCGAGCGGAAAGAAAATCCAATGCTCCAGCGTCCCCGCCTTCCGCTTCCCCTTGTCCTCCCCCTCACCCTGCCCCTGCTCGCCTGTGACGCCGCCTCCGACGAGGATCTCGCGTTCCGCAGCGGAGCTGCGACGGCCGAATTCGAGGAGGATCTCGATCCGACCACGAGCCCCACGACCGCCGGCGATCCGGCGGGCGGCACCGATCCAACCGGCGATCCTACGGATCCGGCAACGGGCGGTCCCGGCACAGTCGACGAGCCCGGCCCGGGCGGCCTGCCTCCCAGTACCGGCCCCGGCGGCATCGACGGGCCGGCACCATCGGGCTTCGTCTGCCCCTACCGCATCACCGCGTCCAACGGCCCCGAAGAACGCGCCCTGCCCTACTGCGCCTCCCAGGACATCGACGAGCCTCCGACGCGCGACGACATTCGCTTGAGCCGAGTCAAGCGCCTCGTCATCAGCCAGCACGGTCGGGGTAGCAACGCCGAGATGTACTACAACCGCATGGTCGACAACGCCGCGCTCGTCGAGGGCGAGCTCGAGGGGGCGACCTTCGTCGTCGCTCCACAGTTCATCCAGGACGAATATGCGGGCGGCATTCCGCAGTGGCAGCTCGACGAGCTGCAGACCTTCATCAGCAGCGATTGGGCCCAGGGCGGCGCCAGCGACGGCGGCGGCATTCCCCGCTACTCGTTCGAGATGATCGAGCGGCTCGTGCAGAAGCACGTCGACGTGATGCCCAACCTCGAGAAGATCATCTTCATCGGGCAGTCGGCGGGCGGTCAGGCCGTGCAGAAGTTCGCGCTGCTGTCGATGCACGACTTCGGGCCGACGATCGACGTCGAGTACTTCGTCGCCAACCCGAAGTCCTTCGCCTACCTCAACGAGGAGCGCCCAATGTTCGACGCCGAGGAGAACCTGCTCGGCTTTCAGGTTCCCGGCGGCGGGGCGTGGCCCTGGTCGGATTCGGGCTTCTGCGACCCGCTCGACGGCACCCCGCTCGACGGCCACTACAACCGCTACTCCTACGGGCTGACGCACCTGCCCGGGTTCGTCATGGACGGTCTGCCCAACACCAACGTCCAGGACGCCATCGAAGGGCAGAAGCGGCACGACGCCTACCTCGACAAGAACGTCACGTACCTGGCCTCGGAGCTCGACGTGCTGACCGAGCTCAAGAACGACATGGACTGCAACAAGAAGATCTACGCGCAGGGCCGCAGCCGTCGCGAGCGCTCGCTGGGCTTCTACGAGCACGTGCAGTCGCTGGGGGCCAACCACCACCGGGTGGAAGTTCCCGACGCTGGCCACGGCGGCGTCCTGTTCAAGCGGAAGTGCATCGCCGAAGTCATCTTCGGGCTCGGCGACGACTGTGACCCGTTGATGGACCACACCGGCGCTGACTTCATCCTTTCTGCTTCGAAGATGGACACGGCCGACGTGGATGGTGACGGTCGGCTCGAGGTCGCGGTGATGTCCGGTCCGGCCGACGATCCGCTCGTGCTCCTGCTCGACGACATCGAGCACGACTACGCGCTCATCGACGTGATGAACGAAGACTGGCCCGAGGACGAGATCCCGACCGACATCGCGTTCGGCGACGTCGTGGGCTTCTCCGACGTCGAGCTCGTCGTGTCGCGCCGCAGCGACTCGTTCGTCGACGGCGGTGGCGTGGTGGTCTACGGCGTCCTCGGCGGGGACGAATGGGAGCCCCTCGTGTCGTGGGACACCTGGCACGACGTGGTCGGCCTCGACATCGGCAAGATCAGCGCAGACACCTTCCAGCACATCGCCGTGGCCTACGACGTGACCGCCGGTGACCGCTGGTCGGTCGGCCACTTCGTCGGCGGCAACTGGGTCGAGCTGGAGTCGGGGAGCTGGCTCGGCAACGCGCCCGCGACCGACATCAAGCTCGGAAACTTGTACGGGGACGACCCGTGGGACGAGATCGTCGTGGGACGCGACGCCACCGACTCGGTGCGCCTCTACACCACCGACCCCGGCGGGTCCAAGAACGGCATCGGCTCGTTCTGGAACGCGGGTGCCCAGATGACCGACTTCGCGGTCGGTGACTTCGACGACGACGGCCTCGACGAGATCGTCGTCGCGACCGCCTCGAACACGGTGCGCTACCGCGTGCACAACGACGGCGATGCAGGCTTCGGGACGATGCTCACCGGCGGTGAGCACTGGGATCCCGGGGTGCAGCCCACCAAGATCGCCATCGGCAAACCGGCGGACTTCTACGGCAGCATCGCGGTCGCCCGCACCGGCCCCGTCGACACCAAGGTCGAGCAAGCCACCTTCTTCCACAGTCTCGGCTCCATCGAGCACTACCGCCACGACGCGGTCCTCGAGCAGGGCGCGTTCGTCGGTTCGCTCCACTTCGCCGACGTCGATGGCCTTGGCGGTGACGAGCTCATGATCGGCCGCGACGGGGTCTTCAATCAGGGCTGGCGCATCAAGACGCTCGCTCGCCCGTAGCCCCGCCTCGTTCTCCTCGAAGGCCGCTCGTGTTTCGCGAGCGGCCTTTTTGTGTTTTTCGGTTGCCGACGCCGAATGCGTCGGTCATACCGGGACTCGCCAAAGAGGTATCGCCTTGAAGGTTCTTCAGTAGCGCAATCGTGTTTTCGGCTCTCCGACGGGCCGAACGCCTCGGTTTCCGTAACTATACGGTCCTAAGGTAGCGAACCCCCGCGAGGGGTCTAGCGAGGAGCAGTTCTTCTCTCTCGTAAGAGAAGGCCTCCGTGTCCAGTGCCCGGGTTCGGCAACGAGCGTGGGTAAACGACGACTCCGAGTCGACCCCTTGCCCGTCGGATGGTCGTTTTCTTCGACCCCGTGACCTCGAAAGGAGAGGTCCGATGGTGCGTTACGTTCGACATCTAGAGCAGCCGAGCACGCCGCAGTCGCAGCGTGCCAAACCCGGCCAGCACAAAAACGCTGCTGGTGGCTACACCTTCATCATCGACGACTGGGCAGCGCTGGATCGCTGGCTCGTGCTCGGTGCCGAAGGCGGGACCTACTACGCAACCGAGCGCAAGCTGACCCGCGACAATGCTCAAACTATCGCGCGCTGTCTCGATCGAGACGGCCCGCGCACGGTCGCCCGCATTGCCGAGATCAGTGCGGCGGGTCGTGCCCCCAAGAACGACCCGGCGATCTTCGCCCTCGCGATGGCGGCGGGTCATGACGATCCGTCGACGCGTGGGGCTGCCCTGCAGGCCATGGTGCAGATCTGCCGCACCGGCACGCATCTGCTCAGCTTCGTTGATGCCGTCCGCAAGTTTCGTGGATGGGGTCGCGGTCTGCGGTCGGCGATCTGCCGGTGGTATCTGCAACGCGACGCTCGCGACCTGGCCTACCAGGTCGTGAAGTACCAGCAGCGCGGTGGCCTGTCGCATCGCGACGTGCTCCGCCTCGCCGGTGGTGCGTTGGCAAAGCAGTCGCTGTCGGAGGCTCAGCGGGCAATCCTGCGGTGGGTGGTGGCCGGTGCAGACTACGGTCCGCGCACGGTGCATCGTCGTGAAGGCGGCAAGGCGCTCTACGGAGCGGTCGACCCGTCGGCGCTGCCCGAGCCCATCGTCGCCTACGAAGCGGTCAAAGCCGCGTCGCCAGTCGAGATCCCGAAGCTCATCACCGACCACCGTCTCACGCACGAGATGGTGCCGGCCGAGCACAAGGGACACGCTGAGGTGTGGGCGGCCCTGTTGCCGCACATGCCGTTGACCGCAATGCTGCGCAATCTCGGGCGGCTGTCGTCGCTCGGGGTGCTCACTCCGATGAGCGACGCGGCGCGGCTGGTTGCCGAGCGGCTCGGGGATCACGAGCGCCTTCGTCGGGCGCGCGTGCATCCGCTGTCGTTGCTTGTCGCGCTCGAGACCTATCGGCGCGGATGTGGCGTGCGCGGGAGCCTGACGTGGGCCCCCGTCGGCACGATCGCCGATGCGTTGGACGAGGCGTTTTACGCCGCGTTCGATTGGACGCCGCCAACGGGTCGCAAGCGTCTCATCGCGCTCGATGTCTCGGGCTCGATGGGTTGGGGAAGCATCGCCGGGATGCCGGGAATCACGCCTCGCGTGGGCTCGGCGGCGATGGCCATGACCACGATGCGCTCGGAGTCGCAGTGGCACGTGCTCGCGTTCGCGAGCGCCACGCGCCACGGTTGGCATGCTCCCGACCCCGACGACGGCCTCATGCAGCTCGACCTCTCGGCGAGCATGCGTCTCGACGAGGTCGTAGACCGCTTGTCACAGCTTCCGTTCGGAGGTACCGACTGCGCGCTTCCGATGCGCTGGGCCACCAAGCACCGCGTGGAGCTCGATGCGATCGAGATCTACACGGACAACGAGACCTGGGCGGGCGACATCCATCCGCACCAGGCGCTCGAGCAATACCGGCAAACCTTGGGACGGCCATGCAAGCTCGCCGTGGTCGGCATGACCGCGACGCGCTTCAGCATCGCCGCCCCCCAAGACCCGGACATGATGGACGTCGTCGGCTTCGACTCCACGGCGCCCAAGGTACTCGCCGACTTCATCCGCCAGGATGGCTAGCGGTCGGCGCTTTCGCACGACGTTGACCAGTGCCGGGCGTGGTTCTCGGCCTGGTCATCGTCGCGCGATCCTATTGTTGTTCGTGCGGCTCCGGGGTGACCTGCGCCCGGATGTCGTTGACCCACGTCTCCAGCCCAACCAGGGTCGACTGGGCCTGGCCCGGACTCTCGGCGAGCTCCTCGAGCTTGGCCTGTAGACGCTCCTTGCCTCGCCGCTGGTTGGTGTAGACGGTGGCTTGCGGCATACCCAGCAGCTCGGCGATGTCGGGACCGCTCATCTCCTCGAAAAACTGCAGCTCGAGGACGATCTGGAACTTCATCGGGATCCGTCGCAGGGCCCGAACAAGCAGACGGGTCTCGCCATGACGACACACCAGCCCAGTCGGCGTATCGGCTTCCTCCCCCACGCAAACCTCGTCGAAGTCATCAACCTCGCGCTGGCGCTTGTAGGAGCGGCGGATGTACACGCGAAGGTTGTTCATCGCGACGCCGAACAAGAAGGACCGAAACGGGCCCGAAGCCTCCGCGCGGTCCACTGCCGACAAACACCCGAGCATGGTTTCCGAAATCAGCTCGGAGACGGCCTCGGTGTCGCGGACCTTGTTGCGAAAAAAGCGCTGAAGCAGACTCGAGTAGCGTTCGACCAGGACCGCCGCTGACCTGCGATCACCGGCGCTCCAGCGCCAATACAACGGCCAATCGTCGAGTTTCTGGAGCGCTTCGCGCGAGAGCGGCTCGTACGATGCCACGGGTCCACGATACGCGACACGGCGCCCGGCGGCTACGTCAGACGGCATTGAGGTGCGGCGGGGCGGAGGGCATGCTGGTCAACGGTGGCCACGAGCGACCCAGCGCCCGGGGAATCGAGCAGGCGTCTGTTCGAGGACCACACCCTCGAGCGGCATGCGCTGCATGTCGACGTACTCGAGCGCATGTTCGGCGAGGACGAGCTGGATACCGTCGAGGCGGTCCTCCAGACCCTCGGACGCTACGAGGTGCGACGCAAACTGGGCGCGGGCGGGATGGGCGAGGTCTATCTCGGCTACGACCCCGAGCTCGACCGCAAGGTCGCCATCAAGCTGCTGCACCGTCGCGAAACCTGGGCACTGGACGAGGCCGAGGATCGACTGCGGCGCGAGGCGCGAGCGATGGCCCGGATCAACCACCCGCACGTGATCAACGTGCACGACGTCGGGCGCTACCGCGATCAGCTATTCATCGCGATGGAATACGTCGAGGGGTCCACCCTCTCGACCTGGCTCGAGCAAGAGCGAACGACGGCCGAGATCGTGAAG
>JGI12316J15310_10000174_pt3 | contig 22227 bp, 12 predicted proteins | sample MarCyaLeptolynsp_FD_15310 | JGI IMG/M metagenome (IMG submission 15310)
AATATAGTGGTCGGGGGCGACCCAGAAAACATGGAGATAAATTTAAGCTTAATCAACAATCAACTTGGTGGTCAGCTAGTGAAACGGTTAAGGTACAAGACCCAAAATTAGGAGAAATAAGAGTACGACAATGGTCACAACTACATTTTCGTAACTCCCCATCTGTATCCATGAACTTGCTCTTAGTTGAGCGACTTGACCTAAATAAAAAAGGCTTGTTACAAAAACCTTTATGGTTGGTTTTTATTGGCAAAGAAATGCCACCCTTAGAAAAACTGTGGTCAAAATATTTGAGACGTTTTGCTGTTGACCATTGGTATCGATTCATTAAGCAAAGATTACATTGGACATTACCAGCCTTAAGTACGCCACATCAAGGTGAAAGGTGGAGTGATTTAATGCCACTGATGACTTGGCAACTATGGCTAGCTAAAGATATTGTAAAAGAATCTCGCCTTCCTTGGCAAAAATCCCAGTCTAATCTAACGCCTGGAAGAGTTGCACAATCAATGTTAGGACTTTTAGTTGAGATTGGAACTCCAGCACAAGTTCCCAAACCCCGTGGAAAATCCCCCGGATGGCTAAAAGGGAAAAAAAGAAACAAACGCACTCGTTATCCCATGGTTAAAAAAGGTAAAAGCGCCTTCCATAAAGCTAAAAACAAGAAGAATTAAATCGCATTTTGCATCAATTTACTCACAGCTCAGCCTCAAAGGAAGACTGAGTGATTTTGTCATAGTCTAAACTCCAGACAGTAAGTCAAGAACAAAAACCGTTGAAGCACTGGCTCCCTTCAACAGATTCTGTGAATGGTTCACTGGGAAATCAAGACTCCAGTAACTACTCCCTTCCTAGAAAAACCTCTGAATAGGGCGATCGCAAATACTAAAGTCACATCGACTGTCCCTTTTCCCAACTCGACAACACATCACTCCCCTGTTGCCACAAATTCTTCAATAGGATCACATGTTCTTGCCAATCAGCTGGTGAGGTAACTTCTAGTGCCTCAAAGATATTACTCACCAGTTCCTCTGGTAACATTCCTTTCTTTTCTGCCAACAGTCTCTTGAGTCGTTTAACTAACTGCTCTGTCTGTTCCTCCATTTCTGCTTGTTGACGCATAGCAGCATCCTCAGCAGCGCATTTCTCTGCCTCCCGCAGCATGGCTTCAATCTCGGCTTCAGTTAGCCGCATGGAGTCAGTAATGGTAATCTCTTTGCAATTGCTCGTGCGCAGGTCTTTGGCTGATACGTGCAAAATGCCGTCTGGGTCTACTCGAAAGGTAACTTCAATTTCTGGTTCACCAGCTGGTGCAGGCTCAATGCCTCCTAGGATAAATCCTCCCAGTTTGAAGTTATCCGTTACTAGGGGACGTTCACCTTGGTAGATTTCCAGCTCAACGCTTTCTTGATTTTCATAGGCTGTAGAGTAAATTTTGGTTTTCACAACTGGCACTGGAGTATTGCGGGGTATAATCGCATCCATTCGCCCTTTACTTTTCATGCCTAGGGTAAGGGGCACAACATCAGCCAGTCTGAGACCGGTAACAATGCCAGCTAGGATAGCAGCTTGCACCGCTGCTCCTTGAGCTACGACTTCTTCTGGGTTGACGGTAATATTGGGCTCTTGACCAAAGAAATCCTGTACAGCTTTTCTAATTGCTGGCATTCGTGTCTGTCCTCCCACCAGCAACACCTCCTGGATATCGTCAGCAAGGAGTCGGGCATCCTGAAGCGCTTGGCGACAAGGTGTTAGGGTTTGAGTAATCAATTTCTCCGCCATTGCCTGTAGTTGAGCGCGAGTTAGGGTCAAGTCCACAGTGGAGGTAGGACTAAGGGGTTGAGTAATTTGTACTTGTACTTCTTCCTCAGATGACAAGGCAATCTTGGCTTGTTCCGCAGCTACTCGTAGGTGGGCGAGAGCGATTAAATCTTCTTGCAGTTGGCTTTTCTCTTCCCCGCCAATCTCATCCAAAATCCATTCTACGATTAGCTGGTCTAAGTCGTCGCCTCCCAAATGAGCGTTGCCATTGGTGGATCGGACGCGAAACGGTCCTCGACCTACTTCTAGAATTGAAATATCGAAGGTGCCGCCGCCTAAGTCGTAGACCGCAATTTTTTGACGGACTTCTTTGAGTTTTTGATAGCCGAAGGCTAAACAGGCGGCTGTCGGTTCGCTCAAGACACGTTTTACCTCTAAGTCAGCAAGACGACCAGCATCGCGGGTGGCTTGGCGCTGGGAATCGTGAAAGTAGGCGGGTACGGTGATGACAGCTTGGGTAATCTTGTGACCGAGGAAGGCTTCGGCATCAGCTTTGAGCTTTTTCAGAATTTTGGCTGAGACCTCCTGGGGAGTCAGATGCTTGTCCCCCACTGTTACCTCTATTCCACCTCTACGCCGCTTTGATTCCTCTACTTCATAGAGGATGCGGCATTTCTGTAGGTCTTCCTGCACCAAATCTTCCTCAAAGCGACGCCCCATCAAGCGCTTGATGGAATAAATGGTGGAATGGGGATTCTCGGCAGCGATCGCATAGGCACGACGCCCCACAACCACTTGCCCGTTAGCTGGGTCTAGGGCTACTACTGAGGGTGTCAAAATATAACCATCAGTGTCGGGAATAATCTGGGGTTTGCCATCACGCCAGATTGCTACTGCTGAATTGGTTGTGCCTAGATCAATGCCGAGAATTTCTGTCATCTTGAGAGCAGTGAGTGCTTTCTTTTAAATATCGAGTTAACTTAACCCTATTGTGATGGGTAACGATAGCAACTGACACCCCCTGGTGAGCCAACCCACAATGAGTACTCATCCCCTTGCATTCCCACTGCTAGAGCGGTTACCGTATCAGCTGCCAGTCCAGAATTGGCTTTCGTGAACTGTGCAGTTGGCTCTCCGGCAAACCATTCTCCTTGCTCTGGTGCTGGCCATTGTTCTAAACCTGTGGCTGTACCCAGCCAAAAGGTTCCGTCTGGGGCAAAGGCTAAGGAGCGCACGTCTACTTCCCGATGTCGCTGCCATTGGTGTTCGCTAAACAGTCCTATGGCAGTGCCAATCCACAAGCGGTTGGTGAGTGGATCTAGAGCTAATGCCTGAATCGAGAGTCCCTCTAGCTCACCTGAGGCAAAATCCTGCGCCCAATCCAGTAAATCCAAGGTTGGTCGGTAACGAAATAGTCCAGATGAAGTACCTACCCAAATAGTATCCTCTGGCTGGTCATCTGTTGACCTAGCTGATTGATAACAAATAGTCTGGATTATACCTTTACTAGTATGAGGTAGGGCTGAGTGAGTTACTGGTTGCCCTTGTGGGTTATCATTGGCTCGACAGTACAGAGAATCGAGGGTAGCAGCCCAGAGAGTGCCATCTGGACTTGCTGTTAAGGAGACAATCGGTGGATTTAGCACTCGCTCCGGGATATACACTCCTTGATCCAAGCGCTGTAGTCCAACCTGGAAACTACCAACCCACAAACGTTGGCTATTCGATTCTGGTAGGATGGCACAGATATCCCGCAAGTTGGGAGCATCAGCAGTATAACTTTTCCAGGTTTTGCCATTAAAATAATATAGCCCTCGTGCTGTTCCTACCCATACCCCAGCTGTATCAACCCCTAAGCAGTGAATGGCATTACTGAGGGTATCTTCAGAAGAGCCAGCTAAGACAGCTTCTGTTTGATCTACGCCTACCTGATAAAGACCGTTAGCACCACCAACTAATACTTGTCCTTCGGTGAAGCTGGTTTTTGCACTGTGAACTGAGAAGTTGGGAGGGATAGTAACTAATTGGTTCAAGCGCCCTGGTGGAGATTTGCAGACTGGTTGCCACACATTATCCACTAGCCTTCCTACTTCTCTGGCGGTGATTGCCCAAAGGTTGCCAGTCTCAGGTTCTACCTGTAAAGCGATCGCTTCATCGCGGGACCAGTCGGTTTCTTGTTGGAGAGAAGGACTCTTACTAGGTTGGCAGCGGTAAATTCCCCAGTTGGTTCCTAACCATAAACCGCCTCCTAAAGCTGGAGCTAAGGCGCGTACTTGTTTGCCTTCCAATTCCAAGGACTCAACACCACCATCGTGCTTATAGTAGTGTAAACCCCAAGCATTACCAATCCAGAGGGTTTTGTCCTCATCTACCAGCAAAGCTTCAATTTCTTTGACTGCCAAACCTCCTCGCACCAGTAAGCGGAGGCGGGAGTCAGGAGCTCTAATCTCACCTAAGGCACACTTACCCTTATTATCCCGTAGTGCCGCATAGATACCGCCGTCAGGTCGGGACGCTATCTGCAATACTTTCCACCGCTCAAAGTCTCGATGGGACTGCCAAGGATTATCGCTGTTAGGGTCGAAACTGCAAAGACCTCTGTCTTGACAAGCTGCCCAAATAATGCTGTTGCTATCTACTGTTAGGCGGTGGATGGCATTGCCCAAGAGACCGTGTTCGCTGGTGTGGCGGATGCAAGTATCGGTTTCTGGGTTCCAGCAGAGGACACCCCCCCAAGTGGCAAGCCAGATTTCACCTCGGTTGGTATCCAAGGCGATATCGCAGACATGGCGTTGGGTAGAGTAGCTTGTCCAGCTTGGATAGGGATGTTCAGCTAAAGATAAGCGCTGGTGTTGAGTGCGGAACTGCTGCTCTAGCTGACGGATGGGGCGCGGGATTAATTCTAGGCGGCGGGGTACGATATCTAGTTGGGTGCTAGAGGTGGTATCGTTAGACATTGTTTACCTCCTGCTTAGCTTGCCATTGCTGTTCGAGCACTTCAACTTCATGAGCCAAACGGGCGTTTTCTTCAGCTTGCTGTTGAGCTAGGTTATCTAAAAAGGCAAGCCAGCTTTCTTGGCTGCGCGATCGCTTTTCTTGCCATAGACTATAGAATGGTGTACTTTCTAACCGATGCTGTTTACGTTGCCAATAGGTCAACCGCTCAGTAAGGGCTTCTTGCCAACCTTGTAGTCTGGTATAGTGATCCTCTAAGGTTTCCCACTCAGCACGAGCCTTCCAAATTTCTCCCCAACTCAGGAGTTCGAGCATCTCACCCACATCCTGCTGCTCGTTAGCTAGCACCGCATTGATGATTTGCATGATTGGTTCGCGATCGCTCTCGGCGATAAAATACTCAATATGGTCGGCTAAGTCCCGTTTGCGTTTGATTCGGGGGTTTTCTGGTGGTGGTGGTGGTTCTTCGATCTGAGTTTCCAGAATCTGTGGTGGCAATTCTACTTTATTGGTAGTAGGCTTACTGGTGTAATCTGGGGCTACTGCTGTTGTTTTTGGGGCTAGGCGGTTTCTCAAAGAAGTTTTGAGTGCTTCGAGTCTGTCGGCTTCAGCATATAGAGAGCCTAACTTTTGATCGTATTCCCCTTGAGCTTGAGCTAAATCCTTTTCTACTTCCTTAGCCTGTTGACGTAATGATGAGATTTGAGCCAACAGAGTTTTCAAGGCTTCTAGTAGTTGCTCAATCTGGGTCTGGGTTACACTCATAAACTTATGCCTCGCTTTACTCTGCTAGCCACAGTTGTTGGTTGGATAAGGCATAAAGACCATAGGCTAGCCCTAAAGGATTATTGTACTCGTTTAAGAAGAATTGTCGAGTTTCCAGTAAGACTTCACCAATGTCAACCAGTAAGACTTCACCAATGTTAACAGGTACATCCATTGCTAGCTGATTAAATAGGATTTCGGAGAACTTATTAAATAGGATTTCGTAGAACTTACTGGCAAAAGCACTGGCAAAGTTATCCGGTATGATGCAAGCAGTGGCGATAACTCCCCCTGCACCAAAATTCAGCATTTCTGTGGGAAAGTTGAGGGTTTGTAACAACTTTCCCGGAGTTGCTGATTCGCAGGCGTTGAGGAACACAAAGGGACGGTTTTGAAAGCCGTAATCTGCCCAAGCTAGTAATTTTTCTAGCCTGATTTCCAGTTTTTCTTCATGAACAGTTAGACTCAGATAAGTTTCAGCAGCACTTGCGTGGAGAGAGTTGAGGCAGTGGCAAGCGAAATGAATCATTCCATACTTAAAATTTTCATCGTGAAACAATTCCAGCAGAGTTTCAATACAGAGAGATTGAGCTGGTAAATGTTGCTCTAATAATTCCAAAGTGAGCTGTAATTTTAGCAGTTGGCAGGCTTTGTATAGATGTTGCTTGATCTGTTCAATTTCTTGTCTGGAATGCTTTAATTTATGGTGGATAGCTGAGAAAATTCCCTGCTGAAGTCGGATGCGATCTGGAAAGTCTATCTCTCCCCAGTAGGTACGTCCGATGGGGTAACGAAAGCCCCAAAACTGCTCTTTGGCAACTCCAAATGGGCTACCTGCATATAACATTTCCCAGAAAAATGAGAAAGTGGCAGGGGTTAGGAAAGTTAGGCTCAGACCCCTTTGTTGTTCTTCTTGTTCTTTGTTTTTGAGGAATTGACTGGCAGCAGCAGGTAAGATTTTATTGTAAGCAGTTTGTCCTAAATCGCGGAGTTGGGTAAGATAGTTGTGTTGGTAGTTGTTTAAGTCTATCCCTTCCTTTTGTACGTCTATGCGGAGGTTTTCTAGGATAGCAATAAACTTTTCATTGAAAGCATGGATGTCACCCTCAGCGAAGTAGAAAGGAAATTGCCGAGAGCCGATACAAAGCAGAGGCACACCTCTCTGGATGGTAGCCGTAAGGTGATAACGGGAATCTTTCCGTTGGCTTCTAGTTAATGGGGTTTGCTCTGCTACTGTAGTCGAATTAGGCATCAACTTTTTCCCCCACTTCCAGATTCAGTTGCAGGGTTTTTACCAATTCGTCGCCTTCTAAGAGTTGTACCAATAGGGGATAGTTTCCAGGAGTAGTGGGAGTTAACTCTAGGGTAGCTTGGCGCATGGTGTAACCGGCAGGTTGCATAGGTATGGGTTCAGGGAAGGTATCCTGTAAACCAGGAGCCATAAATAAGGCTCGTAGTTGCTGGGATAATTCCTCTGGTTGGATTAATCTATCTGTGTACCACACTGGGGGACGACTTCGGATGCTGGCTCGAAAGTAATAGGTTTTACCAGGATGCAATGGCTCATCAGGATTGAGACATTCTAAGGCAGTGTAACCTTCACTGGGTTCTGGCTCATAGGATTTGGCGCAAGGGTCACCGAAAAGGGTGTAAGCTAGCCAGTCGGGACTATGGGGAAGGCGGCGTTTGACGGCGAGACGGGAGCGCCAGACAGCTTCTCCTAGGGTAAGGCGCTGTTGGAAAACTTGGTAGAAGCGACTCCAGAATATTCTATCTGCTGCTTCGGAGGTTGCCCACCAAGAACTAATGACTGCACTAGCACCTGCTCTTAAGAAGGGTAGTACTCTTTCTGGTAGTAGCCAGTAATCTGGACTAGTGCCATTTTCATTGATAGTACTTAGAGCAACTAAGGGACGTTTGAGCCGCAGGTTGAGTCTTTCCTGTCGCACTTCCTCAGCTTCTGGTAGGGAAGCTGAGGAGGTAGGTTCGTGGGGGACAATATCTAATTTTTGGGTTAATTCAGAACTGTAGCGTAGCAGGTGAACTCCATAGATGGGAGTATCGGGTTGGACTACTGGTTTGATACCTTGGGAACTGGAAGCGTTTAGTAATTTACGCCATGCTTGATAGTCTTCATCTTGCTTAAGCTGTTCTGATTCTGATATTTTGTACTGAGCCAGGGCAAGATCACCCAGAGGAATTTCCTGATAGCGCACTGTTCCTAAACCTTCTACCCAGCGACTGAGTTGGCATTTTTCGCTCAGAAAGAATAGAGGTTCTGTGTTATCTGGGTGGTAGGGTACGATCAATTCCCAAGGTAACCAGGTTACTCCATCTTCAATGATTAACCAGGTGGATAGTTGATTGATTGCTTGCCAGAAGATTTCGTGGAAGGCTGTGGTTGTGTTGGCTGGGAACAGTAGGTTAAAAAAGTATGTTCCCAAGGAGAGCATTTGTTCACGGGTATCTTCTGGTTGGAGATTAGTAGTTTGTTGTAGAGTTTGGGTGAGTAAGGTTCTGATATTGGTTAAATCGTGGCTGGAGAGTATGGCATTGCCGACTTTTTGCTGTTTTAGGGGAAGGGTAGAGAGGCGACTGGTGAGGTAATAGGTTAAGTGGTGGGAGCCAGTTTCACCATCTGGTAGTTCGGTTTCTACTTGTAGGATAAAATCAGGTTTACGGGCAACTCGAATATTGAGGGTGGGGAGAATGGGGAGGCGTGGTTCTGGTGATTCTGGTGGAACGACTCTGATTGTACCGTGAGTTTCATAGATTTTAACTTTGCCTGAGTCGGGGTTTTCAATGAGGAGTTGAATGGTGTAGGTACGTTCTCCTCGTAGGTAAGCTTGTAGCTCAAAGCTTACTGCAAGGGGTTGACCCGTTTTGGGGTTGAATTGGAGAGGAATTAAATTATTGAAAACCTGTAAACCATTAGCACTGATAAAACAGTAAAGTTCAGCTGTTTTGTCCGGTAGTCCGATGGTGTCTTCTCCAGGTGTAGTTGGTTGGAGTTCTATTTGTAAATGCGATCGCTGTCCGACAAAGAGTTGGTTTAGTGAAGTATTAATTGCTAGTTTATAGGTGTTGCAGGGTTGGAAAAATTCCTGCTCAATCACACCACCCAATTTTTGATAGGCATTGGCATAGGCTTGGTAAGGACGTTTCTCTATGAAAGCAAAAATTACTCTTTCCAGTTGACTATTTTTTTCCAAGTAATCTACAACAGCTTTTAAAACTACTGGAGCCATGTCAAATGGGTCTAGTTCCGAACCACCAGTTCCCATTGAGGGAAAGGCTATTGTCTTGACATCACCTAAAACTTCAGCCTTGGCTAGAGCAGCACTCACTCCTTGAACAACAGTCTCAGTCGTAGCAGGATTATTTCTATAATTTACGACTGCATGTAGGAGATAACGAGCAGGTAGAGATCCTGCTTGAGTAACGACTGCTTCGCCTAATTTTAGCGATCGCTTTTTCAGTGCCTCGAATACCCCAGCTTCCACCCGCTCAGCAATTTTTCTTCCAACACGCCCAAAATCTAGCATAGGATTAGTCGGATAGACCAAAGCATCTACATTTAGTTCAAGTAAATTACCTCTAACAATTTGAATACGAGCAAGTACTTCGTTAAGATTTTTGCTAGGAATTGATTCCTGAGTAGGTGGATGTAGACAAACGGCTTGTTGAAATCTTAATTTTGTCGCTAGGGCTTCGTATTCTTGGATACCGCAGCATACGATGATTCCAGTACTTCCATGTTGCTGGTGGAATTGGTTCAAAAATTCAATGCATAACTCTCGTTCTTTGGTTTGTATTTCATCTAAGCCATCCAGCAACAATAATAATTTCTCATTGTCAATCCAACTGTTGGCTATTTTGAGAGGAACCTGATATTTATCTATCAACTCCTTGACTAACCAATGTTCTATTAGAGGCTTCCTACTCAGTAATTTAGGATTAAACACATTAGTATTAAGCCAGTCCCCAAGTGTTCGTTGTTTTTCAGACCAAGTAGTAAGGCTAAACACTACTGGAAGAGGATGGTTGACATCTCTCTCAGCAAGCTCAATCAAATCATTAGCAGTTTGCAGGAGTGCAGTGGTTTTACCTGACCCTTTCTCTCCCAAGATGAGTAGTGTTCCTCCTGCTCCCAAATTCTGAAACAATTCAATGACTCTAGTACCTGGGGGTAGAACTTGTCTCTGCTGACTAGGAGTTGAGCTGTGGTTCCAAGGAAGATCTATAGCATCTGGTGTTTCTTCCAAGCTATATTCCACGAGTACTTGGTCAGGGAATGAGCTTTCCAGAACACCTTTTACCCAGTAGCTTTTTACTTTGCTAAGCAAAACTTGTAGGTTGCGGTAATCCTGTAGTTTCCGAGGATTTGCAAGAGCTTTGCTCGCTTGGATAAATTCCATAGCCAAGCCCGATAGCGAACTAAAGCCAGAACTATTCTGGAGATAATTTTCGACCTCAACCACTCTAGCTCCAATCAGAAGAAAATCCTGCGACTTTCCGCTACTTCTCCACTCTGCTGCTGCCTCCTCAATCCTACGCTCAAATTTAATTAATTCTCGGTTTTCATCTAACCACTGGCGCAGTAGCCGCCAATTGCGGATTAGGGCTTCATGAACAAACTCCACTGTCTCTTGTCCAGCAGTATTCAGACTCGTCACAACTAGTCGGGCATCAGCCAGCTTTTGAACCAAAGACCAGTTATCTGACCCTAATTCATTTTTTGTTGCCAGCCGCCGCATATCTTCAGTTCCCTCACCAGGACGAACCAGTTGAATGAAGATTTTTCGTCCCTGTTCTTGTTCTTGTACTGTTAAACGCTGATACAGATTATCTGCATAATTGGCTAAAGCACCATTGACTTGACCAATAGCTTCATAAGCTTCATGGGTTAACTGTGTTCCCGTTCGTTTATTCCACAACTCCGTTAAGGCAAACTCCAGCAAAGGTAAAATTCCTGGTTCATTTTCCACATCATTTAGGATACGTTCCACCAGACCCGTTTCAAAGGACACTCCCAACTTTTCAGCTGGTTTTACAATAACCTCCAAGAGTTCAGAGCGATTCATCGTGCGGAGCTTGATGTCATAATTTTGCAACACATCCGCAAAAGGGCGATAAGAAAGCGCACTCCCCAAAAAATCAGCCCGCATGGTTAAAACCATCACGACGGGAGATGAGGACTGGGAAGTAGAAGTGGAAAAGCTAGCGAATAAACAGTCTAGAAACCGACGACGAAGAGATTCATCAGGAGAGAGAGTGTAAAGTTCCTCAAACTGATCAGCAATTAGAAGTAACCGATGTTGGGAGTGCTTTTCCTGGATTGCGGTAAAAACGTCTGAGAGAGGAATAGTCCCATCTTGCAAGTAATGAGCTAGCTTCCTCGCTTGGTTAATTTTGTCAGTCTCATCCAATTCTGCGGTGTAGAGGGGAACAAGTGCTAGAGCCAGAGCACAGAAAGGGTCAGAACCTGGACGGAAATGGGTAAATTTCCAATAACCTTCCTGTTGCAGTTTTGGAACCAATCCCGCCAAAACTACCGAAGATTTGCCGCTTCCCGATGCACCTAATACGGCAATAAAATTACGGGTTCGAGTTGCCTGAAACAGTTCTTCAACAAAAACATCTCGTCCAAAGAAATACTCAGCGTCGTTGGGATCGAAGTGAAAGAAACCGCGATAAGGGCAGGGAAGCTGTTCTAGATAGGCTTCGGCAGATTCAACAGCTGATGAAATCCTTACATCTTCCCCGTAATAGTAGTAGTTGTAGATAATATTAGCATCAGCTTCACCAAGCAAGGAGGCGGAGAAGATAGCGTCTTCATCGCTTTTATCCGTTTGCTTAATGTCGCCTTGCTCAGACATACTACCCGCCCAACTCTTCAAACACGTTCTAATGTGTACGCACTTGGATTAACTCTCGTACAAAGTAGCGGCATCATCCATTATCTACCAACTAGTCCATTAACTCCAACTGCTGATTCGACATAGCATACAACCCATAAGCCAACCCCAAAGGATTATTGTACCTCTCCCAAAAATGCAGCCTTGTTTCCAATAACACCTCCCCCACCTTAACCGGAAGATTATGTTCCAACTTCTCCAACAAGCGCCGATAAAACTCACTGGCAAAGGCACTGGCAAAATTATCAGGAATTGTACAACAAGTAGCAATCACCCCTCCTGCACCAAAACGCAAAATGCTGGTGGGAAAGCTAATCGTCTGCAAGGGATGACCCGGTGTAGCAGACTCGCAGGCATTGAGAAACACGAAAGGCAGATTTTTAAAACCATCCTCTTCGCATCCTTGCAAACTTTCTAGGGTCAACTTTAAATCTTTGTCATGAATGCTCAAATACAGGAATGATTTAGAGGCTTTTCCCGGAACTGCATTGAGACAATGACAGGCAAAGTGAACAATACCGTACTGGAATTCTTCATCCTGAAACAGCTTTAAAAGTTCTACTTCTGAGAGAGAATCTGCTTTAATTTGATGGTCTAAAAAATGTACATTTAGTTTCCATCCCCGACGTTGGCAAGTATTTTGCACCAGCTGTACTAAGGCTTCTATCTCTTGCCAAGAAGAATTAAGACATTGGTGAATCGCAGAAAAGATGCCAGTTCTGAATTCAATGTAGTCGTAACCTTCAATTTCCCAGTAAGTACGACCTAAAGGATAGCGAAAACCCCAGAATTGCTTGGGGTCTAATGGTTTTAGGGCACCACCAGAGTATATCATTTCCCAGAAAGGAGAGAGGTTTTTGGCAAAGGTAAAGGTAAAGCTTAAACCTCGGTTCTGCTGTTGTGCCTTAGCTTCTACTTCCTGTAGGTAACGGCGTACATCCTTGGAAGAAAAAACTTTAGTATAAGCAGCACAACCTGCCTTTCGCAGCAATTCCAATTCTTCATCTGGTTTATAACCTGCCTTAGACAAATCTACGCCATATTTTTTGACTTTCTGTCCCAACTGTTCCAAAGCCTGAATAAATTCTTGATTGGACTCCTCAATGTCCCCGATATCTAACTCTTGGCGGGGAAAACTCTTAGTGCCAATTTTCAACAAACGGTCTTCTTTCTTCTCTAGTCTAACCTGAAGAATGCGACGACCTACTTTTGATTCTTGTCGTGAGGGGAGAGTGCCAACATTTCCAGATAGCTTACCTCTAGCCATTAACCATCTCCTCACCAGACAAATCAGCCACCTTCAGAGTCATTGACAGAGTTTTGAGGTATTCTTCATCTTCAAATAGTTGTACTCGCAGTACATAGTTACCTGGTTCTGGTGCAGTCAAAGGTACAGTCGCTTGACGCATGGTTCGACCAGCTGGTTGCATAGGAATAGGCTCGGATTCAGTAATTTCTAGTCCTGGCGCGAGGAAAAGAGCTGTCAAATTGTTGGTAAGTGCTTCTGGCTGTATCAGTCGGTCTTTGTACCAGACTGGGGGTCTCGTTCTAATACTAGCCCTAAAATAGTAGGTTTTGCCAGGTTGTAAGGGTTCATCGGCACTGAGACACTCTAGGGCAGTATAACCCATGCTATCTTCCGGTTCGTAGGGTTTGGCACGGGGATTGCCCAAAAGAGTATAAGCCAGCCAATCGGGAGAGTGAGGTAAAGCCCGTTGTACAGCTAAACGCGATCGCCAGACTACTTCTCCTAAGGGTAACCCATTGGCTAGCAAGTCGTAAAACCGACTCCAAAATACTCTTTCTGCTGCTTCTGTGGTTTGCCACCAAGTCCCTACCACCGCACTAGCACCAGCTTTCAGGAAAGGCAGCACCCGCTCTGGTAGCAACCAGTCATTAGAATAGATATGGGGAACAGCACCATTAAGAATACTAAGAGTCACAATTGGTCGTTTCAACCGCAGATTCAGCCTTGCTTTGGGGATTTCTGCTTCAGCAGTTCCCACGAAAGAATTTTCACCACCATCTCCCCGCGTCTCCGCATCTCTTTTCCCTCGAACCACGATATCCCGCTGATTGAGTTCATCCCGGTGTCGTACTAGATGCAAGGCATAAAAGGGAGTTTCTGGATTAACTACCTGCTGAATTTCTGGACGACTATGGGCTTGTAAGAGTCGTTCCCATTCATCCTGCTGTTGTGCATCACAAGCTTGGTAGTGGGTAAAGGCAACTTCACTAAAGGGAACTTCATTATAGAAGGGAATGCCTAATCCTTGTATCCAGCGACTCAGACGGTATTGCTCACCCCAGAAGCGCCAAGGTGTGGTGTGATCTTCTTGGTAAGGAACAACCAGTTCCCAGGGTAACCAAGTTATACCATCTTCAATAATCAGCCAGGTGGATATCTGGTCAAATATCTGCCAGAAGGTTTCTCTAAAAGCGGCGGCGGTATCAGCGGGAAAGAAAAGGTCAAAAAAGTAGCTCCCCAAGGAAATCAGGCGTTCACGAGCATCTTCTGGAGAAAAATGGTTTGCTTGTTGTAGAGTTTGGGTAAGGAGCGATCGCATTTTTGCTAAGTCAGCTGCACTTAACACAACATTGCCTACTGGTTGATGGCGTAGTTGTAAGTTGGTCAAGCGAGTGGTGAGGTAGTAACTGAGATGGTGAGAACCATCATCACCATCAGGTAAATCCGTTTCTACTTGCAACACAAATGGAGGTGCAACGGGAATATCTAAGGTGGGGAGAGGTGGTGGTTGTGGTTCTAGTGCTTCTGGTGGTTTGACAATGACGCGATCGCTATATTGAAAGATACTAGTTTTACCAGAATCAGGATCTTCAACAAACAGTTCAATTGTATAGGTTCGCGTACCCCGTAGATAGGCTTGTACCTCGAAACTTACTGGGAGAGGATGACCTGTTTTGGGGTCTAACTGCATAGTGACAACCTCAGAACCTATTACCTGTAAGCCATTGGTACTGATGAAGCAGTAGAGTTCGGCTATATCATTTGGTAGTTCGATGGTGTCTTGTCCAAGTGTAGTTGGTTGGAGTTCTATTTGTAAGTGCGATCGCTGTCCAACATAGAGTTGGTTTTGTAAGCTGTTAATCAATAATCGATAGGTATTTTTTGGTTGATTAATTACAGGTTGTAGTGTGTACCAGCACTCATCAAGCCAACTCTGGTTGAAAACCTCCTGGTAAATGCGATTTTTAACTCTTAACTTTCCGTCCTGCCTAACTACTATCCCTGACAATCGCAATTCTGTTTGTTCAGGACTATTATCAGCTATCACTTCACCCTGTTGCAGAATTTGCTGATAAAGCTCTAGTAAAGGAATAGGGTTTTGACGACTTGCCAGAAGGCGATCGCGAATTGTCCTCAAATGCTCTGGATACTCTTGCTCTTCCCATTGTTCAATGATTCGTTGTCGCACCAGTTGTTCAATAGTCTCTGCTTCACTACCAGCAGTAATGAAATTATCGGACTTGACGACACATTGACAAAGCTTTTGGGTGAGAAAGGGTTGACCACCTGTCCATGCTAGGATTTGTTTGAGAACTTCCTGGGGATTATCTACTGTTTCTGTCAATTCTTCAGCTAATGACTGGATTTCGTGGAGTTTAAATCCCTCTAATTTAATAGCTCTACCAATGTTAAAAAGCGGACTCCCTAATGTGTTTTGAATCAAATCGGAGGGATTAACCAACCCAAGCAAGACAAAATTTAGGCGTTGATATTCTGGCTTGCTACTCCTCATTTCATAGCAGGCTCGGATAAAATAAAAAAGGTCGTCCGTGGAAAACTCTAAACTCAAAACCACATCAATTTCATCTATGAAGATGACAATCGGCTGTTGCACCTCAACTAGCAGCACATCATCGATAAACTGCCTGAATACTTGTACAGGTGAAAGTTCATCCTGCTCTTTTATCCATTCCGTGATATTAAAACTTTTTAATAACTGTCTGCTTATTATGCGAACTAAAGCATAGTACCACTGTTTGGGAGTAACATCGTTGTTACCTATCAACGTTAGGTCGATAGCGGCACAGATAAAACCTTCCTTTTCCAGTCTTGGCTTTGTTCGTACCCGCAGACTAGATTTCCCCGTCTGTCTCTCACTGAAGACATAACAAAACTCTCCGTCTTTCAAGGCTGTATAAAGTTCTTCATCTGCCTGCCTAGTAATGTAGCTAAGTGAATCATTTGACAGACAACCTCCGACTTGGTATTTGTAATTTTTCGTTATGTCAGTTTTGGCAACATCTGTAGTCAAGAATTCTTTAGAACTTGCTAAAATTGGATTGATATCAAACCAACTTCCCTCTTCATCCCGATATTCAGACACTAAAAGACTGCCTAAGAGAGTTTGATACTCCTTCTCTCCCGTAATCTTTTTTTGTTCCTTGACCTTAAGCAGCAATTCCCACTCATACTCCGTAACTGCTAAAAGCAGCCGATCCCTTGCTTTGCGAATCACTTCCTCTAGACACTTGCGAGAAAAAGGCGGATCATCATTTTGTAAACAACCACGGAGTAGTACTAGCAGATACCGCATATGACCACCACTAATTAAACACAAGTGGCCTAAAGTTTCAGGAGAATCAAATAATTCTGTAATCAGCTCCAGTCGTTGCTGTGGTTCAACTTCAGGGAAAGCTCTTGCCAATACCATCTGTCCTAACAGCGCCACTCCTTCTTCATACACACGACCATCCCGCGATTGCACCTGTACCATTGGCAGCAATTCCAGATCCACACCAAAGCAGTTTCTCAACGTTTCTCGTTCATTAGAGAAAGCCAACACCAAGGGAATTGTGTAAACTAAATGACAATTGAGACTTTTGAGCTGCTCACCCCTATCTACAAACAAATACTCTGGTTGAGTTCGGCCTGTGGGCATAGGTCTATTATCTATTCGGTCAAGGTTATCAACAATCACCACTAGTCCTTGTTTCCCCTGCTGCTTAAGTGTTTTAATCGCAGGTTCTAGTAGCTCTTGATTAATTATGTCGATAATATTGTCAGTGTGAGGCTCTAGATATTGTCTAAGCTTCGAGCGTAATTTTGGACTTTTTTTCCTTTGCGCCGATATCTGACCAATACCCACACTCAAAGACCACTTATTCTCTATATCAAAGCCTATTGGCCCGAAACGAAAACTACCTAGTCTCCCAAAACCAAGAATAGAAGAATCTGCTGAAAACTCAATTTCAGACTGTAATATTTCCCATGCTTCCTGCAAAAGCCTTTGAAAACCTTGTGGTTGCAATTTAACTTTAGCATTCTCCAGACTTTCACTCACCCGACGGGCAATAGCTAGTAACAAATCAGTCATCTCAACGTCTATTAAGTTCAAGTCTTGAGCAGATTCAAAATAAATAACGTGAAATCCTTCCTGTTCTAACTCATACTTCAGCCGCAACAACTCAGTGGACTTACCACAACCAATAGGTCCACTGAGCAAATGACAAGTGGGTGTATTGGGAGAAATAGAAGTGATAGTACTCTTTATATCTTTGATAATGTCTTTTCCTTTAACAGAGGAAAAATCTATGTAATACTTTCTATCTTCAGGCTTCCCTATGTTCAGGGTTTCGCTGGGATTGGTAGCCCTAAAAAGCTTGCTTAAATCTAGTGTCATAGCAATTTATCTCACCTGATCTGCTGTTAGCGTTCACCTGGGGATAACCATGAATCGTATAACTAAAGTTTTGACTTTTTATGTCTTTTTATATGTTATTTATAACCGATAACAACTTTCTCTTGTAACTCCCACTGATTATTTACCCCTTTGCTAATACACTTAATCTCCTGCAACTCTTCCAAAATAATTACCAACTCTTTTTCCTTTATCTGAGGACGATTCAAATTCAGCAGCTCAGAATTGAAAGCCTCTAAAATCGCCTCGGTACTCATAGCCTCATCTGGCGGTAACTTTTGGCTGATAACCCATAAAACCATCGCCAATTTCTCTTGAATTTTCACACTCAAAACTGACTGCCCTGACTGAATAGAAACAATAGCGGCAAACGGAAGAAACCAAGGTTCAGCTGCAACTCCAGCAGCAGACATAACAAATTCCCCCATAAACTTTACAGCTTCCTTCCAATTAACCTGGATATTCCCCGGTTTAATACTGACTCCACCTCCCATGCCTGCTTCATTTTCCAACACAACTATTCGACCATCATGATCAACTTCAGTTTCAGTTTCTTCCGAGGGCATGATTTCAAAATACTTGATGACTTCTTGAGCGATTTGCTCAATCGAATCACTGGTTAAGTTTTGTTGATTGGCAGTAGCAATCTCCTCTAAAGCTGTTGCTGCTGCTTGTAGCATTTCCTGTCTTTTGGCTTCGGCTTGTTTGTCCATAATCATTTGAAAAATACTAACCTACAAACTTCAAACAAAACCTTTTCATTGCGTCTAGTGCAGCGCAGCGGAAATAACCCAAAGCGTGAAAAAAAGTTAAAAAGCTTACTGTACAAACTTTCTTCCCTTGGAGCCTTCTGTTCCTCTCCTTGGAGGGGTTAGGGGTGGGTTCTGCCTTCTGCCTTCTTGCACTAGCCTATTATTTTTCATTATGAACTTTAATCAACTCTCCCCAACCACAGCTAGCAAAATCTGAACGCTCATAAAATTGAGAATAACCTTGTGCTGGTAAGTAAATTGATAATCCTTCAGCAGAAGAGAGTCTATCTCCTAAAGTGACATTGGCGACAATTGGCTTAGATTCAGTCTCCAGTGCCATTAAATTGATAACCTCCTCCAAAGCAACTTTTAATTCAGAATTCTTGCCGTGATACTCATCCCGTAAAACCCTTAAACAATGGTAAAGATCGACAAAGTCCGTATCCTTGAAGCGCACCACTTGACGCTGAGCACGGGAGATAGCCATTTCTGTGAAAAAATCATCCTCTTCTCTTAATTGCCGTAGAATTACAGCTAGGCGACCCACTACTTCTGCAAGTTGACTAACCCCATTCAGGTTTGCGGCTGATTGGGTTACCTGGTGCATACCCCCTCTCGTCAGCTGGGATTGTTCCTCGTAATAGCGCCCATATTCCTGCACAATTAACTTTGCTAGTACCTCAGGTGTCATACCAGACTCTTTGGTTAAGGCTTGCAAAATTAACGTATAAGGCCAACCAGATAGGGGTTCAACCTCCTGGGAACCTACCAAATATTCAGCATTAGCCCGCAACTGGTATGCTACCTCTATCATGCTCATCAAACAGGCATCCATACCAATCAAACTAACTTTTTGACCAGTCTGCTCCTCTGCTTCTCGAAAAGCCTGCTGAAGTTTAGCATTATCCAGAAAATCTAGGGAAGAATCATCAAATGCGATCGCTCTTTGATCATCATTCTCTATTCCCAGAATTTCTACAACTGAGGAGAGAAAGAAGGCAGAAGCTAACCGATTGCTACGTACAGAGCGCACTTCATCGGCACTAGCTCTGATTTGCAGGCTACGACTACGTGCAAACTCATAGATATCATCTTCCTTCCAACCAGTACCATGATTCCAGAGGATAACTGCGTAATGCTCTGCTGGATAATTCTCCATACCCCAAACCATGAAGTCCCTTAAGGAGCGAGGATCACCCGTGTTTTGCTCTGGAATGTTTTCTACTAGTCGCTCTTCACTCTGAGGACGGATATAGATGCGATAGGTGTGTTCTCTGTCGGAAAGGGTATCAAATTGTACCACTACAGCTACCTCATCATTGGAGCCAACTGCCTCCATCTCCGCAATATCTTGATAGCCTTGCTCCTCCATCGGAGCCATCAGCCGCCCACCTTGGAGTTGCTCAAAAACTTTACCGTTGTCCCCTGCCATGTAAACCATCAGAGTCCAGCGGCGATTATTCTGGGTCATATTTTACTCCTCAGCTCAGCAAGCAGTTCTTCTGCTTGGGTAACATTTCGATCTTGGATACTCAATTCCAGATTGTCCAGAGCTTCGAGCAGCAGAGTATCAGAAGTCTTTTCTTTATTGATGACGCGCCGCAGTCGGGTTAATTCTTCCTCCAATTGGAAAAGGCGACTGGTAATAGCATCTTCAGCCCGATGAGCCTCCGCTACTTGGCGTTGCTTATCCACTTCTTGCGGAGTCAGGCGGTAGACGTGATCAAAAGTTGCTTCGACTGGTTCTCCTTCAGTGCTAGTGTCTTTAGCGCAGACATGCAAAATGCCGTCGTGATCAATTTTAAACATGCAGTTAATGCGAGGCTCCCCGGCGGGACGGGTAGTGGCTAGGTTAAGAATGACTTCACCAATTAAGACATTATCCACTGCCATCGGTCGCTCACCTTGGAAAATGCGGAAACGAATGCTCTCTTGTCCATCCCGCCGGGTGGTAAATGCTTGGGGGCCTTTGCGCCACTTCTTAACGGGGATTTGGGCATTGGCGTGAATGATCACATCCATCTTACCGCTGGCTATCTCAATTCCCAAAGATAGGGGTGTAACATCCCATAATTTCACCTCTTCTTTGAGATAGCCGCAGAGCCTTGCTCCTAGAACTGCTGCTCCCCTAGCTACAGCTTCATCGGGGTTAACCGAATCATTGATTTTCCAGCCGTAGCGATCGCGTAGTGCTGTTTTTACCGCTGGCAGTCGAGTTTGCCCTCCTACTAGCAAAACTTGGTCAATATCTGTTGGTTTCAGCTTTGCCTTTTCTAGAGTAGCATCACAGATAGCCAAGGTGCGATCGATAAAAGGCTGTACCAGCTTTTCCAGCTGGGTGCGTGTCAGTGTGATTTCTGAACCCAAAGACTGCTTCAACAGGCTGGAGGCGCTAATACTGTATTCTGTGGCTTGGGTGAGTTCAATTTTGGCGATTTCGGCTGTTGTGCGTAGGAGCGATTGCAAGCTATTATCTTGAACAGGTAAACCAACATTGTGCTGCTGGAGAGCTTCTCGAATCCAGTCCACAATCGCTAAATCGAAGTCGTCACCCCCTAAATGAGTATCCCCACTGGTTGCCTTAACCCGAAACAAACCCCGTTCAATCCGCAGAATTGAAATATCGAACGTGCCACCGCCTAAGTCGTACACAGCTACTGTTTGGGGTTCTGTACCCAAGCCAAATGCTAAAGCAGCGGCAGTCGGCTCGTTAATAATCCGGGGAACCCGCAAACCTGCTAGTTCTCCTGCTTCCTTAGTTGCCTGACGCTGGGATTCGCTGAAATAGGCAGGGACAGTAATTACTGCTTGGGAAATTGTCTTACCTAAGACAGCTTCGGCATCTTCCTTGAGCTTGCGTAGAACTTGAGCAGAAATCTGGGGTGGGGTGAGGAGTTGCTCCCCAACTTTAACAGCAACTTTGCTCTGTTGGACTTCTTTGATACTGTAGGTAACCTGCTCTTGGTCATAGTGTACCCGTTCATCGCGAAAGGTACAACCAATGAAGCGCTTGACGGAGTAGATGACTTGACTGGGATGGCTGGTGATGCACAAGAGTGCTGATTTACCGACAATGGGTTGACGGGTTTGGGAATCGAACATCACAACTGAGGGTGTGAGGCGCTCTCCTTCCTGGTTGTGCAGAACTCTAGAGAGTCCTGTATCTGGTTCCCAAATGGCAATGGCTGAGTTGGTTGTTCCTAAATCAATCCCCAGGATATCTACCTCGTTCACTCCTTACTCCTCGGTTTAGGCTGTTGAAGTTGGCTGTCACGTACTTCGGAAAAGGTATAGATCTAGTATGGAGGTATCGACCCCAAGTTTCCATTATCCATTTTCTCATTTTCCTGCGATCATGACACCGAGTTTCCCAGGGATGAACCCTTATCTAGAACATCCTTCTTTGTGGGCAGAGGTTCACTCCTGGCTGATTGTGCAGCTGGCACGGTTCCTTAATCCCTCATTAATACCCAAATATCGAGCTGCTGTCGAGAAAAGGGTTTACTTAGATTCTCTACTAGTTGGCATTCCTGATGCATCTGTTTTCTCAGGAAAAGCTGAAACTGAGCCTAACTCTGGAGTCACAACTAAGATTTTAAGCAAGCCAGTTCGGGTAACAGTACCCCTGACTGAAGAAATTACTGAACGCTATCTGGAGATTAGGGAAGTCAAGACAGGGAGGGTGGTAACGGTTGTAGAAGTCCTCTCACCTAAGAATAAGCGAGGTGGTAAAGGTCGAGAGCAATACCTAACCAAGCGACAAAAGGTTTTGCATAGTGCTACTCACTTAGTGGAAATCGATCTGCTGAGAACGGGAAACTGTATGCCAATGGTGGAAGTGATTCCATCAGATTACCGTATTTTGGTCAGTCGGGCTAATCTCCGTCCCGAAGCTGAACTCTACCCGTTTAATGTGCGGGAGTCGATTCCCCAATTCTTGCTTCCTTTGCAGTCTGGAGATCAAGAACCTGTTGTCAATTTATCTGAGGTTTTGAGACAAGTGTACCAGGAGGCGGCTCTAGATTTTGCGATCGATTATTCAGTGCAGCCAGTGCCAGCGTTGAGTGATAGTGATTTTCAGTGGGTGCGATCGTTGATGGAATCGTAAGACGGCGATAGGGAATGCACACCGATGGCTTCTTCACTATTTTTAGATAGGGATAGATACAGACTATGCCAGTTAAGCTGTTCCGCATTTAAACTGTGATAACTTTATTACCTTTGTTTTTGAGTTTTCGCCCCCATTTGATAATTAATCCTCCTTCATTTAACAGTTGATGTAACAAATATTCTAATTCTTCAATTGATTTAAAGAATCGATTGGCAAGATATTCTTTAGCTGAATGCCAAACCAATTCAATTAAGTTATAATCTGGACTATATTTGGGAAGATATTCTAAATGAATGTTT
>JGI12316J15310_10000085_pt28 | contig 22217 bp, 23 predicted proteins | sample MarCyaLeptolynsp_FD_15310 | JGI IMG/M metagenome (IMG submission 15310)
GCCGAGACAGTGCATCATCACCTGCTGGCCATAGCAGATACCCAGGATCGGAATGCCTAGCGAGAATACACTCTCCGGCGGCATCGGAGCGCCGTCCGCGAAAACAGAGGAAGGTCCCCCGGAAAAGATCACCGCCTTGGGTGCGAACTCCGCCAGAAACGTGTCGGTCACGTTCTGGAACGGGTGAATTTCGCAATAGACGTTCAACTCCCGCAGACGCCGCGCGATCAGCTGCGTTACCTGGGAGCCGAAGTCGATGATGAGGAGGCGGTCGTGATGTGTCATGGCCAGCTTCTAACCGGTCTGTTTGAGAATGAGAACCCGGATTCGTCTTTCTAGCCGTTGTCTCACAACATTTTCCATCAGGCGTAAATCGCTGCGCTGTCTGTGATAGAAACCAGCATTTTGCGTGCCTGTCGCGGCGACAAGCCTGTGTACGGAGGAAATTCCGTTTTGACCCTTGCGACACCGGTCAACTAAGGTTCGCAGACCATATTGAAAACGGTCTCTTGAAGTCAGCCAAGAGCCGATCCCTCGACAGCTCGGAAATCAAATGACCGCAAATGCACGATCAGCGTTCGAAGAAGGCCTTGCGCTGGAGAAATCCGGCGACCTCGACAAGGCGCTTGTGTCGTATCTGCGTGCGCAGGAAATGTCACCCCAGGACACCGAAATCGCTTATCGAACTGCATCAGCGCTGCTTCAGGCAGGCTATCTTGACGAGGCACAATCCCAACTTCGGCGAATTGTCTTTACGGAACCTGACAACCTGGATGCGCGCGCGAGCCTGGGAAACTGTCAACTTCTGATCGGGGACCTTGAAAACGCCGCGCAGAATTTTCAGGATGTGCTTGGCCGGTCTCCCGACAACCGCAATGCACTCTTTGGCTACGCCACCGTTTGTCTGAAGGAAGACCGGGCAGATGCGGCCGCGGAGAGCGTGGCGCGGCTCGCGGAACTTATGCCTCAGTCCCCTGCCGTCCTGACCTTGCAGGCCGAAACACAGGCAAAAACGGGACAAGGTGCCGCCGCGATCGCGACCTTCCGAAAGGCGCTGAAGGCCGACCCGATGCAGCCCGGCGCCCTGTTGGGGCTTTCAGAAGTACTGCTCAAGCGCAAGCGTTACGACGAGGTGATCGACTGCACCATCAAGGCCAATGAGATCGACCCGACTGATCCGTTTGCGCTGGAACTGCTTTCAGACGCTCTTGCCGGCAAGGGCGAATTGAAGGATGCGCTTCTGGCTGCTGAAGCCGCGCTCAAGCTCCGTCCCTCCTCCCAGTCCTGTCTTGTTCGGATGAGCGTTCTGAACCGTAAACTCGGACGCCATGTACGGGCACTTGACACGGCCATGAAGGCACATGACCTGGGCACAGCGGCGCATGATCCGCTTAATGCAATCGGAGCTGCGCTGGCTGCCTTGAAACATGCCGAAGAAGCAAGATCCGTCCTGACAGGACTGGCCGCCGGCAAAGGACTGGATGCACATGTGCGCGATACGGCAATGAAACTTGTGTCTTCCGAAATGCTCAGTTCCGCAACGGCCGCCGAAGTTACCCGGCCGACGGGCACAAGCACGCCGCCCGAAGAGGCCCTTCAAGATGGCAGTACGTACCGGGATGAGGCAGCCGATGACAGCCAGACACAGCGCTCAGGGTTCACCAGTGACAAGAAAGAGCACGCCTCGCGTGTACTCGGGCTGCAACGCCGCGATCTGACATAACGGCATAAAGCTGCGAACGCCCAATCTCGCGAATCCCGGATAATCAGGACTTGCGCTTCAACATTGCGACAAAGAAACCGTCAGTATCCGTCGATGCGGGTGTGAACAGCATTTCACCTCGCGCGGTGGCGTGTTTTGGCAGCGGTTGTCCGTGAACCAGCTCCCGCCATGTATCGCTCAGCGAAACAAGCTCGAAATCCGGGTTCTCGTCCAGAAACCAATCAATTTGATGTTGATTTTCCTGTGGGAGGAGCGAGCAGGTCACGTAAACCAAGCGGCCGCCCGGTTTGACGAATGCGTGTGCCCGCTGGAGAACAGTCCGTTGATCCTCGACCCGGTCACCCAGTGCCTTTTCAGCCAAACGCCATTTGGAGTCCGGCCGCCGGCGCCAGACACCTGTTCCCGTGCAGGGGGCATCAATGAAGACAAGATCCATTTGACCTTGCAAGTCTTCAAGCGTTGAGGATGCAGGGTCTCTGACCTGAATGTTTCGAACGCCTGCCCGCTTCAAACGGTCATGGATCGGAGCCAGCCTCAGACGATCCGCATCAAATGCGTAGAGCTGTCCCTTGTTCTGCATGGATGCTGCCAGAGCTAGCGTCTTGCCGCCGCCGCCTGCACAATAATCGAGAACCTGTTCGCCCGGGCGCGCCTGGGCCAGACAGGCAGCCAGCTGACTGGCTTCGTCCTGCAGTTCAAACCAGCCTTTCTGGAATCCCTCTTCCGCCTGAATGTGCGGAAGGCGGCCAGGTCCCGGCTTTGCGACAATGCGTGCACCAAGTGGCGAGAGCTTCGTCGCTGAAGCGCCGGTATGGGCAATGCGCTTCAGAACCTTGTCTCGGTCCGCTTTCAGCGTGTTGACCCGTAGATCGACCGGTGCCCGGGTTGCGAGAGCGCTACCCTCACACACAGCGTCGTCACCGAACAAGGTTTCAAATTTCGGCCAAACCCACTCGGGAATGTCGGCCTGTTCCCACGGTTTCATCCCGGCGGCGCCGTTTTCTTCCAGAGAGACGCGCTCTTCCGGTGTCAACGGTTCTGGTGCGTGACGATCCTGTTCCAGGACCTCCCCGAGGGCTTCCAGTCCTTTTTCCCAGGTGTGCACATAGGTCGCCAGAATTGCGGCCCTCGGAGACGGATCCTTCATGAGAGCGGCAAGAGAAGCCCGGTTGCGCAAGGCGTCAAAGACGAGATTGCCAATCGCCGTACGATCGCCGGATCCGGCAAACCGGTGTGATGTTCCCCAGTCCTTCAACGAGGCCTGAACCGGCCTGTGGCGGCTTTCGACTTCCGTCAGGACTTCTATTGCAGCCGCAAGGCGTCCGCCGTCTTTCATGTTTTTTCTTAGTCCTTGTTCCGTGTCGCCGGCTCGACCGGAAAATCTAACTCAAACGCTGGATGGATAGTTCGGGCTTTCCCGGGTGATCGTAACATCATGTGCGTGGCTTTCCCTCAAACCTGCACCCGAAATCTGAACGAAGCGCGCTTTTTCCTGAAAGTCGAGGATATCGCGGCCTCCGACATATCCCATCGCGGCGCGCAGGCCTCCGGCGAGCTGATGGAGCACGCTGCCAAGAGCCCCCTTGTAAGGGACCTGGCCCTCGATCCCTTCCGGAACCAGTTTCAGGCTGTCGCGCACCTCGGCCTGAAAGTACCGATCCGCGGAGCCACGCGCCATGGCACCCACCGATCCCATGCCGCGATAGGACTTATAGGACCTGCCCTGGTGGAGGTAGACTTCACCCGGACTTTCTTCTGTCCCCGCAAGAAGGGATCCGACCATGACCGAAGCCGCACCAGCGGCAATTGCCTTGGCAAGATCGCCCGAATATTTGATGCCGCCATCTGCGACGACCGGCACGCCCTGTTTGTCGGCTTCGTTGACGGCTTCCATGATGGCGGTCAGCTGTGGCACACCGACACCGGCGACGATGCGCGTCGTACAGATCGAGCCCGGACCGATCCCGACCTTCACGGCGTCCGCACCGGCGTCGATCAGCGCCTTGGTTCCTTCGGATGTCGCAACGTTGCCGGCTAGAACCTGGACCGAGTTCGACAGTTTCTTCACCCTGCCGACCATATCGAGAACTTTTTGCGAATGCCCGTGCGCGGTGTCGACGACCACCATGTCGACACCTGCATCGACCAGCCGCTCGGCGCGGGCAAAGCCTTCTTCACCAACGCTCGTGGCAGCCGCGACGCGCAACCGGCCCTGTGCGTCCTTGGAGGCATTGGGGTTCAGCTGTGCCTTTTCCATATCCTTTACGGTGATGAGACCGATGCAGTTGCGAGCGTCATCCACGACCAACAGCTTCTCGATCCGGTTCTGGTGCAGCAGCCGTTTGGCTTCGTCCTGGCTGACGTTGTCGCTGACGGTCACGAGATTGTCGCTCGTCATCAATTCACGGATTTTCTGCTGGTTATCCGAGGCAAAACGGACGTCGCGGTTGGTCAGGATACCAACCAGTTTGCCCGTTGCCTGACCGCCGGTTCCGCCATTTTCAACGACCGGTACACCTGAAATGCCGAACCGCTTCATCAGGTCCAGGGCGTCCTGCAACGTCGCATCCGGCCCAATGACCAGCGGATTGACGACCATGCCCGATTCAAATTTCTTCACCATCCGCACTTCTTCGGCCTGCCGGTCGAGTGTCAGATTGCGGTGAATAACGCCGATCCCGCCTGCCTGCGCCATGGCTATGGCAAGCCGTCCCTCGGTTACGGTGTCCATGGCCGACGAAAGGATCGGGATATTGAGTTCCAGCTCGCGGGTGACCTTTGTTTTCAGGTCCACCTCACCTGGCAGAACTTCCGAATGGCCGGGTATCAGCAGGACATCATCGAAGGTCAGTGCTTGCTGTCCGGTCGACGGGACAAAAAAGGATGCCATGGCCAATTCCCCTTTTCAAATAGCTAGAGACGCAGTCTCGATGGAGAAAGCTGCGTCTGGCGAGTCGCTTCGGCTGTGCCGGAGAAGTTGGCGCGGGTGAATAACACGCAGGTGACAGAATGCAAAGTGGAATTCCCACCCTGTGCTTTTCAATCACCCGTTCGCTGCGCCAGCCGTTGCTTCACCGCGTTGCTCAAGTAGGCGTATTGGCGTTCATTGGTGTCGCTAAACGCTTCCTCACGCGTTGACGGCAGGTCGTCGTAGTCAATCGGCTCTCCGAACTGGCTTTCCGTGAAATCGTGACGTTTTCCCGCAAGCCGGTTGTAAAAATGCCAGATCGAGCCATAGCGCGTCTTTAGGATTTCAGCGCCCAGCTCATCACTGGCAACAAGAGCAGTCACACCGCATTGTCCAGCAGCCGGATTTTCAACCGTCCAGAGCGTGCTGGAGCTTGAACTCCATGACTTTACAATCGCTTCTTCGAATTTCTTAACCTTGGACATTCAGATCTTCCATTCAGGACTGCCGTCCCGTGCACTCAATCTGACGGTTCGAGGCTGCTGCCCCGAAACCCTTTTGCAATAACGTAAAGCTCCGGACTTTCTTTCCGGCTTGCGGGTGGTTTCAGATGGGCAACGGTCTTGAATTCACGCTTGAGTTCCTGAAGCAAGGCGTTTTCCGTTCCACCCCGGAAGACCTTTGCAAGAAACGACCCGCCGGGGACGAGGTTCCGCCTAGCGAAGTCGATCGCAATCTCGAACAGATGCGTCGTTCTCAGGTGGTCCGTCTGTTTGTGACCTGTTGTCGGAGCAGCCATATCGGAAAGGACGACGTCCGGTTTGTGCCCACCCAGGGCTTCCATCAACGCCGCTGGGGCGTCGTCGTCAAGAAAGTCTTTTTTCAGGAAAATCGCACCCCGGACATGATCCATCTCCAGGTAGTCAATTCCGACAACCTTCGGAGCCTCGATGCTCGATTGAACGCGCTCAACGGCAACCTGACACCAGCCGCCGGGCGCGCAGCCGAGATCGACAACGCGGTAACCCGGCTTGAGCAGTTTGTGCTTGTCGTCAATCTCGATAAGTTTGTAGGCAGCCCTGGACCGGTAGCCGTCGGCCTTGGCGCGGCGCACATACGGATCGTTCAACTGCCGCTCCAGCCAGCGGGTTGATGATTCTCTTCTTCCGGCTGCAGTCTTGACCTTAACGTGCAAGCCGCGGTCGCCGGATCCCTTTTTCGAGCGGCTCATAATCAGTCCTTCCAGCGCCGTCTGTCCTGGCGCCTGCGCGGAGAACGGTGTGACCAGACACCATCCGCAGCCATCAATTCGGTCAGAATACCTTCACGCAGCCCCCTGTCGGCGACGCGCAGACGCGAGCAGGTCCAGCGCCGCCTGATCGCTTCCAGAATAGCGCATCCCGCCAGGACCAGGTCCGCCCGGTCGGCACCAATACAAGGGTTCTCAACGCGCGCCTCATACGGCATGTCACGCAGCTGATCAATCATCCTTGCGACATCGTCATCCTCGAGCCAAGTCCCGTCGACCTTGCGCCTGTCGTAACGGGGCAGTCCGAGATGAACGCCGGCAAGCGTCGTGACAGTTCCGGACGTCCCCAGCATGTGAACACGGCCGGAACCGATCGCTTCGGAGAGCGTGTCGGCGAGAGAGAACGCGGACAAATGATCCGCCGCGTCTTCGACCATGGCTTCGAAGATATCGGGCGTGACATGGACGCCGCCGTGGCGTTCCGCGAGATTGACGACACCAACCGGGAGCGAAATCCAGGAGCGGATGAAACGGGTCAGTGCATATCCGCGCGCGCCACAGCGATTACGCAGGTCGAGCCAGACAATTTCTGAGGAGCCGCCGCCAATATCGAACAGAATGACACCATCGGCCTCGTGATCGACAAGGGAGGCGCATCCGGCGACAGCCAGACGGGCTTCGGTTTCCCGGTTGACGACTTCCAATGCCAGTCCGGTTTCGGATCTGACACGCTCAATGAATGCCGCGCCGTTTTCTGCTGCCCTGCAGGCTTCTGTTGCAATGAGCCGTGATCTCAGGACGCCGCGATCGGCCAGCTTTCTGTGGCAGTTGTCCAGCGCATCAATGGCGCGATCCATCGCAGCGGAACTGAGCCGCTTGTTAGAGCCGACGCCTTCACCCAACCTGACGATGCGCGAATAGGCATCAACAACACGAAACCCGCGCTCTTCCGGCCGCGCGATCAGAAGGCGGCAATTGTTGGTGCCAAGATCAAGGGCTGCATAGAGTGGCGATCTGTTGCCAGAGTTTCTGAAACGGCGTCCCCGCACGCCTTTTTCAGTATTGGTCTTGCCAAGATGCGCCGGTGAAGGATTGCGCGGCGCCCTTCCTTCAGGCGCCTTGATGTCACTCTTGAGTATCTGCGCAGGTTGGGCGCTGCCCTGCTCCGAATTGAGAGGAGCCGCCCCTTCCTTGATTTCAGGCTTCGATCCGTGACCGTTCCTGGCGTTCTTTGAAGCTTGCCAGCGTCGTCTGCCGCGTCTGTTCGCTGCCTTCTTGCCCTTCGGGCTGGTGACGGCATCCGGATTCTGCGGGTGGTGTGCTGCGGCTTCAGCGAGACCCGCCGGGCGCGTCTGCGAATCTGAGCGCCCGCGGCGCCGCTTCTTGCGGCGTTTTGCACCATCTCGATGCGCAGGAGGCGCACCGTCCTGCGAGGATTGTGTTTTTTCGACGTGCCCGGAATCGTGACGTGGCTGCCCATCGTTTGCCGTGTCACCCGGCGACGCAGCATGCCGGTTTTCGGCTGCAGTTCCGCCTTTCGGACCTTGACCGGACCGGCGTTTGCGCCTCCGGCGGTTAGGCCCGCTGAACTCCGATCGAGTTCCGTTTTTCCCGGACGCGTCAGCGGTACGTCGCCCGATTCCGGGCGGTTCCTGACCTGACTCAGTCACGTTTTTACCTTTCAGGCCTCAAGGTTCCAGCCTTTTCGTCAGCTTTTACCGTGGCCATATGTGTCGTTGCCAAAACTGTATCAGGTTGCCCGGCGCTGGAAAAGCTTTCAGTCTCATAATCTTGCAAGCGGCCGATGCGCTCCCTTCCCGATTTCACAAAAAAGTCGAAAACGACACTTGAAATCGCGATAATGATGGATGTATATGCGGCACACACAGCATGCGCTACGAAGGTGGCGCCCAAGCTGACCAATGGCCCGGTTCCAACGAACCTCATTGGGGAATAGGTTAACGGTAGACCCGCGGACTCTGACTCCGTTAGTCCTGGTTCGAATCCAGGTTCCCCAGCCAATTGTTTTTCATAGTGACTACAACAAGGTTCGACGACCTATTCCGGCAACGACTTGATGATGATGTTGTTGTTGTATGTATCTTGTATTCAATTCCCGCTGTTTCATGCGATTACCGAAAAGTTCCGGCATATCCATAAGACAAAGATGCGACATAGAAACGCCAATAGTCATTGGTTTGCATGATTTCCAATTGGCCGTACACGGCCACTCGCATTCCACTCAATCCAGGATCTGAAATTCGCCGGTAGATTCCATCGACATTATCGAACTCGCCACGAACTTGCATCCTGCACCCAGGAAACATGGCAAACAGGAGTTGCGGGTTGAACATGGTGAAACACGCAGATCGCTCCCGTGACGGAGATGGAGCCGGGAGCGGGCCGGCGGGTTTTGTCGACAAGATTGTTGAAATGGTCGTTCGCACAGAGCGAACACACTTCGCCTTGCGTGACTTCAGTAAACCGAATGAAAACGTCGCATTTTGAGCGTTGAAGCCACAAGCTGCACACAAATTTGCAAAACACTCCTTCTGGCTCATCGGCGCACGGTCTACGAAACCCGCGCCAGATGCGGCTGTCATTATACCCCATCAGCGTTCCATATGAATCTCAGGCCCAGCCAATGCGCAGGTTGGGTAGCATGCTGTTTCTTGTAGGCTGCTTAGTCTGTTGAGCCCAGTTCCATGACTTTTTTGACGATATGCTCGCTCTCGGCAACGCAAGCCTCGACCACAAGGTTGAGACGGTCTTTCAGGGGGTTTTCGTCATTGGCAAACAGACCCCAAGCATAGTTGATTTTTGCCGACAGGGGCCGGATCGACACACCATCAATCGGCACGCCAAGCGCAGTTACAGGATCACACAAGGCCACGCCCAACCCTGCGCGTGCGGCGATTGCCGCACTGAGGGACGAGTTGGTGGCAATCTCGGAGGAAGGCTTGACGTCTTCTTCCCGGAGGGCGCGATTGATGGCGTCGCGAATGCCATAGCCATTGCAGATCGTTGCCATCCTTTCGTTCGCAAATACCGAGAGAGGAATCGGATCGACATTGTCATAGAGGCTTCCCTTCCTGACCACCGCGACCACCAGAGACTCGAACCGGGCAAGGCATTTCAGCCTGTCGTGCTCAACCGGATAGGCTGAGAAACCGAGATCGGCGGTACGTTCGCGAAGCGCGTGCAGAACCCTTTCCGAAGTGGTCGTTTCAACATGAACAAAGTCTGGAAGTACGTCAGCGACGCGTGACAACACCGGTCCGACCAGTCCTGCGGACATCGTCGGGGTTGCAACGATGTCGATAGCGGCTAGCCTTTCGTCCCTGATCGCATGCGCCCGTTCGGTCAATTGCGCCAGATTTGCCATAACGCGCTGAGATTCTTCAAAAAATTTGATCCCTTTGGCGGTCGGGGAGATTTTGGGACCATTCCTTTCAAACAGCGCAAAGCCTACACTTGCCTCTAAATCTCTAACCATTCTCGTGACGGCCGGTTGGCTCACCGACAGTCTCTGAGCAGCAGCCGTCATGGATCCATAGCGGACGACGGCGGCGAAAGCTTCCATTGAGCGAATGTCAGGCCGCCCATTATTCATTGTTGACATACTAGAGAACCTATCATTACGGTAAGCTATCATTGACGCATCAGTATGCAAAATTAGCATAGCAAGCTACTATGCGATCGGTAAGGGGACCGGCGCAATGACACTTGGATTTGTGAATACGGTTTGCCGGGGTGCATTCGGGCTCGGACAACACGAGTTCCGCAGGCGTATCTCCACTCCAAAGACCTGCGCCTGTTCAGACGCCGCAAGGCAACCCTGCGAACGTTTTGTCACCCGCCAAACGAAAGACCCGTTTTCGAGCTGCGGCGAGGTATCCACCGGCCACTGATCGCAGGTTCCAAGAAACTCCTGGAAGACACGTAAGATGACGAAAATACTGTCCTCTATAGATTCCCAAGGCCTGGCGGCGCTCGAAGCGCGTCTCAAGGATGACCTCGATCTGCTCTGCTTTCCCTCCAAGGACTGGATACCACGCAGGGAGGGTGTGACCGACGTCGTCATCATCGGTGGCGGCATGTGCGGAATGGTCGCCTGGCTCGCCTTGCGCACTGGCGGAGTGCGTAACATGCGGGTTCTGGACAGGGCCTCCAAGGGCCTGGAAGGCCCATGGCTCGGCTATGCACGCATGGAAACACTTCGGTCGCCGAAGTTTCTTACCGGTCCTGCATTCGGCCACGGCTCTCTCACGTTTCAGGCCTGGTTCCGTGCGCAGTTCGGCACGAAAGACTGGCATGAACTGGACAAGATCCCCCGCACAATGTGGATGGACTACCTCTGCTGGTATCGCCAGGTCCTCGACATCCCGATTGAAAACGGCATTTCCGTCGACCATGTGGAGCCAGATGGCGACCTTTTGAGACTAACGGTCTCGGGCGCAGAAACGGGCACCGTCTTGACCCGCAAACTGATCTTCGCAACGGGACGTGATGGAACGGGCGGACCGAACATTCCCGAGTTCATGAAGGGGCTGCCCAAGCACCTTTGGGCGCATAGCGCCGACGAAATCGACTTTGCCGCACTGAAGGACAAGCGCGTTGCCGTAATCGGCGTCGGCGCATCCGCTGTCGACAATTCAGCAGAAGCACTGGAGCACGGCGCGGCGGAAGTACGCCATCTGGTCCGCCGCAAGGAGATGCCGACAATCAACAAGATGATGGGCATCGGCAGTTATGGTTTTACCGCCGGCTATGCCGCCTTGCCTGACGAGTGGCGCTGGCGCTTCATGCAATACAGCTTTGCAACGCAAACTCCCTCCCCGCGCGGATCCACGCTGCGGGTGAGCCGCCACCCGAATGCCTATTTTCATTTCGACAAGGCCACGACGCAGATCGACCAATCCGGCGACGGCGCGCGCATCCATTTTGCAGACGGCACATCCTACCAGGCAGATTTCGTCATACTCGGGACCGGCTTCGTCATAGATCCCATGGCGCGGACGGAGTTTGGCGAAACGGCGGCAGAGATCCTTCTCTGGCATGACGTCTACAAACCACCGGTCGGAGAAGAGTCTGCGGATCTGGGACGCTTTCCCTACTTGAACGCCGATTTCACATTCCGCGAAAAGAATCCGGGCAAGGCTCCCTGGCTGAAGAACGTTTACTGTTTCAACTATGGCGCGTCGGCGAGCCTCGGCAAGGTGAGCGGTGACATTCCGGGCATCAGTGATGGTGCCGCCTGGCTGTCTCGTGCTGTCGCGGCCTCGCTCTACGGCGAGGACATCGAAGCCCACTGGCAAGGGATGCAGGACTACGGCACGCCGGAACTTCTTGGCGACGAGTGGCAACCGACCGAGCTGCCGGTCGAAGCTCGGTCAAGGGAAAGCGAAGCGGTATGAACATCTCTGATCTGACGATCCTGAACCAGGCCGGCGTAACACCGGACAGTGCCCTGTCAAGGGTCGTGTCAACACGCGGCAACATCATCGGTATGACACAGACTGCCGAGAATGCCGTGCTGCGCCCGAAAGAAGTCGGCGCCTTCCCGCATGATCTTCGTGCCGCTCTCGCCGCGCGCGTCGCGCGCCTTGCCGGAGACGAGGCATTGGCGACTTACTATGCGGCTGACGCGGAACAATATGCAGCTTTGTCGGAACCTGGAGAACCGGGCGCCAAGCACAAGGAATTGGCGGCGGTTTTGACCTTCGTCGACAAGGTTGCAAACCAGACCAGGGACGCGGCTGCCGCTGATATCTCGGGCTTGCAGGCGGCAGGCATTGCCGACGCCGACATCGTCCGGCTTTGTGAACTGGTTGCCTTTCTTGCTTTCCAGATACGCGTGATCTCCGGATTGCGCTTGATGAATGGGAAAAGCGCATGACCCGTGTCGTCCACAAGTTCACCCGCAGGGTTCCGGAATGGCAACCGCGCCTGGTACCGGTGAAACTCGAGGAAGCCACTCTGGAGCAGCTCGACGCACTCAAGGTGACCCCTTCCAACACCAAGGTGTCAGACTATGTCCTGACCCTTGCCCACGATGTCGAGAGCCTGTCGGTTCGTTCACCGTTGTTCAATGCAATTATGTACGATCGCGGCGGCATGTCACGCGAGGAACGCGAACTCGGCGCTCTTGCGGCATCCATGGTCAATCGCTGCATCTATTGCGCCGCCGTTCATGCGGACCGTCACGCGAAACTGGCGAAAGACGAAACCGTGACCGACGAATTGTTCGCAAACGGCGAAAAAGCCGATCTCAGTCCGAGAAATCGGGCAATATTCGATTTTGCGCGCAAAGCGGCAGAGGCACCGCCTTCCGCCGGGCCGGAAGATATCAACAAACTGTCCAAGGCAGGCCTGTCGGATGAGGAGATCTTCGATCTGATCTTGTCGTCCTCTCTGTTCGGATGGGCAAATCGCCTGATGCATGTCCTGGGCGACCCGGTGACCCGAAGGGAAACGGCATGAAAAACCCGATCCGCGTAGGGATAGCCGGTGCAGGCTCGATTGCTTGTGGTACGGCCGCGCTTTTGCACCGGAACAAGCATATTCCGACACTCTGGTCGCCTTCCGGACAGAGCACGACTGCCTTCGAAACTAAGCCCCTGGAAGCTCATGGGGTGATCGAGGAGGAGTTTGAACCGGCTATTGCCCATTCGGCACAGGAACTGGTCGAAAAAAACGATGCGCTTGTTATCGCCCTGCCGGCAACCGGGCACAAGACTGTCATGGATGAACTGGCCCCTCATATTCGCGAGGGTCAGCACGTCATCATCTCCTCGCATGCATCCTTCGGCGCGCTCTACCTGACGCAGGCCTTGGCGGCGCGCGGCATAAGCGCACCGATTACCGCGTGGGGCACGACAATCGTGTCGGGCCGCCGACAGGAAGAAACCAAGGTACGCGTCAACACCATTCGCAATAGGGTTGATCTGTGCACTGTGCCCGAGGCCGGAACGGATGACGGGCTTGCCTTTTGCCAGAACTTGTTCGGGGATCGCTTCATGCCGCGCGATGGCCTTTTGGCCATCACACTGTCGAACCTCAATCCGCAAAACCACCTCGGCATCGCGCTTTGCAACATCACCAGGATGGAGCACGGAGAGGACTGGAGCCAGGGCCTGAATGTCACACCGAAGGTTGGTCGATTAATGGAGAAGCTCGACCTTGAGCGACTGGAAATCGCCCGGGCATTGGACCTGAAGGTGAAGACGATTTTCGAACATTTCCATCAGAGCTTCCATGTGCCAATCGGAACCATTTCCGAAATGAACCAGCAGATGCACACGCACGGTTATGGAGGCCTCGGACCAGCAACGGCGGACAGCCGCTATGTGACCGAGGATGTGCCCTACGGACTTCAAGTCACCGTTGTTCTTGGCCGGCTGGTGGAAAGGCCTGCAACGTTACATGAAGCAGGCATTAGGTTATTTTCAGCCATGTATGACCGGGAATTCGCGCTCGAAAACGAATTTCTCCATGCGTTGGACTTGGAAAGCTTCAGCCTTTGCGACTTGCAGCATGCGTCCCGTACCGGGGTGCTGCATAGACCATCCACGCCACAAACTTAACCAAAAAGGATGGACCACACTTAACCGACTAGGAGACGCTAAGATGACCAAACTTACCATTAACCGCCGTCGCTTCCTGGGAACCGCTGCCGCTGGTGCGGCAACTCTGGCCAGCCCAGCCTATCTCCGCCGAGCAAGCGCTTCAGGCGGTGAAGTGAACATCTGGACCTACAACGACTTCGTCCCCGAGGCGTTCAAGAAGCAGTTCGAGGCAGATACGGGGATCAAGGTGAATATTCGCCTGGTTGACGACCAGGGCAAGCAATTCAACCTGCTCGCCGCCGAAGCACCCAATCCCACGGTGGACATCATGACCGTGGCAGGTCACCGTTTCCTTCAGTTCATTGACAGCGAGCTGCTTGCTCCGCTCGACACCGGACGGCTCAGCAATTGGGGGAACATCAATCCCACGTTCTCCGAAAGCGACTGGTCAACCATCAACGGGCACAAGTGGGGTGCGCCGATACTGTCCGGGATGGAAGTTCTCGCTTACAACACCGAGCTCGTCACGCCCGAGGAAGCCAGAAGCTGGGATGTTCTTTTCTCGGAGAAGTACAAGGGACAGACCGCCTATATCATTCAGGACATGATGTCGATCGTGATGCTCAAGATGGGTTACGATGGCAACATGGTCGCCTATCTCGATGATCCGGAAAAAGCAGCCGCGATCGTTGAGGAAGCCAAGGCGTTCCTCATCGAGAAGAAGCCGCTTGTGAGGAAGTATTACGACAGCGGTGCTGAAGTGCAGCAGATGTTCATCAACCAGGACATTGCCCTCGGTCACAGTTGGAACGGTCCGGCTGCCGCATTGATCAACGATGGTTTCCCGCTGGCGATGACCATTCCGCAAGAAGGTTCTTACGGCTTTGTCTACACCTACAACATCGCCAACAATGCTCCCAATCCGGACAATGCCTACACGTTCCTGAATGCAATCCTGGCCTCTCCGGAAATCGGCGCGTCGATGACCAAGGCCTCCGGCTTCATCTCTACATACAAGGATGCGTCCAACTATCTGACGGACCTCGAAAAGAAGTCGACGTCGTTCTCGGATGACGAACTTGAGAACCTGCAATTCTTCCGCGCCGAGGCGAACGAGATGAAGTACGGGCTTGTCGATCCGGCCGTTGAAGCCATCAAGGCAGCCTGATCCGTCGCCCTGACAAGCAGAACAGACCTTGCCCGCACGTGAGGCGGGCAAGGCAATCACGTCAAATTGGGGGAAACCGGCATGAGCGATGAGGTCGCTCCACGAACGGGCCGCGGCCGTGACACTGCGGATAGAAAACGCCTGACGTTCTGGGGTGCACTGTCAAGCTGGACGCCTTATCGGGTGGTCGTTGGGCTTGCGACCGCATCACCGCGCCGCCAGTTCCTGATCCTTGCTGCCCTTCCACTGATCTGGGTGCTGACCCAGCACCTCGGACCGATGCTACAAATGCTTCGGGTGAGCTTTACCGATGCCTATCCGGTCGCGCCTGGTGTGGAGCAGCATTTTACCCTCGACAACTATGCACGTTTCTTCGGCGACCACATTTTCTGGCAGCCGTTTTTCCGTACGCTCATCTTTGCCAGCGTTTTCACCTTTTGCACTTTGATCCTCACCTACCCCGTCGCCTATTTTCTTGCGCGTCACGTCAGCCGCAAGAACCAGATGTTGATGCTTCTCTTGTTGCTGATCCCCTTCTGGGTCGGCGAAATCGTTCGCACTTATGCGATCATGATCCTTCTTGGAAACACCGGAGCGGTAAACCAGCTGCTCAAATGGCTGAGCCTGATCGATCGACCGATCCCGTTCATGTACACCAGCTTTTCCATGGGCGTTGGGATCGTCTACCTGACCGCACTTTACATGCTCTTGCCGCTTTATTCCGCCTTGGAGAAACTACCCAAAAGCTACAATGAGGCAGCTGCCGACCTCGGCGCTTCGGCGTGGACACGCTTTCGCCGGATCACCCTTCCGCTCACGCTGGAAGGGATCTCTTCAGGATGCACGCTGGTGTTCCTGATTTCGACCGGCTTCTATGCAACCCCGGTTTTGCTTGGCGGTCCTTCCACGACCGTTTTCGCCGAAACGATTGCCGGTTTCTTCCATGTTGCCGGGGATGAATGGCCAACCGGCGCAGCCTTTGCAACAATCATGTTTCTTGCCGCGATTGTCCTGACCGGAGCCTTCCAGAAGCTGATGAATTCCTTACGCAAAGGAGACACGAATTGAACCGGGGTAACCGCATCCTGCTCTCCTGCGTCTACTGGGCCTTTGTTCTCTATGTTTTTGTTCCGCTGGTCCTGATGGTTCTCATGGGCTTCAAGGACAGCAAGTTTATCGGCTTTCCGATCCGATCGTGGACACTCGACTGGTACACGGGTGTTTTCGACGACGCGGCCGTGCCATCGGCCTTCGTCTATTCAGTCGTCATTGCAGTCCTCGCAACCCTCATCTCCGTGTTCGTGGGAACCTGGATTGCAGTGCTTCTGGAAGGCAGGAAGTTTTTGGGCCGGACCGCGATGTTCGGCCTGACGGTGCTGCCGGCGCTTGTCCCCGGGATCATTTCGGCCATCGCGTTCCGGATCTATGCCAGATGGCTTGGTATCGAACCGGGAATGGGTGCCATTGTCTGGGCGCACGCGGTTCACAACGTGCCCTTTGTGGCGCTTGTGGTCATGGCCCGTTTGTCGACGCTGCCGAAGAGCCAGATTGAAGCGGCGCGTGACCTTGGCGCTGACCCGATCATTGCATTTTTGCGGATCACGCTGCCCTATCTTGTCCCGGCCATCCTGGGCGCAAGTATCTTCTGCCTGCTGCTCAGTTTCGACGATTTCGTCCGTTCCTTCTTCCTGGGCGGCTACGAGCCAACCTTGCCCGTTCTGATTTTCGCCAAGCTCAGATCCGGCATGTCGCCAGAAATCAATGCGATTGCGACGGTCGCCCTGATCCTGACGGCTGCGATCGGCATATGGGCCGAAAGATTCACCCGCCGGATGAACAAGGAGTCCCGGAATGACTGACGCAAATCCCCTTGTTCGCATTGAGGGTGTCACCAAGAAATTCGGTGAAACGGTCGCTCTGGACAATCTCACGCTGGATATCGCACGAGGTGAATTCGTTACCTTCCTCGGACCGTCCGGTTGCGGCAAGTCCACAACGCTCCGAATTCTTGGGGGCTTTGAGCGGCCGACATCGGGCCGTGTCATCCTGGACGACGTGGACGTTACACGCCAGCCTCCGGAAAATCGGCATGTGAACATGGTGTTTCAGGACTATGCCCTGTTTCCTCATATGACCGTGCGCCAGAACATTTCTTTCGGACTGGAGCTGAAGGGCATGAACAAGGCGGGCATTCGCAACCGGCAGGACGAAATCATGTCGTTTCTGGAGCTGGAAAACTATGGAGACCGGTATCCAGGTCAATTGTCGGGCGGACAGCGTCAACGGGTGGCGTTGGCGCGCGCACTCGCCCCCGACCCGGCCCTATTGCTGCTCGATGAGCCGCTTGCAGCGCTCGATGCGAAACTCCGCGGCCAGGTGCAGCAGGAACTCAAGGCTATCCAGCGGAGAACACACAAAACCTTCTTCTTCGTGACCCATGACCAGGAAGAGGCCCTGACCATGTCGGACCGGATCGTGGTCATGAACCACGGCCGTGTTGAACAGGACGGCACACCCGAAGAACTCTATTTCCATCCTGCAACGAGGTTCGTCGCCGAATTCATCGGGGAGACAAATCTTCTGACGTGCAAGATGCGTGGACAGGACGGCGACGCCATCGTGATGGATTGGTTCGGTCACGCGCTAAAGGGCCGGTCGCAAGATCATGTTCCAAGGGTTGGTGACACTGTCACGGCATCTGTCCGGTTGGAAAAACTCTCCTTCCATACAACACGTCCGCAGGACTTAAACGCAGTCAGGGGAACCGTCGTCGGCAAGACCTTTCTGGGTAGCCGAATGGCCGTTGACCTGATGGTTGAAGAAGCAGACGGTGCCAGGCTGCGCGCATTCGTTGACGCGGGCGTCGGCCAGTCTGTCGGCTCTGAAGCAGTCTGGATTGCATGGGGAAATGACAGCATGGCAGTGCTTCGCGAACAAACCTGAAAATGGAAGAATGACCGTTTTGGCGGCGTAAAGCGGACATTCTTTAAACATGCAACGAATGCCTGCTCCGACCCCAACTTGCGCGCGTCCCACATTGCGGCAACTGTCCCGATCGTAGGACAATGGCTGCCTGAGCCATTGTTATCTGATTGGAAAAGCCTTTGAGATTTGTGAATCCGCTTCCATTTGTGAGGGACATCGAAACATCCAAGAATTTCTATACCAGTACGCTCGGTCTCTCAGTCGTTGCGGATCATGGCAACTTCGTGATGTTTGAAAGCGGATTCGCCATTCATGACGGCGTAGATCTTTTCAGATCCGTCTTTGGTATCGATGAGCCAAGCGCCATTCCCTATGGACGCAAAAATCTTGTTCTCTATTTCGAAGACGCAGATCTGGACAAGGCTTTCGATCGCATTTCGCCGCGTGTGGAGTTAATTCACGCCATTCGAAAAGAGCCCTGGGGCCAGCGCGTCTTTCGCTTCTTTGACCCGGATCGCCATGTGGTTGAAGTCGGCGAGCCGCAGCAGGGTTAGCGATCATTGCATTGACAATTGCAAAGGGCGGCTTCAGCCCGCATCTCAGTCGCTAGTCCTTGTTGCTCTGTTTGGATGCATCGCTTGTCAGAAAAAGTACAGCAGATGCGATATCTTCGACCTTGGTGAAACAACCTGTGCGCTTACAAAGCCAGAAGGATGAGGGTCGCGGCACCAAAACAAAGTGCAAATACCAGGACCATCTGCTTCCATCCAGGAACAACAAGGTAGGCTTTTTCGGGCTTACCGGGGTGGTAGAATACCGTTACGTCTGAACCATTGTGCCTGTCGATGTAGCGAAACTGCCAATTCAACAACGCCCGCAGATTATGAGAAAGCAGGATAATCCAGGCGTTGATTTTATCGTTTTCATAAGGCACCCCATCGACAACGTAGGTGTAACGCACCGTCGCGCGGTAGTTGTTTTCATCACGTTTTCCAACATCCGAGCCGACGATGTTTTCCTCATGTAGCTGGCCGATGACACTTGGCCACCTACTTATCCGGTACATGTGTATCAATGAGTACACGCCCACCAATGCAAAGTATGCGGCAGAGCACAAAAGAATTGTATTACGATCGCCCGCGACAAGGTTTTCAAAAAATTCAATCATATGAACGGTTTAAGCTGCTAGATATCCGCTGCCAATAGTCACTGTGTTCAAGTTTACGGGATTACCCACATCAAAAGCACAATGCCGGCTAGACCTGTTTGAGGGGCTTGATCCTCGCAAGAAATGAAACAGGACAAAGTCTGTCGAAAGTGGAATATCATAGTGCAGATCAACCGCTTGAATTAGTCTTGGTAATTGTAGGCATTGCGCTGTGACCTACTAATCCTGGCGTCAAATTTTGCGTCTCAATCACGACTGCGAAGCCATAAATCCTCGTTCGATCATCAGTGCCCGCTCAACATTGGGCCGTTTCGCCATTCGTGCCTGATGTGCCGAGAGTTTGGGGAACAGGTCCCCATCAACACCATCCGACTTCATCCACTGAGCGATCGTAAACAGATAAGGGTCACAGATTGTATAGGTTTCACCAAATACGAACGGCCCTTCGAAAGCACGCCGTTCAATATAGTCATAGCAATCGGTCATCGCTTCCGGCACCTTGCGGCGCATTGCTTCTTCATGCTCTTCACCATCGACCCAGCGGTATCCTCGCATTCGATGGGCATGGGCGACATGCAATGTCGAGCAGAGATAAGCATTGAAGGATTGCACTTGCGCAAACCCGACCGGGTCAGAAAGCGCAAGACCCGCATCGGGATGTGCTTGCGACAGGTAAGCAAGGATCGCAGGGGTTTCCGTCAGAACGGTTCCGCCAACTCGCAAGGCAGGCACGCGCGCTTTCGGATTTTGAGACAGATACGCATCGGACTTTTGCTGAGCCGAAGAAAAATCGACATGGACCACGTCAGGCTCAACCCCGGCATCGTAGCAGGCAATCAACGAGGCAAGAGCACACGTATCGGGAGCAAAATAGAGCGTTGGCGGATCCGAATCTTGTCTTGTCATGGTGCCCGGAGCATATGGTTCTCGCGCATTGGGCGCAACGACGGGACCGCGCACCATGGCAGCCGGTCACAGATTTTGCCAATCGGGTTTCTGCCGAAGAGAGGCAGCCCGATTTAAAGGCTATTCGCATAAGTACGCATTGACCTTGCTTGCAATACCCAACGGCGGGCTGGAACTAGAACGTCGGTTCCGGAGGTTTAAAAGCCGAGAACAGACACGCAATCAAATTCCATCAAACGCACTTTCCATACATTTAACAAAGAAGGGACGAAATACGATTTACGAAGGTGTTCTGTCCTAAGGTACCAGCCGGATGCCTAGATGCACTCCGCCGTCAGCATCGTCTTGTCGTCGACGATAAGTTTGTAAGTCAAATTGCCATCCTCACCCACATTTTGATTCGTCTTTGTCCAAGACGTAGGTGTCGTCCAGCAGGTAAGTGATTTCTTCTCTCACGAGCGTTTCGTCATCCCAGAAGGACGCCTCATGCGCAGGTAGATTCGGGCAATATCGTACAATCATCCACGTAGTGATAGTCCTCGCCGCGTCCGACGATACCATCTGAGTGAAAAACTAGTTCGATCTCCCGGCGATCCTTGATCATTGACTTGAACGTTATGTTTTCACCTGGCCATTCGATTAAAACAGAGGCGAAGAATTCAGGAAGTTCACCAACTTTGCTTGGCAGATTGCGCATATGGGCTCAGGGTATTTGAAGATTTCAGGCAATTTGGCAGAAGCGAAAGTTGTCAAAACGCCAAGAACCCCACTGTTGGCAAACATCGACTCGATAGTCATGACAAAAAGACTCCGGCTCCGTTCGTCCTGGTTCGAAGTCAGGTTCCTCAGCCAACTTCCCGGCAATCAATCCGTTCATTCGGTGCACTGAGCGCTCGGTTCGACTTTGCCGGTCGAAGTGCCCCGGCACGGCGGCAGATCACGGAAACCGGACGTCCAGGTCCGCGAAGAGGCCGGCGAAATCCGCTGGCGGTGTCCTGTCGGTGACGAGGTAGTCTCCGGGTTTGAGCGTCGGCTGGCGGAGCGCAGGTTTACGCATTTGAGGTTCGAACTTGGAATGATCGACCGCCATGATTGCGCGGCCTGCATTGGCAAGCATTGCGCTTGCGATATCGACTTCGCACTGCTCGTGGACGAGGAACCCCTTGCGGGCATCGACCAGTGAGGCCGAGAGCAGAACATAATCCACCTGCATCCGCTCGATGACGTCAAACGCCGACCGGTCGAAGGAGGCACCGTCGTGGTCCCGCAACTGAGTTCCAGCCATGGAAACATTGTTGCCGGGGATCATCGCAAGCGTGCTTGCAACGTAAGCCGAATTGGTGACCACAGTAAGTTCGCGGCGGTTCCGCAGCGCCTGGGCAACAAAGCCCGACGTTGATCCCGTGTCTATGGCGATGCTGTCACCGTCCTGGATGATTTTCACGACCTCCCCGGCAATCGCGACCTTGGCGTCCCGATTGAGATTCATGCGGGCGAGGTACGGCAGATCCGCCGCCGATTTGGTCGATACCAGTGCACCATGCACCTTCTGCAATGCGCCCCGGTCGACCAGTGGCCGTGAGACCCGCCGGATGGTTTGATCCGACACCCCGAGTATGCGCGACAGCTCTTGCACGCTGACGGTGCCACGCATTTCGACTGTCTGCAGGAGCATTGTTTCGTATTTCGACATGAAGCCTGTTTACACCAAAGTTTCTGGCCGAATAAGTCTATTCTGCACCTGCAATTCAACAAAAATCAACATTCCTATTGTGACTGTGTTGATTTTTGTTAGCATTCCAGCCGACAGACATCATGCGGACCGGCACAATGATCCAACACTCGGCCAAACATCTGATTATCGGCGGCGGAATAATCGGGTGCTCGATTGCCTATCACCTGACCCGCATGGGGCAACAGAATGTGGTTCTCCTGGAACGCGCTGCCCTCACAGAGGGGGCCACATGGCATGCGGCCGGGCTGGTTGGGCAACTGAGATCCTCACGCAACACGACACGCATGCTGAAAAAATCGGTCGAGATGTATGATCGGCTTCAGAACGAAGAAGGCATGCAGTTCGACTGGAAGAAAACAGGTTCTCTCAGACTGGCGGCAACCAAAGAGCGTTTGCTGGAAGCAAAGCGCCTCGCGACTATGGCGCGCAGTTTCGATCTGGGCATGGATATCATCACGCCCGGGGAGGCAAAAGACCTGTTTCCCCTGATTGAGGTGCAAGGTCTGGAAGGCGCTGCCTTCATCCCCACGGACGGCTATGTCGACCCGGCTTCGCTCTGCCAGGCGGTTGCAGGCGCGGCACGGCGACAGGGAGCCGACATTCGCCAGGGCGTCGAGGTACGGGATTTCAAGGTCGTGAATGGCCGGGTCAAGGCGGTTGAGACAAGTGAAGGCACATTCGAGGCTGAAACGATCATCCTCGCCGCCGGAATGTGGAGCCGGGAACTGGGAGCGAAACTCGGTATCCGTGTTCCCGCCTGTGCGGTCGAGCATCAGTACATCGTCACCGAGCCGACCGGCACCGAAGTCGGACATTTTCCAACTCTGCGCGACCCTGAGAGACTGGTCTACTACAAGCCGGATGTCG
>JGI12316J15310_10001783_pt1 | contig 22209 bp, 21 predicted proteins | sample MarCyaLeptolynsp_FD_15310 | JGI IMG/M metagenome (IMG submission 15310)
TTCAGCAAACCGGCTTCTTTGTAGAAACGTTCCGCGCCGGGGTGCAGGGGCACGCCGATGCCTTCAACGCCCAGAAGTGCGGTGTCGGCCGTGATGACCTTGCCCTTCGGGTGTCCATTGTCGAGCAGCTTGCGCGCGGTCTTCGACCACATCGCCTTCGTGACCTCGTAGATCAGCTGCTCATCCTGGTTGGCGTTGGTCACGAAGATGCCGCTGACCGCAACCGTGTTCACATCGTAGGTGACGCCCGGATAGGTGCCGGCCTTGATGGTGGAGGGAATGTAGTAGGGCACGGTCTTGTTGGCCTGTTTCACTTCCTCGTCGGAGAAGGAATAGAGTTCCATTCCCTTGGTATTATCCAACTGAATCATTGCGGCAACCGGGGTTCCGGCGGCATAGAAATAGGCGTCGAGCTGACCATCGGCGAGACGTTCGGCACTCTGGCTGTTGTTCAGTTCAGCCTCATCGATATTGTCGCGGTTGACGCCGTGGTCGCCGATGATCAGCTCGACGGCGATCTGGGTGCCGGAACCGGCCTGGGCGATTCCCACGCGCTTGCCTTTCAGGTCGGCAAGGCTGTCCAGCTTGCCGCCCTTCGGCAAGACCAGGTGCATGTCTTCAGGAAACAGGTTGGCGATGATACGCAGGTCGGGTTTCGCCTGTCCCTCATATTTGCCGATGCCGTGATAGGCAAAATGCAGGGTTGCCGCGCCGGACAGGCCCGCTTCCATTTGACCGGCCTGGATGGCGTTCACATTGTGGGCCGAAGCATTGGTGGATTGCGCGATGGCAACCAGTCCCGGGACACCGCAATTTCCGCCCTTGTCGCAGGCTCGCGAACCCGGAGGGTTGGAAATTGCGTTGGCGATGATACCGCCGATCGGGAAGTAGGTTCCACCGGCCCCGCCCGTCCCGATGCGGAAGAACTTCATCTCCTGAGCCTGGGCGGCGGGCCCGGCAAATACCGCGCCGGCCAGGGCAAGTGCGGCCATTTTTGCACTGAATTTCATCAACAGTCTCCCATTCCTTGTTTTCGCACGTCTTAGACCGCCCCTGGCCGTGTGCGAGACCGGAGGCGCTGATCAAGATAACGCCACGTAACTCTAGGGCATGCAATTATAAAATCAATTTTGATTTTCTTTGATATGTATAATGTTTTTTTATATGATGCGCTTCGTTCCGGAGAAACGCATGAATTTCAAACAACTCAACGCTTTCCGCGAAGTCATGGTGACCGGATCGGTTTCAGCCGCCGCGCGCAATCTCCACAGGACTCAACCGGCGATCAGCGCGCAGATCTCAAGTCTAGAGGACGATATCGGGATCAAGTTGTTCACAAGGCGCGACGGGCGGCTGCAACCGGTTCCGGAGGCCCAGTTTCTTTTTGCCGAAGCTACCGAAATTCTCGACCGGCTGAACACGTCGAAGCAGACATTGCAGAGCATTCGCAATCTCGAACGCGGGTCTATCGATATCGTGTCGATGCCCGGACCTTCCGTGTTCCTGCTGCCCGAGCTTGTCAGTTCATTCGTCGCAGGGCGCGACGAAATCAAGGTGTCTTTGTTGTCGCGCAGTTCGTTTCAGGTGCAGCAATTGCTCTCGGCTCAGCGCTACGATGTCGGATTGGCGGACATCGAGCCGGATGCGGAACTGGCGTCGGCCCTGGTCAACCACGACCTGATGCGGTTTTCCTGCCTGTGCGCATTGCCCGAGCATGACGCGCTGGCGCAACAGGGCGCGGTCTCAGCGGAAGATCTCTGCGGAAAACCGCTCGCGACCCTATACGACAATCATCCGACCCACAGGCAGTTGCGCCGGGTTTTCGACGATCGCGGTCTCACGTTCAACCGGCGGTTCGAGACCCAGTACTTTGTCCCGCTGCTCACCTTCGTCGAACGCAATCTTGCCTACGCAGTGATCGATCCCCTGAGCGCGGAGAGTTATCGAATCTATCGGGGCGACGCCGGATCACTGGTGTTTCGACCGTTTTCGCCGGAGATTGCCTTCACCGTGTCGATCGTGACACCGGCGCATCGGCCGCTTTCAAGCCTGGCGCAGGCATTTATCGTTGAAATGAAACGAGAATTCCGGCGACTGCAGGAGCCGTGTTAACGCGGCCCTTTTCGCGTTGCCCTCAGGAGAACACCGATCTTTCGCGCCAGGACAAAAACACCGTCATGACAGGCAAAAGCGGGGGGCAAACGAGGCCCCCCGCAACATTGTCGATCTGCCCTTCCGGCGGCAGAATTAGCCCATGATCCCGCCATCGTCGCGTGAAATGGCAATGATTGCCGAGCGCGGCACCGATTGTCCTCCGTCGGGGAAGTGGCTGTCGCCGCCCTTTTCGCCCGGATGCTGGATGCCGACGAACATGGTTTTGCGATCGGGGCTCCAGGCAAATCCGGTGACCTCGCACTGGCGCGGGCCCACCAGGAACCGCTTGATCTCGCCGGTTGCAGGGTCGCCCGCCAGCATCTGATTGTTGCCCATGCCGGCGAAATCGCCTTCGTTCTTGTAATTGCCGTCTGTCTGAATCCACAACAGACCGGACTGGTCGAAGCCGAGGCCATCGGGAGAATTGAACATATTGTCCGCATTCACGTTGGGCGACCCGCCGTAGGCGTCGGAGTGCACATTCGGATTACCGGCGAGCACAAACAGGTCCCAGGTGAAACCGTCGGCGGTGTGATCGGAGCCGTTCGGCGCCCAGCGCACGACCTGTCCGTAACGGTTGCCGTCCCGGGGATTTGGTCCGTTTGCAGAGGTGTCGTCGCCGCCGGCATTGGGCTTCTTGCCACGATTCTTGTTGTTGGTGAGACTGCAATAGACCTCGTTTCTTCTGGGATTGGCGGCAACCCATTCCGGGCGGTCCATGGTTGTCGCCCCGACCTTGGAAGCGGCCATGCGGGCGTGAATACAGACCTCGGCCTGAGATGCCATGCCGGTGGTTTCCGGCGACAGTTCGATCCATTCGCCGGTCATGTCGTCGGCGAATTTGGCAACGTAGAGCTTGCCGGTTTCCAGCAGATCGGAATTGTCGCCGCCCGTGGTGTATTTCCCGTCGCTGACGAAGCGATAGAGGAATTCTCCGCGTTCATCGTCGCCCATATAGACAACGACACGGCCATCGCGGGCGATCACCAGTTCGGCGTTTTCATGTTTGAAGCGGCCAAGCGCCGTGCGCTTTTTCGGGGTCGACGTCGGATCAAGCGGATCGACCTCAACGACATAACCGCAGCGGTTCGGCTCGTTGGGATGCTTCGACAGATCGAAACGCTCATCGGCCATCGCCCAGGCATAACCCCAATCCTTGTCCTTCAGCCCGTATCGTTTCATCGCGTCGGTTTGCTCAAATGCTGCATCGGATGCCGAGAAGTAACCGTTGAAATTCTCCTCACAGGCCAGATAGGTACCCCAGGGCGTGCGCCCGTTGCCGCAATTGTTCCAGGTTCCAAGCGACGTCACACCGTCCGGATCGGCCGCCGTCTTCATCAGATCGTGACCTCTGGCCGGACCGGTCAGATCGATCGGGGTGTCGGGCAGAACACGACGATTGTAGGGAGAATCCTTGACGATCGACCAGCGACCGTCATGCTGCCGGATTTCGATCACCGACAGCCCGTGCGCGGCCTTGCCCTTGCGGACATCGTCGGTATTTTCCGGAAGTTTCGTCGCCCGGTTGCCATAAATGATATCACGATTGGTGTATTCGTTGTTTACCGTGAGGACGTGGGTGTCGCCCTTGGAAAACAACGCCATGCCATCGGTATTGTCGCCGAAGGCCCGTTCCTGGCTTTCCCCGGTGCCGCGGGTGGTCTGGTCGAAGTCGGCGGCGTCCGACCAGAGCGGCTCACCCCATTTCGCGACCACATGCCAGCTGTATCCGTCGGGGACGGTCACTGTGTCCTTGCCGTTTGCGGCAACGGCGGAAAAGCCGAGGCGTGAGGCCGCTTTGGACGATGTCGGTGTCAGGGACGTGGATGCCATCACGAAGGCGGCCGTGCCAAAGGTTATGCCCCGGCGCAGAAAGTCGCGGCGGTTCATCGCTCTGTCGACGACATGGTCGAAATCGGTTACCTCCGGTCCGGGATTGCTGAGTTCATCGAATTCGTCAAAGGAGAGGTCGTGGTTTTCGATTGTTTTCGTCATGGCTCCAACCTTGATCGCTGTTTGGGTTTGGCATTCGGCCCCTGGCGCCCGCGGCGCCGGATCTGACCAATGAAATGGGTTCTGGAGGGCGATACTCCGTTCCCGCGACAAAGAGATGACACTCGGCGGGTTCCTCGCGGGTTGTGACGGCGGGCTTGCCGTACACCGCAAACACACATGTCTTGCGTGAAACCGCTCTCGATGCAACCGGCCGTCGCTACCCGGTCACCATGCGCATGAGCACGCCGTCTTTGCGTATGAACTGATGGTAAAATACGCCGGCTAAGTGTAGGCACACCAAGGCCGCAGCCGCAAGTCCCAGATAGGCGTGAATTTCGAGCAGGGTCTCCGAAAGCGGACGATTCTTGCCGACGATCGCTGGAAGTTCGACCAGCCAGAACACCGTAATCTTGGCGGGGTAGGCAGAAGTACCAATCCAACCGACAATCGGGTTGACCAAAAGCAATGCATAAAGGGAGAAATGAACGCCGTGAGCCAGGCCCTTTTGCCAGTCGGCGACGGTGTCGGCGAGAGGCAGGGGAGGATTCTTCAGGCGATAGGCGAGCCTGACCGCTGTGATGAGAAACAGAACCACGCCGGTCGAGCGATGGTAGTCGAACAGAAAGTTCTGCAACGGACCGCCCTTGATCTGGCCCATGATGATTCCCGCCGGGATCATCGACAGAACCAGCACAGCCGTAATCCAATGCAGGGCGCGGGCGGTACCGGAATACGCCTTGGGGTGGGTTGCCGACATTTCAATCTCCCGATCCGGAATTGCCTTCACGCCAAGCAATAGACCACAAAGTGTCGATATTTGGGAAGGCGGGCAGATCGGGATCCCTCGATCCGTATTTCCCAATGCCTCGGTTTGACGGGTGTAAAGCGTTGCAATCGCAAGGAAATCTCGGGCGTTGCGATCAAAGCCAAATCATTGTGATGAGTGCTGTTATATGCCCTGCCGGATCACTTTGGAAAAGCGGCGATGTCCTTATGCCCGATCGTGATTTCAGACTGTCCCTTCAGGACGATTTCGAGCCGGCGGGCAAGCCAACCGTCGGCTTCGTCGGCTGAAATGCTGCCGGTTTCGGATGCAGCCTGCGCCAAACCTTTCAGGAGCTCCTTCTGCAGATCGACCATGTCGGGTGTGAGCTTCCAGTCGGATTGTTTTTCGATCGTGTGAAACCGGGCGACTTTGAACAATTTTGTGATCCGGTCGGCCGCCAGGGGACCGAGGGCAGGGCCGAAACCCTTGTCACTCAATTGATGTTCGTTGAAAGCTTCGATTATCCGGTCATCGGAGGGATCTTCCGGGGAGAACGAAACCGACCCGCTGTAGGTCAGCGCGGTATAGACGGGGATCCGTTCCATCAAGGCGTAGGTTACAAGGCGGGACAGCCAGTCCACCGAAACCAGGTCGACAAAGGCCGAAGTTGTAATCAGATTTGGTTTGATCGCGGTCAGGCCGGAGGGAAACCGATTCAGATCGACTGTGTGAGTCTGCACGCTCATATCGGACCTGCCGTTGGCGGCAAAACTGTTCGAGGCTTCCTCAAGCAGCGCTTCGTCATTGTCGAGCAAATGCCAGTGCTGGTCTACATCGATCGCCTCGAACAGGGCGCGGACGGTCGAACCGGTCCCGGAAGCAAGATCCGCGATAACGGCGCCGTCCGTCTGATTCAAAAAATCGACAACCACATCGCGCACCGACCCGTTGCGTGCGGCATGGTCAGCCGGTTCGCGCAAACGCAGCCATTCTGCGGCAAAGCCAGTCATTCAAAGTCCTTAAGTATGGATGCGAAACGGCTCACGGCCGTGTCCCAGGTTTGAAAATGTGATCCTGACCGGCGCGCCGTCGTGGCAAATATCCTCCTATATTGTGGATTTGCAAGCATATCTTTCAAGGCCGCACGCAGCGCGTCCGCATCATCCGGCGGCACGAGAATTCCTGTGCCCTCGGGAACTGTATCCTTGATCGCGCCTCCGGTTGTGCCAATGACTGGCAGGCCGCGCAGAATCGCTTCGGCGTAGGCGATGCCATACCCCTCGTAGCCGGAGGCCAGTGCAAACAGGTCGCTTGTGCTGTAAAACCCTTCAAGTTCCGCATCGCTCACCTTGCCGGCGAACACGACCCGGCCTTCCAGCGCGTGCGATGCGACGAGATCGCGGAGCGTCCGTGCATGGTCCGGGTCGAATTCGTCGGATCCGACAATCCGCAACGACCAGTCCAGTTCGCGAAGCGTCGCAAGCGCATCGATCAGACGGTCATGGCCCTTTCGCGGCACCAGGGAACCGACTGACAGGATGTTGACGTGAACCGTTTCGCGATAGTCGGGCAGAGCTTCAGGTCGCCGGATTCCCGGATCCACATTGGATATCCGATCGCTTGGAACCTTGAAATCCGCGGCCACCCGGTCGCGGGTTTCACGACTTGTAGTAATTATATGGCTTGTGTGGGACAGGGCGGATCTTTCGCTTTCGAACAATTGCTCGCGCACATGCGCGGAATGGCCGGCTTCCAGATACAGGGGATGGTGAACCAGACCGATCAGGGGTCGCGACGACGAAACCCGGCTGGCGGCCTCGGGCAGGGCGCCAAGCGCAAGACCATCGACCACAAGCGGCGCGGTGGAGCGCTCATTGAGAAAGGTCTCGCCGGCCCGCAGCCGGACGGTTTCAGCCGGGCAGGGAAATCCGGTTCCGATGTCGAGCACATTCACCGACCAGCCGCGCGCGCGCAGACCGGTGACGATCGCCTTGTCATAAAGGAAGCCGCCGGTCAGTGTTTCGATGCTGCCCGGAACGGCAAAGGTAACGTTTTTATGCAAAAATATCTGCCTCGAACCAGGCCCGCGCCACATGGGATTCGGAAATGGTGACGCGAATGGATTTCAGTTCCGCTCCGGGCCGGCCGAGCCGGTCCTCCCGGGCTGCGGCTGCAAGAGCGTCAAACACATGACGGGTCAGAAACTCCGTCGTGGTGTTTATCCCTTTGAATTGTGGCAATTCATCGAGATTCTTGTAATTGATCGGCTGCAAAACCGATTTCAGGACCTCGTGGGCACGACCGATATCGATGACGATGCCGTTGGCGTCAAGGGTTTCTGCCATAAAGCACGCGTCGATGACGAATGTGGCACCATGGACACCCTGGGCCGGACCGAAAACCTCGCCCTCGAAACTATGGGCGATCATCACATGATCGCGCACTTCAATTCCATACATTACAAACTCCCTGGATCGATCTCAGCCGACCATGTGATGTCGCCGTTGCCGTCAGGCAATCCCGGTTACGAATAAAGAATCCTGTGGCACAATCCCTTGCCATTTGGACCAAGCCATTTCGCCAGGTGACGGGGCGCGTCTTGAAAGTCGCAGGATTCATCAAACAGCGAATCAAGGCGATCATCCGCAAGGAGTGATAATGCGACCGCAAGGCGACGGTCAAATGACCAACGGGCGCGGCGCGCAGGTGGGATCATGCCGACCTGGCTCGCGGCGAGCTGAAGCCGCTTGCTGTGAAACGGGCCGCCCAGACCGACCGTGACCTGTTGCGAGCCATACCAGCTCATTTCAATCACCCGTGCTTCGGTGCCGGCGCGATCGATTGCCGTCTGCAGACCGGCCGCCGATGCGCTGGCATGGAAAACAAGGTCAAAATCGTCGGCCGCATCCGATGGCGTGCGAAAGGCCACGCCAAGGGCTTCCGCAATCGCCCGGCGGTTTTCGTTGATGTCTATCAGTTGAACCTGCGTGCCGGGGATTTGCCCGGCAAGATAGGCGGTCAGGCATCCGACAACGCCGGCACCGACAATCGCGATCCGATCCCCGGGCGCCGCCCCACCGTCCCAAATCGCGTTCAGCGCCGTCTCCATATTGGCGGCCAGGACCGCCCGGACGACCGGAACCCTGTCATCAAGAACGGTCACTTCTTCGCGATGAACGCAGAACCGGGACTGATGCGGATAAAGGCAGAACACCGTTTTGTTCAGCAGATCGTCCGGCCCGGCAATCACCTTGCCGACCATGCTGTATCCGTATTTTATCGGATATGGAAAATCGCCCTCCTGATTCGGGGCGCGCATTCTCTGTTTTTCGGAATCCGGAACTTCTCCTTGAAAAACAAGGCTTTCTGTCCCGCGGCTGACGCCGCTGACAAGCGCTTCAACCAAAACGTCATCTTCGGCCGGTGTCGGGATAACCATAGGTTGGATTACCGGCCTGTCGGAATTGACATACCAGATGGCCTCGGCTTCCGGCGGCCCGGACATTGTGGGCGAATGTTTATTTTGCATCGCAATATGGCCTTTCCCTAGCCGCATTCGCGCGCTAGATAGCGCATCGCAAGAGATTACTTAATAGGTTTGTTTCATATGGTGTCGTCAGAGTTCTCCGAGAAAAACAAAAACACGACATTTGGAGGCCTGACGATGAAAGCCAGGCGGTTGTGTTTCGCGGGCCTGGTCGGAACGACCATCCTGGCAATGATCGCCCTGATGGCCGCAACGCTTTCGCGGGGCGGCATTTCCGCGATTGAGGGATTGTTGCTGTTCTGTTTTGCCGTGACGCTGCCCTGGACGGTGATCGGCTTCTGGAATGCGGTGATCGGGCTGGCGATCCTGCGCCTTTCGAACAATCCAATGGAACATGTCTGTCCGCCGCTGGCCGGCGTCAGGGAGGACGACCCGATTGTGGCGTCGACCGCGATGCTGGTCTGTATCCGCAACGAGGATACCGGGACGGTTTTCAGAAATGTGTCGCTGATGATTGAAGGGCTGGTACGGGCGAATGTCCAGGACCGGTTCCATGTCTACATTCTGAGCGATACCGATCAGGCCGGAGTCGCGGACGCCGAGGAAGCGGCCTTTTCGGATCTGGAGCGGCGCTTCGGCGACCTTGTCGGGGTTCATTATCGACGCCGTCTCGACAATCCCGGCTACAAGGCCGGCAACATCCGCGATTTCTGCAATCGCTGGGGACGCGAACACGATTTCGCCCTGACGCTGGATGCGGATTCCTACATGGCTACCGATGCCATTCTGCGCCTGGTCAGGCTGATGCAGTCGGATGACAGGTTGGGGATTGCGCAAAGCCTGGTGACCGGCCTCCCGACATCGAGTGCCTTCGCCCGGATCTTCCAGTTCGGAATGCGCCACGGAATGCGGTCCTATACGCTCGGCAGTGCCTGGTGGCAGGGTGATTGCGGGCCCTATTGGGGGCACAATGCCCTTATCCGCCTGCAGCCCTTTATCGATCATTGCGAACTGCCGACGCTGCCCGGCAATCCGCCGCTTGGCGGTTGCATACTCAGCCACGATCAGGTCGAGGCGGTGATGATGCGCCGGGCCGGTTACTCCGTGCGGGTGGTCGCCGAAGACGAGGGCAGCTGGGAAGAAAACCCGACATCGCTGCCGGAATTCATTCGCCGCGACCTGCGCTGGTGCCAGGGCAATATGCAATACTTCCCGCTTCTCGGCCTGCCGGGCCTGCATCTGGTCTCCAGGATTCAACTGCTCCTGGCAATCCTGATGTTCCTGAGCGCTCCGGCATGGATTGCCTTCGTTGTAACCGTTTCAACGCTCTACGCCTTTTCCGACAATCCGGCCAATATGTTCTGGCCGGGGCCGGGCTCGGCGATCTTTGCGATCATCATGACCATGGTGTTTGCGCCGAAATTCGCCAGCCTCTTCGACACGATGCTGCGACCGGCTCTGCGCCGGGCCTATGGCGGCGGCGTGCGCATGCTGATCAGCGCCGTCATCGAGCTGGTTCTGTCGATGCTGATCGCACCGATCATGGCCGTCCTGCAGACCCTGTTCCTGGCCGGTTTGCCGTTCGGCCGCAAGATCGGCTGGCCGTCCCAGCAAAGGACCAGCCATACGGTCCCTTTTGGAGTTGCCGTGAAGCGATTGTGGGTTCCGACCCTTTTCGGAGCCGCCGCGCTCCTCTTCGTGTTCAATGGTTTCAATATGGCGACGCTGTTCGCATTGCCGGTCTTCCTTGGGCCGCTGATTGCGATTCCGATCGCGATGATCACCGCCTGGCAGCCGCTTGGCGACCTGCTGGTCCGGTTCGGGCTGGTTCCCGTTCCGGAGGAGCACACCCAGCCGCAAGCCATTCTGGCGCTTGATCTGGATGTTGTCGGCGCCGATGATGTGGAGGTCGTGGCCGATCCGTCCGGATTGCAGCCGATAGCGCAGACCTCCAACACCTGAAGCCTTTGATACCCGAGGCGTCAAACATATGAGACCGGCTGAACGCCGGTCGGGATTTCCGGAAAAAGGGGCTTTGCGTCCCGCTGATTCCCCTCCATACTCCTGTTGTTAGCAACAACCAGAAAGGAGGTGATCTGATGTCTCATGCATCACTAGAGAAGGCATTTGGAATCAGTCACTTGGCCTTCTTTAGGTGGCGCACATAGTCACAGTTTCGTGGCACATGTGGCACACTGTGACACACAATATTGTAGGAGGGCGTTTTCCCAAGGATTTCCCCTAGGAGCACCCTCCTACTGCATCATTGCAGGTATGACCCGCCACAAAATAAAGATAATCAACCCAACGACAAAAAAGGTCAGGAAACCCGGGCCTGTCTTAGAGGGTGGCTGTTGCTTGGACAATATCACTCTCGTCGTTCTTGGCATAGATCTGAGTTGTGCGAATGTCAGAATGTCCGAGAAAGTCCCCAGCCACCAGCAAATTTTTGGTGCGTTGTACTATCCAAGATGCCGCGGTGTGACGGAAGGTATGCGGGGTTATCCTTCGTTTCCTTTCAAGGCCGGTCAAGGGAACAACCCGACGCCACTCCTCTAGGAACGCCCGCATTGCGGCCCTTCTTTGCTTTCCAGCTTGGGCGGGATTGTGTACTGGTCTTTCGATTGCAATCGAGGGAGCAGACATGACCGGTGATGATCCGAAAAATTTCCTGAAATCGCTGTTTCTGCGCGCCGTTGACGCGGCCGACCCGGTTCGCATCATTCCGCAAAATCTGCCCGCCAAACCGAAGGGCCGCACAATCGTCATCGGCGCCGGCAAGGCATCGGCCGCCATGGCGAAGGCGTTCGAAGACGCCTGGGACGGCGATCTGACCGGCCTTGTCGTGACCCGCTACGATTACGGCGTCGATTGTTCCCGTATCGAGATCCTGGAATCGGCACATCCGGTGCCGGATGCCGCCGGGTTGCGCGCTGCGAACCGGATGCTGGAATTTGTGTCCGGCCTTGGCGAAGACGATCTGGTCGTGGCCCTGATATCGGGAGGGGGATCGTCCCTGCTGCCGCTGCCACCGGCTTCGATCGGGCTGGAAGGCAAGGCGGCCGTCAACGATGCCCTGTTGAAGTCGGGCGCCACCATCCATGAGATGAATTGCCTGCGCAAATACATGTCCACCATCAAGGGCGGTCGTCTGGCCGCTGCCGCCCATCCCGCCAGGGTGGTGTCGCTGGTCCTTTCCGACATTCCCGGCGACGATCCGGCTCTTGTGGCCTCGGGTCCGACCATTCCGGATGCCAGCAGTCGTGCCGACGCGCTTGCCATTGTCGATCGTTACAAGCTGTCGCTGCCGACAAGCGCGATGGACTGGCTGCGCGACGAAAGCAATCGTGCACCGGATCCGGCCGATCCAAGATTTGCGCTCAACGAAGTCCGGACCATCGGCGCGGCGCAAATGTCCCTGCAGGCGGCGGCAGAAACAGCGCGGGGAGCCGGGATCGAGGCCCACATTCTCAGCGACGCCATTGAAGGCGAGGCCCGCGATGTGGGGCTGATGCATGCGGCGTTGGCGCGCCAGGTTCTGATGCGCGATGAACCATTCGCCAAACCGGCGCTGATCCTGTCCGGCGGTGAAACGACGGTAACCCTGCGCGGCAAAGGCCGCGGCGGCCGCAATACGGAGTTCTTGCTGGGATTTGCCATTGCCGTGCGGGGCCTGTCCGGAATTCACGCCCTGGCGGCGGATACGGACGGAATCGACGGTTCGGAGGCCAATGCGGGCGCATTTGCGGACGGCTCCACCTTCGATCGACTGCTGAAGGCCGGGATCGACCCGCGCGCGTGTCTGGCCGGAAACGATGCCTATTCCGCGTTCGATGCGATCGGAGATCTGCTGGTCACCGGCCCGACCCGCACCAACGTTAATGATTTCAGGGCGATTTTACTGAAGTAAATTTTATCTAGTAAAAATTTATAGTCTGTCTGAGTAACTTTCGTAACGCCAATATTCGCGTTGTCCGGCAATCGTTTGAATTGAACATAAATCATTACCTGTTCTGAAGGAGTTTTGGTCGACCCTCTCGTGTCTGCACAGCTGGGGGCTGACTTTCAGGACATGACAATGACTGCGGAAATCGTACCACAACCGAAGACGCCGGAAACGGAACCTTGCCTTTCAAGCCTGTTCCGGCAAATGACGCGAACCTATCTTCTGGCGCTGGCAATCAGCGCGTTGATCTGTGTTGCCGGGTATTTCTCCCTGCGAGCCATCAATGCGGGCGTGGAAAGCGCGCCCAAGATCATGACGGTCTCCGCGCGCCAGGGTACGTTGTCGCAGCGCGCGGCGATGCTTGCCGAGCAATTGCAAAATGCCGGCAACGATCTTGAAGCGGCCCGTTTGCGCAAGGAACTCGCAAAGGTGCGCAATCTCATGCTCCTGTCGCATTCTGCCCTGACAAGAGGAGATCCCGGCCTCGGGCTGTCGTCGGCCCTGTCGGAGGAAATGCGCGCGCTCTATTTTGCCGAGCCGACGAATATCGATCGCAAGATCAACGGGTTTGCAGCGTCGGTCGACCGGATACTTGACGAGGACGGCGGCGAACAAATGGTCGAACGCGCGATCGTCGATCTCCGGGAATCGGCGAGCGAACTGCTCTCGTCGTTCGATCTGGCGGTCAAACAATATGAGCGCGAAACCGCCCAGACCCTTGCCAATGCAACAGCTGCCAGGGCGGCGTGGGCCGGTGTGTTTCTCATCATGCTCCTGGTTCAGGGCGCCTTCATGTTCCGGCCCCTTGCCCGGTCGATGGCGCGCAGGACCACGGATCTTCTCGACGCCAAGGCAAAGATCGAACACGCGTCCCTGCATGACATGCTGACCAATCTGCCGAACCGGCGACAATGCGCCGACGAACTCGAAAAAGCGATTGCCTCGGCGCGCCGTAATGGGCGCCGGGTTGCGATCCTGCATATCGACCTTGACCGGTTCAAGGCGATCAACGACACGTTCGGGCATGCGGTCGGCGATGCGGTTCTGGTCGCGGCGGCGCGCCGATTCGAACGTTCGATCCGGCGTGGCGACACGATTGCGAGGCTTGGTGGCGACGAATTTGTCATCATCGCTCCGATCGAGGCGGAACCGACCGAGGCGGCGCGGATCGCCAACCGGATCCTGAAAAAAATGAGCCGGCCGATCCAGTGCGGTTCCAATACGGTGACGACCGCCGCCAGCATCGGAATCTCGATCTTTCCCGACGACGAGACCGACTCCGAACAATTGCTGATCAACGCCGACATCGCGCTCTACCGGGCCAAGGACGAGGGCCGCAGTCGGGTCTCGTTCTTCTCGCCGGACATGCGCCGCGACTACGAGGAGCGGGAACTGATCGAAGAGGACATGCGCCGCGGCATCGCCGCCGACGAGTTCGAGGTCTTCTTCCAGCCGCAGGTCCGCGACGATACCGAAAGCGTGGTCGGCATGGAGGCGCTGGTGCGCTGGAACCACCCGGAAAAAGGCATGGTCTCGGCCGAGCACTTCATGACGGTGGCAAAGGCGAGCGGGCTGATCATCCCGATCGGCAAGCGGGTCATCGACAAGGCGCTGTCGGTGGCAAGCGCCTGGAACGATGCCGGGCTCGACTATGGCGTCGTCTCCATCAACGTCGCCGCGCAGCAGATCCGGGACGAACGGTTCGTCGACTACCTGCAGGAACGCATGGAGCGGCACCGGGTCAACGCCAACAACATTTCCGTGGAGGTGGTCGAGGCGCTTCTGACCGACAAGCGCAACGATACGGTCGGCAAGATGATCGACAGGCTGCAAAATCTCGGTGTTACGGTCGAGCTCGACGATTTCGGAACCGGATATGCAGCGCTCAACCACCTGAAGCGCTACAAGATCAACCGGTTGAAAATCGACAAGACCTTTGTCGGCGCGATCGGAACCGAGGCCCAGAACACCAATCTGATCAAGACCCTTGTCGATGTGGCGAGGAATTTCGAAATCGACGTTCTTGCCGAAGGTGTCGAAACGGAGGCACAGCGCAGCTTCCTGAACGCGCTCGGCTGCATGCAGATTCAGGGTTACCAGGTTGCCCGACCGATGGATTCCGATGAGGCCGGCAAATGGCTGTCAAAGCGCAACGGCAAATCCGAACCGGGCGATCTCCGGATCATAGCGTGATGTGATGGACCCCGGCCTGGCGCGTTGCGTCAGGCCTTGCCGTCGGCAACCCGATCCGGGAACATTGTGGCGATCGCTTCCTTGGACGGCGTGCAGACGCCGCGTTCGGTGATCAGGCCGGTGACGAGACGGGCCGGTGTCACGTCGAAGGCGTAGTTGGCAACCTCTGAACCGTCGGGAACGATCGTGACCGTCTCGATGCGGCCGTCATCGGTCTTGCCGGTCATCTGCGAGACTTCGTCGCCGGAGCGTTGTTCGATCGGAACTTCGGCGACCCCGTCATCGATGGTGAAATCGATGGTCGGCGATGGCAAGCCGACATAGAACGGAACCTGATTATCCTGGGCGGCAAGCGCTTTCAGATAGGTTCCGATCTTGTTGCAGACGTCGCCGGCTGCGGTGGTGCGGTCGGTTCCGGTGATCACCAGATCAACCAGTCCGTGCTGCATCAGATGGCCGCCGACATTGTCGGCGATGACGGTGTGCGGGACCCCGTGTTTGCCCAATTCCCATGCGGTCAGCGAAGCGCCCTGGTTGCGCGGACGGGTCTCGTCGACCCAGACATGAATATCCATGCCATCATTGAAGGCGGTGTAGATCGGCGCCGTCGCGGTACCCCAGTCGACGGTTGCGAGCCAGCCCGCATTGCAATGGGTCAGGACGTTCACCCGCTCGCCAGGCGCCTTGCGGCCGGCGATGTCGCGCAGGATCTCATATCCGTGCCGGCCGATCGATCGGTTGATCTCGACATCTTCGTCGCTGATTTCCGCAGCGCGCTGATAGGCTCTTTCCAGGCGTTCCTCACGCGGCAGGTTGCGGAGGGCAGCGCGCATCTCGTCGAGCGCCCATTTCAGGTTGATTGCGGTTGGACGGGTCGCATGCAGGATCTCGTAGGCGTGATCCATACGGGAATCGGAGGCGTCGTCGCGCAGGGCCAGGCACATGCCGTAGGCCGCCGTTGCGCCGATCAGCGGAGCACCGCGAACCTGCATGCTGGAGATTGCCAGGGCGGCATCTTCCAGGGTTTCCATGGTGACCACTTCGAACACGTGCGGGAATTTTGTCTGATCGATGACATCGACCGCCCAGCCGTTTTCGTTGCACCAGATCGTGCGATAGGGGGTTCCGTCGACATTCATGACACCGCTCCAGGTTCGTGTCATTCCACGGGGTCAAACCGTGGAACCAAGGTCTCGTATGCGTTCGTTTTACAGATTTTCTTCGGGTTGACAAACGCGAATGACGCTGGCTCGACACGCGTCCGACAGGCTGGTCGGATTGACGGAGAACACGCAATTCGGAGTGCCGGCCGCGGCCCAGACCGTGTCGAATTTCAAAAGATCTTCATCGACAAAGGTTCTGAGCGGGGTTGCATGTCCGATGGGCGGGATCCCGCCGATCGCAAAACCCGTCATTGCCCGCACATAGTCCGCATCCGGGCGTTTAAGGGTCTCCCCGACCGGGCCGGCAACCAATTTGACATCCACGCGATTCGAGCCGGAAACCAGGAACAGAAGCGGGGATTGTGTGGTTTTTCCTTGAAAAACCAGCGATTTTACGATTTGGCTAGGGGTGCACTGGCATGCCTTGGCTGCGTCCTCGGCGGTCCGCGTGGAGGCGGGCATCTGGACAATGGACACGTCAAGCCCCGCCTTGTGCAGGGCCTGCGCCACCTTGGCGGCGCTTTGAGGCAATTCGGTCACGGTTTCGTACTCGTTTGTTCGTTGGGGGCGCGTCTGCCGGTCGATATGTTGGGAACAATCCAAACAGCCGGCTCGGTAATTGGCAGATGAGGTGTTCACAGGATCGGCGCTGCCGACAGGAATACAGGACTTGATATCATCATGGATGCGCAAAAATCAACGAAGGCAGGAACCGCTCCCTCAAGTGGATCGCAACCCGATACGGGTCAAGGCAAAGGCGGCGGCGAGGCAGATGTTGCGGAAACTGGAAAGACCGGCCCGCGCCTGCACCCGTCGCTGGTCAGGATCAGGGATGCGATGGCCGAACGTCAGGACGCATTCGAAGGATTGCGGGAACAGGAACGGGCGCTGTTGCAGGCTCTGCAGGAGGAATTGCAGGCTTTCGCCGAGGATGTGCCCAAGGATGACGACTGGGTTCTGCTGACCTTATCGAATGGCGACAAGCCGCGCTTCTGGGTCGATCCGACCAGCCATGTGGCTATTGACCGGGATCGGCGAACCTACCGTTTCCTGCGCGATACCAAGCTTGGCCGCATCGTTCTTCGCGAGAGCGGAGACGTCAGGATCATTGCCCAGGCCGTTGCCGACACGATCGCCGAACGGATGATCGAGCGGGAACGGGCGGTTGAGGGCGACTGGCTGGCCGCTGTGCAAGCCAACTATGATGAGGACACGAAACGTAAGGATGCCGAACGCGCGCAACAGGCCGTCGTTCCGCCAAAGCGTCAGTCCGGCGTCGGCCCCTACATTGCAGGTCTGGCGTCCGGCATGATCGTCCTGTTCGGCGTCTGGGCCTACAAGGATCCGGCGGTGGTTGAGCCGCTCAAAGCTCTTTTTGCGGGATCGCAGCAGGCTGGGGCGCCGACGGGGAAACAGACGGAGCAGGACGCGTCCAGTCCTCGGAGCGAGCCCGGGGCATCAGCGACGCAATAGAAACCCTGTCGCGAAACGTGGACAATTCACCGGTTTCGCGGTCGAACCCGCGCTCGGTCCAGTGGCAGGTCCATCTGGTATCACCCGCGCGCTCGATATCGAACAAATTGAATCGGGCCGCCGGGCGGCGGGCTCCGGTGCCATTCGATGCTGCCGGTACGCCGATCACCGGCACAGGTGCCCGCGGGCCTGGAATCGTGGCGACGGTGGCAAGGTGGGTGTGGCCGTGAAGGACAAGATCCGCGCCCGCGGATTCGATGACGCTGCGAAACCGCGCCGCGCCATAGAGGGCGCTCAGTGCGATTGTAGCGCCGGCATGCGGCGGATGATGGATCATCACGATCTTGAAGTCGTTTTCCAGCACCGGGTCCGACAGGACCGCCTTCAAACGCCGCGCCTGAGCCGCACCGAACAGACCGGCCGCAACAAAGGGCGGCATGGCGACGCCGCTGGACGTTCCGATCAGGGCGATCCCGTTGCGCCGCCGGACATAGGGGAAGGTGATCTTGTCAGAAGGTGCGGCATCGCCAATCATGAAGGGCGCCCAGGTTTCCGCGCTGCGGCGAAAGGCCCCACGCACGTAGGCGTCATGATTGCCCGGTATGACAGAGACGTCCTCGGCGGCGCCAAGCGATTCCAGCCATTCTCGGCCACGATGGAACTCGTCTTCCAGCGCCAGGTTGGTCACGTCTCCGGTGACCGCAATATGGCCCGGATTGAAGCCCTGCAAGTCCTCGATCAGGCGGTTGCGCCAATCGTCCGTCATATGCCGTTTACGATTGCTCTTCCAATACAGGAAACCGATGACCCGCTTGTTGAAATAGTCACCAGCCCGGAGTCCGGGCATTGGTCCGAGATGGGGATCTGATATATGTGCCAAGCGAAGCATCGGGAGGCGATATCCCATTTGTTAACGAATCACAAATTCCTTTTCACATGGTGTCCGGGAACGACATTGGCAATTGTGACATGAAGAACCGGAAACCGGTCGGCAAACAGATGTCCAGGCCGATCGCACGGATGGTCGCCAGGTCTGTCGTGAGACGGGTTGTGCACACAATTGCCCTTTTAACGCGGCCGATGACGCTTGGGGCCCGCGTTCTGATTACTGACGACGACGGTCGCATCCTGCTCCTGGAACACACCTATGTGCCGGGTTGGTACCTGCCCGGCGGCGGCGTGGACCGGGGGGAAACCACGTTTGCGGCTGCCAACCGGGAGCTTGTCGAAGAAACCGGGATCGCGGCCGAAGGACTTTCCCTGTTCGGCTTTTACTACAATGTCTCGGGATCGCGCCGCGATCATGTCGCTTTGTTCGTAGCCAAGGGCTGGATCCGAAAGAAAGATATCCAGGTGCCGAACAGGGAAATTCGGCAAATAGGATTTTTTCCCCGGGATTCACTGCCTGAAGGCACGACGTCGTCGACGAGACGTCGTCTGGCGGAAGTGTTCGATCAGGCACCGATTTCGGAATATTGGTGAGTCAGGCAGCGCACGATTCGGCCCACATGTCGGCCCAGCCGGCTGCCGACCCGAATGTGTGCCGATCTTCAAACTGGGTCCAGGGCCAGTCGCTGCCCCACAGAAGATGATCCGGCCCAAGACGGTCCAAAAGGCGTCGCAGGATGGGGATGCAAAGCCCGGCCGCCTTGTCCGAATTGTGGCCGCGAAAAACACGGAACGGTGCCGATGTCTTGACAAACACCCGGTGCGCCGGAGCCGACAACAGGGCCGATTGCCCCGGACATGTCATCGGATCGGCCGGATCGGGCAGACCGAAATGATCGACGACCACCCGCTCGGCGCGGTCAAGCAACATTGGCAGCAGTCCAACCAGCGCATGGCCTTCGCAATGCAGTTCGACATGCCACCCCATGTCGCTGACACGGTTAAGCAAAGGTTTCCAGGGATCGAAATACGATGCGTCCAGGGTGCCAACGCCGAAAAGATTAAAACGAAGGCCGATAATGCCGGCCTCGTCCATGCGTGCGACCTCGTCGAATGACGCGGTTGGCGGGAGTACGGCCACGCCGCGCAATATGACGGTCTCGCCAAGGAAACGGCTGCGCAGAGCCCGCAGCATGTAGGAATTGTCCGTGCCGAGGAAACTGGGCTGGACAAGAATTCCACCGTCCAGTCCGGCCATGCGCAACGCATCCGCATAGTCGGACAAAAGCGCGTCCTTGGCGGGCGTATAACGCCGGTTTTCGACCATGGGAAGGCCGGTTTCAAAGATATGAGCATGGCCGTCGAACGAACCCTGCAGGCCGCCCATCAACACGTTTGCACCGGAAAATTTCACGGAGGACCCTATTGACTCATTAACTTCTATAGAGAACTATAATTCTAATCTTAAGGTTGGATTAGGGACAATGTCAACGGCTGAGCTATTGGGAGACGAACGGCTGCCCCTGTACCAGAGGCTGGCGGATTCGTTGCGACAGGACATCGTCGACGGTGTTCGCAGTCCCGGTGACCGATTGCCTTCTGAAAACGTTATTGCCGAAGAATACGGACTGGCGCCCGGCACGGCCCGTCAGGCCCTGGCCAAACTGGTCGGCGAGGGCATCCTGGAACGGTTTCACGGCAAGGGCACGTTCGTAAGGCGCCCGAGCTTCGACAAGTCGCTGTTCCGATTCTTTCGGTTTCGCGGTGCCGACGGTGCCCATGTGGTTCCGCAAAGCCGCATCCTGCAACGTTCGGTTGAACCGGCTCCCGCCCATGTGGCGCGTCACCTGAATCTCAAAGCTGAAGACCCGTCGATTTTCTTCAACCGGCTGCGTGTGATCGAGGGTGTGCCGGTTGTCGTGGAAGAGATATGGCTGCCGCTTGAGGCGTTTCGGGACATTTTGTCGATCGAGCCGGAATCAATCGGCCCGCTGCTTTATCCGCTGTACAGCACGCTGTGCGGACATGTGGTCGCCCGTGCGCAGGAAGAGCTGACAGTGGGGCGCGCCGAAGCCGAAACCGCCGAGATTTTATGTGTTGCGGAAGGAGAGCCGGTGGTCGTGATCGACCGTCTCGCCCGCGGCTATGACGACACGCCGCTCGAGTGGCGCCGGTCGCGGGGGCGGGCCGATCAGTTTCACTATCACACGGAGATACGCTGAAACCCGGTTTCGCAACTCAAAGACTTCAATTTACGGATATTGTGGAGGATCCAATGAAATACCTGTCTCAGTTAGCGCTCGCATCGGCGACGGTCGCCCTTGCCGCAACATCGGCATTTGCGGAACCGCGCGAAGTTCGCGTGGCAAGCCACGTTTCGGAATTCTCGCCGTTGCACGCACAATCGCAGATGTTCGCGGCGGAAATCGAAAAACGATTGCCGGGATCTTTCACGTTCAAGCTGTTTCCTGGCGGGCAGCTTGGCAAGGAAAAGGATCTGATGACCAACGTCCAGGCCGGGTCGATCGAAATGATCAATGTGGCCTCAGGGGTTATGAAACTCGATAAGAAGCTGGGTGTCTTTGACTTGCCCTGGCTGTTTTCCGACCGGGCGCATGTGCAACGGGCAATGAGCTCGGGTCTCGAAGACGCCATTCGGGAACGCATTGAAACCGTCGGTGGTATGAAGGTGATCGGGGTCTACGAAAACGGTTTCCGTCACGTGATCAACTCAAAGCGCAAAGTGGCGACACCATTCGATCTCGACGGATTGAAGATCCGGATTTCCGGCGGCAAGTTCCGCCAGGGCGTGTTCCAGAAAATGGGCGCGACTCCGCAGAAAGTGTCCTGGGGCGAGACCTTTACCGCCTTGCAGAGCGGTGTTGTCGATGGCGCTGAAGCGGCAACCTACGGGTTTTACGAGCAGAAACATTTCGAAGTGGCGTCGCACCTTTCGCTGACGAGCCATGTCTACACGCCTTCGTTCCTGCTTGCCTCGAATGCGTTTTATTCCAGTTTGACGGCGGAGGAGAAAAAGGTTTTCGACGAGGTCGGGCGCGCAATCACCGAAGCGGCCTACGCAAAGTCGGCTGAACTGGAGGCGAAATATTTTGCGGAAATGAAGGGCAAACTGGAGATCAACGACGTCGATCTGGCCGCCTTTCAGAAAGCGACCGCATCGGCCTACGACGATTACACGTCATCCCAGGGGGAAGAGTACCTGAAATTTGTCCGCGATACGGCTCAATAGGCTCAAACGCAAGGGCTCACATCTCGGATCATGATGCGGATTATCGACAAAATCGTGGAGGTCGTGGCAATTGCAGCGTTTGTCGCGTCCTCCCTTTTCATCTGCATCAATGTTCTCAATCGCTACTTGGTGCTCGGAGCGATGCGCAACATGGCACGGGACGCGGAATGGCTGCGCCCGGCCTATTTTTTCGTCCGGGACATTTTCGGCTCGATCAGCGTCACCGCTGACGAGGTCCCCGGATTGTTGCTCGTCTGGGTGGCGTTTCTCGGAGCTTATCTCACCATGCGTCGCGACGGGCATATCAGTTTCGACATGCTGGTGAACGCCGCCGCGCCGAGGTTCCGCAGGATTGTCGATGCCTTCAACAGTCTTCTGATCGCCGGGTTTCTTGTTGTGCTGTTGTGGAAATCCATCCTGATGATCCGAATTTCCGGGAGCACGGAAATCGAAACCGCCGAGATCGCCCAGGGCTGGTTCATGGCCATTCTTCCGATCGGAGCCGTTCTGCTTCTCCTGGCGCTTGTGCAGCGCGCCAGGCTCGTTTTTCGCGCGGACGAAATGCGCGCGAAACCGCCCGCGCGGGAGACCTGAGCGTTGGCGTGGGGCGTGGTCGCACTGTTGTTTCTGATGATCGGGCTCGGTGTTCCCATCGGCTTTGCCCTGATGATCTCCGCGGCGATCGCCATGGCCATATCGGGCATCGATCTGATCATGGTGCCGATCCAGATGTTCTCCGGGGTGAACAAGGTCATTCTGCTGGCCATTCCGCTGTTCATCTTCATGGGAGAATTGATGGGGGCGACGTCCATTTCCGACCGCATTATCGAACTGGCGCGCGCCCTGGTCGGCTGGATGCGGGGCGGGCTTGCCCATGTCAATGTGGTGACGTCG
>JGI12316J15310_10000042_pt42 | contig 22207 bp, 27 predicted proteins | sample MarCyaLeptolynsp_FD_15310 | JGI IMG/M metagenome (IMG submission 15310)
GCGACACTTGAAGAAGTGCTGGAAGCAGAACTCATCCTGCATGTGCGTGACATCTCGCACCCGGACACCGCGGCCCAGCGTCAGGACGTCCACGACGTGTTGCGCGAACTTGGTGTCGATCCACAGGACACGACACGGGTTGTCGAGGTGGCCAACAAGATCGACCAGCTGGACGACAAGTCACGCGAGGTGCTGAACGCCACCGTCAAGGACGATCCCAACCAGATCGCCGTCTCCGCCACAACCGGGGAGGGGATCGACCCGCTCAACATCCTGATCGAGAGCCGGGTGACCGCTCACCTGACTGAAATCGATGTGCTCCTCGGCCCGGGTGATGGGGCTGCCCGAGCCTGGCTGCACGAAAACTGCACGGTGACGGGCGAGGACATGCCAGACGAGAACGGAAATGTCCGTATCATGATCAAGGTATCGGCGGCCGATACAGGCCGGATCAACAAACGTTTCCCCGGCCTGCTCCCAGAAGCACTGGAGCTCTAGAGGCTATTCGGCAGACCCACCGGTACAGCCGCCGTCATCGTTTGCACAGGTGACGGAGGCCACATCCTTGCCCGCTGCAACGTCACGCACCCAGTCAACAGCACGGACACCCTCGGCCTCGAAGGCATACATCTCGTCAAAGCGCAGTAGGGTGTGGAAGGTCCCGGATGCGGTGAAGCTGCGGAAGTTGCCGATATCCGTGGCCAGATCTTCAAGGTTGGCTTTGAGCAACGGATAGACCTCGCTGTCCGATCCCAGAAGCGTCAGGAACTGCTTCTGCACGCTGTCATAGGCCGTGTTGAACTGACGGAACTTGATCTGCGGAAACTGGGTTGCTGTCGCGACATAGAAATTATCAAAGCTTGACGTCTCCGCTGACAGCGCCTGCATGGACGGCCAGTCCGGTAGGTCTGTGTAGATGCCGAGATTCTCACTCAGCTCTGGGTTGGAGCCAACACGGTATCCCCCGGCCCCGCCGGCAAACTGGATGACCTCTGCTTCGGGATAGGCTTCCTGAACAACACCCGCATAGACAGGGGAGGAGACTGCACCGGCGGACCCGCCGGAGACGAACACGGTCTCAGGTGCCTTCACATTGTCAAACAGCCATCCAAGCGCCGCCATGGTGTTGGCCTTGCCGCGGTGGTGAATGGTGATCTCGCTGCCGTCCGGCTTTGTGTACGTCTTGTCGTTGGCGCCCATATGCACGTCGCCGGTGCAGTAGGACACAAACACCTGTGTCCAGGCACTGAAGGGATTTTCCGGATTGTCCTGCGCAAACGCTCCGCCACGGGTGCGCGGATCATTGTGGGGCAGCTCTGCCATGGGAACATAGGTGGTGGGTTCCACATTGGCGTCACAGGTCTGCCCAGCCCAGCAGGCGCCACCGCCATTGAGAAACACCATGACCTTTTCACGGGCACCGGGCTTCACATGAAACGAGTAGGGCGTGCCCATGGCGCACCTGGTGTCGCCGCCCGGCTTGATCGTGTTCCATCCGTCCGTCATGTCGTCTATGGGCGTCAGCGGTTCTGCAAGGACACTGCCGCTGAATACCAGCGATACAGCGGCTGCCAGAAGTGTTTCCTTGATCATGTGATCTCCTCCGGTGATGCGGGTTCGGTCTATGACCGCTCCTCGTTCTTGGCTCTGGTCCACAGAGCATCCATTTCCTCAAGCGTGGACTGGTCAGGCGTTCGTCCGTCTTCTGCGAGCCAGCCTTCGATCTGCCGGAAGCGCCGTTCGAACTTGGCGTTGGTACTGCTGAGCGCCTGCTCGGGATCGACATCCAGATGACGCGCCAGATTGGCATAGACAAACAGGATGTCACCCAACTCGTCCATCACACGGTCCGCTGGGGCACCCTTGTCGACTTCGGCCTTGAGCTCGGCTGTTTCCTCGGCGAGCTTGTCGAGTACCTGGGATGTCTGCGGCCAGTCAAAGCCCACGCGTGCCGCTCGCTTTTGCAGTTTGACCGCGCGAACAAGTGCAGGCAGAGCCATGGGAATACCATCAAGCGTACCGGGCATGGCGTCGTCGGACTTGGCGGCACGCTCTTCCGCCTTGATCTTTTCCCAGCTGCCTTTGACAGCCACGGGCGTGTCCGCATCGCCGTCGCCGAATACATGCGGGTGTCGGCGGATCATTTTGGAGGAGATGGATTCCACAACATCGTCAAACACGAAGCTGCCTTCGTCCTCGGCAATGCGCGAATGAAACACGACTTGAAGCAAAAGGTCGCCCAACTCATCCTTCAGGTCATCCCGGTCGCCGCGCTGAATGGCGTCGGCGACTTCGTAGGCTTCCTCGATGGTGTAAGGCGCAATTGTTTCAAACGTCTGCTCCAGATCCCACGGGCATCCGCCGTCCGGGTCACGCAGCCGCGCCATGATGGCGAGCAGGGTCTCGATGCGGCGTTTGTCGGAGGGGAGAGGAGCGGCCATAGGCTAATCCGGCGTCCGGTCGTGCACGCCGGTCGCGACGGCGGCGACGGCAGCAGCCGCGTCAGCAGGGCCTTCATGATCATGATGCCGTTCGGCAAGCTGGGCACGTAATTCTTCCTGCGCCTGCTTGGTCAGCGGATAGCGCCACATCACGAAACCGGCAATCGCCATGAAGAGGGCCGGCAGACTGACATAGAGTGCCATAAGCTGGTTCAGCGTCTCCGGGCTGTTGGCGCCGGGTTCCGGCACGAACCCGATCACATCGAGCATGATGTAGGTAATGCCGACTGCAACCGCGAAGCCGATCTTGTTGGTCATGGTCAGGAGGGAATAGTAGAGCCCCGTGCGCTGCTGACCGGACTCGATCAGGTCACGGTCGCACACATCCGCCATGATCGCGCGCAGCAGGAACGAGCCAGCGCCATAGGCCAGCCCGTAAAGGGTGTTGCCGAAGAACAGCCACCAGAATTCCTCACGCGGCATGAAGGCTACAAGCGGCAGTGCAAGGGCGCCGTAGTACATGGCGATAGCCAGGGTCTTGTGCTTGCCCATCTTGTGCGCAATCCGCAGCCAGATTGGCACGCCGATGAAACCGGCCACGAAGTAGACCAGCAGCAACAGGCTGGCCGTGTCCGGCAGACCCATCACATAGGAGGCAAAGAAGATGTAGAGTGATCCGGTAATGCCCGGTGCGATACCAACTAGCAGGTCTGCCAGCAGAACCCGCCGCAGCAGGTTGTTCTTGAGAATGAGACGGCCCGACTCTTTCCAGTTGATGCTGGCCTGCGGCACGCTCTTGAACTCAGGCACCACCGTGACGGCCAGGGCAATGGTGATCGGCAGCAGGATGATGACGAACCACCCCATCGCCGCCACTCCATCGGCGAGGCCGTCGCTGTTGCCGGTTATATCCAGGATGGCGGGCAACGCGAGCACAGTGAAGGAGCCGAAGATGAGTGCAAACTCCCTCCAGCCCTGAATGGACGAGCGCTCGTCATAGTCGGTCGAGAGTTCTGCCCCCCACGACATGTGCGAGATCGTGATGAGCGTCCAGCCGATATAGAGGATTACCATCCAGAACATCAGATAGGTGCCGCTCACCGGCGCTGTCGGCATGAACAACATGTAGGACGAGAGCATCAGAATGGGTGCGGAGATCACCAGCCAGTGGCGACGGCGTCCCCAGCGCGAATGGATGCGGTCGGAGAGGGTGCCAAGCACCGGGTCGGTGAATACGTCCCAGAAGCGGGCAATCATGAAGATGGTGCCCACAAGCGTCAGCGACAGACCCATGTCTTCCGCATAGAACGGAGGCAGATACACAACGATGGGCAGGCCAAGGGCTGCAATGGGAATTGCCGGAAGGGCAAAGGAGCCGAGTTGGAACTTGGAAATACGCCCGTTGGCCATGGAACATGTCACCCGAAATTACTGAAGTGCGCGCGACACTAATGTGCCGGACAGTGCGATACAATCTTGCAGCCGGACCAAAAATCGCGGGTGGAAAGACCTAGAGGGTGATGCCGAAGCGCGCTGCGACGAACACGACGATGGCATACAGCATCACTGTCATCGCGACGGACAGCCCCAGAGCAGGCCAGAAGGCATAGTCCGCCCGCAGCAGGCCCGGCATGACCAGAAACATCGGCAGTGACGGCAGCACGTAGAAGAACGTGGCTTCCAGATGGTCCGCCACCCGCGCGGTGTCGCCGGTGTCGTTCCATAGCCAGATGACGGCGAGGATGGAGATGAGGGGCAGGGAGGCAACCAGCGCGCCAAAGGCCGGGCTGCGCTTCGAGGTTTCGGCAACGATCATCACCAGCACACCGGAGATCGCTGCCTTGATGATCGTCTGAAGCATGGGACGTCTCCTGCCCGTGAAGTCTGGAACGCAGCCTAGTAGTGCGTCATGTACCCGCCATCAACCGCCAGTGTATGCCCGGTGATGTAACTGGCGGCATCTGACGCAAGGAACACAGCGGCCCCGCCGATCTCTTCCGGCTCACCCCAGCGGCCAAGCGAGGAGCGATCGCGTGGCATCTGCGTGATCTCTTCCACATCCACCAGCGGTGCATTGAACTCGGTGGCGAAGAAGCCGGGGCTGATGGCGTTGACGGTAATTCCGCTCGGGCCCAACTCGGCGGCCAGCGCCCGGGTCGCCGCCGCCAGCCCACCCTTGGCCATGCCATACACAGGATCGCCCTTGAGGGAAATCTGTGCGGCAATGGACGTGACATTGATGATCCGTCCGCGGCCTTTGCTCGTCATGTGTTTGGCGACAAGCCGCGACAGCTCGAACGGTGCAACGAGGTCCACATGCAGGAGGGTGCTGACGGCATCTTGCTCAAACTCGAACAGGTCGCGCCGGTCACGCGCCGCTGCATTGTTGACGAGAATATCGATGCCACCGGCGTCCTTAATGATCTGGTCAACCGCCATCTTGGCAGCATCCAGATCAGCCACGTCAAAGGGCAGGGGCGTGGCAGCAATGTTTTCACCAGCAAGTGTCGCAGCGGCTGCGCTGACAGTTTCTGCGTCACGGCCACCGACATACACATGCGCACCGGCAGCACCCAGCGCTCGCGCCATTTCAAGGCCGAGGCCGCGGGCAGCGCCGGTCACAAGAGCAACGCGGCCAGACAGGTCAAAGGGATGCGTCCTCACGCCAGCCCCAACACCTGATCGGAGACATAGGGGTTGGTCTGCCGCTCATACTCGAAGGTGGAGAGCGGTCCGTGTCCCGGCACAAAGCCGGTTTCATCACCCAGCGTGAACAGCCGGTCACGAATGGAATCGATGAGTTGCTGATGATTGCCGCGCGGAAAATCCGTACGCCCCACGGAGCCCTGAAAGATCACGTCGCCCACAAGCGCGATGCGGGAGGGGGCATGATGAAACACGATATGCCCCGGCGTGTGGCCCGGGCAGTGGATGACATCCAGCGTCAGCCCGCCGACGGTTACCGTGTCGCCCTGATCAAGCCAGCGTGTGGGCTCGAACAGGTCATAGGTCGGCATGCCGTATTTGGAGGCCTGCTCCGGCAGTGTCTCAATCAGGAAGAGATCATCCTTGTGCGGTCCCTCGATGGGCACGCCATGGGTCTTCGCCAGTTCACCGGCTGCGCCCGCATGGTCCAGATGGCCATGGGTCAGCAACACCTTTTCAAGCTTGAAGCCCGCTTCGGTAATTGCATCATTGAGGCGGCCGATATCGCCGCCCGGATCACAGACGGCCCCCACCATGGTCTCGTCATCCCACAGGAGCGAGCAGTTCTGCTGAAGCGGCGTGACAGGCACGATGGCGATTTTGAGAGGCATGGGGTCTGGTCCGGCTGATATCAGGTTCAGCCCTTAATAAACGCTTCAAACGCATCCGCAAAATCCGGATGCCAGCGGGAGAGGGCGGGCCGGTTCTCGATCAGGTCCCCAATGGTCCACGCCGCGCGTTTTTCATCTGTCGGCCGATCCACATCATTGTCGGGACACAGGATATAGAAGTCGCCACGCGCGAGGCTCTCAAACATGAAGTCTGCGACCTGCTCTGACGTCCAGGCGCCCGGGGGCTTCTCCGGCAGGAAGCGCTGGATCATGCCCGTATAGGTGAAACCTGGGATGAGCAGATGCGCCGTGACCTGGCAGCCGTCCAGATTACGCAGCTCATGCGCCAGCGTTTCCGTGAATGCCTTCACAGCGGCCTTGGACACATTATAGGCGCTGTTGCCCGGCGGCAGGGTAATGCCCTGCTTGGACCCGGTATTGATAACCACGCCCGGCGCACCAGCCTCGATCATCCCCGGCACGAAGGCCTGCACGCCGTTGATGATGCCGCCCAGATTGATGCCGAGAAGCTGCTGCCACCCGTCGCCGTTTTCCCATGGCTTGCCGGGGTTCATCCCGGCACCGGCATTGTTCATCAGGACAGAGACAGGACCCAGCTCAGAGGTGATGGTTTGCGCTGCAGCTGTCATCGCCGCGGCATCGCTGACATCGCACTGATGGGTCATCAGCTTGCCGCCAGAAATCGTTTCCGCTGCAGAGGCGAGGGCGTCTGCATCCCGATCAATCAACGCCACGTTCAGGCCAGCAGCAGCGACCTGCTGGGCAGCGGCGAGGCCGATACCACTGGCGCCGCCGGTGATGGCAACGCTGTTTCCGGAAGCAAAGGCGGGCAGATCGGGAAGGGACATGGGACATCTCGCTGGACAGTCAGGGACATGAGACCCGCGCTACACGACCGCGGGTCACTTTGTTTAGGATGGCCCGAGCGTCAGCCGCCGACAAGTGGAGATGCAGCGGAGAAACCGCCTAATAGAGATTGTCCTTGGCGTCCTGATCCAGCGCCTGGTCGATCAGCTCCGCCTCGATGTCCAGCGCCAGCTGGTCCCGCATGATCTGTCCGAGAGTAGGAAAGTCCTTGCGCGCGATCTGCGCATCCTGGTTCCACAGTCCGGACCGTTTGATGGCTTTGGCGCAGTGGAGGTATGCCTCCTTCACCTCGACCACGAGGACGGACAGAGGAGGGCGTCCATTCGCCAGAAACCGCTCCATCAGCTCCGGTTCCTTGCTGATCGATGCCGTGCCGTTCACCCGCAGCATCTCGTTGACGCCGGGCAGGAAGAACAACAGCCCGATCGCCGGGTTGTGCGCCACGTTGGTCAGTGAATCGAGACGGTTGTTGCCCGGCCGGTCGGGCATTGCCAGATGCGTCTTGTCGAGTACATGCACAAATCCCGGCTCACCACCACGAGGGGAGACATCCCCCAGACCATCCGCCCGCGACGTTCCGAGTACGCAGAACGGCGAGAGCTCAATGAAGCGCGCGCAGTGCGCATCGATATGCCGGATGTCCTTCGCCAGCGTGGCATCGTGCGGCATGGCGTAGGTGTCGCGAAGATCGGCTTCAGACGTGAGCATCGTGTCGGTCATGGGAGTGTGAGCCTTGAAATGGAAAGGATGCAAAGTGAGGGCACAATCGCAAGCGCCTCACACTAGCAGGTGTCATTGAATCCAACAGCGGCCGACGGCGTTCTCCTGACAGCATGTGTCAGATATCAATTTAACGCATAATATATATTATGGAAAATATGTATCATAGCCAAATGTAGCCGATATGGGTAGGCTTTTGGAGAAATCACTTATCGGCCTTCAAGGAAACCGCCCTATGACCGTTTATGTCTCCGGCCACATCACCATCCACGACCGCGAAGAATATGCCAAGTACGAAGCCGGCTTCATGGATGTCTTCCAGCAGTTCAATGGTTCGTTGCTGGCTGTGGATGAAACCCCGTCGACCCTTGAAGGTACATGGTCGGCCACTCGGTTTGTGTTGCTGAGTTTTCCGTCAAAGGATGACGTCATGGCCTGGTACAACTCCGATGCCTATCAGAAGATTATCAAACACCGCTTTGCAGCCAGCAACATGGATGCGGTCATCGCAACCGGTATGGATGAATTGGCAGCCCGGTAGCCGCAGCACCCGCCCTCCCCATCCAAAACCCTGAGAGGAAGCTCAATGTCAGACCCCGTGATTGCAGCCAAGGAACCCGCCATGGTCGAGGTTAAAGCGGGAGAAACTTACTGGTGGTGCCGCTGCGGCCGCTCCAAGTCGCAGCCGTTCTGTGACGGCAGCCACGCGGGGACAGATTTTGAGCCTATGGAATACAAGGCCGAGAAAGACCGCACGGCGTTCTTCTGCCAGTGCAAGCACACACAAAAAGCGCCGCTCTGTGATGGTCGTCACAGCGCGCTGTAGCAACCTTTGAATTGATAGCTGTCAGACGGCCTTGGTGTAGCCACGTTCGATCACGCGCTCGAGCGCCTCAAAGGCTTCGCGCAGTTCCTCAAAGGCCACGCGGTGGCGCTGCAGATCTTCCAGCGCGTCAACGGAAGGCACACCCGGCGTTTCAGCAACCGCGAGCGCCTTGGACAGGTAGCTCGCGCGCAGTTCGGCAATCCGGACCGACAGACGTGTAATGGTGTCCAGATCGATGTCCGGCAGCTTGGCGCTCAGGACTTCCTGATTGGCCTTCATGATCGTGCGGTCCATGCGGTCACGGAACACGTTGAGCGCATGGCGCTTTTCGCGATCCAGTTCCGCACTGGTCAGCAGCCTGTCGATCTTTTTCGTTTCAACCACACCTGCATAGCGCACCATTCGGGCACCCTCCTTGGTGGGGATAAGACTTATCCCCAGCACCCGCAGTATGTCAGACGCGCCTTAATGGACTGTTAGGACAAAAAAATCATTTGAATGAGTGGGTTAGCTACATTGTCTGCTGCAAAGGACGAACAATCATCTCGTTCACAGCAACATTCTCCGGCTGGCTCACGGCATAGGCTACGGCATCCGCAATGGCGGTCGGGTCCAGGAACTCGAAGTCGTATGTACCGCCCATGTTTTTCATCACAACCTCGTCGGTGATGGTGCCGGCAAGCTCTGTTGTGACAGCCCCCGGACAGATGGTCGTGACGCGGATTTTCCCGGCGGTTTCCTGACGCAGACCTTCGGAGATCGCACGAACGGCGAACTTGGTCCCCGAGTACACGCCGGTGGCAGGTCCCGTGCGGTGCCCGGCAACTGACGACACATTGATGATATGGCCGGTGCTGCGCCCCAGCATGTGGGTCAGCACGGCGTCGATGCCGTACAACACGCCCTTGATGTTGACGTCCACCATCCGGTCCCACTCATCCACTTTGCGCGATGCAAAGAAGGACAGCGGCATAAGGCCTGCATTGTTGACCAGCACATCAATCTGACCGAATTCGGCGATTGTCGCCTCGGCCAGCTCAAGCATGGATTTATGATCGCTGACGTCGGTCACCCGCGCTTTGGCATTGGTGCCGATCTCACTGACAAGCGCATCCAGCCGATCCTGACGCCGCGCCGCCAGCATCACTTTCGCGCCGCCTGCCGCCAGGGTCCTGGCGACTTGCGCGCCGATACCGCTTGATGCCCCCGTGACAATCGCAACCTTGCCCTCAAGTCCGCTCATAACACCCTCTCCCAATCCATTGAAATGACTCGCTAACCAGCCGACTCACCCGCCCGGTCCGGCTTCGCTGTCTGTGACCATAGTTAAATATGACCAACAGTCATTTCAATGGAAAATTTCGGATGAAACGTGTCGTCAGCTCACACGCAATGACCCATCGGCCTCGAGCGGTGAATGGGGGTTCCACGCAACTTCCCAGAAGTGCCCGTCCGGATCTGCGAAGTAGCCGGAGTGACCACCCCAGAAGACGTCTTCCGCAGGCTTCACCAGTCGCGCACCTGCGGCAACGGCTTCGTCAAGAACGGTCGCGACATCACCCTTCTCCACCACATTGTAGGCCATCGTCACGCCGCCGGCTGGTGCTTTGGGTAGTGTTTCGCCGATGTCTTCGGCAAGCTTGTCTGTTGGGTAGAGCGCAAAGACAAAGGTTCCCATTGCGTAGAAGGCAATGCCGTCCTGCGAGATGCTGGCCTCTTTGAAGCCGAGCCGGGCATAGAAGGCCCGCGATGCCGCAAGGTCCGACACGCTTAGAGTGATGATGCTGATGCGCTGGTCCAAAATGTCCTCCATGAATATGAGAACATAATAGCAACATATGGGTGGATGGCTACAGCCTTGGTGTTCAGACCATCGGTCGTTTGGGACGCTTCAGCTGCATGGTGGCATCCTTGCCTTCAGCCAGCTGAAAGCCGAACTGCTCATAGAAGGCGTGCGCGTCTTTGGTTGCCAGGGTCCAGTTGTAGACGTTTTCAAAGGGCGGATAGTCGAGGATTGCCCGCATCAGCAGTGTCCCGCACCCCTGTCCCTTGAAGCTGTCGATGACGAAGACATCCGAGACCCAGGCAAACCGCGTCATGTCTGTCACCAGCCGGGCAAAACCAACCTGCCGACCGCTTGGCACATGGTAGAGCCCGAACGGAAATCCGTTCGCTACGCTCTCCATGATCCGCTCAGGTGAGACGTCACCAGCCCAGTAAGTTTCAGACAGGGTGTTAATGATGACCGTCCGGTCCAGCCGGTTGCGGTCGGTCGACACTTCAAAGTCGCCCTGACGGTAGAGGCCGCCCTTCCAGCCGGTTTTGCTCGCCACATCACTCACAGCGGGTACTCCAGCACCATACCGTCATAGGCTGGGATGACCCCGTCTGGCAGTTCCCTGCGCAGAGTCTGGTAGTCGAGGTCCACATGCATGTTGGTCAGCACACCCAGCTTGGGTTTGACGTCGGCCAGCCACTCCAGTGTGAGATCAAGGTTGGCGTGGGAGGGATGCGGTGCCCTGCGCAGCGCATCCACAATCCAGCAGTCGATCCCGGCCATGGCGTCTCGCGCCTTCTGCGGCACGCCATTCACGTCAGGCGAATACGCCACGCCACCCATCTTGAACCCCAGGGCGGGGATCGATCCGTGCTCCAGCAACAGCGGTTCAAATGTGATCGGGCCACCGTCCCCTTCGATGGTCACGGGCTCATGGGCCGTCATTTTGTGGGCATTGAGTATGGGCGGATAGCCCGATCCCGGCGGTGTCTTGAAGCAATAGTCAAACCGGGTTGTCAGCCAGGACTCGGTGGTCTCATCCATATAGACATCCACCCGCGCCCGGTTGTTCATGGCCACCATGCGCAGATCATCAATGCCGTGCGCCTGGTCCGCATGCGCGTGGGTGTACAGCACGGCATCCAGCTTGCCCTGATTGGCCATGTTGAGCTGCTCGGCCATGTCCGGAGACGTGTCAATCAGCACATTGGTCGTCTGCCCGCCCTGCTCCACCGACTTCTGCACCAGGATCGAACAGCGCCGCCGCCGGTTCTTCGGTTCATTGGGGTCGCAGTCGCCCCAGATATTGCCGATACGCGGCACGCCGCCGGAAGAACCGCAGCCCAGAATGGTGACTTTGAGAAATCCGCTCATAACTCAACGCAGATGATTGGCAGGTAGAAATAGAAGAGGCAGGCCCCTCACACAAAACAAGCGGTGCCTTGGTCACCAAAGCACCGCCGTTCTGCTCGGGTTACCTAAGGCTACTACCCGCCGATGACGCCACATGCAACCCGTCCACCGGCACCGCCGATGGGCTGGGACATGTGGTCATCCGGATTGGCATGAATCACCAGCGCCGAGCCATCTTCATCCAGCAGGCCCCGCTCGCCGGTCATACTCACCAGACTCGTGAACACTTCGGCATTCGCCTCGCCGTCGTCATCTGCATGGATGTTCGGCAGGTCTGCATTGTCAGGGCCGTTCTCGTTGAGTAGCCCATGCTCCTTGTCATCGAAGTTGATATGCCCCTTGGAAAGCTTGAACGTACCGACGTCGGAGCAGTCGCCTACCGAATGCAGATGCATGCCATGCCAGCCCGGCTCCAGTCCGTCCTCGCCGATTTCAATGCGCATCAGGACACCTGTGGGCGCATCGTGAAGCGTGGCAGTGCCGATGCTCGTGCCTTCGCCGCCGATGATGTCGATCTCTACGGGTTCTGCCAGTGCAGCTGTTGCACCCGCGATCATCCCAGCACAGGCCAGCGCTGCGATACGGAGTTTCATGGTGTGTTCCCTCTTTATGTTTGTGAGGGTGCAAGTGTCACGCCGTTTGTGCCGGAACGCCAGTGTCAGTTGGCAAGCGCCGGAACCTTGGTGAAGAGCCGATGAAAATTGGCGGTTGTGACCGCGGCAATTTCCTCCGGCATCACCTCTTTAATCTCCGCCAGCTTTGCCGCTGTGTGCGCCGTGAAGGCAGGCTCGTTGGTTTTACCGCGATGCGGCACCGGCGCCAGATAGGGAGCGTCTGTTTCTACCAGCAACCGGTCAAGCGGTAGCAGCTTCACGGTCTCGCGAATGTCGTCCGCCTTCTTGAAGGTGATGATGCCGGAGAGTGAAACATAGCCACCGATGGCGACAGCTCGCTGCGCAAGGTCAGGGCCGGACGAGAAGCAATGGAGCAGAAACGGGAACGCGCCCTTGGCATGTTCGCTTTCCAGAATTCCCGCCATGTCTTCGTCTGCGTCGCGCGCATGAATAATCAGCGGCAGCTGCGTTTCCCGCGCGGCTTCGATGTGGGCAAGGAAGCAGGCCTTCTGCTCCTCACGCGGCGCGTTGTCATAGAAGTAGTCGAGCCCGGTTTCACCGATACCGACGACATCCGGTGACTGTGTGGCATGGATGATCCGCTGCGCAGTGACATCCGTCTCGCTGTCGGCTTCATGTGGGTGGACGCCGACCGTGCACCACACATTGTCAAACCGCTTGGCCACATCATGCACGCGCTCGAACTCGGAAAGCTTGACGCAGATCGTCAGCATCCGGCCGATGCCCGCCTCGCCCGCGCGCGCGACAACCCCGTCCAGGTCTTCAATCAGACCCGGATAGTCGAGATGGCAATGGCTATCGACCAGCATTACTCAGCCTCCGCTTCCACATAGCGCGGGAACACACCTTCGGGTTTCGGCAAAGCCGTACCAGAGGCAAGGCGCCCGCCGGCACCCAGCGCCGCAAAACTCCGCCGGTCGTCCGGTGCAACTACAAGGTCCAGCAACTTGCCGCAGGATGTGGGCATGATCGGGGATGCAAGAATGGCGACCTGCCGGATGATCTCCGCCGTCACATACAACACCGTGCCCATACGCTCTGGGTTCGTCTTCTTTAGTGCCCAGGGTTCCTGGCCCGCAAAATACCGGTTGGCCTCGGCCACCACTTTCCAGACATCGCCCGCATAAGTATGGATGGCCTGTTGGTCCATGGCTTTACGCGCGGGGGCAAGCAGTCCGTCCACCGCGTCCAGCATGGCCTGATCCTCGGCGGTGAACGCGCCGGGTGTCGGGACAACGCCGTCGCAGTTCTTGCCGATCATCGACAAGGAGCGCTGTGCCAGATTGCCCAGATCATTGGCAAGGTCCGCGTTAATGCGATTGACCATCGCCTCATGGCCGTAGCTGCCGTCCTGCCCGTAGGAGACTTCCCGGCAGAAGAAATAGCGGAACGGGTCGACGCCATATTCCTCGATCATCTCGAAGGGGTCGAGCACATTGCCTAGCGACTTCGACATCTTCTCACCGCGGTTGTAGAGGAACCCGTGCGCAAACACGCGCTTGGGCAGCTCAACGTCCGCAGACATCAGGAATGCCGGCCAATAGACCGTATGAAACCGCAGGATGTCCTTGCCGATGATGTGCAGGTCCGCGGGCCAGAACTTCGCCAGCTGATCAGGGTCGGTATCCGGAAAGCCGACGCCGGTCAGGTAGTTTGTCAGTGCGTCGATCCACACATACATGACGTGGTCGTCGTCGCCCGGCACCGGTACGCCCCAGTTCAGGGTCTTGCGGGAGACGGACAGATCCTTCAGCCCGCCCTTCACGAAAGACATGATCTCGTTACGCCGCGCATCCGGCTGAACGAAACCCGGCTGGCTTTCATACAGCGCCATCAGCTTGTCCTGATAGGCGGAGAGCTTGAAGAAGTAGCTCTCTTCCTCCATCCACTTAACTTCAGTGCCGGTGGGCGCCAGCTTCTCGCCGTTGGGGCCTTCGGTCAGTTCCGTCTCGGTATAAAAGGCTTCGTCGCGGACCGAGTACCAGCCTTCGTACTTGTCCAGATAGATGTCGCCCTTGGCGGCCAGCCGGTTCCACAACTCCTGTGCGGCCTTGGCATGACGTGGCTCGCGGGTCGAGATGAAATCATCATTGGAGCAGTTGAGCGCCGGCGGCAGTTCCTTGAACTTCAGCGAATTGCGGTCCGCGAGTTCGTCGACGCTGATGCCTTCCTTCTCCGCCGTCTCCACCATCTTCTGGCCGTGTTCATCCGTACCCGTCAGAAAAAACACATCATACCCATCAAGCCGCTTGAAGCGCGCCAGCACATCGGTCGTCAATACCTCGTAGGCGTGGCCGATATGCGGTGCGCCATTGGGATATGAAATGGCAGTGGTGATGTAAAAATTCTTGTCGCCTGACATGGCGGTGGCTTTCAGCTTTGGTGAAACAGAGGTTTGAAAAAGATGTTATCCGCGCGCCGCAGTTTCAAGCGCTGCAAACGTGCCGAGAACCACCTGTTTCCGGTCGAGATTAAGCGCTTCTGCCCGCTCGGCAGTGCGCGCGGTGTTTTCCCATACCTCCACCCAGCGATCAAGCGAGGCACCGGAGGCCAGCCGGTTCATGATGTCGGCCTCCCCGGCGATCACTTCGTCGATCATCGCAGGCCCGCCGGCGCCTTGGCGCACAAGACGAACTAGCCAGTCAGACAGCAGTTCGCGGAACATCTCATAGGCCTGATCATTGCCGCGCCGGGCGAGCTTTTCCGCCAGCGCATGGATGGCCGGCACATCAGGCTTGGGCAGGCCGGCAATCAGATCATGCATTTCCCGATACAGTTCTATGCCGCCTCCACCCGCCAGCAGCAGGGCACGCCCCACGCTGCCCTGAGCCAGCTTGGCGACCGCTTCCATATCGCCATCAGCCATGTGGCCCAGATGCCCATGGACAGACGACAGCAGCTGGTCGTGGCTCAACGGCTTCAGCGGCAACTGACGGCAGCGCGACCGGATGGTGGGAAGCAGCCGGCCCGGGTGATTGGCCAGGACCATGAACACGGTCTTCGCGGGCGGTTCCTCGAGTACTTTCAGCAGCGCATTGGCAGCGCTGGTGTTCATGTCATCCGCCGTATCCACAATGCAGATGCGCCAGCCGCCTTCGCCTGCCTTCATACCGAAGAAGTCATGGGTCCGTCGCACCTCATCGACGGACAGAACAGTCATGTACTTCTTGGTTTTGTCGTTCCACGGTTTGCGCAGGGTAAGAACATTGGCATGGCCGCGCGACGACACCCGTTTGAATATCTCGTCCTCCGGCGGCACATGCAGGGTCTGGACGCCGACAGCTTCCGCCATGCGCGGTTCGCCATACTTCAGCAGGAAGCGCGCAAACCGGTAGGCCAGGGTCGCCTTGCCAATACCCGCAGGCCCCGTGATCAGCCAGGCATGATGCAACCGTCCGGCCATGAAAGCCTCACGCAGCGCATCCTCCGCCTGCTGATGGCCGTACAGGAGTTCCGTGTCGCGTGGATGCGGAAAGCCTTCCAGCTGATCCGGCTGTGGGACATCTGCAGGTTCAGGAGCGCGGGCCATCTATGCGGTCCCCGGCAAGAGCCGCGATGTCACGGCCTGCTGTATGTCGGCGGTGACCGCGTCTTCACTCTGTGAAGCATCGATCACAACGCAGCGATCCGGTTCGGCGGCTGCGATCTCGAGAAAGGCGCGCCGCAGCGTGTCGTGAAAAGCCACATCAAAACCTTCATACCGGTCTTCCCCGGCATTCTCGGCTGCTTCACGTGCCCGCGCCCGCGCCAGCCCGGTTTCCACCGGTAGATCCAGAATAAGCGTAAGGTCCGGGCGGGTCTCGCCGACAGCCAGGGTCTCAAGAGCGGACGTCACCTCTGTTCCCAAAAGAAGTGCATGCCCCTGATAGGCCGTTGTGGAATCTGCAAAGCGATCCGATACCACCCACTGGCCACGTGCCAGTGCCGGGCGGATGACGCGCTCAAGATGGTCAACGCGCGCTGCGTTCAGAAGCAGCGCCTCGGACAAGGGCGTCCAGCGATCTTTATCGCCGCGGACCAGTAACGCCCGCACATCTTCTGCGGCAGGCGTCCCGCCGGGCTCCCGCGTCTGAACGGTCTCAAGGCCTCGCGCATTCAGCGCAGCAATAAGCCGGCTGATCTGCGTGGACTTGCCCGCGCCCTCACCGCCCTCAAACGTAATGAATTTGCCCGTCGGGTTGCTGTTTGCCATGGCGGCCTATTGGCCTGAGACAAGCTGTGCCAGCGCACTCATGGCTTTGCCGAAGACACCGAGTTCACCAACCGAGGCACCTGCCTGAAGGTCATAGGTGCGCGTTGGCAGGCCCGGTCCGGTGATCACCACCTGCCCGACCACATCACCTTCGGCAATCGGAGCTGCGATGGGGCCGTCATAGCGCACCTTGGCTTCCATACCCTTGCGGGCATCACGCGACATGGTGAGGGCCACGTCAGTGGGGATAACCAGCGGCACGGTGCGGCTGGTGCCCTGCCATACAGGCGCGCGCTCCAGAACCTGACCGGCCGTGAGCAGCTCATATTTGTGAAACTCGCGGAACGCCCAGTCCATCAGCCGCTGGGTTTCGTTGGCCCGTTCCTTCTCGGAGCCCAGACCGTTCACCACCAGCACAAGCCTGCGCCCGTTGCGGATGGCTGAGGCTGTCAGCCCATATCCGGACACGGAGGTATGGCCGGTCTTGAGACCGTCGGCACCCATGTTCATGTAGATCAGTGGATTGCGGTTGGCCTGTTTGATTCCGTTCCACTCAAAGTCACGAACGGAATAGATTTCGTAGAACTCCGGATGGGTCTTGATGAGATAGCGCGCCAGAATGGCCAGCTCGTTGGCGGTCATGAGATGACCGTCGTCGGGCCAGCCGGTTGAATTCTTGAAGGTGGATGTCTCAAGCCCGATCTCGCGGGCGCGTTCGGTCATCCGTTCCGCGAAGACATCCTCTGACCCTGCCAAGGCTTCCGCAATCGCGATGCAGGCATCATTACCTGACTGCACGATCACGCCATAGATGAGATCGCGCACCGGCACGCGGCTGTTGAGCTCGGCAAACATGGTCGAGGAGCCGGACGCGGCACCGCCCTTGCGCCAGGCGTTCTCGGAGATGACAAACTCATCTTCCAGCGTCACCCGCCCGTCCTTGAGCGCGTCAAACAACATGACCATGGTCATGAGCTTTGACATGGAGGCAGGAGCCATCAGCTCGTTGCCCTGCTTCTCATAGATGATTTCGCCCGTATCGAAATCCATCAGCGACACATAGCTGGCCGGTGTTTCGATAGCTTGGGCAGGTGCAACGGCAATCGCCGCAGCAAACAGGGCGACAAGCGGGGAAAACATAGGAAAGGCGAAAAAGCGGGCGATCATCGAACGCGGGACTCCATCCAGCTTGAGGGAGGCAGATCACTACCTCCCAAATAAGGCTGCAACTGGATTACCGCGTCTTCGCCGCCGGTGCCAGTGGAGAGGCCCGATTTGACGCAAACGTCGCCGAATTGAGGCTGAAAGACAGCCTAGTTGATGACGACCTTGGCGCCGTTCTGGCCACGTGAGATCACTGATTCGAGCAGACCGTCAGCGCCCTGGGCGTTGTTCACAGGCCCGACGCGCACGCGGTACCAGGGAGTGCCGTTCACCACCGACTCAGTCACTTCAACTGGGCCAAGGTCAGACAACTGCGACGCCAGCGCATTGGCATTGCTCGCACTGCGGAACGAACCAGCCTGAACAAAAAAGTTGTCCACAACCGGAGCCATGGCGTTTGTCTGCGTCACAGGGGCGCTGGGCGGAGAGGCAGCAGGAATCGCCCCGGCAGCAGACGCTCCGCCGGCGAGAAGGGAAAGATCAACCGGTGCTGACGGGAGGCCGGTTGCCGGAGGCAGGCCTGCCGTTGCGATGTCATCGTCATCGTCTTCAACGGGCTGCATCTGCGTTGCCGCCTGCGCGGCCACCGGTGCAGTCGGAGGCGGCGCAGGTTGTGCGGCGGCTGTCTGCAGGCCCTGCTCGCCCGTCCAGCCATCGGCCTTGCCGAGATACTGGACCCGAACCTTGGTCGTGCCCTGCTCCTTGAAGCCAAGCAGTTCTGCGGCACGCATGGACATGTCGATTTCGCGGCCACGGGCAAACGGCCCGCGGTCATTGATGCGGACAATCAGCTGACGGCCATTTTCCAGATTGGTCACGCGCGCCATCACCGGCATGGGCAGTGTCGGGTGCGCTGCGGAGACCTGATACATGTCGAAGATTTCGCCATTGGCGGTCATCTTCTTGTGAAACTGTGGTCCGTACCATGAGGCGATACCGGTGCTGTCATACCGCTCGTCTTCCTTCGGGTAATACCACTCCCCGGCAATCTGATAGGGGTTGCCGACTTTCCAGTAGCCGCCCTTACCGCTTGGAATTTCGCTGCGGCTGACTTCTTTGACAACGGCGCCGGCCAGCTGGGTTTCAGCACAGCCTGCGAGCACCAGTAATCCGGCAAGACTTGCCATCATCGCGCCAGTACGTGACATCATCCGGTCCATGGCCCCATTATCCCCGCTATCAGACAAAACATACGTCCGGCGCACCATTGCCTGTGACATCAGCGCCGCCGAGATTTCCAACCATTAGAATGCCTGCAATTTAGTAAACGAGGCGTTTACGATTTCATGACCGACCCTGATCCCCTGACCCGTCAGCTGGTGCGCCATGCCCGCGCCAAGGAAGCCACCAGCGAAGATCTGGCAATGGCCGCCCTGTTTGTTCTCGACGCCGTGGCCAACACTCTCGGTGGATGCGCCAGCGACCAGGGCCGCAAATTGCTGCGCTGGGCGGGCAATGGCCCAAGTCGGCCGGGAACTCCGTTTGATACCGGGTCCCACGCGCTGCTGATGGGCGCACTCACACACATTCTCGAGACCGATGATCTGCATCGCGCTTCTGTTGTGCACCCCGGCTGCGTGGTGGTGCCCGCCGCCTGGGTTGTGGCCCTGCGCGAAGGCACAAACGGGCCGGATTTTCTACGTAGTGTGCTCGAAGGGTTTGAGGTGACAACACGGGTTGGTATGGGCGTGGGCCCTGCGCATTATCGCATCTGGCACAACACCGCCACATGCGGTCCCTATGGGTCCGCCATGGCAGCTGCCACGCTGCTCGGCCTCGATGAAGACCAGACCGTGAATGCCCTTGGCAATGCTGGCAGCCAGTCATCAGGTCTGTGGGAGTTTCTTGAGACCGGCGCCATGACCAAGCATCTGCATGCAGGCCATGCTGCGCAGGCCGGAGTGCAGTCTGCGGATCTTGCAGCTCTTGGCTTCACCGGCCCGCCGCGCATCCTTGAAGGCGAGCGCGGTTTCTTCGCTGCAACCTGCCCCGACGGTGACCCGGCGAGAGTCATGTCAGATGCCAGCGGTGCCTGGCAGCTGGTGCAGACCTCCATGAAGCCATGGCCATCCTGCCGGCACACCCACCCGGCCATTGATGCGTCACTGGAACTGTCTCAGAAACTCAGACACGCCAGCGCCGACGAGTTTCACACCGTCACCGTGGAGACCTACCAGGCGGCGGAGGATGTGTGCGACCGTCCCCATGCGGAGAGTGAGTACGAAGCAAAATTCTCGCTCCAGCACTGCATTGCCACAGCGCTGGAAAACGGTGAAATCACCCTCGCCTCTTTTGATGATGCCGCCCGCGTGAAGGCACGGCGTCTTGCGTCCGGCATCGCCATCAAGGTCATGGACCCCTATGCCTCGGCCTATCCCGTCGACTGGGGCAGCGCCGTTGAAGTCGTCATGACCGACGGCACGAAGCATCGCGCCGAACGCAGTTTCGCGAAAGGTGACCCTGAAGCACCACTCACGCCACCCGAAGTGGTGGAAAAGTCGATCGGTCTGATGGAGTTTGGGGGGATTGCTGCGCCGAGGCAGCTGGCGGAAGCCATTCTCGCATTGCCAATGGCCGAGAAATTGCCTGATCTTCCGCTCTTCTCATGAGCCCGCTTGTATTGGGGCGGTCATGAGGTCAAAACGCCTGCGCGACGGCAGACGTGTCTAGTTCTCGATCATCGGAAAGATCGTGTAGAACGCGATGCCCGCGCCCAGGATGAGGCTCGTCAGCACCAGCCACGGACCCCAGTAGCCGCCGCGCGCACCGGCCGCTTGAGTGCCGGCATGGGGGGCTGTTGAGCCCCCCATGGCGACCGCAGCACCGACAGACTGAGCTGCCGTGCCGTTCTTGTTGCGAAGAATTTCGCGGTTCTTTTCGTGCCACTGACGCTGGGCGAAATCCGCCTTGTTCTGCGCATGCCACTTGGCTTCGCTGTCACGGCCACCGCCGCCACCGCCGCCGCTGCTCGGGCCGCCGTCGCCGCCGGAGCGTTCCATAGCTTTGCGGTCGCGCCGGGCGATCCACATGCTGTCCAGCAAAATCAGGACAAACAGCGCGCCGATAACGGAGGCTGGTATCCAGGTTTGCACCAGATCGTATTCGAACATTCAAAACTCCCCTTGGCCTGTGCTCTCCGGCTCCGCCGGTCCGACCGGCCGGAGCGCCTGCACACGCTCGCTTACAATTCATTTCCGGCTTTGCCAGCCATGTTCACTTCTCTTACCCGTTTCAATGCACGGGCACCCCCGGGAAAGCAAGCATTACCGGGCATTGTTGCGCCGAATACGGTCCGGATCAAATCGCGCGGCCAAACGCCGTTAACGCTGCTGGTGGCACGGGCGGCAGCCGCAGAATTCAGCCAAAAACAAACATGCGCCGATGATATTGCGAAAACCGCTCTACCCGGCTAAAGCTGTCCCCGCAGGCCAGCACCCTGATGCGGAGGGGTGGCAGAGTGGTCGAATGCGGCGGTCTTGAAAACCGTTGGGCTTCACGGTCCCGGGGGTTCGAATCCCTCCCCCTCCGCCAAAAATCGAAGCCAGCCCTAATGAGTTGATTTGTCCTGTGGAACGCCGTGGGTGCGGCCAGATCGCTGCTGCGACACTCCTTCGCAACTCTTGCCGCCTGTCTGACCAGCATCCCGTGAATAGTGGTATATTTGAAGTTCTGAGCTGGAAGCGTGAACCGTTCCGCTCGCGTGGACGTCATACCAACTGACAGGCGGAGGGGTGTCATGTCAGCATTGCCTTCATCAGACAGCCCAAAAAGCGTGCCGCAATTCGACATCTTCAAGGTGTCGGACGACCCGGATGCGCAGGTCCAGGCGATGTCTGAGATGATGCGGCCGGCGGCGGACTTTGCCGGGCTCGGGTGGTCCGGTTCTGAGGGGCTCGAGATCGTTCGGATGTGGCTACTTGACGGCGTCATTCTCACGGAAATGAAGATGAGGGCGCATGTCATGCTGCGGCGTCCGATCCACCTGCGTAAGTATCCGCACGACACAGTGATGGTTCGCCATCACCTTTCAGGGCAGACATCTAATGAGATTGGTATTGATGCCTATCACGCCAAGCCCGGTGATGTGCATGTCACCGACCTAACCGAACTGTGGAGCGGCGTCGCAACGGACGTCCATTTTTACGGTGCCGCACTGGCGCATACCACAATCGGCTATGACCCGGCCCGGCATCCGGCACATGTCCCGGTTGTTCCGCCACAGTCTCATGCCTGTGAAATTGCAGACATCTTCCGCTATCTGATTACGGATGCGGTGCACGGTGAGCTCGAACAGGCCAACACTGCCGCAGCGCGGTTCATCAGTCTGCTGAGGGACTTTCTGGACGGTGTTGAAGCCGAACCAGCCGAGCCGCATCCCAAGGACCTCCGCAAGCTGCAGATGCGCGCGTTTCTGGAAAAGAGCCTGTCGAACCCGAAACTGAGTACGGAGTTGGTGGCCGAGGCTTTTGGTCTATCCAGAGCATCGGTCTATCGCGAACTGTCAGCCCTTGGTGGATTTGACCGCTACGTGCAGCGGCGCCGGCTTGAGGAAGCGTGCAAGGAGCTTGCTTTTGGCGACAACACCCGAGGTGTTATCGGAGAGGTCGCGCAGCGCTGGCAATTCAGCTCGGTCCAGCATTTCTCCCGCGAGTTCAAGCGTCACTTCGGCGTGTCGCCGAGTCAGACAGTCGCGACCTGGCTGTTCAAGCTGATGCCGGACGATCCGCACGAAATGGGTAAGGTCACGGCCCGTGGGGTGCCTCCCTGGTATGCGGCGATCTGAGACCCTTGCATTGGCGGATTGCTCGGCCTCTGCCGGCCCCATGAGACGCAC
>JGI12316J15310_10000050_pt41 | contig 22039 bp, 17 predicted proteins | sample MarCyaLeptolynsp_FD_15310 | JGI IMG/M metagenome (IMG submission 15310)
GCCACGGGCCGGGCGTCTCTTCGTGTTCCGCGAAGTTCGCAAAGAAGGCCTCCCGGAACTGAAGCTGCGTCCGGGCCAGCGAGCCTTGTGGGACAATCGTTTCGCCATCGAGCGGGAACCGGGCGCGGGCCCTGCGATCACGGTTCGGGCGCTGGGCGAAGCCGGCCTTCGGGCGCTGAAGGACCGCGAGGCGTTGCCGGCGAGCTTGCCACCCCTGGCGGCCAGGGCGCTGCCGGCGTGTTGGCGGGGGAAAACGCTGCTTGGGCTGCCGGATTTCGGCCTAAGGCCATCCTTGCGCCACGAACGGAGCCTTGACTGTCGGGCACGGTTCCTAGGGCGCGCGGCGGATTGGCTGTGACCGGGCGGCCGCCAGCGGCGGTCTCCGGGCTCTTTAGGAAGGCTGCACCTCTTGCCGTTAGCTTTACTTGGCAAGAGAGGTCGCGGTTCTTATGTTAACAGGGCTTAATAACCCCTTCGGCGCCAGGGGTTTCGGCGGGTTTGGGCCCCTTGGCGCGTCCCTGAAATCAAGCCGTCAGGTCAGTGCATGAATTCGAACTTCCGTAACTTCGTTATCTGGGTGTTTATCGGCCTGCTGCTGGTCGCGCTCTTCAACCTCTTCAATACGCAAGGCGCCCAAGTCCGGGGCAATGAGATCAGCTTCTCGCAGTTGCTCTCCGAGGTTGATGCGGGCAACGTCAAAGACGTGACCATCGCCGGTAATCAGATCAACGGGCACTTCACCGACGGCCGGAATTTCCAAACCTACGCGCCGAACGAGGCGAACCTGGTCGACAAGCTGACCAGCAAGGGCGTGGCAATCACCGCCAAGCCCTCCGAGGAAGACGTGCCGTCGTTGTTCGGCGTGCTGATCTCCTGGTTCCCCATGCTGCTCCTGATCGCCGTGTGGATTTTCTTCATGCGGCAGATGCAGTCCGGCGGCGGCCGCGCCATGGGCTTCGGCAAGTCGAAGGCGAAGCTCCTCACCGAGCGCCATGGCCGCGTCACCTTCGACGACGTGGCCGGCGTCAACGAGGCGAAGGAAGATCTGCAAGAGATCGTGGAGTTCCTGCGCGATCCGCAGAAGTTCCAGAAGCTCGGCGGCAAGATTCCGCGAGGTGCGCTTTTGGTCGGCCCGCCCGGCACCGGTAAGACGCTGCTCGCGCGCGCCATCGCTGGCGAAGCGAACGTGCCGTTCTTCACCATCTCCGGCTCCGACTTCGTGGAGATGTTCGTGGGCGTGGGTGCATCGCGTGTGCGCGACATGTTCGACCAGGCGAAGAAGAACGCGCCGTGCATCATCTTCATCGACGAGATCGACGCGGTCGGCCGTCACCGTGGCGCGGGCCTCGGCGGCGGTAATGACGAACGCGAGCAAACGCTGAACCAGTTGCTGGTCGAGATGGACGGCTTCGAGGCGAACGAGGGCATCATCCTCGTCGCGGCGACCAACCGTCCCGACGTGCTCGACCCGGCGCTGCTGAGGCCTGGCCGCTTCGATCGTCAGGTCGTGGTGCCGCGTCCCGATATCATCGGCCGTGAGAAGATCCTCAAAGTGCATGTGCGGAAGGTGCCGTTGGCGCCGGATGTCGATCTTCGCGTCATCGCGCGGGGCACGCCGGGCTTCTCCGGCGCCGACCTCGCCAACCTGGTGAACGAAGCGGCCTTGCTTGCCGCGCGCCGCTCCAAGCGGCTGGTCACCCAGCACGAGTTCGAGGACGCCAAGGACAAGGTCATGATGGGCGCGGAGCGCCGCTCCATGGTCATGACCGAAGAGGAGAAGACGCTGACGGCCTATCACGAAGGCGGTCACGCGCTGGTGGCATTGCATCAGCCGGCGTCCGACCCTGTCCATAAGGCCACGATCATTCCGCGTGGCCGGGCGCTCGGCATGGTCATGCGCCTGCCGGAGCGGGACATGCTCTCGCATACACGCGCGAAGCTGAAGGCGGACATCGCCGTCGCCATGGGCGGCCGCGTGGCCGAGGAGATCGTGTTCGGCTACGAGAAGGTGACGTCCGGCGCCTCGTCCGACATCAAGATGGCCACGCAGCTGGCGCGCGCCATGGTCACCCAATTCGGCATGTCCGACAAGCTGGGACCGCTGGCCTATGGCGACAACGAGGAAGAGGTGTTCCTCGGCCACTCCATCGCGCGGCAGCAGAATCTGTCCGACGAGACCCAGACCATGGTCGATGAGGAAATCCACCGGATCGTGGATGAGGGCTTCGAGACGGCGCGCAAGGTCATTTCGGAGAACATCGACGACCTGCACACCATTGCCCGGGGGCTCCTGGAGTACGAGACCCTCACCGGCAAGGAGATCAAGGACCTCTTGAACGGCAAGCCGCCGGTGCGCGACTTCCCCGTGGAGGAGGAGACGCGATCGGGGCCGACCTCCGCCGTGCCGACCGCAGGCCGGGGCAAGAAGCCGCCGGAGCCGGATACTGGCGGCATGGAGCCCCAGCCCACCTAAGGCGCCTCCGACAGACCTAAACTACGCAAGCCCGGCCCTCGTGCCGGGCTTGGTGCTTTGTGGTAAGGCACGCAACGCCATGACAGACGGGAAGCTCTATCTCAGGCCCATCGGGTTCCTTTACGGGGCGTCCGCCGATGCGGCAGTGGAGGACGGCCTCGCCTTGCCGCTCGCCGGCGGGCCGATCGCCTTCACGAGTGCAGTGTTGATCGAGGGAACGCCGGCGAAATCGCAACGGCGCTTATTCACCGCGCAAGCGCTGAACGCGGCGGCCGATACGGATCTCGCGGCGCGGCTCGACCGCATCACGGCGCGGCGGCCGCCATTCGCCGGGCTCGACCTGACGCGCCCTGTGCTCATGGGCATCGTCAACGTCACGCCAGACAGCTTCTCCGACGGCGGGCTTTACGACGAGACGGAAGGGGCGGTCGCCCATGCCGCGGCCCTTACCGCCGATGGGGCGGCCATCGTCGATATTGGCGGGGAATCCACGCGGCCGGGCTCCGACACGGTCGCCGATGACGATGAACTCGGCCGCGTTGTCCCGGTGCTGGAAGAGCTCAAGGGCTCGCCCGCGGTGATCTCCATCGATACCCGCAAAGCGGCCGTGGCCCGTGCCGCGGCAAAGGCGGGCGCGCGAATCCTGAACGACGTGTCGGCGCTGACCTACGATCCGGCCTGCCTTGACGTGGCGGTCGAGGAAGGGCTCGACGTGGTGCTGATGCACGCCCAAGGCGAGCCCAAGACGATGCAGGACAATCCGACCTACGACGACGTGGTGCTGGAGGTGTTCGACTATCTGGAAGGGCGCATCGAGGCATGCGAGGCGGCGGGCGTGCCCCGCGCGCGGATCGCCGCCGACCCTGGGCTCGGCTTCGGAAAAACACTCGCCCACAACCTGGCGCTTCTGGCCAATGTCAGCCTGCTCCATGGGCTCGGCGTGCCCCTGTTGGTCGGGGCCTCGCGCAAGCGGTTCATCGGCGGGCTCGGCCAGGGCAAGGACCCGAAATCCCGCGAGCCCGGCAGCCACGCGGCCGCCCTCGCCACCGCCGCCCAAGGGGCCCAAGCGTTCCGCGTCCACGACGTGGCAGGCAGCCGCCAGGCCTTGGCCGTCTGGCGGGCGAGCATGTTCGGCACTGAAAATTAAGGCAGAATCGACGTTTTGCTGGCATCCGGCATGTAATTTTTGCTTACATTTTTTGAATGCACCTCGTTGAGGACCGGGAGCATAATCCTGGTCCGCCAGGCACGCCGAGGGAAGGATCTGCCTGGCCGCTCAATCGGGGGAAAGAACCGGGATGGCTCGTAAGTTGTTTGGCACGGACGGTATCCGTGGCAGCGCCAACTCGAATCCGATGACGTCGGAGGTGGCGCTGAAGGTCGGCATGGCCGCCGGCAAGCTCTTCACCAACGGCGCGTACCGCCACCGTGTGGTGATCGGCAAGGACACCCGGCTGTCCGGCTACATGATCGAATCAGCGCTGGTGTCGGGCTTCACGGCCGTCGGCATGGACGTATTCCAGCTGGGCCCGATGCCCACGCCTGCCGTTGCCATGCTGACCCGCTCTTTGCGCGCGGACCTTGGCGTCATGATCTCCGCCTCCCATAACCCTTACATCGACAACGGCATCAAACTGTTCGGGCCGGACGGCTACAAGCTCTCCGATCAGCAGGAGAGTGAGATCGAAGCCTTGATGGAAGGCGATTCCGCCGCGCTGCTGGCCCCGCCGGAGCATATCGGCCGGGCCACCCGGATCGAGAGCGCACGCGAGCGCTATATCGAGTTCGCCAAGCGCACGTTGCCCAAGAACCTGCGCTTCGACGGCATCCGCGCCGTAATCGATTGCGCCAACGGCGCCGGCTACAAGGTGGCTCCTGAGGCCCTGTGGGAGCTCGGCACCGAAGTCATCAAGATCGGTGTCGATCCGAATGGCCTCAACATCAACAAGGATTGCGGGTCGACCGCGCCGCAGACCCTCATCCGCAAGGTCCAGGAGCTGCGCGCCGATATCGGTATCGCGCTGGACGGAGACGCCGACCGGGTGGTCATCGTGGACGAGAAGGGCTGCATCATCGACGGCGACCAGTTGATGGCGGTGATCGGCGAGTTCTGGCTGCGGCGCGGTCGGCTGGCCGGCGGCGGCGTCGTCGCCACGGTCATGTCCAATCTCGGATTGGAGCGCTTCATGGAAGACCTGGGCCTCGGGCTGGCGCGCACCCCCGTGGGCGACCGCTACGTGGTCGAGCATATGCGCCAGCACGGCTACAACGTCGGCGGAGAGCAGTCCGGCCATATCGTGCTGTCGGATTTCTCGACCACCGGCGATGGCCTGGTGACGGCGCTGCAGATCCTCGCCGTGGTGGCACAGAGCGGCAAGCCCGTGAGTGAGGTCTGCAACCGCTTCGAGCCGCTGCCACAGGTCCTCGAGAATGTGCGCTACAAGAACGGCCAGCCCCTGGACAATGACGGGGTGCAACAGGCCATCAATGACGGCAAATCGCGGTTAGGCAATGCCGGGCGGCTGGTGATCCGGCCCTCCGGGACCGAGCCGGTGATTCGCGTGATGGCGGAAGGCGACGACGAAGGCCTCGTCAAGACGGTCGTTTCCGACATCGTTCACGCGCTGTCAGACGCCGCGGCAGCCTGACCCCGCGGACAAGCGAAAATCTAATTTTTTCAATCTATTAGAGCGCCGCTCCAGAGGCGGGCGGGCGCCTGCGGCGTCTGCTGTGCCGCTTTGAAACCCCTCTTAGGGGTCCATTAACCAATCTCACCGATCCTCCTCGAATGAGACAGCCAGCGTGACCTGGGCCCAGCGGGGCTCCCGGACGCACAGGCTGCAGTGAGAAGGGGTATTCAGATGGGACAGACTCGCTCAATCATCTTCGCCATGGCCTTGGCCATGGGACCGGCCACGATCGCCAATGCGGCCGATCTTGGCCTTCCGCCGCCGCCGCCGCTTGCGCCTCCGGCGCCGTGCGTGGGTTGCACCGGGCCCGTCTACTTCAAGGGCTATATCGGTGCCGCCAACCCGGTGGTCGGCAGCATTCATACCGAACTCTTCGAGTTCAACAATTTCGATGTCGTGCACGAGGACATGAAGAGCTCGCCGCTCTTCGGCATCGGCATCGGCTACCAGTTCAATTCCTGGCTGCGCTTCGACGCGACCGGTGAGTACCGGGGTAAGTCGCTGTTCATCGCGCAGGATCGTTTCCCGGGCGGCAACGGCACATTCAGCCGCGCCAGCAACGACATCGACGGAACCTTCTTCCCGGGTACGAACGAATACACCGCGGACATCGAGAGCTGGCTGGGCTTGTTCAACGCCTATGTCGACCTCGGCACCTATATGTGCATCACGCCTTATGTTGGCGCCGGTATCGGCCTGGCTTCGGTCTCGGTGCTTGGTCTTAAGGACGTGAACGTGCCGAACAACTCGGTGTTCTACGCCGCCGATCATACGGAGACGAACTTCGCTTGGGCCGTCTATGGCGGTCTTGCTTACGAGGTCAACCCGTCCGTGACGCTCGACCTGTCCTACCGCTACGCCGACCTCGGTGACGTGAAAAGCGGCAGGGTGACGGCGTTCGACGGAACGAGCTCGTATAGCGGCGTCTTCATCGACGACGTCACCTCCCATGACCTGATGCTCGGCGTTCGCTGGAGCCTCGGTCACAGCCCGGCAGCGCCTGCGCCGATGCCGGTGTCCTTCAAATAACGCCCACCCACCACCCACCCACCACCTGCCGCCCGTTTTTGTGACGGGCGGCTTTTCTTTTCCGCATCTGCCGACGAAGGTGCCATTGACGGCAATTTCCGCCGCTCGTATGGGCTGGTCGGTGCCCCGCGCCGGCGGGGCGCCGCTGCTCGATGGAGACTGCCTTGGTCCTGCCCCCAAAACCCACAAGACGACCGGAAAACCCCCGTTTTTCCTCCGGACCTTGCGCCAAGCACAAGGGGTGGTCGCTCGATTCGCTGGCCGGGGCGCTGCTTGGCCGCAATCACCGCCAGCCCGAAACCAAGGCCCGCATCGCAGCGGCGTTGAAGAAGACGCATGCGCTTCTGGAGCTGCCGAGCGACTACCGCGTGGCGCTGGTCCCGGCCTCCGATACTGGCGCGGTGGAGATGGCGCTGTGGTCGCTACTCGGACCGCGGGGCGTCGATGTCCTCGCCTGGGAGGCGTTCAGCAGCGATTGGGTCACGGACATCGTCGAGGAACTGAAACTCGACGACGTGCGCGCCCTGGTCGCGCCCTATGGCGCGTTGCCGGACTTGCGCCAAGTCGACTTCGACCGCGACGTGGTGTTCGCCTGGAACGGCACCACGTCCGGCGTGCGCGTTCCCAATGCGGACTGGATCGCCGCGGACCGCGCCGGGCTCACCATCTGCGATGCGACATCCGCCGTGTTCGCGCAAGACATCGATTGGCGGAAGCTCGATGTGGCGACGTACTCTTGGCAGAAGGTGCTGGGGGGCGAGGCGCAGCACGGCATGTTGATCTTGTCGCCCCGCGCGATCGAGCGGCTGGAAAGCTACGCGCCGCCCTGGCCCTTGCCCAAGCTGTTCCGCCTGACCAAGGACGGCAAGGTCCTGACCGATCTGTTCGAAGGCGGGACCATCAACACGCCGTCCATGCTCTGCGTCGAGGACTACATGCAGGCGCTGTCCTTCGTCGAGCGTCTTGGGGGGCTCAAAGGCGCCATTGCGCGGGCCGACGCCAACGCAGCGGTCATCGCGGATTGGGTCGCCAAGACGCCGTGGGTGGACTATGTGGCGGACGTGCCGGAGACGCGTTCCAATACGTCCGTCTGCTTGAAGGTGATCGATCCGGCGGTGGGCGCGCTGTCGCCCGCTGCACGCGTCGCCTTTCCGCGGGCCATGGCGGCCCGGCTTGCCAAGGAAGGCGTGGCCTTCGACATTGCGTCTTACCGCGCCGCGCCGCCGGGCTTGCGGATCTGGACAGGCAGCACGGTTGAGACGGACGACGTGGCGGCGCTGATGCCGTGGCTGGACTGGGCCTACATTTGCGAAAAACAGGCGCTTGCGGCGGCGGCCTGAGGGGCGCGCGCAAGGCTCGCATCCCGAACGTCCAGGGGCTATAACGGGACACGGCCCCGGCTTCAGCGGGGCCGTTTCTGTGTCTTACTCCAGGTCTTAGGGGATTTTCGAAGTGGCCAATGTCGTGGTCGTCGGCTCTCAATGGGGCGACGAAGGCAAGGGCAAGATCGTCGATTGGCTGTCTGAGCGCGCCGACGTGGTGGTGCGGTTCCAGGGCGGCCACAATGCCGGCCATACGCTGGTCGTGGAGGGTGCCACCTACAAGCTCTCCCTCTTGCCCTCCGGCGTGGTGCGCAAGAACAAGCTGGCCGTGATCGGCAACGGCGTTGTCGTGGACCCTTGGGCGCTGGCCGAGGAGATCGAACGTATCGAGGCGCTGGGCGTCACGATCAACCGGGACAATCTGCGCATCGCCGAGAATGCCACCTTGATCCTGCCGCTGCACCGGGAGCTCGACGCACTTCGGGAGGCCGCCGCGGGCGACGGCAAGATCGGTACCACCAAGCGCGGCATCGGACCCGCCTACGAAGACAAGGTGGGACGGAGGGCGGTGCGTGTGATGGACCTTGCCGATCTCAGCGCTTTGAAGCCGAAGATCGAACGCATCCTGGCCCATCACAACCCGCTGCGCCGAGGGCTCGGCGAGCCGGAGATCTCGGCGGATGCGTTGTGCACGCAGCTCACCCAGATCGCCCCTAAGATCCTCCCTTACGTGGACAGAGTGTGGTCCTTGCTCGATGAGGCGCGGCGCGACGGAAAGCGCATTCTGTTCGAGGGCGCGCAAGGGGCGCTCCTCGACATCGACCACGGCACCTATCCGTTCGTCACCTCGTCCAACACCGTGGCGGCGCAAGCGGCGACGGGCTCCGGCGTCGGACCTGGCGCCCTCAACTATGTGCTCGGGATCACCAAAGCCTACACCACGCGGGTGGGCGAGGGACCGTTTCCCACGGAGCTTCACGACGAGACCGGCAGGCTCATCGGCGAACGGGGCGCGGAGTTCGGCACGGTGACGGGCCGGGCGCGCCGCTGCGGCTGGTTCGATGCGTGTCTGGTGCGCCAGACCTGCAAGGTGGCAGGCATCAACGGCATCGCGCTGACCAAGCTGGATGTGCTCGACGATCTGCCGGGCGGAACGCTCAAGATTTGCGTGGGCTACACCCTCGATGGCGAGACGCTCGACTATCTTCCCGCCGCGCAAGGCGCCCAAGGCCGCGTGGAGCCCATCTACGAGGAGATGGAAGGCTGGACGGAATCGACCCAAGGCGCGCGGTCCTGGGCCGAGCTGCCCGCGCAGTGCATCAAATATGTCAGGCGGCTCGAGGAGCTGACCGGCGTGCCCGTTGCGCTTCTGTCCACCAGCCCCAAACGGGAAGACACAATTCTCGTGCACGATCCGTTCGTGGATTAGGACGCTCGCGCCCACCCAAGGGCATTTTCCAGTCTCGCCTGCAACGCTATTCTGACGGCTTACCGCACGGGAGGTTGTCATGGCCAAGAAGCTTCAGTGCGATCTGGTGATGCGCGGCGGAATCACCAGCGGCATCGTCTATCCGGGCGCCATCGCCAAGCTCGCGGAGACCTATGACTTTCGCAATATCGGCGGGACGTCGGCCGGTGCCATCGCCGCGGCGGGTGCCGCTGCGGCTGCCTATGGGGCCCGGAAGGGTAAGGATCACTTCCAGACGCTGATCGCCGATTTGCCCAAAAGGCTCGGCACCAAGAAAAAGGGCAAGACGGAACTTGAGCGGTTGTTCCAACCGCAGCGGAGCACGCGCCGTCTGTTCCGCGTGCTGTTGTCGGGGTTGGGTCATAAGACAACGGTAGGGACGATCCTGTCCGTCCTTTTGGCGCTCTTGCGCGCCTATTGGCGTGCCGCTCTGCTCGTTGCTGTGCTGGTGCTTGGAGCGCTGCTCGCCTTCGGTCTTTACAACGCGCTCGGGCCTGCGCTGTGGGGCCTGCTGGCGATGGGCCTTGTGCCGGCGTTGGTCTTCGCAATCCTTGCGGCGCTGGGATGCGCGCTATGCGACGTGCTCAAGCGGCTTCCGGAGAACGGCTATGGTATGTGTGCTGGCTCCGGCGGCAAGGACGATGCCGAAGTTCTGCCGCTCACTGACTGGCTGCACGATTATTTCCAGACACTTGCCGGTCTTCCCCCAAATCAGCCGGTGACCGTTCGCGACCTGTGGGATCCGCACGACAAGGTGAACGAGCGCGATATCGAGATTGCCGAGCGGGACATCGATCTTGTGCTGATGACCACCAATATCACGCGCGGCATCTCGCAACGCTTTCCGTTTCTCGAAGGCAGTTGGGGCCGGCTCTTTTTTAAGAAGGAGGAGTTCGAGAGGCTATTTCCCAAAGCTGTGGTGAACCATCTGTGTGCAAAAGGCGCGCATCGACGGAAGATCGAGGACCAAAAGGACTGGGAAAGGTATGAGGCCAAAGTCAACACGGAGGGCTATGTGCCGCTACCCATGCCTGCCGATTTGCCGGTTCTCCTCGGCGCGCGCATGAGCTTGAGCTTTCCATTCCTATTGAGCGCCGTACCGCTCTATGCGGCCAACATCGCCGACAAGGATGAGACCGGGAAATCCCCCCTGCGACGCTGTTGGTTCTCCGATGGTGGGCTCACCAGCAACTTTCCACTGCACTTCTTCGATTCGCCACTACCGTCGCGGCCGACATTCGGCATCAATCTCGTTCCGGCCACCGTCGAACTGGCGGAGACCGACGATGAGGTGACGCAGATTTCCCGATTGCCTGAAGCTGGCGACGACCCTTGGTCCCATATCTACATGCCACGCGACAACGCGTCGGGCATCGGCTCTGCGGCGCGTTTCAATGAGTTCGAAGGGAAAGAGGGTGAGGCGCCGAGCATCGGTGGCTTCTCTGGCGCCCTGCTCGACACAGCGCGGAACTGGGCCGACACCGAACTCATGGCGCTGCCCGGTTACCGTGACCGCATCGTGCACGTCTCGCTGTCGGAAAACGAGGGCGGCATGAATCTGAACATGGAGGGCTCCGATATAAAGAAAATTGCCAAGCGTGGCGAAAAGGCTGGCGAGCTGCTGACCGCACGGTTCGCGACCGAGCCCGGGAAGGATCCGCGGAGTAACGAAGACATCGTGCTGACTTGGGACAATCACCGCTGGATTCGCTACCGCACGATGATGGCCGGTCTGGAACTCGCCATCCGGAGGCTCCGCAACACTTGGAATTCCGGCTACTGGGAGCTTATCAACCGTCACAAAGACGATGCGCCGGGGTACAAGTTTGCCAACCTTCCTCAGCAGGCGTTTGCCCGCAAGGCCACCAAGCAGGTTCTCGTCGCGGCGGGCTTGTGGCAGCGCGTGTCGGGACAGACCTTCGACCGGTACGACGACAAGACCTCGGGCCGGTCGCCGCGGCCAAAGCCCGCCTTGCGCATGATGCCGCCGGGCAGTAACGATCCCCGGGCGGAGCGGCCGGACCAGTCTTGAGCGACAGGAGACGCGCCAGTCCGCATGAGGATCAGCGGAACGGGGCTCCCATGGCCGAGACGGCATATCCTTGGAAAGTGGCGTGGATCACCGGCGCGTCCGGTGCGATTTGCGGCGAGATCGCGAGGCGTCTCGCGGCGAAGGGCGTCAAGATCGCCGCCACGGCGCGGCCGAGCGACAAGCTCGAAGCGCTCGCGGCCGAGAACGCCAACATCACGGCGTTTCCCGGCGATGTGTTGAACCCCGAGGAGATGAAAGCCTGCGCCGCCAAGATCGAGGCGGAACTCGGTCCCATCGATCTGGCGCTGTTCGGCGCCGGCATGTATGTGCCCTTCGACATCCGCAACATCGACCTGGACGGGTTCCACAAGACCATGGCGCTCAATGTCGATGGCGTGATCAACGGCGTCGCCGCAGCGTTGCCCCAGATGCTGGAGCGGAGGTCCGGCCACCTGGCGATCATGGGGTCGCTGTTCGGTTATTCGGGCTGGCCCGGCAATGGCAGCTACGGCGCCAGCAAGGCGGCGGTGATCAACCTCGCCGAGAGCCTGGAACTGGAGCTTCGAGGCACCGGCGTCGACGTGACCATCATCAATCCGGGCTTCGTCGATACGCCGCTCAATGCGTCCTACGACCCGAAGAAGAAGCTCTTCGTCATGAAGAAGGAGCGCTGCGCCCGGAAGATCCTCGAGAAGCTGCCCAAGCGGCCGTACGAGATCGCCTTTCCGGTGCAGGTCGAAGGTTTCTTGAAGACCGTGCGTGGCTTGCCGCGCTTTGCGTCGTTCCCCGTCATCCGCTGGTTCATCAAGGCGACGGGCGCTTAGAGGATCAGGATCGCTCGGGCAGCGCGCGTTATGCTCTCTACCTAGGACAGCAGTTCGCGGAAATACTGATCGAGAAGACGGTCTTCGGGATCGATCTGTTTCCGGCGTGCTTCGAACTGCTGGAGGCGCGGACCGAAAGCCCGGCGCGCCATCTCGCGGGTGATGAACGGCGTCTGGTTGAAGAGTGGCATGCCGCCGCGCTCGCTGCAGAACGCATTGTAGCTCAGGAGGAACTCCTCCCATTCCGGTCCGCCGGTCGAGGCGGGATCGATGCTCAGGCCCGGCCCTTCCCAGGTGTAGGAGAACAGCGCCTCGCAATCCCGGCAGATGGCATAGCCGACGCTCGGCAGATTGCAGCGAAACCCGGTCTGCGCTTCGTAGTTGATGCAGAAGTCGCAATACTCTTCCAAAATGTCGAAGAACCTGTCCTCGCGGAACGACCACATGCTGAACAGGTATTTCGTCTCGCCGGGATTGCGCGGGTAGTTGATGATCTGCGCGTGTGGCCAGCTGCGCTCGGAGCGCACGAACCACACCATCAATTGGCGCAGGCCGTAGAAGAATAGGTCCTGTGCCCGCGCGTGCCATTTCGGGTTCTTGAAGGTCTTGTCGATCCACAGCGTGGCGGCCGGAGCGTATTTGCGCCAGAAGCGGTTTCGGTAAGCCCAGCGTATCCGTGACTTCGGCTCGGCCTCGGGATTGTCCTTGCGCACCTCGACGACGACGCGCTTGGCATAGGGGAAGATGTAGTACATCACCGCGTAGCCACGCGCCTTGTAGATGGGGAAGTACTTCCGGAAGTTCTCCAGGGTCATGGAGTAGTGGCGCATCGACATCGCCGTGGTCGGTCGCACCTTGATGGTGACCTCGAAGATGAGTCCGAACAGTCCGTAGCTGGAGCGGACCAGCTGCATCTCCTTCGGGTTATCTGCCTCGGTGATCTCCCGGATCTCGCCTTGAGGCGTCACCAGCCGCACGGCCGTGACATAAGAGCTGACCTGACCGAATCCCCCTGGAAAGGAGCTGTCCTTGGTGGCGGCACAGGCGAAGGCCGCAAGTGTGGTGTTGCCGATCTCCGTGGTGATGTAGGGCTGAAGACCGCGTGCCTTCAGCGCCTTGGCAAGCTGATCGTGGGTGACGCCGGCCTCCACCGTCACCGTGTCGTCGGTGAAGTGCAGGATGCGGTTCATGGCCGTCATATCGACCATGGTGCCGCCTTCGTCGTCCCCGTTCATGCGGGCGGTGGAGTGCATGGACCCGGCGGGCCGCACAGGCGTGGGAAAGCGCACGGTGTCGGTCGCGATCTCGACGAGATCGTCGACGCTTTCGGGCCGCGCCTTCACCCGCGGGTGATAGGTCCAGGTGCCGTCCCAACTTTTGACGGTGACGTCCTGTTGGATGTCCATGCGTTTCCCTCAAGTCTCGTGGGCGTCAGACCATACCGAAATGCGCTCGCGAATCCAGGCTCGAAGCGCCGACGGTGGATCCTATTGAGATAACTTCATGGGGACCCCGGACTTGAGGCAGATCAATGAGGCTTGAGGCAGATCGTATGGGTTGAAGGGGGGCCGGGTGAGTGCTTAGGTCTGCCGCAATTTGCCGCTATGTCCCTGTCGACGGTCGTGGTGGCGGTCTCTAAGAGGTCTAAAGAGGGATCTGTGAAGCGCTATTGCATCATCGGGGCTGGGGCCTGCGGCCTGGCTGTGGTCAGAACCTTCGCGGAGCGGGGGATTCCCTTCGATTGCTTCGAGGCGGAAGGGGACGTGGGCGGCATCTGGAACCCGGATAGCCCCCATGTGGTCTACGGCTCCACCCACTTAAACTCGTCAAAGAAGTTGTCCCGTTACCCGGACTTCAAGTTCCCGGACGAGATGCCCTCTTATGTCAGCGCGGCGCAGGCCCAAGAGTATTTGCGCGCTTTTGCCGCGGAGTTCGGGCTCTACGATCACATCACCTTCAATACCCGGGTGGCCGATGTCGAACGCACCGACGACGGCTGGCGGGTGACGATCGAGGGCGAGGATGAGCCGCGGATGTATGGCGGCGTGGTGGTGGCCAATGGCCATCATTGGCACCCTTATACGCCGGACTATCCCGGGACCTTCGACGGCGAAATGCTTCACTCGCATGAAGAGGAACCCGGCACGCAGCTTAAGGACAAGCGTGTGCTCGTCGTGGGCGCCGGAAACTCCGCGGTCGATATCCTCGACGACGCCGCCCATCACGGCAACGCGGCAATCCATTCCATGCGCCGGTCCTATTACTTCTTCCCGAAACTGCTGTTCGGCAAACCGACCGACGCCGTCGTGGACCGCCTTAGCCACGTGCCGCTGCCGCGTCCCTTCATGTACTGGGTCTTCAAGCTCGGCATGAAGGTCCTGATCGGATCGCATGAACGCTTTGGCCTACCGGACCCCGATCACAATCTTTTCGAGGCGCATCCCACCGCTTGCACGACCTATCTCGATCACATCGTGCATGGGCGGATCGTGACGAAGCCCGGCATTGCCCGGCTAGAAGGCAAGCGCGTCTATTTCGAGGACGAGACCTCGGAGGAGGTCGATTTCCTCATCTGGGCGACAGGGTTTCGGGTGAACTTTCCGTTCATGGACGATTCCTACGTGCTGGACGAGGACGGCTGGTCGAAGCTGTTCATCCACACCTTCCACCGGGAGTGGGACGACTTCTTCGTGTGTGGCTTGTTCGAGCCGGCGGAAGGCGGGGTCTGGCAGATCGCCGATTATCAGGCCCGGCTCATCGCAGCCTTCATCACCGCGCAGGAGAACGACAAGCCCCGCGCCGATTGGTTCCGGACGCTCAAGTCCGAGGCCAAGCCCGACATTGGCCATGGCATCAAGACGCAAGACACGCCCTGGCACCGCTTTGAGATCCACCATCTGCGCTTCCGCCGCTATATGCGGCGGCTGCTCAAGCGGTTCGGTGCGAACGCCGGGCCGGAGCGGGAGATGCGCACCATGGGGGAGAGCGCGGAGGAGCAGGAAGGCGAGCGGCTCAAGCTCGCGTCTTAGAAGGCCCACCGCCACAGTTGGCCTCCAAGAGTGCAGACATGAAAAGACCCGGGAGTGGCTCCCGGGTCTTTTTGTCGTCAGCCTAACGGGAGGAGGAGTTAGGCCGCAGACGTGGTCTTCGTCATGGCCTTCTCGACGGGCTTGTAAGCGTCGCGGGCGACGGCCGCGTACATCTCACCAATCTTGGAGGCCTCGGCAACCCAGTTGTCGTAAGCGGTCTTGGCGTATTGCGTCTGGATATCCAGCGCATGCTCCAGCGACTTGGCGCCGGCGAGCCTCTCGACCGTGGCGCTGGCGTCGACGAACGCCTGCTTGGAGTAGTTGGTCACGCGGGCGGTAATGTCCTGGAGGCCCTTGTTGAGCTCGCCATAGGAGCGAACCATGGCGTCGTAGCTCTCCTTGCCCAGCTTCTGGAAATCTTTGGTGGTCTTCTGCATCGGCTCAAACATCTCGAAAATCCTCTGTCCACTAAGCGTCTCTCGTGCTCACGGTGGATATATATTGCACTGCACAATAAATTCAAGGCGAAAGATGCTGCACTGCACCAAAGTATAAGGCGGCCGAAAATCAGCTATTTTTCATAGACATAAAGCGTCTATGCTCGGAGACATTCGCTGGTTGGATGGTCAGGAGGGCACGATGGCTGAGGGATTCTCCGGGAAGTGCCTGTGTGGCGCGGTCCACTACACGAGTACCGCCGCTCCGCAGTTCGTCGGCCAATGCCACTGTGTCGATTGCCGCAAGACGAGCGGGACAGACCACAGCACCCATCTCGTCGTTCCGGAAGAGGCCTTCGCGCTCACAGGCACGCTCAAATACTTCGATCATCCGGCCGATAGCGGCCACATCGTGAGCCGCGGCTTCTGCCCTGAATGCGGCGCGCCGATCTGCTCCCGCAACTCAAGCATGGAAGGCCGCGTGTTCGTGCGTGCCTCGAGCTTGGACGATCTTGAGATCGCCAAGCCGCATATGATCGTCTATGCCAGCCGCGCTCCCTCGTGGCGGCATCTGGATCCAGACCTCCCGACATTTGCCGAGATGCCGGATAAGGCGCCGCGGGCGGCAACCGGTACCGGTTAGGGTGACGCCGTCGCCAAGAATCTGTTGCGAACGATCCACAGGCACGCTTGAGCCGTTTGTCTTGCGTCTTTAAACCCAATGTATGGCGCTGAGACGAGCAAGGCTTCTGGCCACCGCTAGACGCTGGACCCTTCCGAATCTGAGGCAGTTCTGGGATAGCCGCCAGCCGACGGTCTGGCTCCTGGCGCCCATCATCGGCCTTGCGACAGGGATCGCAGCCATCCTCTTTCGCCTCGCCATCGGCGTCTTCCAGTTGCCGTGGCTTCAAACCATGTCCGAGAGCGTGGCCGATGCGGCCCGCGCGCAACCATGGTGGGTGGTCCTGCTGGCGCCCGCCGTGGCCGGGCTCTTGGTCGGCCTCATGCTGCGCTACGTCTTGACCGGCCGGCGCACGGACGCCGTGCCCGACATCATGGAGGCCCGGGTCAATGCGGGCCGCGGTCTCGACCTGAAGCAAGGCTTGCTGAGCGCCGTTGCCAGCGCTTTGTCGCTCGGGGGTGGGGCCAGCGCCGGCCGCGAGGGGCCTATTGTGCATCTCGGCGGCACGATCGCTGCCGCTGCCTCACGGCGCTTCAACCTGCCCAATGCGTCGCGTCGCACCCTGTTGGCGTCCGGCGCGGCAGGCGCCGTCGCCGCCTCGTTCAACGCGCCGATCGCGGGCGTCCTGTTCGCGCAAGAGGTGATCCTGGGTCACTTCTCGATCTCAACCTTCGTGCCGCTGGTGCTGTCGGCGGTGGTGGCGACGATCATCTCCCAGGCGTGGTTCGGGGACGTGGCCGCGTTCGTCGTGCCGAGCTACAGCATCGCGTCTTATCTCGAAGTGCCGGCCTTCGTGTTGCTCGGCGTTGTCGCGGCAGCGGTCGCTGTGATCTTTCAGCTCACCATCCTCTCGGTGGATTGGCTGGCGCGCCAGGTCAAGATGCCGCTGGTGACCCGGCCCGTGGTCGGTGGGCTTCTGATCGGTCTCATGGCCATCTGGTTCCCGGAGGTTCTTGGCGTCGGCTACGACACCACAGATGCCGCGTTGAAAGGCGAATTGGCGATCCACATGATGCTGCTCTTCATCGTGCTGAAGACGGTGGCGACGGCCATTGCGCTCGGGTCGCGCTTTGGCGGTGGCGTGTTCTCGCCCGCGCTCTATCTCGGCGCCATGACCGGAGGCGCGTTCGGGCTCATTGCCGCGAGCGCCTTCCCCGAGATCGGCTCCAGCGAGGGGTTGTACGCCATTCTCGGCATGGGCGCGGTGGCGGCCGCGGTGCTCGGCGCGCCGATCTCCACCACGGTCATGGTGTTCGAACTCACCGGCGGTTTTGCGCTCAGTCTCGCCTTGCTGCTCACCGTGGCCATTGCGAACGGCATCAATCAGGCAATCCTCGGCCGCTCCTTCTTCCAGGCGCAGCTGGAATCCCGCGGCATCGTCTTGCACGAGGGTCCGCACCGTACCGTCATGAAGGACATCCGCGTCTCGGACGTCATGCGGCCTCTGGAGGAGGGCGACACCGCGGTTCTGCCGGAGGGCGAGCGCGAACGGGTGCTGCATGCCAACGAGACGCTGGAAACGGCGCTGCGCACCTTCGACACGCTGGGCGAAGAGCGGCTGCCGGTCGTGGAGCCCCATGACCACAGTCGAATTGTCGGCTGGGCCACCCAGGCGCGCGCCTTGCGGGTGTTCAACCGGGCGCTGATCGCGGCCAGCGTCGAGGAGCACCGCTAGGCGCTTTTCCGCTCCCGCCATCCCGCGGCGATGTGCGCCGGAAGCGGTTCGGCCTATTCCGCCGTTGAAGCCCGCGCCTTCTTGGCGGCACGGCGGAGCTGGCTCGCCACGGTCTTTGGAAAGAGGGCGTTCAAGGCGAACAGCACCCGGTAGGCGGGGGGCTTGATGACGACCGTCTTCTTCTGCTGCACGCCGTCAAAGATCGCTTCGGCGGCTTCGTCCGCCGTCAGGTTCGGGACGAAGGGCGGGGCTTCCGGCACGTTCTTGCGGCTCCCCGGATTGTTGTCCCAGTAGGGCGTCTCCACATTGCCCAGCACGACGAGGGTCACGACGACGCCGGTGGGCTTCAGCTCGCTCTGCAGCGCTTCTGCGAAGCCCGCGATCGCCCGGCGCGCGGCGATATAGGCCGACGCATTGGGCCAGGCGAGGTATGAGGCGGGCGAGGTGACGAAGACGAGACTGCCGGAGCCCCTCGCGACCATGGCCGGGGCGAAGGCGTGCGTGAGGTCGAAGGCGGCCAGGTACGGCACCGCGATCATGGCGCGGGCCTCGTCAGGCGTTGTCTCGTCCAATGGCAGCCAGCGGCCGGCGCCGGCATTGTTGATCAGCACGTCCGGGGCGCCGGCCTCCCGCTCGATGCGTGCGGCGACCTCTTGGACCGCCTCCGCCTCCGCCAAATCCACGGGGAAACAGATGGCCGTGCCGCCGTCTTTTCGGATGGCCTCGGCCACCGCGGACAGGCGGTCCGCGTTGCGCGCCAGAAGCAGGACATGGGCGCCCGCGGCGCCATAGCACTTGGCCGTGGCCTCGCCGATCCCGCTGGAGGCGCCCGTGACCAGCACGCGTTTCCCTGTCATCTCAATCCCTTCCGTCGCGTTCGACCTGAGGCCTTGTGTCAGATTGGTGTCGGACTGTGGCACAAAAGTAACAGGGTTTGCCGAACACCGTGCGGACCCCGCAAGACGGTGGAAACGGCTGGCGCCGCCCGCGATAATCCGCCCATTCTTATGTTCGGTTTAAGGAGGCTCCGATGAGGTCGTATTGGCGCGCCTTTGCGCTGGCGTTGTTCGCGGCTGGGTTCTCATTCGCTCAGAGCGTCACGGCAGAGGCAGGTTGTGTGGGATTGAACGGAACGGCAGACGGCGTGAACAAGGCAACGGCAGTCGCCCGTTCGCAGAACGCGCTCGCCACCGCAATTCAAGAGTACAAGGCTTCGAAGGGCATTCGCCGGGTCAGCATCTCCGCCATGCGCCCGAGGCCTCAGCCTTATTGGCGTAGCAGCGTCACGCCGGATCTCTACCAGAAGCCCGACGTGGTTACGTCGCGGTCCCATACAGTCTGCTGGTCGGGCGTTATTTCGCCGACCGTGTGCTCGTCCGGCGCCAGGATCTGCTGGTAGCTCAAGACAGTCCATCCGTTTGATTGCCGCCAGGCCCGGAGGCATAAGTCTTCGGGCCTTGCCGCGTTAGTGCGCGGGAACGATCTCGACCTTCTTCGGCCGCGACATGAAAAACAGCACCGGCAGAATCGCCAAGGTGCAGATACCGATGAACCAGAAGATGTCGTTGAACGCCAGCATCTGCGCTTGGCGCGCCAACTCGTGCGCCACGGCGGGTCCGGCCTCCGGTGAGTAGGGCGTCAGGCCGAACTGGTTGAGATACGGCAAGAGCTCTTGATTGTAGGGCGTGACGTGGGCGGTGAGTTCGGCGAAGTGGATGTTGGTCTGCCGCACGAACAGCCAGCTGACCACAGCAATGCCCGCCGAGCCACCAATGCCGCGCATCAGGGAGTAGATGCCTGAGGCTTCGTCGTACTTGGCGCTTGGGATGCTGGCGAAGGCGATGGCCGTGAGCGGCACGAAGAACAGTCCCGTGCCGGCGCCCGCGAGCAGCCCCGGCGCGATGATGTTCCAGGTATCGACCTGAAGATTGTAGTAGCCCATCAGCAAGGTGCCGACGCCGGTGAACACGAGCCCGGCGCCCACCAGCCAGCGCGGGTCGACGAAGCGGATCAGAAGACCGCCGGTGACCGCGAGCATGATGGCGCTGACGATCCCTCGCGGCATGAACAGCAACCCGGCCAAGTCCGGCGGATATCCCAGCAGGCGCTGCGTGAAGAGCGGCATGATGGCCATCCAACCAAATAGGCTGATCCCGAAAAGCGTGATGGCGAGCGTGCCGGCGACGAAATCGCGATTTCGCAGCAACGACAGGTCGATGATGTTGTCGGACTTGTTCCAGCCGCGCATGAAGAAGGCGATGGCCGTGAAGACGGCGATGATGGTGCCGGCGATGATCACCTTGGAATCGAACCATTGGCGCATCTCGCCCTGGTCGAGCACGAACTGGAGCGCGCCGACCCCGACGATGAGGAGCGTCAGGCCGAGCCAATCGGTCCTGATGTCCTTTATGTCCCGCGACGGCAGATGGCCGAGCGCCAACAGCAAGGCGAAGAGCCCGAGAGGGACGTTGATGTAGAACACCATTCGCCATGAGTAATGCTCGGTGAGAAAGCCGCCGAGCGCGGGTCCTACGACCGGTGCCACCATGATGCCGAGACCGAAAATGGCCAAGGCCTGGCCGTGTTTCTCCCGGGGGAAGGCATCGAGCAGAATGGCCTGGCTCAACGGCACCAAGGGTGCGCCGAACACGCCTTGAGCGAGGCGGAAGGCCACCATGCTTTCCAAATTCCACGATAGGCCGCAGAGCACCGATGAGATGACGAATCCAGAGATCGACATCAAGAGAAGCCGCCGGCGGCCGAGCCAGTTGGAGAGAAAGCCCGTCAGCGGCATGATCACCGCGGCTGCGACAATGTACGACGTGAGGATCCAGGTGATCTGATCGGGCGTCGCGGCGAACGCGCCGAGCATATGCGGGATCGCCACGTTCACGATGGTGATGTCGAGCACCTCGAGAATGGCCGTCAGCACCACCGCGACGACGAGCGCAACGGGCGGGCGCTCTCGTTCCGGTTCTGGAGGGGACGGCGGCGGTGGCGGCTGCTTTGTAGGCGGGCGCCGGTCCGCGCTCTTGCTGCCAGGTGTCTTGCTGGAAGGTGTCTTGCTGGAAGGTGTCTTGCTGCCTGGCGTCTTGGTGCTGGGGACCGCGGTCCGCGTGGGCTTATCGGCAGGCGCTGTGCTGGCTGACGGCCTCTTGGCACCCTTGGCTTGTGTGCGCTTCGTCTTGGTGCTCCGCCCGGGAGCCGCGGGCGGTTTGCGTGTCATTGCCCGTCTTGAGCGCTTGCCGCCTGCGCGCCGCTGCCATCAGTGCTGGTTGTCGTATCGACAGTGACGTGTGCGGTGGCGCCGACGCGCAACGGTCGCTTCGGATCGGGCTCGCTGGTGATCTTGAGGCGAACGGGGAAGCGCTGGGTGATCTTCACCCAGTTGCCGGTGGCGTTCTCCGGCGGCAGAACCGAAAACGCCGCGCCGGACCCCGGACTGATGCTCTCCACCGCGCCGTGGATCTTGTAGCCCGGATACATGTCGAGCGTGATGGAGGCCGGCTGGCCCGGTTTGATCCGCGCGAGGTCGGTTTCCTTGAAATTGGCATCCACCCACCAATCGCCGGATTCCACCAGCGGGAAGGCGGGCGTGCCCGCCTGCATGACCGCGCCGGGGCGTACCCGTACCTTGGTCACCCAACCCGTGCCCGGCGAGACCACATGAGTCTTCACCCGGTCTTCCGTGGCCTTGTCGAGTTGGGCCGCGGCGCCGCGCAGCTTCGACGTCGGCGTCGTGACGACGAGTTCCTTGTCTTGAGCCTCGCTGAAGGCATGATGCGCGTCACGGTAGGCGGCCTGCGCGGCGTGCACTGCCTCTAATGCCGCGGCAACGGTTTGCGACGGGGCCTCGCGCGGGCCTTGCTGCGCCGCCTCCGCATCGCGATAGGCGGCGAGCGCTGCGATCAGCGCAACCCGCTTCGCCTCCATCTCATCCGCCGCGGTCTTCATGTCCTCACCGGCCGTGCCGGCGGCGTTGGCCGCGGCGTCGAACTGCGCGCGAGCCCCGCGCAGAGCCGCCTCGTAGGGCGCGGGGTCGATATCGAAGAGCGGGTCGCCCTCTGACACCATCTGGTCGTCGGTGACATAAACGTCAGTCACGGGGCCGGTGACCAGCGGCGCGATGCGGACGATATCCGCGCCCGTATAGGCGTTGTCGGTGGAGGGGTAGATCGCGGCGTAGCGCCAATAGGCGAAAACGCCGCCGATCGTTACGACCAAGAGTGCGAACAGCGCGATCCACCGGAGACGCGCCATGCCGCCCTTCGCGCTGTCTTGAGAATCGGCGGAAGTCTTGGCGTCTTGTTTCACGTCTACCTCAGATTTTCGGCGGCGATCGGCGAGGCGGTGCAGGCACCCTGTCAGGCCCGGCAAT
>JGI12316J15310_10000041_pt43 | contig 21995 bp, 25 predicted proteins | sample MarCyaLeptolynsp_FD_15310 | JGI IMG/M metagenome (IMG submission 15310)
CCGGTCGTTTCACCCCCACCGACCGTCCCGTCGGTACCCGCCCCGTCTCCAACGGGATCCGCACCATCGTCCGAGGCCTGCGGGCAACCGAGCCCAAACCCGGCGATCAGGAGCACGGCACGCGAGATTCTCGAGTCCATGCCCCCGAACCCGGGAGCGCGGACCAAGTCGCGCCGTCTCGCGACCTTTTCTTCGTGAGCCTCCTCCGGCCGCTACCCGACCGGCGTGAACGTCTCGGCGATGATCCCGGTCAGGCAGTCGATGGCCGGCGAGAAGTCATCGTCGCAGATCGACTCGATGCAGCAGCGGATGCGCTCGTTGCCCGAAGCGTCGGTGGTGTTGAGGCTCTCGCACACCTCGCGGATCCGCACCGGCGGCACCGCCTGTCCGGTGAAGACCTCCTCCTCGGTGTCTTCGCCGCCGTCCTCACCCGGAATCGTGATCGTGCTCTTGCCCGTGCAGCCAGGTCCGATGCCGAACTCGAACTGCTTTTCGGCCGCGGTCACCCCCTTGTTCCAGTCGCCCGGGAGGATGTCTCCGCCGTCAGCGCTGCCATCGTACTCGCCGTCCTGCCAGTCACGGTACACGAGGTCCGCGACTCCGCCCTCGGTCGGCTCGTAAGGTGCTTGCTCGGAGTGCCCGGTGACGGGGGGGACACCGAGCACCCCGAGCATCACGATGTCGTTGAAGTTCTCGCCCTCGAGGTACTCGAGGAACTCGGTGTAGCGAGACACCGGGTGCAGCGCGGGGTTGTCCTCCCGCGACGTGCAGCTCTCGTAGACGCCGTCGTCGTCGTCGTCCGTGCACTTCACCCCGGCGTTCCAGCAGATCGCCGAGCTCGGCATTGGCATGTCCGCCGCCGGGTCGTCGAGCCAGTACTCGTCGTTGGCCGTGTTGGTGAAGTACGAAAAGCCGTCGGGCGACTTGACCGAGCAGTCGGCCTCGTCGGTGATGATCGCGATTGCCAGCGTCGATCCGGGGCGCAGAAAGCCCTTGCTCACCCAGCCCCAGTCTTCGCTGTCATTGCAGGCATCGGAGCTGGGGTCGTTCCAGCACGCCTCGGGCCGCAGCGACTGCAGCATCGTCTCCAGCGGTGCCTCGTAGCCGCAGCCGTCGATGCCCTGTGGGCCCACGCAGCTCAGCGCTCCGGAAACGTCGCCGCCCGGCACGTTGGTGCCCGAGCTGCCAAAGTGGATGAATGGGTCGCCGCCCGGCACCACGTCGGCGGGACAGCTGTCGGTGCACGCCTCGGGAATCTCGATCTTGTTGTAGTTCGATGGCGTGGAAAACCCGGCGATGCGCTCGTTGCAGCCGGTGAAGACCGGAGCGCCCTGTGCCGGCGAGTAGCCTTCGCGCTGAAAGTCGGTGCACAACGGATGACCGAAGTCGGTCGTCGTCACCATGATGTTGACGTCGGCGTTGACCGCCACGCCGCCGGTCTCGAGGTTCTGGAGCCGCTCGACCAGCAGCGGAAAGTTGGCCGCGAGGTTGAGCTGCTCCTCGCCCATCGTGCCCGAGTTGTCGATCACGAACAGGACGTCGATGAGCTCGCAGTCGCTGTCGCCGTTGCAGCCGCCCACGGGAGGGGCACCACCACCGGCGTCGATGCGCTCGCCCGTATCCTCGTCGTCGTCGTCATCCTCGCCACCGGTCGTGCCGTTGCCTCCGGTGTCGCCACCGTCGCCTCCTGCATCGCCCACTGTCGGAAGGACCCCGTCCTCGGTCCGAGCCTCGCCGCACCCCACCGCCAAGCTCGCGCAGACGAGCGCCAAGACCTCGAGTTTCTCCATGCGCTTCATCCTGCCGGGCTCCATCCGCCAGCGTTCGCGAGCGCGAACCCGGTCATGTCGCTGTACGTGTAGGGGAAGTTCAGTCCGGTGACCGTGTCGTACTCCTCCGTGTCCGGGTCGACGCGGTAGGCCACGTTCTCCATCGACACGCCCCAGACGTACCCTTGGAAGTCGATGCTCACACCGTGCACGTAGCCGCCCTCGCCCCACTTGCCCGGCTCTCCGCCCATGCCGCCGCCACCGCCGGCCAGCGGAATGTTCTTGACCACCTGCAGGGTGTCGATGTCCACGCCGACCAAGCCCGAAGTGGCGAGCCACAGGGTGCCGTTGCCGTCCTCCATGCAGCCACCGCTGCCTCCCGGCGACGCGGTTTGCCACGTCTCCGAATCGGGATCGAAACGCCCGACCTCGTACGAGCACGTCCACACGTAGCCCTTGGAGTCGACGGTCATCCCGTAGCCACTGGTCGCCATCGGGTAGACCGAGTAGCTGAAGTCGTCGAGATTGACGCGCACCAGGTCGCCTTGACCGAGCTGCGAGCCCCAAAAGTTTCCGGCGGCGTCGACTGCCCCGCCGTAGATCCCGTAGTAGTCCGCGGTGACCTCCGGGATGTTGACTGTCTCGAGGACCGTGCCGTCATCACCATCGAGGAGGATCACGTCGATCCCACTGCCCTTCGGCGGCTCTCCGGGCTTGCCCTTCTGGCACTGGTCCGGATCCATGTCCGGGTCCTTGCACGGCCAGGGCTCCTTCCACCCGTAGTCGTCGTTGGTGCCCGAGGTCCACACCATCGCGTTGTCGTAGCTGCACGTCCCGGCGTTCCACTCGCCTGCCGTCCAGGCGACGGGGCGCTGCGACGCGTAGTCGAACGGGGCGTGCCACGCCCGGCACTCCTCGTCCTCCCACGCCAGCACGTTGTCCGATCCGGTCGACGTCTCGATCGAGCCGTTTCCGTTGCGGTCCACGCAGTGCGCCGTGTTGGCGTAGAACTTCACCACGCCGCCGTTGCGGTTGGCGATCGCGACGTCACCGTTGAGGTTCACCGACGTGCGCGACGGGTTGCCGGCCCCCGAGGGGTCGGTGAGGTAACGCCCCTCCTCCTCGAGCGTGACCGTGTTGATCTTCGAGACCGTGCTCTCGCCGCTGTTGGCGATCCAGATATAGGAGTAGGCCGGCCCGTCGCCTCCTCCATTGCAGCCGCCGATCGGCGGGGGAACGTCCGGGATGCCTCCGACGTCGTACTTGGGCGCCGGTGGGGTGTCGTCGCCGGACGTGGTCAAGCCGTCCGACGTCGAACCCGCCGCCCCAGTATCGCCGTCACTCGTGGCATCCGTCGTGGCCGAGTCGACACCAGACGTATCGCCTGCCGTCAGCCCCGTGGACTCCGGTGCCTGGTTGCAGCCAGTCACCATCACCATCCCGACGCCCAGCACCAGCGTTGCCCACCGCTGGTATGCCTCCTCTTCGACCATCCTCTCGACTCGCCTCATCCCGTCCCCCCGCCGATGTGCGGCTGCGGATCCAAAGTGGCCGATCCACGCAGAGGTCGGTATCGCGGCAAATGACCATTTTGGCGGCGGCGTCGCGGCGGGGCCTACTGCGATCGAGGGATGTGCGGTCCGCGCGAGGCCCGGGAAGGCCGCAAGGGCCCCCTCAGACGCCGTGCAATCGCCGCACGTCACTGAGCTCGTCACAATGATCGTCGGCGCGCCTCTGCCAAGGCGCCATGAAGAGCGCAACCTCCATCTTCGCTGCCCTCACCTTCTCCTTCCTCGCGTCGGCCTGCGGTGGCGGGGAATACGTCAAGAAGGCGGAGGAGTTCGCCGACAAGGCCTGTGCCTGCAAAGACGCCAAGTGTGCGACCGACGTGACCAAAGAGCAGGCAGACTGGCTGTCCAAGAACGCCGACAAGGCCGCGAAGCTGTCCTCCGGCGACGCCGAGAAAGTCGCCGCCGCAGCGACCAAGATGACCGAGTGCGTCACCAAGCTCGCCACCGCGGGCATGTAGCGCGCGCACGCCCGCGCGGCGTCACAGATCGTAGCGATAGCACAAAACTCGCTCGCGCCGTTCCTCGTCGTATCCCTCCCACTTCTCGGGAGGGACGGCATCGGAGCCCACCGGGTCGAAGCCTTGACCCTCGAAGAAGCGACCGACGCGTTCCGAGGTCGTGCACGCGTAGGCGAAGTCGAGGCCTCGTTGGTGTGCCTCGTCCAGGGCAAAGACGACGAGGTGATAGCCGACGCCTCCGCCGGCGAAGCGGGTCACCGTGTACAGGCTTGCGACCTCTCCCGCGGTCGACCCGGGGGCAACCCGAAGCGCGCCAATGCCCGCCAGGTGCTGCCCGCCCGCGAATGCCCCGAACCCATCGGCCAGCAGCGCGTCGATCTGCGCGTCCGATCGTGGGGCCAAGAACCCGTCGGCGGTGCCGCGGGCGATCAGGTCCGCCGCCGCGTCGTAGTCCTCGATGCCGAACCGCCGCACGGTCACGTAGCGCTCGCGGGTGAAGAGCGTCCCGGAGCCCGAGTAGGAAAACAGCTCGTCGTACAGTGCGTCGGGCCGGCACACGTTCACGCACGGTACGCCCGCTCGGAGTAGCCGTTGAACCTCGCGCAGCACCGAGCGCTGCTCTTTGGCATGAGGCGTGTCGACCTTGAACAACGGCTCGAGCGCACTGAGGTCGGCAAACGACTTGCGCTTGCCCTTGTCGTTGGTGACGCCGGCGATCGGCGAGATGCGCACGACCTTGAACAGGCCGAGGCGGGTCGTGGTGTGCAAGACCGCGTCCGACAGCTTTCCCGTCGCGCGCAACACCAGCAACGGGCTGGACTGAAAGGAGCGCCACACCGCCCCCTCGAGGCGATCCATGTCGACCGACAGCTCGGGACAGTCGAACAGTCCTTTGGGGACCGTATTGGCGGCGATCAGAATGACCTTCGTGTCGTTGTCCGCGAGCTCGCGCAGCGCCTTGCGGTAGCGGGGCTCGGCGGCGCAGCTCGCGTCCGGCACCGTGATGCCCATCGTGCGCCCGCGGAACTCATGGCGATAGAAGTCGCGCTCGGAAAACCGGTCGGCACCTCGCCCGTCGCTCACCGCGACACTGTAGCGCGTGTAGAGTTGCCGTGCGTATGTGGAGACTCGCCTTCGCTCTTGCCCTCACGGCGTGCTCACCCAAGCCGAGCTCGACGACTGCGCCCGCGAGCACGACGCCGGAGGAACCCGCCGAACCGGCGACGAAGAACGCGGCGCCGATTGCCGTCGAGGCCGAGACCCACGACTTCGCCGTGGAGTCCGTGCGCATGAGTGAGTTCGTCGGCGCAGCAGTACAGATGCACGCCGTCGTACTCACACCGCCCGGCTACGACCGCGAGCAGCGCTACCCGGCCGTCTACGTGGTGCACGGCTTCGGCGGCAACCACGAAACGCTGGAGAAACGCTTTGCGCCCCGGATCATCGCGGGGATGAACGGCGGAACCATCGAGCCCATGCTGTGGGTGTTCCTCGACGCGTCCCATCCGTTCGGACACCACGCCTTCGCCGACTCGGCCAACACGGGGCCGTGGGGCACGGCCCTGGTCGAGGAGCTCATCCCAGCGGTGGAAAAAGAGTTCGGCGCGGTCGGACAACCGTCGGGTCGCTTCACGATGGGTCACAGCAGCGGGGGCTGGTCGAGCCTGTGGCTTCAGGTCCGGCACCCGGAGGTGTTCGGTGGGGTGTGCTCCACCGCCCCCGACCCGGTCGACTTTCGCGAGTTCACCGGCGCGGACATCTACGCGCAGGACAACATGTACCGGGATGCCAGCGGCAACCCCTCGCAGCTGATGCGCAAGGGTAGCGAATGGGCCGTGACGTTCGAGGAGTACACGCGCGAGGAGATCGCGAGACGACCCATCGGCGGGCAGATCTTCAGCTTCGATGCGGTGTTCAGTCCGCGAGGTGACAACCGCCTGCCGGTGCCGATGTTCGACCGCGAGACCGGCGTCATCGACAAGAAGGTCGTCGAGGCGTGGAAGGCATATGACATCTCGCTGATGCTCCGTGAGGACTGGGCACGGCTCGGCCCTCTGCTCGCGGGCAAGCTGCATATCGTCGTGGGTACGCTGGACACCTTCGGACTCGAAGCCGCCGTCTACAAGCTCGACGAAGAGCTCGACAAGCTCGGCAGCGACGCGGACATCCTGTTCGTCGAAGGGCGCAATCACTTCACCCTCTACGAGCCGCATCCCGAGCTGTACCCCGATGGCCTCACTGCCCACTGCGCGGATCGTTTCTGGGAAGCGTTCCGCCGCTCGGGCGACCAGTGAACACAAGCCGGCGAATCAAGAGCGGCAGCACCAACAAGCCTACGAGCATCGCGCCGTAGCGCCACACCTCCCTCCCCTCGTAGGTCGACCACGCCGCGACCGGATGGGCCTCGCCCGAGCCCACCGGAAGCTCGCTGATGCGCTCGACGAACTCGTCGGGTCGGCCCTGTTCGCCCACCGGGTACAAGCAGTTGCTCACGTGCAGCTCGCCGTCCGACTGCTCGTAGGCAAAGACGAGCCAACGTTCGGCCGAGCCCGTAAACATGTTCGGGCTCTCGCAATCGTACCCTGGAAAGTCGCCCGTGTTGACCCAGACTTGCTGACCGAGCGCGCCCTTGAAGCGCTGCTCCACCTCGAAGCGCACGCGGATCTCATGGTCGATCACATAGGCCGCCGAGAGCGGGAACTCAGCGAACGGTTCCGCGACCTCAGGTCGCATCACCCAGGGGACATCGACCTCGTCGACGGTTCCCACGAACACGGCCGACGCGAACTCGAAACGACGAGAGGTCTCGCTCCAGTCGGCGCAGGAGCACGCGGAGGCGGGCCTGCTCCACGCACAAGCGCCGAGCGCAATGCAAGCTGCCACCAACCACGCCCGTCGCACGCCGTTGTTCGACACCTCCCGGGGTCAAAGGTTCCCGGCCGACGTGGGACCTACTCGTCACGAACCTCCAGCGTCGCCGACGGGTGTCGGAGCGAGTCGGTTTTGAACATCCACGTCAGCTCGGGGGGCGTCGGGTTGTTGATCTCCTTGAGCACGAATGGCTCGAGGTCAAACGCCGCGGGGTCGTCGCCTGGATCCGGTTCGACCGTGATCGCAATCGTCTCGCCGGCCAGCGGCAGCGGAGGCTCGATGAAGTCCTGACCGGGCGCGTTCCAGCCCGGCGACTCACCGGCGGTGAGACCGGGACCGTCGCTATCCGTTCCCGTGGTGTTGAATCGACCGGTGCTGAACCGCCCCGCGGCGGTCTCCACCCACCCTTCGTAGATCCAACCTTGGGGGAGCTGGGGGAGGTTCAGCGCCGGCTCGGTGCCCGAAGGGTCGTGAAACCACACGCCGAATCCGTTGTCGTCGGGATCGTCGGTGGTCGGGGTGTCGAGCACGAACGCGGCGCTCGCCTGAGTGAAGTCCGTGCCCAGACCGAGCTCGTCGGAAAGCTGAAGGTAGTTCTCACTCGTCGTGGAGAAGGTGTCCAACCGCCCGGCGATCAGCGAGGAGCGCGGCGCATCGTCGTCCAAGCTCACCGGGTCGAGGGAGATCACGACCGAAGCCGGCTGCTCTTCGTCCGGGAACGGCACGTTGACCTCGAGCTCCGCATCGTCGCCACCGCTGAAGCTCAGAAACCAGTGGTACTCGCCCTCACTGAGGACCCAGGCGCGGTACTCGAGGCCATTGCCCGCATCCCCGAAGTTGCGCACGGACAGCACGCCCGGCCGCGTGTCGAGCTCGATGTCACAGCCCCCGGCGAGGAACGCGAGCGGGACGGCGAGGCGAAGAAGGATTCGCGTCTTCATCGCCATGCTGAGAAGCGCCGGCAACCGAATCGATTGCTCGTGCCTCGCGGAAAATCACGTGTGCAAGGTCATGACTTGCGCGAGAGCCCGTCGAGCCACGGCCCCGTGAACGCAAACCATCGCCGGTGCTCCTTGAAGTGGTGCAGGTGGTGGTTGCGCCGCACCCACGCATAGTAGCGGCTCGCCGGGCGAACGCGCGAGTGCGTGAGCAGGTGGACCCAGCCGTTGAGAAAGCCGCCGATGTGAAAGACGGCGGCGGCGGTCAGGCCGATGCGCCACCCGAACACCGCGGGAAGCTTCAGCCACGCCACCCCGGCGAGCGCAAACAAGAACGCCGGCGGGAGGAGAATGTCGTCGACGACGCCGGGCCGTACGTGATGCCGTCGGTGGGACTGGCAAACCTTCGGATCGATCCGAATCGAGCCCACGCAAAACGGCGCCAGGTGCAGGCCCTTGTGGAGCAGCCACTCGAAGCCGGGCCACAGCACTGCGACCACCAGCGCCGCCCACAGATCGGACCACGACCAGCCGCCGAGCCACAGCCGCACCACGACCAGCGGAATCCCCGACACGAGGATCACCTTCGTCGAGGTCTGCGACAGCAGGACCATCATGACCCCGAGTCGCGTACTCGGAGCGTCCGCAGGGGCCATCGGCGCCCGCGGGCTCTCGATCGTCTCGGGCGTGTCCGACATCGCTCGTCAGAGCTTACGCATTCCGTAGAAGCGCTCCATGCACCGCGTGCTCGGCTCGAGAATCATCTGCCGATACAGCCCCTTGACCGCAGACACGTCCACGCCGCCGAAGGCGCGATGCTGGTGCAGCGTCCAGTCATCGTTGCGCTTCATGTGCTCGAACTTGCGGCCGTCCCACTCCCAGATGCCCTGCTGGAGCCCCTTGGTGTTGGTGAAATGCTGCCCCCACATCTCGGTGTCCTTGAACACGGGATCGGGGTGAACGTTCTTCACCGAGAAGATCGAACCCTCACCGTCGGAGACGTCCGCGCTCCAACCCTGGTCGGAATACGCGACCTTCAACGACGGCACGTGCTCACTGGGTGTGAAGATCGTGCGCCCCTCCTGTTCCACGAAGTCGGGCGAGTTGCAGTACACCTGCGTGGCAAAGAAGCTCATCGTCGGCATCGGCATCTTCACCGACAGATCGGGCGCGACGTGCACGGCCGAGACCAGCTCGTCGAACTCGGGCGAACCTTCGTAGAAGTGGTCCGACTCGTAGGACAGCACGCCCACGCTGAAGACCGCGACCCCAGGACGCAGCTCGACCACCTCCAACGCATCCGGCACCAGCGGCGTTACCGCGTCGTAGTCGATCTCGAAGCTGGTGAAGATGTGTGAGTGAATCCGCCACTCGAGCAAGAGCTCGCGACCGTCGCAGGTCGCGTAGCGGTCGTCGGAGGAAGCTCGGGCGGTGGCATCGGTGGACGCGGTCATGGCGATGGTTCCTTTAGAAATCCGAAATGCTCGCCGGCCTGCTCGATGACCTTGGCGCAGCGCTGAATCTGCTCGGGGGTGTGCTCCGAGGTCACGAACAGACGAATCCGGGCCTCGCCGACGGGCACGGCCGGAAACTCCATCACGCTGCCCTCCTGACCGTGTCGCAGCAGCCAGTCCGCGAGCAGGATCGTGCGGTCTTCGGCGCCGTAGATCACCGGCACGATCCAGCTCTTGCTCGGCCCGATATCCAGCCGATGAAGCGCCTCTCGGAGCGCCTTGGCGTTGGCGCGCACGCGTTCGCGTCGCAGGGCGCCATCGTCCGAGCCGAGCAGCTCGACCGCCTTGGCGACGCCTGCGGTCACGGCCGGGTCGAGCGCGCACGAGAACATCCGGCAGCGCGCGTACCAGTTGACGTAGCGCGTGACTTCATTCCTCGCGATCAACGCCCCACCCACACCGCCGAGTGCTTTCGAGAACGTGACGACGAGATAGTCGACGTCGTCGAGCACGCCCTGGGCCTCGGCCACACCCCGGCCGTTGGGGCCGGCGACACCAAACGAGTGCGCCTCGTCGACCAGCACCTGTGCCCCGAACTCCTTGGCGACCGGCACGATCTGCTCGAGGTTGCCGAAGTCCCCATCCGCCGAGAACACCCCTTCGGTGCACACCAGCGTCCGGCGCTTGCTCGGCGCCAGTTCCTCGAGGATTGAACGCAGATGGTCGGCGTCGTTGTGCTCGAAGTAGTGGATCTTCGCGCGCGACAGTTGTGCCCCCTCGAGGATCGACATGTGCACGGACTTGTCCACCACGAGATGGTGGCGCCGCTTCATGACCGCGGAGATCGTGCCCGTGTTCACCCCGTACCCGGACGAGAACAGCGACACACCCCGTCCTGGCAGCCCGACGAAGTCCACGAGGTTGGCCTCGAGCTGTCGATGCAGCTCCAGCGTGCCCGCCTGCACCGGTGAGCTGCACGCGCCCAGCCCGTAGCGATCCAGGGCCGCCTTGGCCGCCTCGATCACCTGCGGGTGATAGCCATAGCCGAGGTAGTTGTACGAGGAAAAGTTGAGGACCTCGACCTCGGTGCCGTCGGTCCGCCGCGCGCGAACTTCCGGATACTGCGCCTGCTGCCGCGCCGCTTCGAACGGATAGCGGCCGTCCTTTTCGACCATGTCGATCCACTCGGAGAACCGGACCGCCTCGGACTGCTCCCCGTCGATACTCGACAGGAACATGTCGTAGCTGTAGTCCAGGTACTCCGGGCGATCCTGCTGCGTCGCCCCCATCCCGATCAGCCCGCCGCCTTGGCCTGCACCGTCGTGTGCAGCAGATCGACCAGCCCGCCGATGTCCTTGAGCGTGGACAGCTCGGACCGGGGAATGCGAACCCGAAGCTGCCGCATGCTGCAGGAAACCACCTCGACGATGTCGAGGCTGCTCGCGCCGAGGGCCTTCATGCTGGCATCACGTGTCACCGTCGTGGGATCGATCTCCTCGACGATCTCGGTGAGGTTGGATTTCACGATCTCGAACACGTCTTCATTGCTGACTTGGGTCATGGCTCTTACTCGGGTCCGTGGTTGGTGGACTGGGGGCGTCGAACAACTCGGGTTTGCGACTGCGGGCCCGCTCGGCGATGCCCATCAGTCCGTCGAAGAAGGAAAACCCCTTGTCGACCATCAGCACCTGGCCGCCGATCGCGTCGAGCAGTCCGCTGCCCAGCGCGAGCGCGACGCCGGCGATGTCGTCCGGGGTCGTGTAGCAGTCCTCGAAGCCGCCGAGATTTTCGAGGAAGCGGTGAAAGTCGTCGCCGAAGGTGGCGTCGAACGACTCGGTCCGGACCAAGCGCGATCGAATGACGTTGACTCGCACCCCGTGGTCGAACAGGCGGAAGTTCATGTAGCGGCACATCGTCTCGAGCACCGCCTTGGTCTGTCCCACGAAGTCGTAGTTCTGAAAGAAGCGATCGGGGCCATCGCTGGACATGCCCATCACGTAGCGGGGGTAGCGACCGAAGCGCTCCTTGATCCGCTCGGTGTAGGCGAACAGCGGCCAGCTCGTGTACGCGAGACTGCGCTCGAGGCCGCGAAGCGACCACTCATCGAGCGACGGGGTGCGCAGGGCAAACGCAACGTTGGAGACGAAGACGTCCACGCCGTCGTGCTTGGATCCGATCGCGTCGAGCAGCGCGGCGGTGTCCTCTTTGTCGGCGACGTCGGCCTCCACGAACATGGGCTCCGGTGCGCCGACTTGCTCGAACCGACTCCGAATGGCGTCGAGGTCCGCAGAGCCCCACCGATAGGTGGCAACCACCCGCGCCCCGTGTCGCCCATAGGCGAGCCCGGTCGCCAGGCCGATGCCCATCGTGCCCCCGGTGATCAGGACCACTTTGTCTGCGACGTGCAATCCCACGGTCATCCCAGTTCTCCTTCGTCGAGTCGGTGCAGCGAGCTCTCGTGCATCAAGGACTCGAGCGTCATCGCCTCCTCGAGCGCGCGTCGTGCCGGCAGGGACAGCGAGCGCTTGAGCAGGCGTAGGTTGTCGCGATCGTGGTCGGCGACCGCCCAGGCGAGATCGGAGGCTCGGCCACGGACCGCCTCGCGCGGCACCACGGCATTGACCACCCCGGTCGGGAGCTCGCTGCCGCGAATGCTTCGGCCGGTGTAGAGCAACTCCCGCGCGAGGGCCGGACCGATGAGCGCGGTGGCGAGGTGGGTGATCCCCATCCCGGGCGTGATGCCGAGCTTGATGAAGTTTGCGGCGTGCCGACTCTGCTCGGCGACGACGAGCATGTCGGCGGCGAGCAGGAGCGCCAGGCCACCACCGAGCGTGTCGCCCTCTGCCGCGGCGATGACCGGCACCGGCACGTCCAGGAGCTTGCGCGCCAACGTCAGCTCCGCCGGCGCGCGTCGGTGGGACTGCACGGCGCGCAGCGTGTCGCGGGTGGCTCCACTGCAAAACCAGCGGGTGGTCCCGGCAAGCACGACGGTGCGCACCTCCGGGTTGCGCCCCAATGCGTCGAGCGCCTCGACGAGCTCTTCGATCAGGTCGTCCGACAGCCCGTTGTTGCCGGCGTCGTCGAGCAGCTCGACCCACGCCACCCCGGACTCCGGGCTTCGGGTCTCGACCTTCACGCGGACACCTCCCACGGGGCTGCACCGTCCTCGACGAACGCGCGGATGCGTTCGGCGATGTGTGAATCGGCCAGCCGAGAGAGCGTGGTCTCGGCCGCGGCTTCGACGTCCGAGACCGTCGGGCCCCCCTCGCGCTTCGTTTCGGCGGCGGTGCCGGCGGTGCGCCCCAGCGCTCGCACGAGCTGGCGGCTGCGTCTTTCGATCGCCGTCTGCTCGACGGTGTCGTCGACCAACCCGATGCGGGCGGCCTCCTCGGACCGGAGCGTGCTCGCGGTCAGGATGAGCCGTCGCAGCACGGCAGCGCCGACCCGCTCCTCGACGAATGGGCCGACGATCGCCGGCGTCAGCCCAAACAAGGCTTCGGGCAGCGAGAAGCTCGCGTGGGGGCCCGCAAGCACGACGTCACAGGCGGCAACGATCCCCAGGCCGCCACCGCGCACGTCACCGCGCACGACCGCCAACGTCGCGCACGGCAGCCGGCGAAGCTCGAGCAGGCCACGGGCAAAGCCATGCACCGCGGCGCGGCGGTCCTCGGCCGTCGCCCCGAGGACCCCGTGAAGATCGAGTCCGCGACAAAAGGACCGCTCGTCGCCGCGCAACACGACGACACCGGCACCGCCGACGTTCGCCAGCGCCTCGCGCCACCGCTCGACCGCCACCCGGTCGATGGCCGCGGGCACGCGGATCTCACAGACGCTCGTACTGCCGGACATGGTCCGTGCTCCCTCGGTAGATCAATCGCCCCTTGTAGCGGCGCTCGAGCAGTCCGTCGTGCCCGTCGAGGCTGACGCGGTGATCGCCGTTGTCGATCCACGCCGTCCGCTCACGCTCGGCCTCCTCGTACTCGCGCACCGAGATCGCCCGACGCTCGTCGAGCAACCCGCCGAGATTCGCCTGGCGTGCAATCGCGGCCGCGCCGGGACCGAACACGCCACTGTAGGTCTCCGCGCACGAGCCCGAGCCGTACGAATAGACCGAGACCCGCTGGCCCTGCGCCGACTCCCCCAGCGCATCGACGAGCCCCAGCAGTGAGATGAACACGCTCGACCCGTACGTTCCTCCCATCCGCCGGTTGAAGCGCAGACTCGGCTCCACCCGCGCCTCGAAGTCCTCGAGGATCGCCTTGCGATCCATGTGCCCGAGGCTGCGCAGCGCCGCTCGATGAGCACGCAAGGTGATCCCGCCGAACGGCGCGTGGTACAGGCACTGCGGCGCCCAGGCCCGCAGCGCCTCCACGGACTCGATGCACTGCCCGGCGTGTTTCGCCACCGACTCGCGATAGCGCTGCAGTGTGATGTCGACTGCGTCGAGATACGACAGCAGACTCGTCTCCGAGTGCCCCGCCTCCACGCGCGACGTCGGCCGCGTGAGGTCCGAGACCTCGTGCGTGTAGACGCCGGACAGCCCGAGATCGAGGTCGACAAAGCGCGGCGACTTGCTCAGCAGCATCGCGCACGCCCCCGCCCCCATCACGAACTCGTACGGGCGATGAAAATGCTGCCGACTCTGGTCCGTCGTGATGACCAGCGCACGAGCATCGTCCGGTTGCGCGAGCAGCCAGTGCGAGGCCAGCTGCATCGCCCCGGTGCCGCCGTAGCACGCGTGTTTGACCTCGAGGTTGCGACAATGGTCGGGAAGGTCGAGCCAGCGCTGCACCCAAGTCGACAGCGCCTTCTCCTGATCGGGTGCGCTCTCGGACGCGACGAGCAGCAAGCCGATGCGACCGCGCACGTCGTCGTCCGCCCGCTCGAGCAGGCCGGTCGCCGCGTTGACGGCCATCGTGACCGGGTCTTCCCACGGCGGATTGACCGAGCGCTGGTCGATCATCATCTGATCGATGACCTCGCGTGGATTGCCCTCCCGTGCCTCCACCAGCGTGCGCATGTCGAGCGCCATCGACGACGGCCAGACGGACAAGGCATCGATGCCCACGGACGGCCCGAACGATGGCTGGTCTACGGCGCCCAATCGAGACCTCCCGTCACGCGGAGCACCGCCCCGTTGACGAAGCCCGAACCTGGTCCCGCGAGGAACAACACCGCGTTGCACAGCTCGTCGAGCTCTCCCATGCGGCGCTGCGGGCAGTAGGCGGTGGCGAACTCGCGCAGCTCCCCGCTCATCTGCTCGCGCGTCATGTCGGTCTCGAAGTAGCCGGGGATGACCACGTTGCAGCGCACGCCCTTGGGCCCGTACTCCTTGGCCAGCGTGCTCGCGAGTCCGTGCAGTCCCGCCTTGCTCGCGGCGTAGGCCGCTTGGCCCGATGCGCCCTCCGAGACAACGGAAGACATCATCACGATCGAGCCACCGCGCTGCGCGACCAGCTCGGGCAGGAGCGCTCGACTCACCCGAAAGCTGCCCCCGAGGTTGGTATCGAGCACGTGATTCCAGGTCTCGTCCGTCATCCCGTACGCCAACTCGTTGTGGGTGACGCCGGCATTGCAGACCACCGCATCAACGCCTCCGAGGTGGTCGAGCACGCGATCGGCCACGTCATCCACCGCCGCCGAGTCGCGGACGTCGAGCCCAAAGACACCATAGGTTCCCTTGGGTCTGGCGGCCTTGGCCTGCTCCGCGACCTCGCGCGCTGGCCCTTCGGCGGTGCGGTAGGTGAACGCCACGTCCCAGCCCTCGCGCGCCGCGGCGACCACGAGCGCGGCACCGATCCCACGCGAGCCTCCGGTGATGAACATCTTCGGCATGTCAGTCTTCCTCCAGCCACATCGCCTCGAAGGCGCACGCACACGCGATGACATCCCCGACGAGGGCCTGGCCGATGCTCGTCAGCACGTAGCCGTCGTCCTCGACCGGGTCACACAACAGCGTCAGGTCGCATTCGGGCCCCACCTCGGCCACGAACGCAGCTTCGATCACTCGGGTCAGCCGGACCGCGATGGATCCGGTCTCCCCGCGACGCATCGCCGCCGCGACCAGCGAGAGCTGCCCCACCGCTTCGACCAGCAGCACGCCCGGGTAGACAGGGTTGCCCGGAAAGTGCCCGTCGAAGCCGCGGTCGTCGGCGGCGATGCGTCGCATGCCCCAGGCCCGTCCCGTTCCCTCGTCGAAACCGTGCACTGCATCGACGAGCCGCATGGGCTCGCGGTGCGGCAGCAGGGCTTCGAGCTCGCTCACGCCGAGCGACGTTTGGGGCAGCTCGGCGGCGGTGAACAGTGGGCGTCGACGCGCGCTTCGGATCCGGCGACCGATCGGATCGCTGTGCGCGGCGACGTCAGGCGCAGGCATCCCGCACCTCCTGGAGCTCGGAGTGGTCGAGCGCGAGCGCGACGAGGTCGCGGCGCTTGCAGGCCCGGGCGTGCAGGCCGGTGAGCACCCGCCCGGGCCCAACCTCGAGCAGGACCGCCCGCGGATGCGCCTGGGCAATGGCTTCGATGAGCTCGGCCCAGCGCACGCGACGATGGACGTGGGCCTGCATCGTCTGCACGATCGTGTCTCGCGTCGGGTCTTCGACCGGTCCCCCAACGACGTTGGACCACCACGTCGCCGTCGGGGTCTTCCACGCTACGGCTTCGAGCGAGGCCTGGAGCTCGGCCGCCGCCGGCGCGAACCGATCGACGTGCATCGGGACGCGCGACTCGATTTCCTTCGTCATCGCAAACAGCTCCCGCTCGAGCGCATCGACGGCCCGGTCGACCCCGACGCGGCTTCCGGCAATGACCACCTGTCGTGCACTGTTGTGGTTGGCCACGGCCAGGTCGGCCGCATCGATGTCGTGCTCCGCCCGAACCGCCGCGAGCACGGTCTCGACGTCCTCGAGCACCCCCGGAGTCACCGCGACCATGACCCCATCGGGACCCGCGTCGTAGCAGCGGCCGCGCGCCGCGATCAGGCGATCGGCATCCGACTCGTCCAGGGCCCCGATCTGAATCAGGTGGGCGTACTCGCCCAATGACAAGCCAGCGGAGGCCACGGGTCGGAGGCCCTCGCGCGCAAGTCGTTGTCGGTGAACCCGGGTCACCAAGTGAACGGCCAGCTGCACGTCGGTGTTGCTCGTGAAGGTTCCATCGAAGGGGCGCCCCGCGAGTCGCTCGAAGTCCGCGAGGGCGCGGGCACCCGCTTCGGGGTCGAGCTTCTGCGCGCGCACGAACATGTCCGGGTCGCGGGAGCTCTGGCCCGGAAACAAGAAGACCAGCGGCCGACTCATCGCGACGCCTCGCTTCCGAGCTCGAGGGTCTGACCTCGTACCGCGTCGAGCAGCCCAGACAGCAGCGCCGTGACCACGTCGCCGAGGTGCTCTCGAACCGTTGCGTCGGACGACTCGGGCAGCGTGAGCGCGTTGATTCTCAGGTCACGCTCGGCGGTGTGGGCGGTCGCGTAGACGGCCAGTGTCCGAGCCAGCGACGCCGAAGGTCCCTCGGTCGCGAGCACCACGACCCGACGCAGCCTCGGGTTGTCCACCAGCAGCGCAACGACGCCGTCGAGTGCGGCTGCGGCCTCGTCCGCGCCCGGTGTCACGGACTCGAGCGAGACGACCGCTGCCTCCGCCGATTCGCGCAAGTCCGGCCCCAGATCCGCAGCTCGAGGCGCGGTCACGACCCACGCCCCCTCGGACCCGATCCGCTCCGCAACGAGACCGGCGAGCGATCCCCCGCCGAGCACCATCGTGTGCTGTCCGTCGAGGGCCTTGGTCACGCCAGCCCCTCCGCAGTCAGCACGTTGTCGAGCCAGGCCGCACCGTGGTCGACCTGCAGCGGCTGTCCGGCGAGGCCATCGAGCAGGCCGCTCGCGCACGCCAGCACGACATCTGCCACCTCGTCGGGAGCGACGGCAAAGCGAGCGAAGCGCTCGAGCTGGGCAAGGGCTTTGGCGCCGAACACCTCCTCGAACCCACCGGTCGTCGATTGACGGGTGCGCAGGATGAAGACCGCCCCGACCTGCTCGGCCTGCTCATGTACCAGGGACTCGAGGGCGGCCTTGGCGAGGGCTACGTAGTCGTAGCGCGGGTGGTGATTGGTCACTCCGTCCGAGGACATCGCGACGATCCGCGCCGGAGATGCCCCCAGCTGTTCCCGGCACTGTGTGACGTAGTCGACGACCGAGTACGCGCTCGCGCGAAGGCAGCGGGCCAGATCCCGCCGTCGCAAGGCTCGGAGCGAGCCACCGACGGCGGCGACGCATGCGTTGGCGACCAGCAGGTCGAGGCGTTCGTGCTCGCTTCGAATCATCGACAGCAGCGCGCGCGTGTCGTCGGGCTCCGCGACGTCCGCCTCCACGATCTTCGGCTGGGGCGCGCCAGCCTCCGCGAACTTGGCCCGCACGGCATCCTCGTCGGCCGAGCCCCAGCGATGCGTCAACCACACCTGCGCGCCGGAGCCCCCCAGCGCCAGCCCAGTCGCAAGCCCAAGCCCGCGCGTCCCCCCCGTCACGAGGGCGACCTGACCTTCGAGGTCGACGCGCATCAGTCCACGCGCCTCCACAGGGCGCAGCAGTTCGTCCCGCCGAAGCCGAACGCGTTCTTGAGCAGCACGTCGAACTCGTGATCGACCGAGCCACCGGCACACACGTCGAGATCGACCTGGGGATCGAGCGTGTCGACGTTGATCGAGCCGTGCAGCCGCCCGCGTCGCATCTGACCGAGCGCGGCAACCGTTTCCACGGCGGGTGCCGACCAGCACGTGTGCCCGAGCATCGACTTGGGCGCGTTGATCTTCAGCTGCTCGGCGTGGTCCCCGAACGCGGCCCGAATCGCCCGAAGCTCCGAGACGTCACCCAGAGGCGTGGAGGTAGCGTGAGCCGACACGTAGCCGACCTGCTCGGGAGCGATGCCGGCTTGCTCGAGCGTGCGCTGGATCGTGCGCGCCTGGCCATCTGTCGATGGATTGGGCAGGTGGTTGCCATCCGACGTGGCGACCACCGCGAGGACCTCTCCGTACATCGTGGCGCCGCGGGCCCTGGCGATCTCGTAGTCCTCCATGACCAGCACCGCAGTGCCGTGCGATGGCACGAAGCCCTCGCGATCGACGTCGTAGGGCCGGCTCGCGCGCTCGGGCGCATCGTTGAAGCTCTGGAACGTGATCGCCCCCATCAACGCCATCGCATGCAGCCCCATCGCGGAAAAATCGAAGGTCGGTCCGACCACCAGCGCACGGTCGTGACCGTGGTGCCGGATCTCGTCGACCGCGCTGCGCAATGAGATGTTCGAGCTGGCGCAGGCCCCTCCGAGCGTGTACTGGGCGCCGTGACTGCCGATGACCTCGCTCACCGAACCCGCGTGGTCGGTGTCGAGAGTCAGCAGCGCCGCGTGGGCGTCGATCCAATCCGGCTCCTCGCCGAAGGTCTTGAAGTTTTCGATCAGGTAGCGCTCACCGAGGTTGTGCCCTCCCACGATGACCGCCGTGCGCTCGGCCATGTCGCCGCCTTCGAAAGGGAGCCCGGCATCGAGCCACGCATCGACCGCACACAGCATCGAAAGCCGCGTCGACATGGGCGCGCCGCGGAAGATCTTCCGCAGCCGCGAGGCGACGGCACCCGGCAATCGCTCGGACAGCGACGCGAGCTTGGCCTTGGCGTCGTAACCGGAGAGGTCCCCGCCGACCTTGGAGTACACCCGATCGTCCTCGAAGAAGCGCCACCGCGAGATTGCAGACCGTCCCTCGAGCAGAGCATCGACGAAGCGTTCGGGATGATCCGCGATGGGGGTGACCACTCCCATCCCGGTGCAGACGACTCGGCGCAGAGGCATTGTCGGGACGGCAGAGAACGGCGAACCGCGTTGTGACAGGTGCGCGATCAGCGTCCGGTCACATTTTTTTCGGGCGGTCTCTGACGCTCCGCCATGCGCAAGCTCGAGTCCGCCGACGCCTTCATCGTCGCGCTCTTCTCGAATCGATTCCGGTGGTTCACCACGGTCGGTTTGCAGGGCGCCCTCGCGCTGTTCTTCATCTTCTGCCCGACCAAGACCCAAGAGTGGTTTCAGGTCCCGGTCACCGTGGAGATGGGGATCCTCTACCAGCTCTACGGCGCACTGCTGATGTTCCGCGCGGTGATGGAGCAGTACGTCCGCGCCGCCGCCGATCCGGCCTGGATGCGCCGCTACATGGTCGCCGGCTTCCCCTTCAACATGGGCCTGGCTTGGTTTCTGGGCTCCGCCGCGTGGCACGGCCTGATGAGCAAGTGGATCGGCGGCATCTTTGCCGCGATGGCGGTGGCCGAGCTGGTCGAGTACACGATTGCGTTGGTTCGATGGTCGCGCGCGGTTCGAGATTCCGAAACCTCCGAGGCGTAACCTGGACGCAGCCGGTGCTACCGCTGCTCAAGTGGCGCATCGGTCGGCGGTTCGAAAAGCGCGTGTGGTTTCACGGCGAGGAGGAGCTCCCCGTCGTGCGCGACAACGATGGCAGCGCACTCGCGGGGCCCGAGCCGACGATGACGTGGATCGGGCACGCCACGTTCGCGGTGCGGCTCGGCGGTGTCCTGACCGTCATCGATCCGATCTGGGGGCACTGCGTCGACATCCCGCGGTCCCGACCGCCGGGCGTCCCGATGCGGCTGATGCCCCGCGTCGACGTCGTCGCGGTGACGCACAACCACTACGATCACTGCCATCTGCCGAGCCTTTGCGCCTTGGCTCGCGCCCACGATCCGCTCTTCGTCGTGCCCCGAGGCGTAGGACGCTACCTGCGGCGCGCGGGGATCTATCGCGTCAAAGAGCTGTCGTGGTGGCAAGACGTGGACGTCGCCGACCTTCGCGTCACCCTCGTGCCCGCTCAACACTGGTCCGCGCGCACCCCTTTCGACGTCAACAAGAGCCTGTGGGGAGGATTCGTGCTCTCGTCGCCGGAGGGCACGGCGTACCACTCCGGGGACACCGCGTTCGAACCCGAGGTCTTTCGCCAGATCGCGGATCGACTGCCCACGGTCGACTGGGCGATGCTGCCCATCGGCGCCTACGATCCAGAGTGGTTTCTGGAGACCCAGCACATCGGTCCCGAGGACGCCGGCCGCGCATTCGATGTGCTCGGCGCGCGTCGTTTCGTCGCCATGCACCACGGGACCTTTCGTCTGACGGACGAGCCAATGGACGAGCCCGCCCAGCGCTGCCGGTCATGGTTCCGGGAGCGAGACCGCGCCGGCGAGCTTTGGATGTTCGACATCGGCGAGACACGAACGCTGGGGAACGATGCTCCGGTGGCGTGAGTCGCGACGGGTGTATACCCAACACCGTTGAGCGACTTCGACGACGACGCGACGCTGCTCGGCGATCGACAGCTGCCCGACGCACCATCGGCCCGTCCGAGCGGCGGCGACAGCACGGACTTGGCCGACGGCGCCTCGCCCATCCAACCCGAAGCCGAAGAGCTCGCGCAAGGTGACGCCGTCGGGCGCTACGTCGTACTGACCCGCCTCGGTGCGGGCGGCATGGGCGTCGTGTACGCGGCGTACGACCCGGAGCTCGACCGCAAGGTTGCGCTCAAGCTGTTGCGCAACTGGGAAGCCAGCGAGACAGCGCGCCTGCGACTGCTACGGGAAGCGCAGGCACTCGCCCGCCTCTCGCACCCCAACGTCGTCGCGGTGCACGACGCCGGGGTCTACGGCGACCGCGTGTTCGTGGCCATGGAGTACGTCGTGGGCCAAACGCTGCGCGACTGGGCCCGTGAGCAGAAGCGTGACTGGTTGGAAGTATTCGACGTCATGATGGCAGCGGGCCGAGGTCTGCTCGCAGCCCACGAGCAGGGCCTCATCCATCGGGACTTCAAGCCCGACAACGTCATGGTCGGCGACGACGGGCGAGTCCGCGTGATGGACTTCGGCCTCGCACGTCGCTCGAGCGATTCGGTCGAGGAGGTGCGCGACGACGAGGCGCAGCCCACGTCGGTCGATCTCAGCACGCCGCTGACCGCCGCGGGCGCGACCCCGGGAACCCCCGCATACATGAGCTACGAGCAGTGGTCGGGCGCGGCGGTGGGCCCCGCGGCGGACCAGTTCGCCTACTGCGCCACGTTTTGGGAGTGCGTGCACGGTCAGCGTCCGTACTCGGGAACCCATCCGGCCGAGCTCCTCGGCGCGGTTGAAGAGGAGCGGATCGACGAGCCCAAGGAAAGGTCGACTCCGGAGTGGCTCGCGTCGGTGCTCCGCAAAGGGCTGCGCCGCGACGCAAACGAGCGCCACCCCGACATGGCCGCGCTTCTGGGAACTCTGGAACGACGGCGACGCAGCGCCGCCGGACGCCCGCTTCGGATCGGCTTGGCGGCCCTCGCAACCGTCGGCGTTGCGCTCGTCGGTTGGCGGTGGGCGGCGTCAGCCCGTGCTGCGGCCGACTGTCGAACCCAAGGCGAGTCGCTGGCCGAGGTGTACGGCGACGCGCAGCGCCAGCAGATCCGAACCGCCTTTGCGGAGCACAACCCTGACTACGGTCCACGCGCAGCAGATCTGGCACTCGCCGGTCTGGACTCGTGGGTCGAGACTTGGTCGCAAGTCCGCGAACGCTCCTGTCTGGACGCCGATGCGCCAACCAGCGCGAAGACGGATGCGTGCCTCGAGCAGCGTCGCCACGAGCTCGAGGCCCTCGTCAGCGCGTTGCCGGACTTCTCCCGCGAGCTGATCTACGACGTGACCGGCCAAGTCTCGGGCCTTGCCCGACCCGCGGACTGCGTCGATGCGGGCCACTTGGAGCGCTTGCCGGCGCTCGATCGACAGGAGCTCCAGCAGCTCGACGAAGTTCGCACGCTCATCAGCGAGACGACGAGCCTGTGGTTGACGGCGAGGATCCCCGAGGCGGTCGAGCACGCGGAGCAGGCCACGGCTCGGGCCCGGGCGCTGGGCATCGAGGCGGCCATCGCCGAG
>JGI12316J15310_10000085_pt23 | contig 21969 bp, 21 predicted proteins | sample MarCyaLeptolynsp_FD_15310 | JGI IMG/M metagenome (IMG submission 15310)
TTCTTCGGTTTCGTGTTGCTTGAACCGACGTTCCAGACCAACCGGTTGGGAGACATGACGCTTAGTGTCCCGCTATCTCACGGCGAATTCTTTGATCGGCTGACGATCCTTGAGATCAAGCGCGAAAAGATCACTGATGCGCGCAAACTCGAGATTATCAAGGAAGCCCTGGCCGAGTACCGATCAATCGTGTTCTGCTCGGTGCTAAGGGCCGACGAAGTATCCTCCCAGACAGATGAACTCAGACGGGTCAATATGGCCCTATGGGACCTTGAAAACCTTGTCAGGGAATTTGTCCGGCGGAGCGACTTCGGGCCAGCCTTTGCCGAGGCTTCGCGTGCAATCTACCAGAACCGAGATCGCCGCGCGGACATCAAACGCGAGATAGACAAACTCCTTGAATCCGACATTTGCGAAGTCAAAGACTACAAGAGTTCCGCTACTGGTGACGTTTGAGCGTGGACCAGCCGCATGAAGGCCGATTTGACCGGCTTGACTGAAAACTGCCCACCAGTGCCTGTTTTTTAGACAGAACCGTTCTCAAGACCATTGTCTTCGTTTCGGGTCGGGAACGCGCGATCTCTTCAACCCTCTGTTTCGATTTATGAATTTCAAAATCAAAAGCAACTGGCATCCCGCTTGCTTTTGAAAGGGTGTGCAGCGCGCCTAGGGATCCGGTCGACCACGACGCAGGACCAAGAGGTGCAAGCCGGACACCTGAACATAGTCCGGTGACACGGCGGGACAAAAACCCGGGAGACTACTGCACGAGGTTTCGCGCGCGCGAACCTGCTCCCGGCCGTGCGCAAGAAACTCATGATTACAGCCCAGAAGGTTCCTTCCTGCGGGCTTAAGACAGGAGACGCGCACAAATGTTGAAATCCATAGCCAAAGCATCCCTCCTTGCAGCTGCGTTGACAGTGCCTCTATCCGTTGCCTCTGTTCAGGCCGAGGAAAAGAAAGACTTCAAGGTCTGTTGGTCCATCTATGTCGGCTGGATGCCCTGGGGCTACCTGCAAGACAGTGGCATCATGAAAAAGTGGGCCGACAAGTACGAGATCGAGGTGGAGATCGTACAGATCAACGACTATGTCGAATCCATCAACCAGTATACGGCCGGTGAATATGACGGCTGCTCCATGACCAACATGGATGCGCTTTCGATCCCCGCAGGCGGCGGCGTTGACACGACCGCGCTGATTGTCGGCGACTATTCCAACGGCAATGACGGCATCATCCTGAAAGACAAGTCGGCGCTCGCCGATATCAAGGGTCAGACGGTCAACCTCGTTGAATTGTCGGTGTCTCACTATTTGCTCGCGCGCGCGCTTGACACAGTGGGTCTGTCTGAAAAAGACCTGACGGTCGTGAATACATCCGATGCCGACATGATTGCCGCTTATGCGACTGCGGATGTGACTTCCGTTGTAACCTGGAACCCGCTGCTTTCGGAAATCGAGGCGCAGCCCAACGCCACCAAGGTTTTTGACAGCGCAGGCATTCCTGGCGAGATCATCGACGTCATGATGGTCAACACGGAAACGCTCGCTGATAACCCGGCTTTCGGCGAGGCGCTCACCGGTGCCTGGTACGAACTGATGTCGATCATGTCGTCCGACAGCGAAGAAGGCATTGCAGCCCGCACGGCCATGGCAGAGGCGTCCGGCACGGACCTTGCCGGATATGACGCGCAGCTGGCGACCACCAAGATGTTCTATACGCCTGCTGAGGCTGTCGAATTCACCAAGGCGGCGGAATTGCCGGCGACGATGAAGTTTGTCGCCGAGTTTCTCTACGACAAGGGCATTCTCGGCGAAGGCGCACCGAGCCCGGAATTCGTGGGCGTCGCATTTGCAGACGGCTCGATTTACGGCGATCAGAACAACGTGAAACTCCGCTTCGATACGAGCTTCATGCAAATGGCAGTCGACGGAGCACTGTAGTCGTTCCGGACCAACGTTGACCCGGCCTCTCAGGGCCGGGTCGCCTGACCGCTCGCTGCTAGGACCTCTCATGCGCATCATCAACCGGAAACCGTCCCGGGTGACCGCCCTTGCACTCGGTATTGTGCCGTTCGCTGCGACGCTCATAACCTACGCGATCGCAAGCCACTACCGGCGGCTCGAAAACCCCGCAGACAAGCTGCTGCCTTCGATCGAGCGCATGGGGGAAGCGTTCTGGCGCATGGCGGCGGTTCCCGATCGGCGGTCCGGCGATCTTCTCCTGTGGGTGGATACGTTCGACAGTCTGTGGAGGCTCGGATCGGGGATGGCGGTTTCGACTCTGCTGGCCCTGTGCCTCGGGATTGCAATCGGGTTCATTCCGCATGTGAGAAGCGCGCTTGCTCCCTATCTGGCGACATTCTCCCTGATCCCGCCAATCACGATCCTGCCGATCCTGTTCATCACGTTCGGGCTTGGGGAAGTTGCCAAGATCGCACTCATCGTGATCGGAACCGCTCCGGTGATGATACGGTCAACGGCGCAGGCGGTGCTCGATATCCCCCGAGAGATGATTATCAAGGCGGAAACGCTTGGCGCATCTGTGTGGCAGATGATCACGCGTCTTGTTCTGCCCCAGGTTCTTCCCAAGCTGATAACGGCACTCCGGCTGGGTCTTGTCCCTGCCTGGATCTTTTTGATTTCGGCAGAGGCCATCGCATCGACGACCGGTCTCGGCTACCGGATCTTTCTTGTCCGGCGTTATCTCGCCATGGACGTGATCCTTCCCTACGTGGTGTGGATCACACTTCTCGCCTTCCTGCTCGACAGGCTGTTGCTCCTGATTTCCAGACGCGCCTTTCGCTGGCACCACCTGGGGAGCGACGCGCTATGATGACGACCTCTCCATGCAAGCTCTCCGTAAATGCGGTTTCCAAATACTACGACGGCACGCCGGTGCTTGAACGTGTTGACCTGGACGTGGAGGCCGGTGCCTTTTGCACGATCGTCGGTGCGTCCGGCTGCGGTAAGTCCACCTTTCTGCGCATGCTTCTTTCCCAGGAACATCCGACCCGCGGAACCATCCAGCTGGACGGGAACGATCTGCCTGAGGAGCCGACGCCCGATCGGGGGATCGTATTCCAGAAATACTCTGTTTTCACGCATCTGACCGTTGCCGAGAACCTGATCCTCGCACAGGAATTCCAGACCTCGCGTCTTGCCGGAAAACTGTTCGGATCGCAGAAACAGGCAGCTCTCTCGGACATCGGAGACCTGCTTGAACGGATCGGGCTTTCTGCTGCGGCCGACCGCTATCCGGCACAGCTCTCCGGCGGTATGCAGCAGCGTCTTGCAATTGCGCAGGCCCTTATCAAGAAGCCGAGCATACTCCTGCTGGACGAACCGTTCGGCGCGCTCGATCCGGGCATCCGGGTGGACATGCACGAATTGCTCCTCAATCTCTGGCGGGAGCTCGGCATGACCATTTTCATGGTAACCCACGACATTCACGAGGCCTTCAAACTGGGCACACGGCTGCTTGTCTTCGACAAGATCCGGCATGATCCCCAGGCACCGGAAGCATTCGGGGCGACGATCACCTACGACCTGCCGCTCGAAGCACCTGAAATCTCCGACAAAGCGGTAAAGCCGGACGACATCGCCGAGACCATCGGTACAGGCGATTACCGAAAATCAGTCAACATTTCACAACCCAACCCATCATGAGGAACGTCCATGACACTCTTTGATCCTTCCGGTCCGACGACACGGCACAAGGCTGCCGGGACCGCTACGCGGCAGCCAACGGTGCGCCATCACCATCCCGATTTCGACAAGCTGCAGCTGCGCGGGTGGAAGTCCGCCGAAAAGGAAGGCACCCTGCCGACCGCTGCCTGGGAAAAGGAAAAGGCCTGGGCCCTGCGCATGGGCCTTACCGGTTCTGACAGCCTGACCGATAAGTCGATCCCGACCTTTGCGCGCGGAGAGCTGCCACACTATGCCGGCATCAACACCTTTTTGAAGGCGCCCTACATTGAAGACGTGACCCAGGTCGGTGCCTATGACGCAGCAATCATCGGCATTCCCTTCGATGGTGGAACGACTTACCGTCCGGGGACGCGCTTTGGCCCGCAGGGCGTTCGCAAGATTTCGGCGCTCTATACGCCCTACAATTACGAAATGGGTGTCGATCTGCGCGAGCAGATGACCCTGTGCGATGTCGGCGACATCTTCACGATCCCGGCGAATATCGAAAAGACCTTTGACCAAATCACACGCGCGGTCTCTCATGTCGCCTCGTCAGGGGCTTTGCCGATCATGATCGGCGGCGATCACTCGATCGGTTTTCCCTGTGTACGCGGCATCGCAGAATGCACCTCCAAACGGATCGGGATCGTTCACTTCGATCGTCATATCGATATCCAGGAAAAGGATCTCGACGAGCGTATGCACACCACGCCGTGGTTTCATGCAACGGACCTGGTGAATGTGCCGGCGGTGAACCTGGTTCAGATCGGTATCGGCGGCTGGCAGGTACCCCGTGAAGGTGTCGAGGTTGCCCGCGAGCGCAACACAAACATCTTCACCATGCGCGACGTGGAAGAACTCGGGCTTGCCGAGACAGCCGCGCGGGCGCTGGAGCTTGCCTGGCAGGACGCCGATGCCGTCTATATCTCCTTCGATATCGACAGCGTCGATTGCGGTTTCGTCCCAGGAACCGGCTGGCCGGAACCGGGCGGTTTCCTGCCCAGAGAAGCACTGGAACTCGTCTCTCTGGTCGCCAAGGAAGGCATTTGCGGGCTTGAGGTGGTCGAGGTTTCGCCGCCTTACGATTGTTCCGATATCACGGCGTTGCTGGCAACGCGTGTCATTGTCGACGTGCTCGGCACGCTGGTTTCCCACGGCAAGATGGGCGCGCACAAGTCGATCATCGACAAGCCGGTCTCGATCCCTGCCGGCCCGGAGGTAAACTAAGCCGATGCAGCATGATCATCACCACTCACACACCCATGATCACCATCATCACGAACACGATCATCATCATCACCATGGCCACAATCACGCAGGCGCGGACCACCTTCACTCGCATGTCCATGGTGTGTCCGACGCTGAACGGGCCGAGGAACTTCAGGCGCTCGCAACAAGCTTCATCGACGGATTCCGGTCCGCCGAAGACAAGACGAGTTATCTGAGGCTGGCGGGCGTTCCGTTTCATCAGGCGGGCAAGGATGGTCTCGTTCAGCATCTGGTGGATGCAAAGATCGTTTCAAACTGGCAGATCGGCACGGCCTCCCCTGCCTTTGCCTCGCGTGAACTTGCTTATATGCCGTTTCCAGGCTCGATGGTTTCGGAACGCGAAACCATGACCTTCACCTATGTCTCGCTGACCGAGCGTCTGGACATGGACCTGATCGACATCCTCACAAGCAGACTGCAAACAGGAGATATTGTAGAATGAAACACCTGATCATCACAGCGGCTCTGACTGCCTTTGCATCCCCCGCTCTGGCGCATCCTGGGGACCATCATGAAGTCTCTGGCTGGTCGTCAGCCGTTCAGCATCTTCTGGGTTCTCCTTTTCACCTCGCGCTGGTCGCCGGTGCGATTGTGCTCGGGTTTGGCGTCCTCAAGCTGCGCGCGTCCAAGCGCCAAGCCAGGAAAAACTGACGTCAGCTGATTGCGGGTGGAAAAACCACTTCCACCCGCAACTGCATGGCGACTTGTCAAAAAGCCGATAGACAAAGGCGCGCTTGTTATGCTCATTCCTTGGGTCCATCCGTCAAAAACGTGATCTGGGACAGGGAAGAACATGGCGTTAGTGCAGGTCATCCGAAACGGACTGTCGGCGACCGCTCTCGTTGTCGCCGTGAGTTGCTTTGGCGCCTCCTTGACGCCTTCCCTGATGCCGCGCGACCCGTTGATACAGGCTGCACTCGCGGCCGTTGCGGCCAGTCTCGGCTACGAAGCTGCCATGCTCGTGCGCGCGCTCTGGCGCTACATGGAAATCCCGGACATCAAGGGTCGCTTCTTGTGGGTCTGGTGGGCAACGGCGCTGCTCATTAGCATCGGGATCCTTGTCTACTCCCTGTCAAAGGCCGCGTCCTGGCAAAATGCGACCCGTGCGGCTGTTGATCTGCCGCCGCTCGACACCGCAGCGCCCTTTTTCATCTTTGCCATTGGCGGGCTGATGTTTCTTGGCTTGTGGGCGAGCTTCAGACTTGCCGGTGTGCTCAGACGCTTCGTTGCCCGTCAACTTGACCGGATCGTACCGCAGAAGGTCGGTGTTGTGCTCTCCATCGGCCTGGTTGGCTGGTTCTTCTGGGCATTGATCGACGGGGCGCTGGTGCGCTCCACACTTCGGGCAGCTGATGCATCTTTCGAAGCGGCCGATGTTCTGATCGAGCCAGATATCGCACAGCCACAAGATCCTTCGAAAACGGGCAGTTCGGCCTCGCTGGTCAAGTGGGACGAAATGGGACGCTGGGGACGCCATTTCGTGGCGTCAGCTCCCAGTGTTAAAGACATCGCGGAGTTTCAGTCAGGGCCAGTGAAAGAGCCCGTCAGGGTCTATGTCGGTCGCAGATCGGCTGATACGGCGGAAGAGCGCGCCGATCTGGCATTGCAAGAGCTGATCCGCGTTGGCGGGTTTGACCGGTCCGTGCTCGTCGTGATGGTTCCGGTCGGCACCGGTTGGATGGACCCGGGTGCGCATGACACGCTTGACTTCATGCTTGCCGGCGACGTCGCGACCGTCTCCGTGCAGTATTCCTACCTGACCAGCATGCTGGCCCTGCTGGCACATCCGGACTACGGCGTTGTCCAGTCCCGGGCCCTGTTCGACAGGATCTACGACTACTGGACCACGCTGCCGAAAGACGACCGGCCCCAATTCTATGTCCACGGTCTCAGCCAGGGTGCGTTCAACTCCCAGGCGACACTTCCCCTTTTCGACATGCTGGGAGATCCGATCCAGGGCGCCATGTGGGCCGGCTCTCCGTTTTTTTCCAGGTACTGGACCGAGGTGCGCGATCAACGCAACGAAGGCAGTCCGGCGTGGCGCCCGACATTCGGCAATGGCTCACTGGTGCGCGTCATGGATCAGTATGGCGGCCTTGATGGCGATTACCGGCCCTGGGGACCGATCAGAGCCGTCTTTTTGAACTATGGCAGCGATCCGATCGTCAATTTCACCTTCGACAGTGCGGTGCGCCCTCCGGCATGGCTCAATCAGCCGCGCGCACCGGATGTTTCCGAGCGGCTCTCATGGTTTCCCGTGGTAACAATGCTGCAGCTTGCGCTGGATTCCATGTTTGCGCTCGATGTGCCAAGGTTCGGGCATTACTACGTCGCGCCCGACTACATTGACGCATGGGCGGCGGTCGTTGAGCCAGAGGGATGGTCGAGGCAGCGCGCGGATCAGCTCAAGGAAATTTTCTCAAGGCGCGGTCCGGCGTTCTGAGCTCAGGTTTTTTCCAGAAGCGTGCCAAGTTCGCGTTTGAAGACGTCCTTGGCCGGTTCAGCCGCTTCGAGAATGTCTTCAATCTTGAAGAAATCCATCGTCTTGAACTTGCCGATCGGGGGCTCGATAAGAAGATCAGGCCGGGAGCACGCCAGCTTGGCGGCGACGAGCGAATGCAGTGTAATGGAAAACGATCCGATCCACGTATCCAGGCCGCTTGGCAGGCCGCTCTTGTGGGAAAAAACGCTGCCGGTGACGTCGACGCCGACGGTCAGGAGGTCCGGCCGATCAAATACATCAAACGGCGTCGGGTTGACGAAGCCGCCATCAATCAGCACGCGGCCCTTAAGTTCAACGGGCGTGAGCAGCATCGGCAAGGCTGAAGACGCTGCGATTGCAGGCAAAAGCTGGCCGTCTTCCAGCACGACCTGAGACTGCGTGTAGAAATCCGTTGCCACGATCTTGAGCGGAATATCAAGTTCGTAAAAGGTTTCGGCCATGGTGTTGGGAAAGACCGTCTCGAACAGGATGATCGGATCGATGATTGCAGGACGCACCACGTTAAACAGTGACGACCATGTGCGGCCGTCCTTCAGAAAGAGCTTCTGGAAGAGCTGCGTTTTCTTGGTGAAAAGCTCGACCGCGAATTCCCGGATTTCGACACCGGTCATTCCACCGGCATAGAGCCCGCCAAGGATCGAGCCCATTGAGGTTCCGGCCATCTCAGCCGGTTTGACGCCAAGCTCATCAAGGCCCTCAAGGATTGGGATGTGTGCAAACGCCTTGGCTGCACCGCCGCCGAGGGCGAGCGCGAACCGGTCAGACGACTTTCGGTCGGTGGTGCCGCCGGAGCTGTCCGATGCGGCCTGGGCGTGTTTCATGGTCTGAAGCGTTGTCCCTCCGGCAGCGATCGCGCCGAGCATGAGTTCGCGTCTCTGTATCATCGCTTGTCCTTCGCCGGGCAAGAGCCGCCGGGTAAGTGATTTTGGTACGCGGTGGCCCTGCCGAGAGGCCACTCGCACTCAAAAGGTAGCCATCGCGCATCTGGAATGCCAGCCGATATCGCTGAAACCGGCCTTGCAACGCGACCGGACTTTGCAACAATGCCGTCATGGTCCAACAGTTTTGCTCGGTGCGTCGGACTGGAACTTCAAAAGAAACAGGACATTGCCTTGAAAATAGAAGCGGTTGAAACCCTGCGTCTCGAAGAGTATCCCAACCTGTTGTGGGTGCGGATTCATACCTCGGACGGAATGACCGGCCTTGGGGAAACATATTTCGGCGCCGGTCCCAGCGAAGCGGATGTTCATGACCGGATTGCTCCCATTCTCCTCGGGCAGGACGCGCGCCGGATCGAGTTTTTGAACATGAAGATGCAGCCTTATGTCGGTTTCACGGGAACCGGAGCTGAGATCCGCGCAGTCGCCGCCGTCGACGTTGCGCTCTGGGATCTCGCCGCCAAATCTGCAGGCATGCCACTTGTCGACCTTCTGGGCGGACGCACCCGTGAACAGATCGCTGTCTACAACACCTGTGCCGGCCCGGCCTATGTTTCCAAGACCGCCGCCGTGAGGCCTGACAATTTCGGGACTGATGAAAGGTCCGGTGCAGGTGTGCTCCATGATGATCTGAATGGTTTCCTGAACCATCCCGAAGAGGTTGCCGCGTCGCTCATGGAGATGGGCATCTTTTCAATGAAGATCTGGCCGTTCGATCTCGCTGAAGGTGCGGTGGACGGGATCGACATTTCGCTCGCAGATCTGAAAAAAGGGCTGGAGCCATTTGAGCGCATCCGCAAGGCCCACGGCGACAGGATGCGACTGAAAGCGGAGCTGCATGGTCTCTGGAGCCTGAATGCGGCCAGGAAGATCGCACACGTCCTGGAACCATTGGATATCGACTGGATCGAGGATCCTGTGTGGATGGACCGAACGAATGACATTCGGAAACTGACGGAAAGCTCGTCTATGCCCTTTGCCGGCGGGGAAACGCTTGCAAGTCTCGGCCAGTTCAAGGCACTGATCGAGGACGGCGACATTGCAACCCCGATCGTCGATGTCACCTGGGCCGGCGGCGTTACCATTGCGCGAAAGATTGCCGCGCTTGCGGAGGCGAACGCCCGTCCGGTCGCGTTCCACGACTGCTCGGGCCCGGTCACGCTTGCGGTTTCGACCCATCTGGCGCTTGGCCTCAGAAATGTCCGGGAGCAGGAAATTGCCAGGGGCTTTTACTACAACTGGTATGGGGAACTGGTCGACGACCTGCCACCAGTCGAGAATGGCATGATTTCAGTTCCGAAAAAGCCGGGGCTGGGCATGGATCTGCAGCCGGGTCTGTTCACACGCGAAGATGCGATCCACCGGATATCCAGGCTGGACTGAGCAGAAAGAAAACGGGCCGGATCATCAGATCCGGCCCGCTTGAGAAAAGCTTACTCGGGAAGCTTGTCGTCGACACCCTGGACGTACCAGTTCATGCCGAGAATAGCGCCATCATCCAGCCTTACGCCGTCTTCGGCCGCAACCGAGCCGTCCTGCTTGGTGATCGGACCCGTGAACGGTTCCCAGCCATCCTTAATCTTGGCTTCCGTTGCCTGAGCCATTTCAACCACGTCCGCCGGGAGGTTGGTATAGGGTGCCATCACGACATGGCCTTCAGCCAGCCCTTCCCAGGAACTGTGCGTATGCCACTTGCCGTCGAGTACTTCCTGCACACGCTCGACATAATAGGGTGCCCAGTCATCGATGATGGCCGTGTATTGCGCATCCTTGGCGAAGTTGATCATGTCGGACGCCTGACCGAAGCCGTGCACGCCGCGTTCCTGTGCAACCTGCAGCGGTGCGGTGGAATCTGTGTGCTGCGTGATGATGTCCGCACCCTGGTCGATCAGGGCCTTGGCAGCGTCAGCTTCCTTGCCCGGGTCGAACCACGTGTTCACCCAGACAACCTTGACCTTGAAGTCCGGATTGACGGACTGTGCGCCGAGCAGGAAGGCATTGATGCCCGCGACCACTTCCGGGATCGGGAAGGATGCGATGTATCCTGCGGTTCCGGTCTTGGACTGCTTGGCTGCAATCTGGCCGATGATGTAGCGGCCCTGGTGGAACTTGGAATTATAGGTGGCGACGTTGTCTGCAGTCTTGTAGCCGGTGGCGTGCTCGAACTTCACATCGGGAAACTTCTTCGCGACCTTGATCGTCGGGTTCATGTAGCCAAAGGAGGTGGTGAAGATGATGTTGCAGCCTTCGCGGGCGAACCGCTCGATCGCGCGTTCCGCGTCCGGCCCTTCCGGCACGCTCTCAAGGTAGGCGGTTTCGACCTTGTCACCGAATTTTTCTTCCACGGCAAGGCGGCCCTGATCATGCTGGTAGGTCCAGCCGAAGTCACCGACGGGTCCGACATAGACGAAACAGGCCTTGACGTCGGCGGCGTTTGCAGCGGAACCAAGCGTCGCAAGCGCGAATGCTGCGACCGTGGTCTTCAAAAGAGATTTCATGCGAGTAGTCCCCTCTTGTTTGATCTCTTGTCTTTGCGATCTTCTTTTTGGCCCAGGCCGTGATCGCGTTCAGGCCAGGACCGTTGCTTTGTCCGGACGGTTCAGCGGTCCGGTACGAACGGTTTCCCCAGACATGCCGGAGTGTTCACCAATGTCAATCTGCGATTTGCCGATATCAGAACGAGAACCAGAATAGTTGCCAGATACGGCAGACTGGACAGGAGCTGCGATGGAATATCGAACTCCAATGCCTGAGCATGCAGGTTCAGAACGCTGACAGCTCCGAAGAGATATGCGCCGATAACGACGCGCAATGGCAGCCAGGAGGCAAAGACAACCAGAGCCAGGGCTATCCAGCCGCGTCCCGCGGTCATGTTCTCCACCCATTGAGGCGTATAGGCCAGCGACAGATAAGCTCCTGCCAATCCGGCGCAGGCACCCCCGAAAAGGATCGCGGCGAAGCGGACCCTCACAACTGAATATCCAAGTGCATGCGCGGAGCCGTGATTGTCGCCAACGGCTCTCAGCACGAGACCGATCCGTGTTCGAAACAAGCCGTAGGCAACGACAGCGACGAGTACGAAACTCAGATAAACCAGTGCGTCCTGCTGGAAGAGCACCGGGCCGATGAACGGAATTTCGGACAGGACGGGAATGTAGAGCTCCGGCAAATCAAGCCCGGGAACGCCGATGAAGGCTTCCCCGATCATTCCGGACAAGCCAATGCCCAGGATCGTGAGCGCAAGGCCGGTCGCGACCTGGTTTGCCACGAGAAACAGGACAAGAACTCCAAAGAGAGCGGACATGGCCATGCCGGCGACGATCGCTGCAATCACACCGAGCGAGCCCGATCCGGTCTGATTGGCAACGGCAAATCCGATCACAGCTCCCATGATCATCATGCCTTCGACACCGAGGTTGAGAACGCCGGAGCGTTCCACGACAAGTTCGCCGACGGCGGCGATCAGGAGCGGGGTGGCGGCGGTAATGACCGTCAGAAGTACGGCTTCAAACATGGGAGGCCTCCGCTGATGTCGAGCGCTTGGTGACCATGCGTATGCGATAGAGGATCAGCGTGTCGCAGGCGAGAACGAAAAAGAGCAGCAGACCCTGGATCACACTGGCAATTTCATTTGAAACGCCCATCGCGGACTGAACCCCCTCGCCGCCGATATATGACAGGGCGAGCACGAACCCGGCGACGATGATGCCGATGGGATTGAGACGCCCGAGAAAGGCGACAATGATTGCCGTGAAGCCATAGCCCGGAGAAATTGACGGCAGAAGCTGGTTCAGCGCACCAGAGACTTCCATGGTTCCGGCAAGACCGGCCAGGGCACCGGCGAGAGCAAATGAGAACAGGGTCAGTCCCTTGGCGGAAAAGCCCGCGAAGCTGCCCGCACGCGGACTTTCTCCCATAACCCTGATCTCGAAGCCTTTGAGTGTCTTTGAAAGGACCACCGCCAGAATGATCGCAATTGCGATCGTGATCGGCGCGGCAAGGCTCATCATTCCGCCGAAGACTTCAGGCAAGGTTGCAGCGTCCGAAAAGATACGCGACTCGGGGAAGTTATAGCCTCCTGGATCGCGCCAGGGTCCGCGCACAAGGTAGTCCAGGAGCAGCCCGGCGACATAGACCAGCATCAGACTGGTCAGGATCTCGTTGGTATTGAACCGGGTCTTCAGCAATGCGGGTATCAGGGCCCAAAGCGCTCCGCCGATTGCACCGAAAACCAGCATGAGCGGCAAGGTTGCTGCGTTTTCGAAGGACGGAAACAGGACCGGCAAGACGGAACCGAACAATGCGCCGACAACAAACTGTCCCTCCGCGCCGATGTTCCAGTTGTTGGACAGGTAACAGACCGCGAGGCCGCACCCGATCAGGATCAAGGGGGTCGCCTTGTCGATCGTTGCTTCCAGGGACCATTGCTGGGTTAGCGGTTCAATGAAGAATTTATATAATCCAATCAGTGGATTATGGCCTGTTATTGAGAAAATGATTGCAGCAGAAAAGGCTGTAAGCGTCACCGCGATCAAGGGGGACAGCAATGCCATTGCCTGGCTGTGTTCTTTTCTTTTGACAAGTTCGAGACGCATCAGGCCACCTCTCCCTGTGTTTCAGCGCCACCCGCCATCAGAAGGCCGACACGTTCGCGCGTCATCTGCGCGGCCGGTTCGGCTGCAGAAAGAAAGCCGCGTGAAATTACTGCGATCCGGTCGGCGATTTCGAAGATTTCATCTAGGTCCTGACTGATGACCAGAACGGCGGAGCCCGATCTCGCCAGGTCGATCAGGGCCTGGCGGATCAATGCCGCTGCGCCGGCATCAACACCCCATGTCGGCTGATTGACGACCAGGACGCCTGGCTCGCGGTCGAGCTCTCTGCCGACGACAAACTTCTGAAGGTTGCCGCCTGAAAGAGATCTGGCTTCCGGATCGTCATGCGACATGCGCACGTCGAACGCCTTTTTGATCCGCTGTTCCAGGTTGCTCGCTTCTGCGTTCGATACAAAACCGCCGCCAACGAGCTTGTCACCAGTGCTGTGGCGCGTCAGGACAATGTTCTGGGAAAGCTTCATGCCCGGCACGGCACCGTGACCAAGACGTTCCTCGGGTACGAAGGCCGCATTCTGCTTGCGCCGCCAGGTGATACTCTTGTTGCCGCATGGCGCGCCGTCGAGGAGCACCATGCCGGGCGACACGCGCATTTCACCCGAGATGGCGTCGAACAGTTCCCCCTGCCCATTGCCGGCGACGCCGGCGATGGCGACGACTTCTCCAGCTTTCAGGGCGAGGGTAATTCCGTTGAGTGCCGTTGCGAAGGGAGTGGCGGCCGGCGCATTCAGTTTCTGAAGCGTCAAACGGGTTTGTCCGACCTGCGCTTCCCCTTCTCCGGAGCTAACGGAAGCGACGTCTGCGCCCACCATCATGCTCGCAAGAGATGCCGCCGTTTCCCTCGTCGGATCGCATTCACGCACGACCTTGCCGTGTCGCAGGATGGTGGCGTGATGGCAGATGCGTTTCACTTCTTCCAGACGGTGGCTGATATAAAGAACTGCGCAGCCTTCTTCCGCCAGGCGCTGCAATGTGACGAAGAGCTGGTCCGCTTCCTGCGGTGTCAGGACCGAAGTCGGTTCATCCATGATGATCAGCTGCGGTTCCTGCAGCAAACAGCGGACGATTTCGATGCGTTGCCGGATGCCAACCGGAAGATCGGCAACGATATCACCCGGGCTCAAAGGCAGGCCGTAATCTTTGGAGACGGTTTCGATCCGCTTTGCCAGATCCTGCATGTTGCCTGGATTGGGCAGCGCCAGCGCAATATTCTCGACGACAGTCAAGGCTTCAAACAGCGAGAAATGCTGGAAGACCATGCCGATGCCGAGTTCCCTTGCCGCTGCCGGATTGTTGATTGAGACGGGACGTCCGTTCCAGGATATTTCACCTCCGTCGGGATCAAGAGACCCATAGAACATTTTGACCAGCGTCGATTTTCCGGCGCCGTTTTCTCCCAGGAGAGCGTGGATTTCGCCCTTGTTGAGGACGAGGTCCACCCTGTCATTGGCAAGGATATCGCCGAAGCGCTTGGTCAGCCCGCGGGCGTTCAGCAGCGTTTCCCTGTCAGATCTGTGTGTCGACGAATTACCGTCGTGATCCGGACTGCCTGTTTCTGCCACGTTGTCCCCCACCTGAATGCCGCCTTATTGACCATGTGTCATGTTTTGCGCAAGGCCCGAACCGGCCGTTTCCTGTTTTTGCGCCGCCTCGATCCGCTCAAGAAGATCCACGGCGATGCCGGCGGCGATCGCCGCAGGATGCTTTGACTTTATTGTTGTTTTTCCAATCGGACAGATCATTTGCGTGATCAGGAGATCGTTCAATCCCCTTTCTTTCAGTCGCTTGATGAACCTGGCCCGTTTCGTTTTCGAGCCGATGACGCCACAATAGCCAAACCGTTGCAGGAGCAAGGCCCGTGCCATGATTTCCTCGTCGAGGGCATGGGAATGGGTCACGGCGAGCACAAACGCGTCGGATGGCATGTCATCAAGTGCGGAAGCTGGATTGTCGAGCGCAACTTTCGTCACATTGGCCGGCACGGCACCAGGAAACTGATCTGACCGGCTGTCGATCCAGGTGATGGAAAACGGAAGCGGTGCAAGCGCCAGCACAAGTGCCTTACCGATATGCCCTGCCCCGAAGAGTGCAAGCGGTGTTCTGGCTTCCCCGAAACGTTCAATGATCCTGGAGTTGGTCTTGTCGGCCGACTCGAGAAGCGAATAGGGCTGCGTAACGGGCTCGTCCAGAAGACGGCGCAGACCAACGCACCCGTCCCGGAGTTCGGCGCACGTGGCGAAAACCTGTCCGCTCTTCTCGTGCCGTGCCAGCAAATCGGCTGTTGCAACATAACTGGCCGTCAGAACTTCGATCGACAGTTTGGCGCGACCACCACAGCATTGTCCGAGGTCCGGACCGAGAGCCACAGTCTGCATGTCGAGAATAGCAACGTTGTCTGCAGCAAGTCTTGCCGCCTTGCGGATGATTTCCAGTTCGAGCGTACCGCCGCCAATCGTTCCGAAGAAGGCAGCGTCCGGCCTGACGACCATGCGAGCGCCTTCCTCGCGCGGTGCGGACCCGTCGACGTCCACGATTGTCACGAGGGCGCATGAGCCGCATGTCTTCAGACTGTCGGAGATGTGTGCCCAAACCTTCATGCACCCGCCTTTCTGCGGCGCATGTCCTGCACGGCGCGCATGATGGCCTCTGGCGTTGCCGGCGCATCAAGGTTCGGCACCTCGAAGGGGGCAAGGCTTGCGACCGCGTCGTTGATGGCGCAGAAAACCGAATTTGCGAGCATCACCGGTGGTTCGCCGACCGCCTTGGAGCGATAAACCGTGTCCTGGGGATTGCCTGTGCTTTCATAAAGCTGCACGTCGAAATGGTCAGGTATGTCTGACGCCGTCGGGATCTTGTATGTGGACGGTGCATGGGTTCTCAGCCGCCCCTCCTCATCCCAGACGAGTTCTTCTGTTGTGAGCCAACCCATTCCCTGAACGAATCCACCTTCGATCTGTCCAAGGTCAATGGCGGGGTTCAGCGAATGGCCGACATCGTGGAGAATGTCGACGCGATCTACGATCATTTCGCCGGTCATCGTATCTATGGTCACTTCCGAACAGGCGCCGCCAAAGGCAAAATAGTAAAAGGGCCGGCCGGAAACGGTTTCACGGTCCCAGGTGATGCCCGGGGTTGCGTAGAAACCGGCGTGGGACATCTGGATGCGCCCGACATACCCCTGCTTGGCGACCTCCGCGAGCGTGTAACTCCGGTCTCCGACAAGAACCTTGTTATCGCTGAAGAAGACCATGTCCGGCCCGCACTGATGCGTCTCGCACAACATGGAAATCAGACGTGACTTGATTTCGCGTGCTGCAATTTTCGCGGCCATTGCATTGAGGTCCGTGCCGGACGACGCCGCCGTTGGGCCCGTATTCGGCACCTTGGAAGTGTTGGTCGCCGTAATCACGACCTTGTCCATTGTCACACCGAACTCTTCGGCGACGACCTGCGCAACCTTCTGATAGAGCCCCTGCCCCATCTCGGTGCCGCCATGGTTCAGATGAATCGACCCGTCGGTGTAAAGGTGGACAAGCGCGCCGGCCTGATTGAGATGCTTGAGCGTGAAAGAAATGCCGAATTTGACTGGGGTCAGGGCAAGCCCCTTTTTCAACACCGCATTGTTTTCATTGAATGCGGTGATGTCTTCACGCCTGATCCAGTATTCGCTTCGCGCCTCAAGCGTCGAGATGAGATCATGCATGACCTCAAACTCTTCAACTGGCATTCCGTAAGGCGTGACGTTGCGCTCGCCGTCGTAGAAATTCAGTTTTCGGACGGTCAGCGGATCCTTGCCGAGGCTGATCGCGATAGCGTCGATCAGTCTCTCAGCAGCGAGCATGCCTTGCGGCCCGCCAAATCCCCGGAAGGCCGTGTTCGAGCAGGTGTCGGTTCTGAGCCGGCGCGAACGGATCGAAGCGTCGGGATAGAAGTAGCTGGAATCTGCGTGAAACATCGTGCGATCGTTCACACCAAGCGACAGATCCGCGGAATAGCCGCAACGGGCCAGGAATTCCAGATCGACAGCCCGGATCATCCCGGAATCATCGTGACCGACCTTCCAGTTGACCTTGAAGTCGTGACGCTTGCCGGTCATGATCATGTCGTCGTCACGGTCGAGACGAACCTTGCAAGTCTTCCCGGTTTTCCGCGCCGCAAGCGCGGCCAGCGCCGCCCACTGGTTCGCCTGTGATTCCTTCCCGCCAAAGCCACCACCCATCCGGCGTACTTCCGCGATGACGGTTGCGTCCGGAACGCCCAGAACCTTTGCCACCGTGTGCTGGATCTCGGTCGGATGCTGTGTGGAGGACAGGACCAGCATTCCGTTGTCTTCCTGAGGCGTCGCCATGGCGACCTGCCCTTCAAGGTAGAAATGCTCCTGACCGCCAATGTTCATGGACCCGGACAAAATATTCTTCGAGGCCTGCAAGCCGGTTTCAGGCGACCCTCTTCTGAACTGGTAGTCCGGCAGAACCGTTGTATCTGCGGCAACAGCGTCATCCGGCGTCAGGATCGGCGTGATCGGGGCGACGTCGATTTTCCCCTTGAGTGCGGCCTTGCGCGCGATATCCCGTGTTTCCGCGACCACCGCGAACGCCACCTGACCGAAGAAGAGGATTTCGTCTTCGGCCAGAACCGGATCATCGCCGAAGGCTGACGAGCAGTCATTCGTTCCCGGGATATCCTCGGACGTTAGCACCGCGACAACGCCGGGTGTTGCGCGTACGTCGCTTAGGTCGAGCGACAGTAGCTTTCCCCTGACGGCGTGCCGCGCCCATCCGGGAGCGACATGCAATGTACCCGTTGGCTCGATCGCATCGTCGATATAGGTCGCAGTGCCGGACACGTGCTTTTCGGCGCTGTCATGCGGCAGCGCCTTTCGGACATTCTTCAGGGCAACCGGTTCCTGCTTCCGGTCAGGCTGCACGGTCATTGTCAGCCTCCCGTCTCGATGAGATTCGAATGTCCCCGGGTGCCGTTCCACTGATCTCCATCAAGGCCTTGGCCAGAAGAGCCCGGGCCGTTTCCATCCGGTATGCGGCGCTTGCACGCATATCGGTCAAGGGATCGAAATCGGAAAGAAGCGCCTTCATCGCCTCGCCCCAGGTCGAGGGATCGTCCAGTTGCGCGCCGGACAGTGCCTTTTCGGCATTCGAGGCACGCATCGGTGTTCCGGCCATGCCGCCATAGGCGATCCGGGAGGCGACAATGAGGCCCTCTTCGACCGTGAACCGGAAAGCGCCCATCACCGAGGATATGTCCTGGTCGAACCTCTTGGAGATCTTGTAGCAGCGGAACGCCTGGTTGGCGGAAAGACGCGGTACAAAGAGGCCCGTCACGAACTCGCCGGGCTTTCGGTCCTGCCTGCCGTACTGGAGGAAGAAATCTTCCAGTGCAATGGCGCGTGATCCTTCAACCGATTGCAGTTCGAGAGTGCTGCCAAGTGCGATCAGGGCCGGTGGCGTGTCACCGATCGGTGACCCGTTCGCGATGTTTCCCCCCACCGTGCCCGATGCCCGCACCTGCTTCGAGCCGATCCGTCTCCAGAGTTCTCCAAGGTCCTGTGAGATCCCCGTGACAGCCCTTTCCGTCGCGGTGTAGGTCGCCGTTGACCCGATCAGAACACCCGAGGGGCTGTCTTCGACGCGGTCCAGGCCTTCGATCCGCCCGAGCCAGATCATTTTCGGCAGTTCACGAAGATGCTTGGTGATCCAGAGGCCGACATCCGTTCCACCGGCGATGAGCGTCGCGTCCGGGTGCTGGCCGTAAAGCGCGGCGAGACCGTCCAGCGAGGACGGCGCGGAAAAGAAGCCGTCGCCGTCTCCGATGAAAATATCACGGCTGTCGGCGAGATACTGCAACTGCTCTCTTGTTTCATTGGCGCGCCAGGTGAAGGCATCGTCTGTTGCCTCAAAGCAAGTTTGCAGGGCCGCGTCGACGATCGGGCGATAGCCTGTGCACCTGCACAGGTTGCCGGCCAGCCAGTCCGTCACGGTCTTTCGGGTCCTGGAAACATCTTCCGCGTGATAGAGCGTAAAGAGCGACATGATGAAACCGGGCGTGCAGAAGCCGCACTGGGAGCCGTGCAGATCCACCATGGCCTGCTGCACCGGGTGGAGCCGGTCGTCCTGGGCCAGATCTTCCACCGTTACAAGTTCCGCGCCGTCGACCATGCCGAGGAGCAGAATGCAGCCGTTCACCGGCTGATAAACAAGCTTGCCTTTCACGAGGCGTCCAAGTGCAACGGTACAGGCCCCGCAGTCACCCTCACCGCAGCCTTCCTTTGTACCGGTTTGTCCCTGACGAAGCCGCAGGTAGTCGAGAAGGGTCTCCGTCGGGCCCACATTGTCGAGTTCGACGATTTCGCCACGTCTGAGGAAGCGGATCGTGTCACGCATCGTTCAGCTCCCCCTGTATGTCGAATAACCGAAGGGGGAAAGCAGCAGCGGAACGTGATAGTGACCATCGGCTTCCGCGATACCGAAACGAATGGGAATGACGTCCAGAAACAGCGGATCGGGGAGATCCTGTCCCGTTGTTTTAAGATAGTCGCCTGCGTGAAACCTGAGCTCATAGGTTCCCGTTCTGAAAGCATCGCCATCCAGGATGGGACCATCCACACGTCCGTCCGAGTTGGTGACGTGAGACGAGATCAGGACAGGTGTTTCATCGCTGCGCCACAGATCTATCTTGAGCCCGTGTGCAGGCTTGCCCAGTGCAGTGTCGAGTACATGCGTCGTCAAACGACCCATCAACATTCTCCCTCGCGTGACAAAGCGTCACAAAACCTTGACAAAAAATGTGCCTTAAAAAAACATGGAACCAAAGCGCTCATTTGCGACCTTTATGATGCCGTTTTGGCATCAATTGAAGGTAGATTGTCCTTCATGGTCAACACTGCATGGTCAAAAAACATCCCCGGCGCAAGTGCCAGAGCCCGCAAAGACGACGTTATTACACACAACCTGTCCGCCTGCAGGGGTGCGTCCGTGAGAGGTTTGAACACCAGAGAACCAGCAGCGAGGTCGGCCTCGCATCCGATCATTGTCTGGAAGCCGATCACGTCCTCTTCGCGTGCAAGAGCGCGCATGAGACGCAATGAATTTGCCTCGACATAGGTTCTCGACGCCCCTGGTATCCGGCTCCGGACAAGATCGATGCGCGTACGCAGCGACAATCCTTCCGCCGGAAGCGCCACCGGATACTTAAGGCAATCGTGAAGTCCGAGCACGCCCTGTTCCGCGAGCGGATGACTGGGCGACATAAGGGCTCCGATTACAAGCTCATGCTCGAATGCCACTGTCAGCGCTGAATTCTCAGGCGGGTCGAAAGTGAAGCCGACATCCGCCTCGGCCGCTTCCACCCTGGCCGCCGCGTCTTGCGACGAAGACACGGAGACACTGACGTGGATGCCCGGGTACCGCTTTCTGAAACTGCTGATCAGCGCGGGCAGCAGCTTTTCCGAAACGCTTTCGACGCTGGCAATCGAGACCGAGCCGCGCCTCAAACCCTTCAGGGCATCCAGTTCGGCAACCGTGCCCTCGAAATCGGAGTAGGTTCGGCGAATATGTGCCAGCAGCAGTTCACCGGCCTGCGAGAGCCTAATGCGCCGTCCAACCCGATCGAAAAGTTGCATCCCGAGCGCATCTTCGAGCCACAGGATCTGGCGGTTGACCGCTGAAGAGGCAACATTCAATTCCCGCGAGGCTGCCCGGATGGATCCCGCCTCCGCCGCCGCCATGAAATACCGCATGGCAGGACTGTAGAGGTTTCGGGACAGCTCCTGGGCCCGGCCACTGAGCATCGCGCCTGTTCCCTCTTACGGTATGAGAACGGTTGTGCCCGTTGTCTTTCTGCCTTCAAGGTCCTGGTGTGCCTGAACCGCGTCGGCCAGCCGGTATTCCTGGTTCACCCCAATTTTCACGATCCCGTTTTCAACGACGTCGAAGAGTTCCGCGGCCGTCTTTTCAAGCGCTGCGCGCGTGGCAATGTAGGTGAACAAGGTAGGCCGGGTCGCGAAAAGAGACCCCTTTTGTGCAAGAAGCGCCAGGTTAAAGTCTGTGATTGGTCCGGAAGATTGGCCGAAACTTGCCCAGAGTCCGCGCGGTTTCAGGCAATCCAGTGAACCAGGATAGGTGTCTTTGCCGACAGAATCGTAGACGACATCGCAGCCCTTTCCATCCGTGATTTCTTTCACTCGTTCGACAAAATCGTCCGTACGGTAGTTGATCATGTGCTGGTAACCGTGGGCCTTCGCAAGCTCGATTTTCTCCGGCGACCCGGCCGTTCCGATAACGGTGGCGCCGAGATGTGCAGCCCATTGCCCGGCGATCAGTCCAACACCGCCTGCGGCAGCGTGAAACAGGAGGGTGGTGCCGGGACCGAGCTGGTATGTCTGCCGCAGCAGGTACTGGGCAGTCATTCCCTTGAGCATCATCCCGGCGGCGGTCTTGTCGTCGATCCCTTCCGGTACAATCACGAGACTGTCCGCGGAAATGATGCGTTCCTGTGCATAGGATCCGATCGGGCCAGCATAGGCAACGCGGTCACCAGGGCTCAGATGGGTCACACCCTCCCCGACCGACTGAACAATGCCCGCTCCTTCGTTTCCGGGAGAAAAAGGCGTACCGGCCGGTGCCGGATAAAGGCCGGAGCGAAAGTATGTGTCGATAAAATTCAGACCGATCGCGGTATGCCGGATGCGCGCCTCGCCGGGGCCGGGTTCGCCGACTTCGACATGTTCCCAGCGCATAACATCGGGACCACCGGTTTCATGAACACGGATTGCCTGAACCATTTTTACCTCCGAGAGGCTTCGCGCCTCATTTATGGGTCCGTATGCCGGGCACACTAGCGGCTACAGGGCGAACGGAAAAGGCAAATCTGGTGGTTAATCAACACGATCCAGCAGTTGCTGGACCGCCGACACCGAAAAGAGATAAATGCTCGAAACCGTG
>JGI12316J15310_10000041_pt63 | contig 21961 bp, 19 predicted proteins | sample MarCyaLeptolynsp_FD_15310 | JGI IMG/M metagenome (IMG submission 15310)
GGCCGCGAGACCTCGGGCATGATGTCGCCGTGAAAGTCGGATCCGCCGGTGACGACGAGGTCGAGCTCCTCGGCGAGCATCAGCCATCCTCGCGCCTCCGCCCGACCGTAGCGGCCGTAGAGCGCTTCGATCCCTTCGAGGCCTTCACCGCGTAGCCGCACGTAGAAGTCGCGGACGAGGGCGTAGCTGTCCAGCGTGTGCGGATGGGCGAGCGACATGCGTGCCCCCACGGACTTGCCGAGCGCAAGTCCCTCCTCGAGCGTGATGCGATCCACGGAGACGTAGGCCGGACCGCCGTCGCGGAGGAAGCGTTCGAACGCCTCCTTGAACCGCTTGACCACCCCCGCCTCCATCAGCGCACGCGCAATGTCCGGTCGGCCCGGTGTTCGCCCTACCGCCTTGGCCAAGATCGGCTCGGGGTCCAGCTCGATGCCGAGCTTCGCGAGCCGCTCGCAGATCATGACGATCCGGGTACGCCGGTCGCCGTCGACGGCCCGCAGTCGATCCCGCAAGACATCGAGCCCCGGGCCTTCCTTGACGCCGTAGATCAGCAGGTGAACATTGCGGTCCGCGGCACGACACGAGAGCTCGAGGCCACGCAGGACTCGGCACTGCTCACCGATCTCGTCGAGGGTCTCGTCGTAGCCCGCCATCGTGTCGTGGTCGGTGAGACAGAAGAGCTCGACCCCTCGTTCGCCCGCCCGACGCGCCACCTCGCGTGCCCCAACCGAGCCGTCGGAGTACGTCGAGTGACAGTGAAGCTCGACCTTCACGGCACCAAGCTACCGCACTTTTTGGCGGCGTCTTCGCAGCCGCCCAAAATGCCGGATTCGTGCACCTACAACCCCCTCAAGCACCAAATTCGGCTCGCGCCCCAAGGCCGTTCGTGCTAGGTTGATCACCTCGTAGGAGGTCAACTTGGACGAGTACACGGCGGAATCGATCGTGTTGCTCGACAGCATCGCTGCGATCAGAAAGCGGCCAGGGATGTACGTCGGCGACACCTCGGATGGGAGTGGCTTGCGCACGCTCCTGTGGGAACTGCTCGGCAATTGCGTCGATGAACATCTCGCAGGGCGAGCGACGAAAGTACGGGTCACGATCGAGAATCGGTACGTCACCGTTGCAGACGACGGTCCGGGGATTCCAGTGGACCCGATGCCGCGAGGTGAGAGCGCCCTCGAGCACATCTTCACGAAGCTGCGAGCCAGCGGTGGAGACAAGCATCCCCACGTGCACATCGGCGAATCGATGATCGGCCTCGGGTGCGTGATCGCGAACGCTCTGTCGAGAACGCTCGAGGTCGAGACCACGAGGGCAGGACGTCGCTACCGCATGACATTCGAACGTGGGCACGTGCGCTGCGGCCTCGAGGACCTCGGTCCGACCGAATCCCGCGGGACATGGATCCGTTTCGAACCGGATCCGGAGATTTTCGGAGCGGTCCAGTGGGACTTTCCGCTGATTCGCGAACGCATCTTCGACATGGCGTGCCTCAACCCGGGTCTGCTCATCGACTTCAACGGTGAGGCAAACCATGCACCCGATGGCCTCGCGCAATGGGTCCGAACCCACACTGAGGCGCCCGCCATCCATCCCATCATCCACCTGCGCGGCGAACGGGATGGCGTTGCCGTCGAGGTTGCACTGCAGTGGGTCGATGGCCCGGGCATGGTGATGGCATGGGCGAGCCAGTTTCGAACGATGGAAGGATCCCACGTCGACGGCTTTTCCGAAGGCCTCGCACAAGCACTCGCCCCGAACCTGGCACAGGATGCGGCATGTGAGCGCCTCGAGCCGGGACTGGTCGCAGCCATCCACGCCGACATCGAAGACCCTCGCTTCGGTTCTCCCACTCGGAGCCGCTTGAACACCCCAGAAGCAGCGACTGCAGTCGCTCACGTTCTTCGCACGCAGCTTCCCGGTGCCTGTAGCCAGCACCCGCGGCTGATCGAGATGCTCACCCGTCGGTTGACCCCGGCGTCACCTCAGGAGGTCGATTTGGACGAGTACACGGCGGAATCGATCGTGTTGCTCGACAGCATCGCTGCGATCAGAAAGCGGCCAGGGATGTACGTCGGCGACACCTTGGATGGCTCAGGTTTGCATCGCATGCTCTGGCAGCTGCTCAACGTTTGCGTCCTCGAACACCTGGTCGGAGCGGCGACGTTCGTGTCCGTCACGGTCGAAGACGAGACGGTGGTCGTGAGCCACAATGGCCGAGGGCTACCGGTCACTCCCATCCCAGGCCACGATGTTTCTGCCCTCGAGGCGATCTTCACCTGGCTGTCTGCGTGGAAGCCCGAGACTGGACAGGTAACTCTGGTGAACTTGTCTCTCCTTGGCACGGGGTTCGTGGTCGTCAACGCGCTGTCGCGAAGCCTGGAAGTCGAGACCCATACCGAAGGTCGACGAGTTCGATTGGCCTTCGAGCGTGGCCGGCCAACCGCGGACCTCGTCGACCACGGTGAGACCTCCCGAACGGGGAGCCGCATTCGCTTCACGCCTGACTTCGACCTCTTCGAGCGCTTGCCTTGGGACATCGCGCAGATTCGCGAGCGCCTCTGGGACCTCGCGTGCCTCACCCCGGGGCTCGCGTTCATCTGCAACGGCGAGGTTCTCGAAGCACCCGGCGGGCTCGCGACTTGGGTGGGTCAACCAGCAGTGCATCTGACGGGAGAGCACGACGGCGTTCACGTCGAGATCGCACTGCGCCCAACGGAAACTGAAGGGCGCCAGATGGGCTGGGCGAACCGGCATCCCACTCCGCGTGGGGCTCACATCCAAGGGCTGTGGCTCGGCTTGCGGGACGTGCTTGCGGCCGACATCGCGCCCGAGTCCATTCGCGAGCTCCTGGGACCTGGCCTGCTCGCGGGCGTTCACGTCACGCTCGAAGAGCCGCAGTTCGCAACCCAGACTCTCGAACGCCTGGACACCCCACAAGCAGCAACCGCAGTCGCTCATGTTCTGCGCACGCAGCTTCCCGATGTCTGTAATCAACACGAACAACTCGAGCAGATGCTCGAACGCCGGTTGAGGTTGGCGAGCCCTTCTTGATCCCTCGCCGCTCGACGACAGAGTTTGACGGGCCCGCCGTCGCGGCCGAACATGGAAAGGCTGATGCGACGTTGGGATGGGGTGCTGCTGGTCGCTGTCATGCTCATGGCGTGCGCGCGATCCAATCCGTTGTTCGGGTACGGGGAGAGTGCGGCTGGCGAACACGACGGTGAGCGCACGACCGGTGAGGCCGTCGGTGCACCGAAGGGCGACGGTCAGGTCTCGACCACGGACGGCGGGCGCGGGATGGGGCACGGGCGTACGGACGACCCCGGTCCGCCTCCGGACATGGGCAGCGGCGGCCCCATGCCCGACATCAACGACACGGGCGCCGAGACCGACGGCGCGCAGCTCGATCTGTGCTGCGAACGCTCCGACGAGCCTGGCTGTCAGGACGCTGCGCTCGAGACATGCGTCTGTGACATCGACGACTTCTGTTGCCTCACCTCGTGGGACACGTTCTGCGTCGAGGCGGCGATCGAGGACTGCGGTGCCGTGTGCGAGAACGAGGTCACCTGCTGTGCTCCGTCGGTCGCGATGGGTTGCGCCGACGACGTCATCGAGGCGTGCGTCTGCAACCAGCAACCGCAGTGCTGCACGGGCGCCTACGACATCAGCTGCGTGACGATCGCCGACGCATGCACCGGGGGCTGCTTCACGGGCGACAACGATTGCTGCGCCGCCACCCTCGAGCACGCCGGCTGCAACGAGGCCGCGGTCTGGACGTGCGTGTGCCCGCTCGATGCGTACTGCTGCAGCGGCACCTGGGATGCGCTGTGCGTGTCGCGAGCCACCGAGCAGTGCGGTCTGTGTGAGCCGCCGGCGTCCACGGACAGTTGTTGCGTCGAGTCTCCACCCGGGGGCTGCGCGGACCAGTTCGGCGGCGCCGGGGTGCAGAACTGCGTCTGCGACCTCGACCCGACGTGCTGCACCGGCTCGTGGTCGCAAGCCTGCATCGATCTCGGCATCGACCAGTGCAACCTGTTCTGCGAGTAGCGACCCGTCATCGCGTCGCCGTGATCCGTTCGCGCCGCGTGGCGCACTACCGCACCACACAGGACTACAGCCTGAATGTGGTCACCACGACATCCCGTCGACGTTCGCCGCCGGCGTTTGACGCCTCGTCACGCGCGTCCGAGCATGGACGAGAGGCGAATGCGGCAAACCGTAGCCATGGTTGTGATAGCGGTGGGCATTTCGGCCTGCGCACGACCCAACCCGCTCTTCGGACTGGCGGAGACCGAGGGAACGACGAGCGCAGGAGACACGACGACCGGCTCACGTGGCGACACCGGCCGGCCCCACGGCGGAGACGACGGGGCTCGCACCCAGGACGACGGGACGCCCTCCCCCGACGATTCGGACTCGACGACGGACCCGCCACCGGAAGACACCTCGGCGATGGAGGACGTCCCCGCGGTCGGGCCGGGCGAAGCCCCGTGCTGCGATCGAACGCCCGGTGTATCGGGGTGCGCGGACGCGCAGCTCGAATCGTGCGTCTGCGACCTCGACCCGTTCTGCTGCATGGAGGAATGGGACGAGACCTGTGTCGACGTCGGCATCCAAGACTGCGGAGCGGTCTGCTTTCACGACGGCAGCTGCTGCACGCCATCCACCAAGCGCGGCTGCAACGAGGAGCTCGTCGAGTCCTGCGTCTGCGACATCCGCCCCGAGTGTTGCGACATCGCGTACGACATCGATTGCGTCATGCTTGCGGACACCCAATGCGTGATGGGGTGCTTCGTGGGCAACAACGACTGCTGCACGGCAACGCCGGACGAGGTCGGCTGCAACAGCCCGGACGTGTGGACCTGCGTGTGCCCAACCGATGCGTTTTGCTGCGAGTACTTCTGGGATGCGATCTGCGTGGGCGAAGCCGTCGACTGCGGGGTGTGCCCCGCCCCGAGCAGCGACGCGGACTGCTGCACGGTCTCGGCCGCCGGCGGATGCTCCGATCAGGCGCTGAGTCCCGGCGTGATGAACTGCGTGTGCAACCTCGACGAGTCGTGCTGCACGACCGGGTGGACCCCGGCCTGCATCGCGCTCGGCGAAGAGCAATGCACCCTCGACTGCGGCAACTGAACTACGGCGCGCGCAGCTCAGTGAGCGTGATGTCTTCACGCAGCGGAATCGACGCCGTCGAGATTCGATACGGGCGCCGGCTCGGCGGCGGCGGCGGCGGAACACCCGGAGTACGACGAGTCCCCTTCGGCATGGAGCCGTTGCACAGCGTCGTGACCCGTAGCATCTCCAACTCGCGCTGGTAGGCGTCGTCTTCGGACCAGGCCTCGGCACGCACGAACAACGCCCGAAGGTCGCCACGGTCGCGGGAGGCCGCCATCGAGGATACGAGCGTCACGAGGTACTCGATCGCGCCGGTGACGTCACCGGACTTCGCCCGGGCCCAGATCAAGCGCTCGAGCGCGAACGGGTCCTCGGGAACGATCCGAATCAAGAGCTGCAGCTTGGTGATCGCACGCGAGAGGTCGCCGCAGCGCAGGTAGTACTTGGCCAACTCGCGCACGGCCCAGGCGTCCTGACTCCCGTTGGCGAGCATCATCTCTCCAACGCGAACGAACTCGCCGGTGCGACCGTGCGAGTACAGACCCTCGGCGACGATCCGCAGCTCGGCCAGGCCTTCGTCGGTGCGGCCCTCGGCGAGAGACAGCTCGGCGAGTCGCATCCGCTTGCTGATGCTGCCGGGATCGTGCTCGACGAGCAGTCGTTGAAACTCCGTGGCCTCGCGCGGGCGGCCAGCGAGCTGGTGCATGCGCGCCGCCTCGGTGCACAGCCGCTCGGCCTTGCGACCCAGGTTGCGCACGACCGGCTCGAGGCGTTCGGGCGTGACGCGACTGGGTCCGAGTCGCATCGCCTGGTGGGCCAGCGTCAGGGCGCGACGTCCACGACCCCAACCAGCAAACAGGCAGGCCAGTCGCAGGTACTCGTCGGTGGCTTCGCGATAGCGACCCGCGCAGACCAGGTTGTGGGCGAGCTTGAGGCCCGCGCGCTCGTTGTCCGGGTCGATGTCCGCGACGATCCGGTATTCGCGTGCGGCCCCGAGATGATCTCCCTGGCGTTCGCGCTCGCGAGCGCGCTCCCAGATCCCCTCCGTGGCAAAGCCCAATCCCCTTCCAACTGCCTGTTCCAGCCGCTTTCCCATTGTTTCAGCCCGACGTCGTTCCAACCCAGATGTTGGACACCACATCTGCTCCCTTTTCCTACGTGTCACGCGATTCGTGACACGTTTTTTTCTCCACGAGAGCAACTGCCGAGGTCTCAGCCCGAACAGTCGTCGAGGACCTTCTGAACGCCCATCGCGAAGTTCGACTCGGGTCCCATCGTCGCGCGGTAGCAGTCGAGCGCGGACAACAGATCGGCACGGCCATCTTCGCAGCGGCCCTCGCGCTGATAGCTCTTGCCGATCCGGTACAGCAGCGTGCACCGAACCGGATCTTGGTTCACGGATTTCTCAGCCAAATCTGCGAGGTGGGCCCGCCCCTCGTCGTACCGATAGAGCTCGAGCAGCTGCGTTCCGATGCCCATCTCGATCACGAGCCGAGCCTGCCCCTCGACCCCTGCGGCAACGACGATCGTCTGCGCGCGACGGAGTGCCTCGAGCGCCTCCTCGCCCCGTCCCGCGGCGCCGAGCACCATCGCGTAGTACGCGAGTACGTGGGCGTACTCGGGATGATCCGTCCCGTTGACCTCGCCGGCGAGCGCGGCGGCTTCCTTCGAGCGCTCGAGCGCGAGGTCCAGCTTCTCCTGCGAGCGATAGACCATGCCGAGCTCGGTCAGGATCGTGTACAGCGTGCGCAGATCGGGCTTGGCTGCCTCCCGCACCATCGTCGCGGCCCCTTCCAGCCGCTGCTCGGCTTCGACGAAGTTGCCGGCTGCCATCTGCGTCATGCCGACTGCGCGTTCGAACTCGGCCCGAAGCTCGGTCGGCATCGCCGAGAAGTCCCCCAGCTTGCCCTTGGCGTGACGGCCCCACTCGAGCGCCTCGTCGACCCGACCGAGTCTGGTCATCGCCGGAATGATCATGGTGGCCGCGCGCCCGCCGACCTCGGTCGCGCCCCGCTCGACCGCGACGAAGAACGCCTCCTTGCCGCGCTCGATGGCGAGCTCGTCGTTGCGCACGAGGACGTTGCGCGCCTGGTACTCCATCGCAGCGACCTCCCCGATCGGATCGCCGAGCGCCTCCGCCTCGGCGCGAGCGAGGTCGGCAATCGTGCCCATCCCCTCCCAATCGAGCACCTCGCCGTAGCCCTCGGCGACGTCGAGCAGCGCCGCAATGCGCGGATCGATCTCGCCGGATGGAACCGAAGGTTCGACGGCGACCGGCTGCTTCGTGCTCGCCGCCGACTCGGGTTCGCTGCGCGTGGCCACGACGGCCAATCCGATCGCCACCGTACCGACGGCAGCGAACCTGAGCGCACGCCGTGGACGTCCGGCCCGCTCGAGCGCATCGAGGAGCGTCGGCATGTCCGGGTAGCGCGCCCCAGGCTGCTCCGCTCGGGCCCGCGCAACGACCTCGCGAATGCGCCGCCCCGGCGAGCGCCCCTTCAATGCGTCCTCGAGCGACACTCCAAACGCATATTGATCGACGCGGTGGTCGCCTCCGCCGGCGCGCTGCTCCGGCGCCATGTAGCGCGGGGTGCCTCCGGCCACCGTCGCTTCCGGGTGTTCGGTCGCCAGTCCAAAGTCGCACACGACCGCGCGCCCCGAGGTATCCACGAGCACGTTCGCCGGCTTGAAGTCGCGGTGCACCACTCCGATGCGATGCGTCGCCGCCAGACCAAGACCGGCGGCACGAAATACCGTGAGGATCTCGTGCACGCTTCGATCGCGCTCGAGCCACGCGTCGAGACTCGTTCCATCGATGCGCTCGAGTACGAGAAACAGCCGCTGCTCCACGACGCCGATGTGAAAGACACCCCGAATGTTGGGATGCGACAGCCGGCTGCTTGCGCGGGCTTCCGCCAGCAATCGGGCCTGCGCCGTCTCGCTCAGCTCGTTGCGCAGGACCTTGAGCGCCACCGGGCGTTCGAGCTCGAGATCCTCGGCATCGTAGACGACGCCCATACCTCCACGCCCGAGCAATCCCGTGACGCGGTAGCGATCGATCGTCGTGCCGACAGGGAGAAAGTCGCCGAGCGGCGCCGGCTCCGACTCGGTGGGCGAAGGTCTTGCGACAGCGAGCGACGTCCGAGCGAGCTCGGCAAACAAGGCCCGGCACTCGTCACACACGTCGATGTGCCGCTCGAGGTCGTCCGCCCGATCCCGCAGCTCGCCACCGAGGTAGCGCAAGGCCGTATCCGCACCCGGACACCCCACCGACGTTGCTTAGCACGACGGCCGAGGGAGACCGCTAGAGCAGGGCGTAGCGAAGTCCGCGGTCGCGGGTAACCAGCGTTTGGGCGCCGCAGTGCCGCAGGACGGCGAGCAAGATCGTCAGGCCAGTGACGATGACGTCAGCTCGGCCCGCGGGCAGGATGGGCTCACGGATTCGCTCTTGGAGCGGCACTGCCGCCAGCCGATCGCGGAGCGTCTCGACCTCCACGATCGAGGCTCGCCACCCATCGACGCGTGTCCGATCGTAGGTCTCGAGGTCGAGCATCAGCGCCGCGGCGGTCGTGACCGTACCCGCGAGTCCGACGAGCTCCGGATACGGCTGCACCGGCTGGCTCGCGAGCGCGTCCCGGGCCGACCGTTCGATCGCTTCGATCATCGCGCGCGACGGGGGGTCGGCGTCGACGTGTCGCTCCGTGAGCCGCACCGATCCGATTCGATGCGAGCGCATGTCGAGCATGGTCTGCCCCTCTCCGACCACGAGCTCGGTGGAGGCACCGCCCACGTCCACCACGCGCAGCGGTCCGTCGCCCGACTCCTGCGCCACGCTGAGATACGACAGCCGCGCTTCCTCATCGCCGCTGATCATTCGAACGTCACTGCCGAGGGCCTCTCGAGCCGGACCCAGGAACGCTTCCGGATCGTCGGCGACGCGGAGTCCCTCGGTGGCCACAGCCTCGAGCTCGGCACCATGACGCTGGGCGATCGCGCGGTACTCGGTCAGCACCGCCACCGTCCGCGCGATGGCTTCGGGGCTGAGCTTGCCGGTTGCCGCGGCGCCCTGGGAAAGCCGGGTGATGCGGGCTTCGTCGCAGGTCACCTCGACGCGCCCGTCGGTCCCGCGGCGTCCAACGAGGAGCAGGACGGAGTTCGAGCCGATGTCGACGACTGCGCGCACGGCCGTAAGCATGGACCAATTTCTCCCTGCCGCGGCGCTCCGGCGTAAGGACCAACCATCCCCGCCGTTGAAGGCTCGTGAGGTTGGAACGGCTAGCAGGACATCGAAAAAGTCGTTCTTCGAGCACGAAGTGGGCGAGGAACGTCGCTTTTCGCATGTCCGTGAAGACGAGGAGCAGGTCATCGAAATTTTTCGATGACTTGCTAGCCGTGGTTGCGGTTGGATTGGTCCTTGGCGCGTCCCTCGGCTGCGGCCAGCGTCGGGCGCCCCGTGCCCCCACCCCAAAGCCCGCTCCGCGCGAGGCCAAGGCGATTGAGCCCTCACCGCTGCTCGAGTTGGTCCGCAGCGAGCGCTTCCACGCCGAGCACCCCCCGAAGCGTACGGCCGAGGGCACGAGCGACGTGGCCGAGCCCGAGGAGGTCGACCACTCGTTCGAAGATCACGAAATCCGCGAGATCCGCGTCAAGACCAGCAAGTTCGCCACGTGGGAGGACCTCGCGCGCTACGCCCTGCGCAACGCGGAGAAGCGTCGTCCCCGGCGTCTGCACGAGTCGCGCTTCTTGGTGCGGGCCGAGCCCACCACCGACGGCTCACGTCTCGCCCGCGCTGCGGCTCGTCGCCGCGTTCGCGCGCGCCGGCCCGAGATCAAGCGGTGCCTGATCGCCGCCGAGGCGCGCCGTCCCGAGGTGATCATCAAGGCCCCGAGTGCGCTCGTGGTCGAGCAGGCGATGGGCAGCGGCACCGTGCAGTACGACTTCACGGTCAGCTTTCACGACGACGGCAGCGTGCCCAGCGTGACGCACGGCAGCGTCTACCTCGACGACGAGACGCGCGGATGCATCGGCCGGGCGCTGCACTCCAAGAAGCGCAAAGTCCCGCACGTCGTCATGCCGGTCGTGGCGTTTGCCCAACCGGCGTACTCACCGGCAGGAGGCGGCAGCGCTCTGCATGCCATGCTCGCCAACCAGGCCGCGGCGCTCGGCTGGCTGCACTACGAACGCGGCGAGTACCACGAGGCGCTCGCGTACTTCGAAGACGCGTACTGGATCTTTCATCGCGTCGAGTACCGGGTGCTCGTCGGAATGGCGCTCGAACAGCTGGAGCGCCCCGCCGAAGCGGCGGAGGCCTACGCGGACTACCTCGTCGAAAACGCAGACGCCCCCGATGCGCTCGAGCTCCGCGCCAAGGTCATCAAGCTTCGCCGCGAGGCCGGCATCACCACGGCCGACGACGGCTGCGAAGTCCCGGCCTGAATTTGCTTAGCCGCCGCGGGAGCTCCCGCGACGGCTATGCAATCCAAACCTACCCAGCTCTACTTACCCAGCTCTACCTACCCAACAGGCGCAGCCGGAGTGCCTTGGTGGCCCGGACGGGAACCGACCTCGGCGTGGCTGCATCCATGTCTTTCCCAAGGCCGGCCGATCGGTTCCTCGGGTCCTCGATCTTTTTCGAGGATTTCTCAAGCGCTCGAAATTGTGGCGCTTTTTGGGCTCAATAGGCCTCGGTGGAACGGAGCGCGAAGCGGGCCACGGCACGCCATGTGCGCTCGAATTGCCACCGATCGAACTCCGCCCCGGACTCGAACAGGTCCAGCCGAGGCTTGGCCTTGGTGCCCCCGTACCAGCCCATCAGGTCGAAGTGATCCGCGTTCACCGCGGCCACGACCTCGCCCCAGACCTGCGACAGCGTCGGGACCAGCCCATCGCTGTCGCTGCGCTCGGGCAGCTTGCCCAGACCCCTCTGGAGCGCCGTTCGCTGCTCGGGCGTGAGCGGCAATCGCTTGCGACTCGTGCCGGTCGCCGCCAGCCGATGCGCCGCCGAGTACAGGCCATGCGAGAGCTGGTCGACGGGACGCAACCCGATCTTGAGCAGCCGCCGCACCCGAGGTCGAGGTGCCAGGGCAACGACGCTCCCGTAGGCCACGCCGTCGCGGTCGCGGGTCGCCGAGTTGAACAGCTCGAGTGACGTCGGGGTCAGGTGTTCGAGCAGCGCACTGTCGTCGCCGATCTCATCGAGCAGCTGCTGCACCGTCGTCTGCTCGTTCTCGTCGACGTTCGGCAACCCGAGCGACAGCTCCGCCCCGAGCGACTGCCGCACCGCCGTATCGAGCCCGACGATGCGATCGAGCAGCAGCAGGATCTTGCCAACCTCCCACGCCGTGCCGATGGAGTGCTTTCCGCGGCGAAGGATCTGCGTGACCGTCATCGAGATGATCCGCATCAGGCGATGGCCCTGCACCCCGGTGAAGTAGGTCGCCAGCGGCGTGCCGTAGTGCGGGGTCGCCACCGTCACCACGGACCGCACGCGCGAGGCTGCGGCTTCGACGTCGATCTTGGTGGGCAGCGACGTCCCGGGCGCGACGAACAGGCGCGAGTCCAGTCCGCCCGTCGAGTGCCCCGCCAGGTGCACCACGGTGTCCTCGGGAACGTCGGAGACGATCTCCGCCAGCCGTGCGGCTCGAGCCGCCAGCGACGACGTCGGCAACGTCCGCAGCGCCCTCACCTCCGCGTCGACCCCGGCCGCATCGCACTCGGCCCGCACCAGGCCGATGACGTCGGCGAAGTACTCCATGCTCAGCAGCTGCTGAAAACCCAGGAAACCAGGCACCAGCAGAACGCACACGCGCCGCGGAGGGGTACCACTCCGCGGCGCAGTGTCGTGGGTATCCACGAGGGCTTTGCGTGCTGCCTAGTAGGCGCGCGGGCCCCAGTCGGGCGTCGTGCCGGCCTTCATGACGGTGATCTGGTTGTTGCCGTCCTCGTTGGCGATCACGATGCCGCCGCTGCTGGACCAGGCCACCAGACGCCCGTCGGGCGCGAAGGACGGGTCGGTGTTGCGACCGCCGCCCTGCGACAGACGCTTGGTCTTGCCGCTCTTGACGTTGACCGCGAAGACGTCGAAACGACCGCCCGCACGACCCGCGTACGTGATCCAGTCCGCGTACTCGCCCTCACCCGGGCTCCAGTCCGGCGTCTGGTTGTAGTTGCCGTTCTTGGTGACGCGCACGGCACCGCCACCGCCCGCGCTCATCCGGAACACCTGCGGCCCACCGTTGCGGTTGGACACGAAGGCGATCTGGTTGCCCGCCGGCGAGAACGACGGCGATCCGTCGATCGACGGGCTCTTGGTGAGCCGCGCCTGCACGTTGCCGCTGGTGTCGATCTTGTACAGCTCGGAGTTGCCGTCCTTGGACAGCGTCAGCACGATCGAGCCGCCGTTGGGGCTCATCACGCCGCCGAGGTTGAGGCCCGGGAACTTGCTGATCCGCTTGGGGCCACCACCGGAGCTCATCCAGAGGTCGGGGTTGCGCTTGGCGTACGAGGTGAAGACCACCTGACCGCCAGGGCCGAGCGAGGGCAGGATGTTCAACGAGCGGTTGCCCGTGACGCTGCCCGGGTTACCGCCGTCCATCTCCGCGGTGAACACGTTCTTGGTGACCGTGGGGTTGCGGCGCGTTCGAACGAACGCGATGCGCGAGCCGAACACACCGGGGATCCCGGTGTAGTGCTCGATCACGTCATTCATGAACTGGTGGGCCGCCTTGCGCTTGTCGCCGCCCGGGTAGCCCTTCGACAGCACGGGCTTGGTGCCCTTGGCCAGGTCGTAGAGCTGGAAGCGAATCTGCCCGCCGACCTCGGCGTTCTTGATCACGGCCTGGGCGCCGATCTTGTTCCACTCTTCGCGGTTGAACTTCTTCTCTTTGACCAGCGTCGCCGGGATGGAGCGGCGGTCGATGACCTTGAAGCCAGCGCTGATCTGAGCGTCGCGCCGGAGCACGTCGCCGACGCTGTCGCCAGCGGGGACGGCCAAGCGCAAAAGCTCGACCTTGCCGCCGATGTCCTTGTCGCCGCCTGGTGCTGCGTTTGCGAAGTTGGCATCGGAGCCCGACCAGTAGGCGCCGATCGCCAAGGCTGCGGCAAGTACGGTTGTTCCGAGAGCAGTTCGGTTCATGGGTGACCTCGTCGTCGTCCGCTCGACCCTTACGGGGCCGCAAGCATAGCGGCGGGAGGGCTGCGTGGAAAGATCCAGCCCCGTGGGGCCGCAGAAGCGGTTGTCCCCCCTTCGACGTGACTTACACGAGGTCTATTTGACGCCCGACGCGCTCCAACGGAACGTGTACTTGATTTTGGCGCAGCTGCTTTTCATCTTCTTTGCGACGCTGGACGGCGGCTTCGGCAGCTTCAGCTGCTCGAGGGCCAATCGGACGGCATCCTGGCCGTCTTTCTCTAGCGAGCCGCCCTTCTTGTTGACCTTCTTGATCGAGCCGTCTTTACACAGCGTCAACTGGAACTTGAAGTCGCCCTTCTTCGCCTTACCCGCGTAAGCGCCGACGGGCATGTTGTTGAGGGCCTTCATGACCGCGGTTGCCCACGGATCGCCGTCCTTCTTGAGGTCGGCCCAGCCGCCCGGATCGCCGAACGGATCGCCCTTGTCCAAGCTCGGAAGGCCCTTGTTGACCTTGCCCGGAGGCGGCTTGTTGGTGGGCTTGTCGTCGTAGGGCGTGTTCTTTTTGGTGGGAAGCTTGCTGACCGGAAGCTTCTTGTCCTTCTTCTCCGGGGGCGGCTTGTCCGGCTTGGGCTTGGGCTCAGGCTCCGGTTCGGGCTCCGGCTCAGGCTCCGGCGGGATGTCCTCGTCCTCGGTGATCGTCTCCTCGACGACCTCGTCCGGGGCGCGCGTCTCCTGGATGACGACCTTCTCGATCTCCTCCTGAACGACCTCGGAGCCCAGTTTGACGAGGGCTCCCGGCTCGAAGTCGATCTCGTCGTCGTCCTCTTCCTCGACGTCCGCAACCGCAATCGCGGGCAGCAGGACGAACGCGCCGTACAGCAGCGCCGAGCTCAGCAGCATCCCCACGAAGCCGCCAGCAACCGCACCTGGGTTGCGCTGCTTTTGCCGCAGGGGATTGAGCTCTTTTCCGGATGGCTGGTTCATCACTTGCCTCGCGCCGCTTTGATCTTCTTCATGTCCGGATCGACGATGAAGCCGACCTCGGTGACCTCTGCCTCACGCAGCAGGATGAGTAGATCTACGATCTTAGCGTGATCCAGGTTTTTGTCGGCCTGGATAAAAAGCATCCCGTCTTCCTTAATCTTGGCGTTTCCGGTGATCTCGGCCTTCAATTTCTCCGGATCTTTGGAAAGCGCCATCCCTCCCAGGAAGTGGTTGCCCTGCGCATCTATGGAGACGATGGAGTACAGCGCGGCGTCCTCGCCGAGCTCTTCGCCGCGGGACGGCGGCAGCTCGACCTCCGCGCCCTCCTGCTTGATGAGCGGAGTCGCGACCATGAACATGATCAAAAGGCAGAACATCACGTCCACCAGCGAGGTGACGTTGATGTTCGACATCGGCGACTCACTGTCGACGATGCCTTCGTTGATGATGCTCTGCTTCGCCATGCGGGCTGCGGGACTTCGCTACTAGAAGAAGTGCCGCTTCACGATGTTGAGGAAGTCGTTCGAGAAGTTGGTCATCTCGGCGTTGAGAACCTTGAGCCGTCGCTGGAAGTAGTTGTAGGCGACGACGGCCGGAACCGCGCTGGCGAGCGCGAGCGCCGTGGTGACGAGTGCCTCTGCGATCGGCTGCGAGACCGCGGCCAGCTCGGCGGTGCCTTCCTTCGCAATGTTGAGGAAGGCCTCCATGATGCCCCAGACGGTGCCGAACAGACCGATGAACGGCGCCGATGAACCGACGGTGGCGAGGAACGGCAGCAGGTTCTCGAGCTTGGTGTTCTCCGACAGGCGTGCCCGCGCCAGTGCCCGCTCGACGTTGTCCGAGTCGCCGGCGCGATCGTGCATCGAGACCGTGGCCTCCATGCCGTACTGCTGCTGACCCGGATGGCTCTGCTGACTCTGTTGGTTGCTGCGCTTGACCTTCGACAGCTCGATGTAGCCGGCGCGGAACATCGCCGCGATCGGGCTGCGCTTGAGCTTCTCGGCGACCTGATAGATCTCGTCGAGCCGCTTGCTCTCCCAGAACCGATCCAAGAACCGAATCGACTGGTTCTGCGCCTGCGTGATGTGGATCAGCTTGTAGAACATCACGAAGAGCGTGAGCGCTACGAGCAGCAGCAGAATCAGAACGACGACGAGTACGATGCCCTTCGACGCGCTCAGAAGACCGACGAGGTCGACCTCTCCGAGCAGCGGTCCGGGCACAAGAACCGGAAATTGCGAGGCAATCACGCCGGCGGAAAAGTATCCCGGGGCGCCCGGGGCGTCAATCGAGCCCGGGGCGCCAGCGACGGCGTTCTAGCCACAAGAACGCTCGTGGCCGGCGCTGCACAAATCGTCTCGGAACTGCTTCGCGAGTGCCTCGTCGACGTCCTCGATCTCCCAGCCGGCTCCGCACATCATGTCCGCGAAGAGTCGACACTCGCGCAGGCCGAACCGGATCCCGGCCTCCTTGTCGACCGGTCGCCGAGACGCGGGGATCCAGGGATCAAAGCCCGCATAGCGAGCCACCGCCAGCCGTTGGCATGCGGTGACGGCATCGCTGTCTCTGCCCTGACACGCCCGCTCGAGCGCCGCGTATCCCCCCTCGGGGTCGGCCTGCGTCTCGTTGCCTTGGATCTTCGCGCCGGCGAGGAGCGTGCACCCCCTGCTGTCACCCAGATCACAGGCACGTTGCGCCCACGACGTGTGAGCCGCGGGGTCGGGCATCGCCCCCTGACCCGAGGACAGATCCGCCAAGCGGCTGCAGCCAGTGCCGTTGCCGACCTTGCATGCGGCGTCCCAGTGCCTGCTTGCCGCGAGCGCCGTGGTTGGGGTCCTTCGGTCGTTTGCCAGGGTCAATCCACCCAGCGCCACGCACGCGTCGACCACCCCACCGTGGCATGCCCGCTCGATCAACGGCCTCGCGTCTTTACGTGGTCGGGAGGGCGGTGGGTCGAGGCGATCGAGCAGCAGGTCTCCGAGATAGAAGCAACTCTCCAGGTTTCCTGCGTCGCACTGCTCGGCGCACTGGTCTTCGTCGTTGGGATCGCAGACGTAGGGCACCGCGGCGGACTTGCAGATGCCCGCATGGTGCACGCCGCTTGGGCACGCGAGGACCTCCAGTCGGCCCCAGGCCACGGCTGAGTTCAGTTGTTCGCGTATCGGCACCAGCTCGATGCGAACCGTGGCACCGCAACCCTCCGGTGCCGGTGCGTCGTCGACGAAGGAATGCGGGCAGGCATCGAGATCGCCTTCACCCGCCAGCGTCTCGGTCCCGCGGGAGAGGGAGAAGGCCCCGATCGTTGCCGCGCGGACAACGTGAGTCGCTTCATCGCAACCCGCGGGCAGGTCGCTGCGGAGCGGACCCGCCCACGTCGACGAAAGCTTGCCCGACGCCGCAATCGTCAGATCGATCGACGCGTCTTCGGCAACCTCGGAGGCGAGGCGCTTGGCGCCCATCGGGAGTGTCCCGGCGAGCTCGTCCAGCGTCGCAACGCTCCAAGTCTTCTTGCCGCGAGCAATGGGGACGAAGGCGTACTCGCCCGGAAGCCCGCACGCAGGCAGCAGCTCGATCTCGTCGCACCCGTATCGCACGGCGACGACTCCCTGCTTCATCGCCGTTTCGAGGGCCTGCCGCTGCGCCGAGCTCCAGTCTGCCGTGAATGGGGCGGTGGCTTTGTCGGCCGCGCCACACTCGATTTCCACCCTCACCTCAGCGGGCGAATCTGACTCCGGACGACTCGCAGCCCCCGAACGAGCCGTCTCGGGGGCGTGTCGTGTGCAAGAAACCAACACGAGCGCCGCAACGCCGAACGCCCACGCGGAAGCGAGCCGGGCAGTCACCGACAGGACTGACGCCCGAGCTGGTCGGATCATTCGCTCGGACTGGGCCGCCTACAGGGCCTGGCTGCAACGGGTGCCGCCACCCTCGCCGACGCGCCATTGGCACAGCGACTCGGCCTCGCACTGCATCTGATTCAGGACGGCGCACGAGATGCACGCGGCCCCGTCCCAGGCGCAGTCCTGATTCTGGGTGCAGGTCTCTTCGCTGACCCAGGCCTCGCACTGAGCGAAGAGGACCGACTCGTTGGGTGCATCGCAGAGCTGGGCGAAGTTGAGATCGTCGATGAACCAACCGCGCTCGAAGTCGCAGCACGAGTCGTTGGTGTTGTAGGCGAACCGGATCTGACCTTCCTGGTCGGCGTAGTCCGAGACGTCGATCGAGATGTCGTCCCAGTCCTCAGCGTCGCGGTTGTCGACGAAATCGCAGAACGGAAACGCTGACAGCGCCCCGCCGGCAGCGCAGTCGGCGACCGGGATCCAGTTCATGCCACCATCGACCGTGATCTCGATGCGCTTCGCGTCCTGAGACCCGCCTTCGTCCTGGTTCCATGAGCGAAACTCGAGCACGTCGCCGAACACGTCGGGTCTCGTCGTGGCAGCCGCGTTGTTGACCTCTCCAATGCCATCGGCGGCACCGACGGTGCTGCCGTCGATCCCCAGGAACGGCGCCCCCATCGAGGCAAGGAACCCGTCGTTGTCCTCGTTGTTGGGGATGGAGTTGAACACGCCCCAGTTGCCCCCGCTCATCGCGTTGAATTCCCAGTTGAACGTCGACGACAGACTCGGCGCAAAGGGCATGGGGTCGAAGCTCTCCACCTCGGGCAAGTTGGCGCAGTCCTGACACGCGCCGCCGGCACATCCGACGCAGTCGTCACCCGCTGTGCACGTGTTGCACTGGAGGATCTGCGTCTCGGGTCCGCCGAAGCCGTAAGTCGGGTAATTGTCGTTGTCCCGACACGCGCCAAACGCATCGCACTGATCGGGCGCCGTGCACGAGTTCATGTCGCCATCGCCGCACGCAGTGCCGGCGGGCATCGGGTCGAGGTTGCAGCCCCCGTTCGCTCCACAGACCCCTTCGCCGCACTCGGTGCCATACGGCGCGCACGTCTCGTCGGCCGTGCACGCGCACTCCGTCGCGAAGTTGGTGACATCGATGTACCAGCCCTTCTCGAACTCGCAGCAGCCATCGAAGGTGTCGTAGGCGAACTCGATGATTCCGGTCTGGCCGACGAGCGGAGCCGGAAGATCCAGCGAGATCGAGTCCCAATCGTCCGCGGCACGATCGTTGACGGGGACGCAGAACGGCAGCATCGGATCGAGCACGCAGCTGATGATGTCCGTCCAGGTCTTGCCGCCGTCGGTCGAGATGCGAATGATCTTGTTGTCGTAGGTACCGGCGCCCTCGTCGAGGTGCCAGCTCTGGAACTCGAGCGAGGTGGGCAGCTCAGTCGGCGGCGTGCGGGCGTACGAGAACTCCATGTGGCCGCCCGGGTAGGGATCGTGGCGGTTGCCATCGGTCCCGAGGACCTGGTTTCCGAACGGGATCGCTGGCGCGAGCAGCCCGTCCAGTTGGCTACGGCTGGCGGGCGCTTCCGTGTACAGACCCCAGTCACCAGTCAGCTCCCAGCCGTTGAGCGACCGGTCGGTGGAGAACAGGTTCGTATCGGCGAAGGCGATGCAGTCGTCGCAGGTGCCGGCGCCGCAGATGCACTGCCCGCTGTCGCAGGCGCTGCAGTCCAGGCCATCGGCCACGACGTTGTCGACACAGGCACCGTTGCCGTCGCACGTATCCGCGCCGTTGCACTCGGTGTCGGCCGAGTCGCCGCACGCGGTGCCCTCCGCCGCATGGTCGACCTCGCAAACGCCGTCGCCATTGCAGGTCGCAACCTCGCACTCGCCGGCCATGTCGGCGCAGTCACCATCGCCCTGACACTCGGGGTCGCCGGTGCTGTCGTCGTCGTCGTCGTCGTCGTCGTCATCATCGTCGTCGTCGTCGCCGACGGTCGTATCCATCGTCCCCGTGGGATCCGACCCGGTCATCGTCATCGACGTCATCGCGCCGGTCGGCTCGCTCGTCTGCCCGGTGTCGCCTTCGGAATCGGTGTCCATTCCCCCGCCGTCGGGGTTGAAGCACGCGGGCAACGCGAGCACGGTCAGCAGCAGCGCAGTGTCGAAAGAGCGGTAAGCCACGGCACCACGGTACGTAGTGGTGAGCAGCGCCGCAATCAAATGGGCTCACGGGACAGGTGGCGTCGGCTGCGGCGCGCGACAGGTAGTAGGAGCTGCTACCTTGCTACGCGTCCGAAGTGGCCAAGATGCTCGATCACGACGCCCTCGCTGGCCACGTTCTACGGGCCAAACCGGTCCTTTTCGACAAGCTCGCCCGTGCCTGCGACGTCGACGAGGCGGGGGCTCGGGTTGCGCTGCGCGAGGTGATCCGATTCCTCGACCTGTGTGCCACAGCGGGACACCCTCTGACGCCGAGTCCACGGGTCGACGACGCGTGGCACGAGTTCGTCCTGTGCACCCGCGAGTACGCGGCCTTCTGCGACGAGCATTTCGGTCGCTTCGTGCACCACGACCCCGGGGGCAGCGACGAGGACAACCGTCGCCAGTTCCAGCTCACGCTCCGCGCCTACGCCCTGAAGTTCGGCGATCCGGATCCAGCGTTCTGGGGAGCCGCCGCGGCCAACGTTCCAACGGCAAACTGCGGCGGCTGCGAGAGCTCGGAATAAAGTCGGCGATCCGTTGCTACCCTGCGTCGCGAGCGAGGAGCACGATCGATGTACTTCACCGGAGACCTGACCGTTGACCCGTCCCAGATGACCAAGTTCAAGCGGGTCAAGCCGACCAAAGCGTTCGGCAAGCTCTTCTTTTATCTCACTGCTGGAGCCACCGGCACGAAGACGGAGATCGAAACCTTCACTGCGGTTTCGGTCCTGCAGTCGCTCAACCAGGCGCTACGCCAGTGCGGCGTCGACAACATCGTGCGGCTCGCTCGCGACGCGGAGGATTTGTACCTCGACACCGAAGGCCGAACGAGCGACCTCAAGGACGCGATGGCCTCGTTCGAGGCCGGCGACCAGTCCAGGGACTTCGAGCTGCTGCAGCTCGTCGTCGAGCACGAGGACGACGTCATCAAGTACCTGCTCGACGTTCGCGTTCGAAAGCAGCACGCGCCCGGCGAGCACCCGATCTCCGTCCACCTCAACGGTGTGATCAAAGACCTTCGCGTCGACCCGATGACGGGCACGGCCGAGGAGGTCAAAGGCAAGCTCAAGACCGTCTTCGCCGACCAAGCGAGCTACGAGGCCTACGTGGCGGACAAGAAGGGTCACTTCGATGCCTTCGTCGAGCGACTCAAGGCCGCGATCGCACAACACATCGCGGCCGACGAGGTGAGCTCGGATTCCACGCGACGCCTCGTCCGGCCCAAGTCGAAGAAGGGCCGCGTGCGGGACATCGAGCACGACTACGACGACCCGCTGGTCGAGCCCGTGCACGCGGGCTACCCGGGCTTCGACGACGCATTCTTCTATGCGTGGGTGTGGTCCGAGCTGTGCTTCGACCACAACATCCACATCTCCGACACCACCATCGTCGACGATGGGGGCCACGCGATGATCGACGTGGGGGCCAGCGGCTTCGATGCGGGCGAGAGCGACGCGCTGCTCCCGGGCGAGCAATTCGAGCCGCCAGTCGGCGAGGACATCACGTATCACGCCGACCATGCGTTCTCGGAGCAGTTCGAGAGCGCGAACGTCCTGTCCTCTTCGGGGGACGACACCCTCAATAGCTCGGGCGGCGGCGGCTGGCTGGACTCGTTTTCGTTCGGGGACTCGAGCGGCGGCGACTCGGGCGGGAGCTCGTGCGGCAGCAGCTGCGGGAGCTCCTGCGGCAGCAGCTGTGGTGGTTGCGGCGGCGGAGACTGACCACAGCGCGGTCCACTGTCCGACCGAACTTGCGTCGCGGTCGAGATCGTAGCGGTTCGTCCCGTGCGGAGCGTTACAATCCGATCATGCGCGGGGGATGGGGTTGGTCGTTGGCGCTCGTGATGGGGATCGCGGGCGCGTGTGCAGATGACAGCACGAGCGAGGTCGTCCTCTCTGACGCATGCGAGGTCGAGGAGGCACTTGCGTGCGTCAAGCTCTCCCCCGACAGCGACAAGCTCGAGAACATCGGTGTGTGCCGCAACGGCTCATACGAGCTCTTGATGCGCTGCCCGGAGCTCGAGTCGTGCATGGACATGGGCGGTGGCGTCGCGGCCTGCACCGAGGTCAACACCCACGTGCCCTACGCGATCGAAGGAGCCGCGTGCGACCTGGGAGGCGAGCTCGCGTGCGACACCGATCGCGACAACGTGCTCTCGTGCGACAGCGGCGAGTGGATCGCTTCGCAAGACTGCACGGTCGAGATCCAGCGCTGCGCCGTGCCGATCGGTGGCGACACCCCCTCCTGCGAAGACGAGAGCTGATTCGATAGACTCCAGGCGATGCGCTACGCCATCGGGGTCGTGCTCGCCCTCGGGCTGATCGGTTGCCGACCGAAGGCAGCTCCGCCGCCGCGCGACGATGGACCGTGCGCCGACGTTCGATGGCAGGCGATGGCGGGCGACGGGATGGCACCGACGGTCGTCGCGGACGAACGACTCGCGTGGCAAGCCTACGCATCGGGGGCAGGCCCGTCGACGGGTGACGTCGTCGTCTTTCGCGTCGGCGATGGACCGCAGGACGTGCACGTGTCGCGCGTCGTGGCGGTCGGTCCTTCCGAGCTCTCGTTCGTCGATCATGTCTTGATGTCATCGGGTGGCCAAGAGGTCGGCAGCACACAACAACCAGCGCCGTGCCTCGCGATCGAACCAGGCATGACCTGCGTCGTGCTG
>JGI12316J15310_10000322_pt2 | contig 21944 bp, 18 predicted proteins | sample MarCyaLeptolynsp_FD_15310 | JGI IMG/M metagenome (IMG submission 15310)
CGGCCAACAGGAAAGCTCTTTGTAAACCATAAACACCTTCTCCGTTTTGAACTTCTCCAAGACCGGTTTCACAGGCTGATAAAGTGACCAACTCTGTCCCAATCAGGTTCATATCAGCCACTTCAAAAGCTGTCAATAAGCCATCTTCTTGTTCAAATAGTAGGCCATCTTGCAGAAAGTTTTGTGCACTAGCTAAAAGCAGTCCAGACCTGAATAATGGATTTTTGAGGTGTTGCGTAAAATTGTTTCTATCATTCGAACCCAGCGCATCTTCAAGAAAGTAGCCATGCGTTGCTATGTGCAATATTTGCGGGTTTGTTACAGATTTTATTCTTGATTCTGATGCCTGCCCATTTAAGTATGCTTCGACTTTAAAATCATTAACCTCATTTAGAATAGATGAAATGGACTCTACTTCTGCTTTAGTACCTGGTAAAATTGAGATCTCATTCCCCGAAAAAAACCTTGACAATGAATCAAGCCTTCTCGTTCCTTGGGTATTTGATTCGGCAGTTAAATCGTAAGTAGGATAACCAAATAAGTTAATGGCATTATTGAACTCATTTTCCTGGTCAACAGTTGCGAGATCTCTCGTATGATTGACACTGATAATTTCATACTTGTCGATCAGATATTCATCGTTGCTTCCTTTTATGGTGTTGAGGTTAATGAGATTGTATACACCATCCGGGGACCAAAATATTCTGTTTATGTCAGATGGGATGGCTGCTTGAATGTCCGCCCAGAAATCAGCAAAAACTTCTTCAGAACCATCATCATACTGGATATAATCGCGATACAATAAAATGCTTTCATCTTCCAAATAAGCTCCATTTTCAATTTCAACAACAGTAGGGTTATTTTCCCCTTTTTGAAGAATTAAAGCCAAATAACCTACACGCTTATCAACCTTCACAAATCGTAAAACTTCAATGGCGACCTCATCATCTGAAAGTTTTGATTGAATGTCCTTCCAACTCAATGATATATCAAACAGTTTTTTACCTATTTCAGAATTACTAAGCTCTTTTTCAATAAGCTCAATTTCTTGTGTGATTCTTTCGAATTCTTTGACATTGGTTTGATTGGTGGAAATGGCATTGGACAAAAAGGCTTTTCCATCAACCCACTTAACAAACAACGTTTTGAGTTCCTTGTCAGGCGAACTTTCAATTTGTTGTTTAAGCTTTCGCTGACTTTGCAATAACAATCCTTTCACCGCAATAATCTGATCATATAAAACAGCAGAATTCTTAGCTACATTGGTCCTGTCTGAAACAGTATATTCTGCAAACAAATCAAGATTTGCCCTGAGGAATTTTTCATAAGTAATGGTTTTCTCCCTCTCACTATAAGCTGGAAAATCTCTTTGAATTTGTTGTTTGTCTAATTCCAGCGCTTCATAGAGTATGGGCTGCATATAATCCAGAGCACCCGTTTCATAGAATGCTCTTGCTTGTGCAGTCTTGTAGTAAGACGTCTTAGGAATATTCTGCTGGCCCAGAATTCCAGTTTGCGCAATAAAAATACCATCATATAGTTGTTTAGCGAACTGCGGTTTATCCATATACACCAATGCATGGCCATACAATTGCCAGAAATAGGGCACATAATATTGGGCATATCCCTCCGAAAAAATAGTAGCTGCTTCTTTTCCAAAAGAGTCTACATAATCGAGGTACTTTTTGTCTCCAGAGTATCTATAGTACTCTAGAAAATTCTCCACCAAATACACATAGAAATAAACTGAATTAGCCCTTTTTTGCTCGGCAGTTAGGTATGCAGAATTCAGTAGCTTTTTTAACTGTTCGACAATTAAGCCGCCAGCTTCATCATACCTTCGCTCACCTTTGAGCAAGGTATATTCATTGATATATTGATTGCTGCAGTCTACCGCACCCAACTTGACTTCTAATTCACAGGCCTGATTATAGTATTTTCTGACCTCTGAATAATCCCCAAGAGATGAGTAGAGGTTGATTAAATAAACGACCGTAATCTTCGCTGCAGAATAATCTGAATTGCGGATTTGCCAGTCTAGTGCTTCTTCATAAATGTTCTTTGCACGTTCAATATCACCTATGGAATTCCAGAGATATACCCCCCTATAAGTTAATGCTTCATAATACTGTGCAGAGGGTTTACCAAATTGTTCCTCAGCAAAATTTACCATTCTCTGAGTATGCTTGTCTTGTTCAGGTCGCATGATGAGAAACTCCTGGACACCATGTTTTAAAAGGAGTATTCTCCATTGAAGCTCAGCACCTCCACCTTCTTTTTGCACAAGCATATCTGCCTCAATGCTTAATTCCAGTGCCTTTTGAAAATCTCCCGTAAAGGCATTGTAATAACTTAATGCTTCATTGTATTTCTGTTCGGCTTGTTGACCGAATAAGCAGGTACAATTAATTAATACCAAAAGCAGCAAATAAAAAGTCTTCTTATTCATTGGAGATGATTTCGGTGTCGGGAATTATAAGGAACTTCTTATTAAGGTAACTGACAATGGACAAATAGACTGTCAAAAAAAACACACTTACCAGCTTGTGAAAAATGAAATAAGAAAGGCAGGTCGTCAAGAAAAACATTGACATAATGAAGATCGGTTTTAATGGCTTGACATATTTAGCCAGCCATTTGAAAAACTTCCAATTCTCAATGATAGCAGACCTTAAGGTAATATAGGAGATGATCGCATAAACAAGACATAGAAATAAGACATAACTGAACGAAACATCAGCATCTCCATTCTTCAAAGCCAGATAGGCGTTAAGCAGGACAAGGCTGCCAGCAATTTTTCCATCTATCGAATCGACAGTATCATTGAAAAAGTCACCAACAACCACAATTCGGTCTTCCACCAATTCTTTAATGTTTTCCTGATTGAGCTCTAAAAATTCATTGAGCTCTACAAGAGGATATTTTTTGGCCAATAAATCTCGTTGTGTAATTCTGTTATTCAACACAATCGTGTTGTAAATGTATTTATCACCTAACCTCCCCAAAAGCCATCCATTTTTATATTCTTTCTTGTTCAACTGCCGAAAGGCTTTGAGTGCCACGGACTTTTCACCGTGCTCTTCAAATCTATATTTATGAAAATAGCCACCTAAGGTGATTAAATCTGCTAAACCATAATCGACATCGAGCATCAATTTCAATGGTTTCTTTTGGGCATCTAAATGATTGACCACAAGAACATTGGTTAAGGAATCCATATTGCTCTGTAGTTCAGAATCATGATCTGTTTTTACATCGAACAAGATGTCCATTATTACCAAATCAAAGTTGGTGTCTTTGAGCAGGCCTGTAAATTCGACTAACGTTTCCCGATCAGTTATAGGTTCGGCCCCAATTTCAATAAAACCAGTCTCATCGTATTTGGGGATCAGTTGTTTGGCATAGGAAGTATTGAGAAAAAGGACTTTTTGATCCAGAGACCTTTGTTGCAGATTCAGTCCAATCTTTACTCTCCTAAGCGCTTGCAAAAGCTGTCTTTCCTGGCCAATTTCCCATTCCAGCGATTGGAAAACAAAAGTCAGGAAGAGTAGAATCAGTGTATTCAAAGAGAGCCTGATCCAGAAGGGAATTTTCCTGACCAGTTGATCTTTACTTGACTTCAACGCATTAGCCTTTCTATCTCTGAAGGATGTAAGTAACCATAATTTTCTAGCAAAAATCCTTGTACCAATTCATCGAAATCTCCTTCGTCTTTGAAACTCGCTTTCAAAGCTTTCAAGACTTCAGTCAATCCTGAAGTATCCATGTGCTTTAAAGAGATTCTTCCAAATTTTGTCCAGGCGTCATTTTCTTTTCTTAATACTGACAAAAACCTGGTCTTTGGTTCGAGCTCTGTCAATAAGGTTTTTCCATTCTGCTTGAACGGTCGTGGTTCTTTTCCCCTTAATGCATATGCCAATTGCATATCTCCTTTCACATTAGGCAGAATAAGCCTGTCGGTAAACACAAAGCGGTTATTTCGAAGAAAATTCAGATAGTCCGTTTCAAAATCCCTTGAACTGGCCTTAGACCTCACAGGCAGCAGTACATCCTTCACAAAATAGGATAAGTCACTTTCGGCATTTCTTGTCTCTGCTTTTGACTTGAGCACATATTTTCCTCCTTTGGAATTAATGGCTACAATAAGGTCGTTTTTAGAACTGAAAGTAAGTCGGACTTCATCTGAGAATTTATCATTTTTGGTAAGCTTTTTCCCGGCTTCGGTTTTGACCTCACCCTTAACCAAAATCACATAATAAGTAGATTGGGAGTAAAGATTTGTTCCACAAAGTACTAGAATAAATGACAAACTAATCTGTATTACTATGTGTGTAAGCCGAACGATCATTTGTTACAAGTTGATTAATGAAAGTAATAATTTTCGAAGTCTCAATCAATTGACAATCTGTAAACAAATCGCTGATTTTATTGCCCACAAATAGATTTGAAGTTTTGGTATCAAAAGGACAAAATCCAATTGGTTAATAGCCTTCCACAGACGCATCATGTGGAGAACGTAGTGCTGTTGGAACTCCGGGATTGATTTAGCCTTACATTTTCTAAAAATTTACGAACTTCAAAGGGCTCATGAGCTGATGGCTCAAAAGCGCCATGAGAAGAATGCATAATGCCAAAGCAAAAAACCAGATTTGAACTGCATGTAGATAGGGTAACAAAAGAGCTCTATCAGCCGGAATACCATTATGTTCAAGTCAGACAGGCCAGGACCTTTATGAAGAAAAACTTATCAAAAAGGATCGAGTTAGATGAAATCGCAGCTACCGCATTTATGTCACGCTTTCACTTTATCAGAATTTTTAAGCAAGTCTATGGCATTACACCCAGGGAGTGCTTAAAAGATCTGCGAATCAACAAAGCCAAAGAGCTACTTAGCGAAGGAGTGTCTGTGACTCAAACCTGTTACGAAGTAGGCTATCAGAGCATTCCCACTTTTTCGAGTGCCTTTAAGAGGGGCACGGGTCGTTCGCCAAGCGCTTATCGAGAAATGAACAAAAGCAATCAAGGATAAGTAAGGAACCGAATAATCTACGAGGTTTACAACGAACACAATTTTTGATAAAATGATAAGAATTAACCTCACCAGTGTTATGGTGGATGATCAAGAGAAAGCCCTCAAATTCTATACAGAAAAGCTGGGTTTTATAAAGAAAGCGGACGTTGACATGGGGGAGCATAAATGGCTAACCGTTGTTTCTCCCAAAGAGCAAAATGGTGTAGAGCTCTTACTCGAGCCACTTGGCTTTGAACCAGCCAAAGTATTTCAAAAGGCTTGTAAAGATGCCGGTATGCCCTACACGGCATTTGAAGTAGACGATGTTGAAGAAGAGTATCAAAGACTAATAGGTCTTGGCGTTGAATTTTCGGTAGAGCCCAAAGTAGCCGGACCAGTGAAGTTTGTCGTGTTAGATGACACTTGTGGCAATAATATTCAGCTAGTACAAACCTTATAGTGATGGCTTGAGGCCTCTGGTTAGTCTACGTGTTTTATCACCGATACATCTAATGTAGTCCATGACGCTGGAACTAACTACAGATAATCTCTAAGCACTAAGCTTAGGTTTAGCGTCTTACCTTTACGCAAGATCTTCAATACCACCTTTGAACCTACTGATTCAAAGGTTTTTTTAATCACTGAAGGTTCAAGTGATGTCACCGCACTGCCGCTAATATGAGTGATTACATCTCCAATACGTATGCCAACCTCCTTAGCATTGGTATTTTCAAATAGACCTGTTACCAATAAACCTCCAAACTCATCCTTCCTGTTCGTATAGGAAAAGCCTGTTAGTGTAGAATGAAAATCTGCTACTTTACCATTCGGTTTCAAGAACAACCTCGTGTTCGGAAAGTCAAAGATCACATGGAATCGATCGAGTATCTCATTTCCCAGCAATCCACCAATCTCCTCTTTGGCTAGCGCCCCTCCCGTGTCCGTGGAATAGTCTAAAACAGGTTTTTCTATCCTAAAACGTCCTAATTTAATATAGTCGGCTCTGAACTGATTTCCTTTTATTTCTCCCCCTACACCTCCTGATACATTCAGATATGACAGTCTATTTCCTACCTTTTCGGAAAGTCCATATTTACTAGCTGTTGGAGAAGTTATATCTACAGTACCTCCATTTCCAAGATCAACTTGGAACCTCTCGGTCATAACCAACCCATTACTAATTCCCAACTCTAAATCAACCGTAATTCGGTTTCTAACGAGTTCAAAGGGAATTGATGCCCACCCTTGAGGCGCTTGAAAATCATCAGGGCTTATCAACTTAAGGCTTTGATTTTTGTAATCTAAGTGAGCGACATAATTACTTAAAAAACTAGTCCCAATTATACCATCCACATCCTGACCCAGAATAGGTTTCAAAGAAATTAGCGGTACAAACCGAGGGATATATTCAATTCCTTGGAACGAGGTTCTGATAGTATCAAGAACGACCGTGATTTGTTGTGGTGTGGAACCAGCACCTGGTAGCGTAGCTAACTGCCTACGTACAATAGGGATTTTGGTCTCAGAAAAATATACGCTGTCAAGATAAAGTCCATCTGCCCCAGAATCTAAAACCAACCGAGCCTCATGACTTCCATTGATTACCCCTTTTAAAACAATATGGCTGGTATAATTAAATGGTATCTCGGTTTGTCCCAGCAATATAGATTTCGCTAAGAAGATGACTACCAGATTTATCAATAATTTCCTCATACCTAATTAATTAGTTTTAAACTTATTGATTTGTTCTTTGTATACAAAACAAATACATCTATTTTCATTAAATGAATTCATATGATGCCATAAGTAGCCAGGAAGAAATTGTTATACTCTGCGTAGGGAGCCTTGAACCAGAGGCCTATGCCTATGGCATCCAGAAAGAGATCAAGGACCAAGCCGGTCTAAGTTGGTCTTTAGGTACAATCCATACTATTCTTTACCGGCTCGAAAATAAAGGGCTCCTCAAATCTGAAATGGGAGGCGCTTCGGACAAGCGTGGGGGTCGTAGCAAACGCCTCTATTGTCTTACAGCAAAGGGTTATGGCAACATTCAGAAGATTCAAGAAACTCGCCAAGCCATGTGGAACAAGCTTGTGACGAATAAGCCTTCATTCTAATGAACAAGATGTCGCGTCATAGGCCACCAAAACATGCCCAGAGGATACTCGAGCGCTTTGTGGATGATCGATGGTGGAATGAATTGGCAGGAGATCTTGAAGAACAATTCGAAGATAACCTTGATCAAAAAGGGCTTCAAAAGGCAAAGCTCATTTATTGGTTGGAGGTCCTGAAAATGTTGAGGCCTCATTTACTGAAGAAATCAAAACAGCATACCAGAATCATGATGACAGGAAACCACCTCAAAATATCCTATAGAAACCTTAAAAAGAATAAGGTCTATGCTTCTATCAATATCCTTGGTCTATCTATTGGCATTGCTTGCGTTATGCTTATCGCCATCTACGTAAACTATGAGACTTCCTATGATAAGTTTTTTGAGGCTAGTGATCGCACTTACAGAGTTGCTCTTGAGCGGGTCTATCCTGATAGGGTCAAGACCTTTAGCACCTCTTCTGTTCAACTAGCACCAACACTTAGAGCAAACTATCCCCAGGTAGAAGCGGTAACCCGACTCCACAGGCTTTTCTTTAACAACGAGGTTCCTGTCACTTTCAATGAAAACGACAAGTCATTTACCGAGACCCGCTTTCTCTATGCAGATTCACTCTTTTTCAAGGTTTTTTCTTATGAGTTCATTGAAGGTCAGGCAGAAACAGCATTGACCAAACCAACAGATGTGGTTTTAACAGCCTCTACGGCCATGAGGTATTTCGGTACCACCGATGCTGTAGATAAAATCATCAATGTCAATAATGGAACTAGAAGAGTAACGGGTGTCATCAAGGACATTCCCGCTAATTCGCACATTCACTTTGATTTACTAGGTTCCATTCACTCATTACCATTTTTAACCAACGCAATTGAACAAGATAGCTGGATCAATATGTGGCTTTATACCTATGTGCGGCTAAAAGAAGGCGTAGACCCCAATACTTTTGAATCACAGTTTCCTGAACTGGTGGAAACCTATGGAGGCGCCAACATTTCCCAAGCCTCGGGTGCGGACTGGAAAGCACAAGGTCATGCCTTTAACTATTTTCTTCAACCCTTAGAGTCTATCCATTTGGAATCAAATCTGGATCTTGAAGTTGAACCCAATAGCGATATCACCTATGTCTATATCATCACCATAGTAGCCATAATAATTCTCACTATATCTAGTATCAACTTTATCAATCTTTCCATAGCGCGATCCACAGAACGGGCCAAGGAGGTGGGTATTAGGAAGGTCATGGGCTCACAACGATCGGCATTGATCTCGCAGTTCTTGACCGAGTCAATTTTCATCTGTTCATTGGCCTCGGTCCTATCCGTAGGAATTGTATACTTTACCATTCCACGATTCAATAGTATTCTTGGTACTGCTCTCGACTTTGGCACCATCATTCAGCCTATTGCTATCATCTTACTCTTGGTATTCATCATAGTGATCGGCATTACTTCTGGTTTCTATCCTGCTTTGGTGATATCAGCGCTACAACCTTCGAAAGTCCTCAAAGGCAGTTATAAAAACAGTAATAAGGGTATTTGGCTTCGTAATGGCCTGATCATTGTTCAATTCGTGATTTCAATCTTTATGATCTCCGGTTCCATTATTGTAAGTCAGCAAATGGATTATCTAATCAACAAAGATCTCGGTTTCAATAAACAAGACTTGCTGGTCGTTAGGCAGGCCTTTCGTTTAGGCAACGACTACAATGCTTTTTATAACGAGGTGTCTAAAATCAGTGCTATACAAAGTATTGGAGGTTCTACTTTTATTCCGGGTGACTTTATGGGTAGTGGTGTTTTCAAAGTAAACGATCCGGAAGTGGGTGATGTCCGGGGTAATACTTTTAGTGCAGACGAGGCCTATATGGAGACCATGGAGTTTGACATGGCCATGGGTAGACCATTTGATACAAGGTTTAACGATTCGTTGAGTGTGATTGTCAATGAGGCTACCGTTAAGGCTATGGGTGTTGATAACCCCATAGGCATGAAGATTTTCAACAATAATAGCAATCCAAGCCAAATCATAGAATTTACCATTATAGGTGTAGTCCAAGATTACAATTTCTACTCTCTGCATTCCGAAATCGGTCCGATATTCATGTTCTATGGTGGGAACAATTTCATACCGACTATGACAGTGATCCGTGTTAATCAAGTCGCTATGGAATCTACTCTAGCACAGGTAAGTCAGGCCTGGGATAATCTTTCCGAACAGCCCTTTAAGTACTCATTCCTTGAATCAGACCTGGATCGTCAGTATGAATCAGATCAGGCTTCAACTTCCGTATTTGATATTTTTACGTTCATTGCCATAGTCATGTCATGTACAGGATTGTTTGGTTTGGCCACCTATGTGGTCAATCAACGGAGTAAAGAGATGAGTATCAGGAAAGTTCTGGGCGCATCTTTACCCAGTATCATAGCTGCTTTTGCCAAAGATTTCGTACTTCTAATTTTCGGAGCATTCTTGGTGGCAGCGCCTGTCGCATATTTCGCCTTAGACGCTTGGTTAGAAAACTTCGCCTATCATATCGACATTGGCTTATTCGCTTTCTTACTAGCAGGAGTCATTACCCTTGCTTTAGTATTTGTCACTGTAAGTTATCAGGGGATCAAAGTAGCGCTGGTGAACCCAACAAAGATTCTACGAAGCGAATAATCCTGATTGTTTGCCTTTATTATTCTTAGTAGTTTCAGCCAAACAGAAAACGCGCTGAAGTAATGAACAAATTGACATTTAGAAACGGAGATAAAATAGACGCCATCGGCTTAGGCACCTGGAAGTCAGAACCGGGAGAAGTGGGCCAGGCGGTACGTGAAGCTATTAAAATAGGCTACAGACACATTGATTGTGCCTGGATATATCAGAACGAAGCAGAAATAGGGCAGGCCTTTCAGCAAGCTTTCGATGCAGGCGATGTAAAACGGGAAGACCTCTTTGTTACTTCAAAACTCTGGAACTCTTTCCATGCCCCAGAAGATGTAGAAAAAGCAGTAATGGAATCGCTTACGGCCTTGCAGCTTGACTACCTGGATCTTTACCTGATCCACTGGCCGATCGCACATCAACCGGGTGTGGTTTTCTCAGAGAATGCTACTGGCTTTGCACCCATCGAAGACTATCCTATTGCCGATACTTGGAAGGCCATGGAGGCACTTGTCAAAAAGGGTTTGGTGAAACATATAGGCGTTTCAAATTTCAATATTCCAAAACTTCAAAGACTCTTGGAAACTGCCGAAATAGCTCCAGAAATGAATCAGATAGAGTCTCACCCATTGTTGGCCCAAAATGAACTCTTCCAATTCTGTTCTGATAATCAAATTCTTTATACCGCCTATTCCCCATTGGGTTCAAGGGATCGATCTGCAGGTATGAAAGGGAGCGATGAGCCAGATATGTTTGAAAACGAAGTGCTAAAAAGTGTTGCTGACACTCATGGCGTGCACCCGGCTCAAATATTGATCAAATGGGCTGAAGGGAGAGGTAGTTGCGTAATTCCGAAGTCCGTGAATCCTACCAGGCTCAAACAAAACCTAGCGTCAGCAAATATTGCCTTAAGTGAGGATGAAATGAACGAGATCAACAAACTAGATAGAGGCTATCGCTTTCTGGATGGCAAATTTTGGGAAAGAGAGGGTGGATATTACACAGCGGAAAATCTGTGGAACAACTAGAGGTCGTATACTAGCAAAGGACTTGTATGAAAAAACTAATAGTACTACTTAGTCTTTTCCTCTTTGCATGTACTCCTAGGCAAGAAGAAAAATCAGAGTTCCCAGAAGGGTTAAGGATTGCCTTTGTCTCTGACCAGCAAGGTACTGTTGATATTTATACCATCAAGCCAGATGGTTCAGACCTGAAAAAGATCACAGATACTCCGGAACGCAATAGTTTCCCCGAGTACATTGATAATGAAACACTGCGCTTTACTCGTGTCGACAGCAACAATGTTTACAGAAAATTTGAGGTGAGCCTTAAAGATGGAAGTGTGAGCTCCTTTGTCATGGATACGGTGTATTCAGGAGCAGACTTTCAGTGGTTTTCGAAGGACAGTAGTAAAGTAATTTTCAGAAAGCAGGAAGAAGGAGTATTGGAACTGTTTCTTATGCAGCGTGACGGGAGCAATCTTAAGCGGATCACCCAAAACAGAGAAAATGGCACTCCGGCCCTACTTCCAAATCCCTATTGGAATAGTGATGAGAGCAAAATTGCCTATATGAACGGACCTGATTACTACAATCAGTTTCTGAAGATTTATGACATAGAAACAGAGACAACCCAAATTATAACGCCAAGAGGTTATATGAATTCTGGTATGTTTTGGCATGCTGATGATGAGCAGTTCACGCTCAATATTAAAGTCAGAGACTCTACTACCTATGAGCTGTGGAACATCAATGCCAGCAACTCAAAAATGACTGCGCTGACAGACAATCCAGGCCTTGGAAACATTCATCCAAAAATATCTCCTGACGGTGAATGGATGGTCTTTGAATCTGCCCGCGATGATAGAGAAGGTGACATCTTCATTATGAGACCGGACGGTTCAGACCTAAGAAAACTGACACAAACCACATCTTATGAGGGCAGGCCGGAGTGGATCATTGTAAAATAAAAAACCCCGGCCTAGGCCGGGGTTGGTAATCAAAAATCTATAACTCTTATAATTATATTTTTCTGACATCAGTCGCATTCGGGCCTTTTTTGCCCTCAGTGATTTCAAAAGAGACTGAGTCACCTTTTTCAATCGCATCTACTGTACCGGAAACGTGAACAAACACGTCAGCTCCATTTTCGTCATCAACGATGAAGCCGAAGCCTTTCTCATCATTGAAGAATTTTACAGTACCTGTTTTCATTGTAATTCGTATTAAATGATTATAAAATAAATAAAGTGCCAAAGCTAGTAATTACTTTGGGACTTACCATAATTAGAGGTATGAAAAGGCTATTTATCGTACGGCATGCCAAATCCAGTTGGGATTTCCCTTACCTATCTGACTTTGATCGCCCATTGAATAAAAGAGGTAAAAGGGATCTTCCAGATATGGCCAATCGCTTTTTAGAGATGGGGTATCCTGTAGATCTCATCGTTGCTTCTCCTTCAAAAAGAGCATGGACCACCGCAAAAGGCTTCGCAAAGGCACTTAATGTCCCCAGCGGAAGGCTACTAGATGATGAACGTTTCTACCATGCAAGTACCTCAAAACTTGTAGAAGTAATTTCAGGTATTGATGACCGTGTGAATAGCCTGATGATCTTTGGTCATAACCCAGGGCTCACCTCCTTGATCGGTAAATTATCCGATTTCAATCTCTACAATCTCCCCACTTGTGCCATATGTGGTATTGAATTTCCATTTGAATCATGGAAGGAGATTCAAAATCATCAAGGAGAAAAGTTCTATTATGACTTTCCTAAGTCTAGAGCATAAACTCACTCAAGTCTTTATCCTCAATCAGGCCACTTAGGCGGTCATTCACCATTTCTTTGGTAATAGACACCTTTGCATTGGGGGGAATTTGTTCGGGAATGTCAAAAAGAATGTCATTCAATAGCTTGCTCATAACCGTATGCAGTCTTCTCGCCCCTATATTCTCCACCTCAGCATTAATCCGGAAGGCCAAACTAGCAATTTCCCTCAAGGCTTCATCGGTAAACTCCAAAGCCACATCTTCTGAATCGACCAAGGCCTCGTATTGCTTGGTCAGAGCATTCTTAGGAGCCTTTAAAATTTGATAAAAGTCGTCTACGGTAAGACTGTTGAGTTCAACGCGAATTGGGAATCTACCTTGAAGCTCAGGAATCAAATCTGACGGCTTGGCTACATGGAATGCTCCCGCTGCTACAAATAGAATATGATCGGTCTGTATAATACCATGTTTGGTATTCACCGCACTACCTTCTACAATAGGAAGTAAATCGCGCTGAACACCTTGACGACTTACATCAGGGCCACCGCTTCCTCCTTTGCCTGAACCCGCGGCAATCTTATCAATCTCATCAATGAAAATGATCCCAGTATTCTCGGCCTTGGCAATCGCCTCCTCCTTCACTTCATCCATATCAATGAGCTTTGCACTTTCCTCTTCGATTAGAAGTTTCTTTGCCTCAGCGATAGTAACCTTACGTTTCTTCTGCTTTTTGGGCATAACGTTGCTGATCATGTCTTGCAAGTTGATCATGGACATTTCGTCCATACCCCCTCCTACCATGCCTAAGCCATTAGATGAGGCCTGGATAGAAATCTCAATTTTACGATCATCAATTTCACCAGATCTGATTTTGTCTCTAAAACGCTCACGTGTCTTTTCATTCAGCTCGCTATCGCTCATTTGTGATGCCTCTTTCTCTTCCGTTTGAAAACCTGTATTAGGCTTAACAGAACGTACCGGAGGAATAAGTGCATCAAGAATGATATCTTCTACGGCCTGTTCAGCCTTCTCCTTAACCTCTTCCTTTTTTGAATGCTTTACCAGGTTGACTGATTGCTCCACCAAATCGCGCACCATACTTTCAACATCTCTTCCTACATAGCCTACTTCGGTAAACTTTGATGCCTCTACTTTTGTAAAAGGGGCATCCGCTATATTGGCCAATCTTCTGGCAATCTCCGTTTTACCCACACCAGTCGCACCAATCATTAAGATATTATTAGGTACAATCTCTTTTTGCATTTCAGATTGCACATGCATGCGCCTCCATCGGTTTCTCAAGGCAATAGCTACATTCTTTTTAGCATCAGCTTGCCCAATGATATATTTATCGAGTTCGGCAACGATCTGCCTTGGAGTCAAATAACTTTTATCAATCATTTCAATTCTTGTTTATAATACCATCCAGATTAAGATTCATCTGAAGTGTATTGCTGCCCCCAGCTGTATGGTACAAAGCCCGACTGTAGGCAAATTCAAATCTTTTTACTTTGAACATAAAGCCAAAAGAAAAGCCTGCTCCTCCGCTGGCATTTTCTAGCTTAAGTTCCTGTCTTAGCAAATGGTTATAACCAAACCTCAAGTGAAAGTTTGGTGAGGCGATCAATTCTGCCCCAAAAACCAGCCTTCTAAAAATTTCCTCGCCAAAACCAGGCTCAGCACTTTGTCCAAAGAGTGAGTTGGTTGATGGGTCAAAAAAGGTAACATCGGATCGCACCAGGTTTCTGGCAGTCACGGAAAACCTAAAAGGCATAAACTCTGGTTTATACGAGATTCCCAACTGAATATCAGTAGGAAGCTGGCTATTGTTGTCTTCAGTATAATCTGAAATCAAAAAGCCAATGTTCTTAATCACAAATCCAATGGTAAGATCTTTTTCAGGATGTAGAAAAGTACCTCCCACATCAAGAAGTAATGCCGAAGCCTGAAAAGAAGCCAGGTCAGAAACGGCAACCTTTAAATTGGCACCTACCCTAAATGGCCCAAATGCTTGACTATTGGCAACCGAAAATGCGTATTCGTTGACACTGAAGTTACCATTTAAAAACCCCGCTTCATCGAAACTTTGGATGTCTCCATAATTCAGGTAGTCCAAATGGAATGCCCATGTACCGTACTTCTTGATAGGCGCAACATAGGTCACTGAGGTATTGGCAATATCCGCAAAGTAGCCAAGTCTTGATATCACCAGCTGATGTTCTAAGGTATCATTGAGCATTGCAGGATTAGAAGTGACCTGACCAGGATCATACCACCCAGAGGTAATGTTAGCCCCACCCAAAGCGGCCAATCTGGCGTTATTAGGCAAATTCAGGTATTCAAAGGCACGACTGCCACCAAGCTGCGCATTGGCGAACTGCCAACATAACAAAAGACATGTGCACAACAGCAGTCGGTTTTTCCTCATTCAAATAGATCTCTATTGAAAATACGTTGAATTTTAGTCCTCAACTACAAATTTGATCGGATTATCTACTTTTTGACCCATCAAAGCAATCTCTAAGACTTCATCTGCTTTTTCCACAAAGTGGAAGCTCAAACCTTTGGTATACTGCGCATCAATCTCAGAGATATCCTTTTGATTTCTCTTACTCAAGATGATCTCCTTGATACCCGCTCTTCTAGCCGCTAGAATCTTCTCTTTGATACCACCGACTGGAAGCACATTCCCTTTCAAGGTAATCTCACCGGTCATTGCCAGTTTATTCTTCACCTTTCTTTGGGTAAATAATGAGGCCAATGCAGTGAGCATTGTGATGCCTGCCGAAGGTCCATCCTTGGGTACTGCACCTGCAGGAACATGCATATGCAAATCGTACTTATCGAAAACCTTATAGTTAATACCATAAGCTTCCGCATTCGACTTGAGATAAGAAATAGCCGCCATAGCAGATTCCTTCATAACATCTCCTAGCTGACCCGACAAGGTAAGCTTACCTTTGCCTCTGCTTAAACTAGATTCGATAAAGAGAATCTCCCCACCAACTGCCGTCCAGGCCAAACCTGTAACGACACCAGCGTTCTTGTTGTCATTGTAAATCTCTTTGTCGAAGCGTTGACCTCCCAACACTTTTTCTATAAACTCAGTGGTGATCTTTTTAGGGTACTCTTCTTCCAGTGCGATAGACTTTGCTACACTTCTGACCACAGAACCAACAACACGCTCAAGACTCCTAACCCCTGATTCCCGCGTATACCCTTCCACTATAAACTGAATGGCTTTCTTGTCAAAAGAGACGTCTTTGGGCTTCAAACCATGCTCAGTTTTTTGCTTAGGAATCAAGTGCCTTTTGGCTATTTCTACTTTCTCTTCAATGGTGTAACCAGAAACTTCTATAATCTCCATCCTGTCTCTAAGTGCAGGTTGAATAGTATCTAAAGAATTCGCTGTCGCAATGAAAAGTACTTTTGAAAGGTCATACTCTACTTCGAGATAGTTATCTGTAAACTCGTGATTTTGCTCTGGATCAAGTACTTCCAGCAGAGCGGAAGACGGATCACCTCTGAAGTTAGAATTAACCTTATCTATTTCATCTAATACAAATACTGGATTAGATGACTTCGATTTCTTAATATTTTGAATCACTTTACCCGGCATAGCTCCGATATAGGTCTTTCTATGACCACGGATTTCTGCTTCATCCTGAACACCTCCTAATGACATTCTGACATACTGTCGATCAAGGGCTTTGGCAATTGAACGCCCTAATGAGGTCTTACCAACACCAGGAGGTCCGTACAAGCAAAGAATTGGTCCTTTCAGATCATTCTTTAATTTGAGTACCGCCAGGTATTCGAGAATACGATCTTTCACCTTCTCCAAGCCGTAATGATCATCTTCTAAAATCTTCTTAGCCCGCTTCAAGTCCAGGTTGTCTTCTGAGTATTCACCCCATGGTAGATCAACCATCAACTCAGCATAATTCATGGCCACCGGATATTCAGCAGCCATCTGATTCATGCGAAGAATTTTGTCCAACTCCTTATCGAAATGCTTGGCCACTTTTTCAGGCCAGTTCTTTTCTTTTGCTTTCCTTCTAAGTTCTTCTACTTCCTGCTCCGGTCCTCCGTCTCCGAGTTCCGTCTGCAGTACTTTCATCTGTTGGCGAAGGAAATAATCGCGCTGTTGCTGATCTATATCGGAGTGTACTTTATTCTGAATCTCATGCTTCAATTCGAGCATTTGAACCTCCTTCATCAGATGCTGGAGCAATTGAGTAGCTCTCTCAACGCCATCATTAATTTCGAGCAAATCCTGCTTTTCCTTCAACTCAGCATTGATATTTGAAGATAAGAAGTGGACCAAAAAGCTAGGCTTTTCAATGTTTTCTAGGGCAACCTGCGCTTCCTTAGGAATCTCAGGATTCAATGTCATAATACGGTTGGCCGTATCACGAATCGACTGAATAACAGCTTTCACTTCTTTCGAAAGTCTTTTAGGGAAGTTCTCTTCCAAGTAATTCACTTTGGCCTTCAGATAAGGTGTGGTGGTCGTAAACTCATTGACTTCAAATCGCTGTTTGCCTTGAACAATGATGGTTGTATTACCATCAGGTAATACCAGCATCTTTACAATTTTTGCCACCGTTCCTACCTTATAGAGATCCCCGGCTTTGGGGTCATCCACCTGAGGGTTTTCCTGGGTAATCACCCCAATGATTTTATCCCCTTTGTAGGCCTGTTTTACCACCTTAATGGACTTCTGCCTTCCAACAGTGATCGGAATAAGAACACTTGGAAATAATACGGTATTGCGAACTGCCAAAACCGGAAGTTCTTCAGGAAGATCCGCTAGCTGCGTACTGTCCTCGTCATCGGGAGCAATCATTTGAATGAATTCTCCACTCTCTTCTTCACTTAGCTCTGCCGCTAAAATGGATCCTATTGTGTTCTTATCAATCTTCATAATGAGGTGTCAATCTGACACATAATGTCAGAAAAATTAAGTCCTCCCCATATTGCAAGCGCTATGCCAATCGTTTTGTTGTCATGAACTCCTTTTTCATAGTTCCGTAAAACGGATAACTTTGTTTTCATAAATTCACCTATTATCAACAGTTATCGATCCATGCTAAGAAGAGGCATTGTCTTGACACTCCTTCTACTCTGCTACTCCCTTGCAGCGCATGGGCAGCTTTTCAAAAAAAGGACTAAAAAAGTCGTCTTGAGTTCTGATTCGGTTGCTGTTGACATTTCCGACCTCACCTTTCCTAACATCAACAAAACACCGGTTTACCTTAATAAAAAGCTGGAAAAGAAGATCGAAAAATTGGATAGGGAACGCAACTGGCAAGCGCTTTATCCAGAGCTCAAGAAATACGTTTCCAATTTCGGCACCCAGAATTTTGCCCTTCAGACCTATTATATCTGGCGACTGGCCAAGCTAACCGAGATATTTGGATCTCCGGAAGAGGCCAAGCCTTTGTATGCCATGGTGCTTAAGCATTACAGACAAGGACTAGACATTCCGGCCATCATGGCACGCTATGACTCATTAGACAGAAATAAGAAGTCATACTTTGTTCCCTTGGAATACTACTATGATTTGGTCGAGTATAGAAGAAAGGTTGATACGCTAATTCCTCCAAGGAGTGTTTTGACCAGCATGGGGCCCAGAGTGAATTCTGTCAGCGAAGACTACGCGCCCATGGTTTCCAGCAATGACTCAGTGATGATCTTTACGTCAAAGCGAAATTCTGTAAACACAGGAATCAACAAATACGTGAACGAAGATCTCTTCTATACCCTCAATACAGGTAGTGGTTGGGGTACAGCGGAAATGATTCCCAAAATCAACTCACGCTATAATGATGGCTCTGGTTACTTATCTCAAAGCGGAAAGTCTCTTTTCTTTTCAAGATGTGAGGCACCCGATGGTTTTGGCAACTGCGACCTATATGTCTCCAATTTTCAAGGAGACACCTTATGGACCGAACCTAAAAACCTGGGAGAAAAGGTTAATTCAGATCAATGGGACTCACACCCCAGTCTGAATGCGACTGAAGATACTTTATATTTCTCTTCTGACAGAAGAGGGGGATTTGGACTTGCCGATCTCTATTATAGCGTAAAAGATAAAAGAGGAAGGTGGGGTGAAGCACAAAACCTTGGGCCTATCATCAATACCCGAAACAATGAAGTGAGTCCTTTTTATCATCGTGAATTCGATGTACTCTACTTCAGCAGCAATGGTCATCTGCTCAATTTTGGTGATTATGACATCTACAAAGCTTATAAGACATCAGGCCAATGGTCAGAACCCATTAACATTGGTCCTCTAGTCAATGGTATCGGTACAGAATTCTATTTCAGTATAGATGCGAAGTCTGATTTTATCTTTTATTCAAGATCCAAAGAGGAGAGCATGAAAAACCTGGACCTCTACTCTTTTCCATTACCCATGGCAGGGCAGCCACTCGCCACTACCCGGTTCAATGGCAGGATCAGTGAAGTCACAGGTAAAATCCCAAAAAATGCTATCGTCTCGATTATTGACTTGGATGAAGGGATTGAAGTAGCTCCCAAGTTTGCCCGAGATGACGGGACGTTTGAGTTTGATCTGATTAACCAAAGAAATTACCTGTTAATCGTTCAGGGTGATGACTTCTTTAGGCTAGAAAAACTATTCTTCCTGAATGGAGACACCAATTATGAAGGAGTCGTTGAGCAAGTGGGTAGCAAAATTGAGTTTGCCACCATTGAATTTGAGAATGCCAGTTCAAAGATTTTACCCGTTATGGAACCCGACCTGAATAAGGTCATTGACTTCCTGATTGACAATCCCACATTTAACCTCAATATATCTGGCCATACCGATTCCAGTGGCAATCCAATTTCCAACCTCAAGCTATCACAGCAGCGGGCAGATGCCATCAAGAGGTACATTCTAGGCAAAGCGTCTATCAACCCTCAACGCATTTTCGCTATGGGTTATGGCAGTGAGCTCCCCATTATCAAGGAAGAAAAAACTGAAGAAGACAAAAAATTGAACAGGCGAGTCGAATTCGAAATCTATCGTGACCCGCCTAAAAATCAGTTCAACAATGGCAATGATTAAGCTATATCCCGAATAGTTTCAGAATATCATTTCCAAAGACGAACACCATCAAAGCCAAAAGAATAATCATACCTACCTTTTGGGCTCCTTCAAGAAACTTATCAGACGGTGCTTTGCCTGATATCATTTCGAAAAGTAAGAACATCACATGACCACCGTCCAGTGCCGGTATAGGCAGCAAGTTCATAAAGGCAAGAATCATAGAAATAAAACCTGTAGTGAACCAGAATGCATTCCAATCCCATGTTTTAGGAAACATTTCAACAATTCCGATAGGTCCGCTGAGACTTCTGGCAGATAATCCGCCCGTAAACATTTTGCCCATGGCCCGAGCATTCAAGATGACCATTCCAAATGCCTCGGAGGTTCCCTTGGTAACAGCCTCGCCAAAGGTGTAGTCCTTAACTGCCGTTTCTAGTGTTGAGCCCACCATAATGCCAATAGTGGTATCTGGATTGACCGGAATATTAAATTCAAGCTCATTCCCATCGCGGTCAATTTTAACTGTGACTGATTCTCCGGCATACTGGGCCAAAGTAGGTCTCATCTGATCCCAGAAGTCGATTTTCACATCTTCGATATAGGTAATCTTATCACCCATTTGAACGCCAGCATTCTTAGCGTTTGAACTAGCCTGATACTCCTTGTCATTTGGATAGGCCACTAAAAATGGAAGCCTCGGGTTAATGTAATTATTTCTAAACCCTTTATCCTTCGACATAATGTCCAGTGCATCGCTTGGTACATCAATTCGAACCTGCTGACCATCTCTTAACACAGTGTAATAAGCATTAGTCTCAAGAAAAACTGATGGGTTGGTCACCTCGCTAAAGCGTTCGTACGCCTCTCCGTTAACATTAAGAATGATGTCACCCGTTTTAAAACCGAATTGCTCACCATAATCGAAAGCCTGAATACCACTTTCCATGACAACCTCACTTGGTACGTATTCATCGCCCGTATTATAGGTTAAAATGATCATGGCAATAACTCCTGCCACAACATTGACTATGATACCACCAAGCATAACGATCAAACGTTGCCATGCCGGTTTAGACCTAAATTCCCAGGGTTGTGGTGGTTTGGCCATTTGCTCCTTATCCATCGATTCATCGATCATACCAGAGATTTTCACGAAACCACCCAATGGAATGGCTCCAAGACCGTATTCAGTCTCTCCCTTCTTAAATGAAAATATGGTTGGAGGAAAACCAATGAAGAATTTCTCGACCTTCATACCAAACATTTTGGCTGTCAGCATGTGACCTCCCTCATGTATCCCTACTAAAATTGAAAGCGCCAGCAGTAGCTGGGCTATTTGAACAATGGTTTCCATTAATTTCTATATGCGTTTGCTAATTCTCGTGTTTCTTTGTCGGACCTGACATAGTCCTCATACGTTGGCTTGTTAATAAAAGATGTCTTGGCCAAACAATGTTCAATTAGGTCAGACATTTCCAAAAAGCCTATTTCGTCATTCAAAAACTTGGCTACTGCAACTTCGTTTGCTGCATTTAATACACAAGGCATATTGCCACCTTGCCTCATCGACTCAAAAGCCAAGCCTAAATTTCTAAAGGTTTCGATATCGGGTTGTTCAAAAGTGAGCTCTGGGTAGTCCATGAAATTGAACCTCGGAAAATCGGATTTAATACGATCAGGATAGCTCAGAGCAAATTGGATGGGAAGCTTCATATCGGGCAATCCCATTTGTGCCTTAATACTCCCATCCTCGAACTGAACCATCGAATGTATAATTGATTGAGGATGAACCACCACTTCAATTTGGTCCATGTTTAGATTAAAAAGCCACTTGGCCTCAATCACCTCAAGTCCTTTATTCATAAGGCTTGCCGAATCTATCGTAATCTTTGCGCCCATATCCCAGTTAGGATGTTTGAGCGCCTGTTCCTTCTTCACCTGAAGTAATGCCTCACGTTCTCGCCCTCTAAACGGCCCTCCGGAGGCCGTAAGAATGATCTTCTCGATGGGATTATGAAACTCACCCACTAAGCACTGGAATATGGCCGAATGCTCCGAATCGACAGGGTAAATATTCACTGCCTTCTGTTGTGCCAAGGAGGTAATCAATTCTCCTGCCACTACTAATGTCTCCTTGTTGGCCAAAGCGATATTCTTTCCACTTTCTATGGCCGAAATTGTCGGTTTCAAACCGGCATACCCTACCAGGGCTGTCAAGACAATATCAATGGTATCCATTTGCACCACAGAACTCAAAGCATTGGTTCCGGCATACACTTTAATATCAAGTGCATCCAACTGGTCGAAAACCCCATCATAGAGATCCTCATTCGTAATCACCAC
>JGI12316J15310_10000052_pt25 | contig 21912 bp, 15 predicted proteins | sample MarCyaLeptolynsp_FD_15310 | JGI IMG/M metagenome (IMG submission 15310)
AACGATTGAGGTTGCCGAGCAGGATGCCGAGCACTGCGAGCGAACCCGCGACATCGGGATGGTCCGAGCCGTGCAGTTCGGTGTTGATGTCCAGCGACAGCTGCGCCAGCCCCAGCGCCTCGTCGGGTCGCCCCGCCTGCGACACGATGTATGCGAGATGGCGCGCCGTCTCGGCGCTCTTGCTCGTCCGCTCGCCGACCTCGGTCACGGCGATCTCGTGGGCTCGGCGCGCGTGCTTCTCGGCGCCTTCGATGTCGCCTTGAATGCGCCGCTCTTCCGCAATCCCCGTCAGCACGTCGGCCTCGATCACGGTATCGGGCGCGACCCGTCGCGCGAGCGCCAGCGCGGTGCGATTCCATGGGCTCGCGGCCTCCCACTTGCCCTGCCGGACGCCGAGGACAGTGGCGATCGTGGCGGCGGCTGACGCAGCAACGCGGTCACGCCGGGTCTCGATCGCGAGAATGTAGCCTTCCTCGAGCACTTCGTAGGCCCGGTCGAGTTTGCCGAGGTCCTCGGCGACACGCCCCGCTTCGTTGAGCGCATCGACGAGCAGCGGGGCGTAGCCGAACTCGCGGGATTCGGAGAGCAGCTCTTCGGCGCGCGCGGCCGCCTCCTTGTACTTGCCGGCGTTACGCTGCACGTTGTTGTCGATCAGTTCGGCTCGCAACCGCTCGAACTCGGGAACTTGGTCCGGGTCTTCGGGCGGAGCCAGCTCCGCCTCGAGTGAGACGGCATCAGCACAGCGCGGCAGCGGAGGCAGCGTCGCGAGCACGCGTGGACTGTTGCGGATGGTCTTGTCGTCGCCTTGCGCCAGCACGTCGATGACCGAGCGCATCGACGCCAGTCGTCCGTCGAGACAGCTCATTCTCAGATCGAGCAGGCGCGGCGACGACTCGCCACGCGTCCCGCTCAGGCACGCCTGCTCGTGCAGCTCGATCCACTCGGCCGCGTAGGCATCCAGTCGCGACGCCGCGGCTTCGGCCGAGGCATCCGCGTAGCTGGCCTCGTTGCCTTCAAACGCGGCCGTCACCTGCTCGCGCTGCACGTCGGACCAAACATCGGCCATGTGCTGCGGCGCGCTGGTGCACGGAGCTTCCTCGTCGTCGCCGACATCCGCCGCGACCAGTCCTGCCGCAACCGAGAGCCCCACCACGCCTGCCCCGTACGCCACCCGCGACCGCCACCGAGCCGGATCGTGACGCAGCTCCTGCAGCAACGCGTCCATGTCGACGTAGCGCTCGTCGGGAGACTTCTCCAGCCCACGCAGCACGACGCGACGCAGCCATCCGGGAACCGATGAACCGCTTGGCGGATCGGGAACGGGATAGCTGGTGATCTTTGCGGCCAGCTCGGCGGCGCTCTCGGCCGTGAACGGCTTTTCGCCGTAAAGTCCCTCGTAGAGCGCCACACAAAACGAGAACTGATCGCTGCGCTCGGTCGCGGTCTTGCCGACGACCTGCTCGGGGGACATGTACGAAGGGGTGCCCATCACCGCGCCGGTCTGCGTCAGCGACATCGACAGCGTCGAGCTCGCGGAGTCGAGCGCCATGACCTCCTCGGACTCCGTGGCTCCGGTGAAGTGCACCAGACCAAAGTCGAGCACGCGCAGCCGACCGTCGGTCCCGAGCAGCACGTTGTCGGGTTTGAAGTCGCGATGGACGAACTGAGCGCGGTGCGCCGCCGCCAAGCCCTGCCCCGCGCGTGTGAACACGTCCAGCACTTCGTTCCAGTCGTGCCGCTGTTGCATCCACTCGCGGAGCGTCTGACCTTCGACGTACTCCATCGCGATGAAGACCTGGCCCTCGTGGGTGCCGACGTCGTGCACGACGATCACGTTCGGGTGCGACAGCCGAGCCATCGCCTGGGCCTCGCGCAGCAGCCGAGCTTCACCGGTCGGTCCGTCTTCGTCCCGGTGCAGCAGCTTGAGCGCCACGGCTCGATCGAGCTCCGGATCGTAGGCGCGATAGACCACGCCCATGCCTCCGCTTCCGAGCTGCTCGAGGATCACGTAGCGACCGACGAGACGACCCCGCGGCAGCGGAGCGTTTGGCTCCACCACCGAGCTCGGCCCCGTACCTGCCCTTGCCGGCAGCGTGGCCTCGATGTCGTCGCCCGAGCTCTCCAACGCTTCCATCGTACGAAAAGCCGGGCGCCGAATGCGGCGCGGACCACGCCCCACGTGCGAAAAACAGCAGAAAGCGCGATTGATGTGCAACGCTGGCCTCGTGCGTTTCGCCGTCGTGGTGAGTTCGGTGCTTGCGTTGGCGCTCGTCGGGTGTGGCTCGGACGACGCGGGGCCTCCGTCTGAGGATGGCGATACCGGGGCGGTCGACGAGACCGACGACACCGCCGAAGCGCAAACCGAAGAGGGAGCTGACGACGACAGCACGGGGCCCGCGATCGATCCGGACGCGCCGACCTTCTACGGCGACGTGCTCCCCGTCGTGATCGAGAACTGTTCGGTATGCCACCAAGAGGGTGGCATCGGTCCGTTCGTGCTGGAGACCTACGAGACCGCGCGCGATCTGGCCGAGGTCATCGCACTGCAGACGGAGCAGCGGTTGATGCCCCCGTTCACCGTCGACAACAGCGGTGAGTGCAATACCTTTGTCGGCGCGCGCTGGCTGACGCAGGAGCAGATCGACGTCTTTGCGGCGTGGACCGAGGCCGGTGCCCCGGAGGGCGACCCGACACTCGTGCAGCCCGAGCTGCCTCCCGTCCCCACCCTCGACGCGGACGACACCACCGAGTTCGCCACGCCCGCCGGGTACCAACCGATCCCCGACACCACCGGGACCAACGGCCTGGACGACTACCAGTGCTTCTTGATGGACCCCGGCGTCGGGGACCAGACCCGCTTTCTCACCGGGTATGAAGTCTCGCCGGGTAACCCCGAGGTTGCGCATCACCTCGTCGCCTTCCTCGTCGACCTCGAGGCCGAGGGTGGCTTGTTCGGCACCAACGGCGACATCATCCAGACGCTCGACGATGCATCGCCGGATCAGCCCGGCTGGGACTGCTACGGCGGTCCCGGCAACGCGGTGATTCCGATCGGTACGCCGATCACGTGGGCGCCGGGCAGCGGTGCGCTCGAGTTTCCCGAGGGCACCGGGATCGCGATTCCGCCGGGTCACGGCCTGGTCGTGCAGATGCACTACAACCTCGCGTACGGGGACGGAGAAGACTCCACCACAATTCGACTCGCGTGGGCCGACCAGGTCGAGCGCGAGGCGGTGATGTCGGGCGACGATCGCTTTCTCGCGGCTGGCTTCAACGGCGGTCTGGAGATCCCTCCCGGTGAAGAAGGCTGGATCTACACCTGGGACGCAGCGATCTCGGACTTCGGCGCGCCGGTAGCCGGGTGGGACGACGTCGAGGTGCTCGGCATCCTTCCGCACATGCACGAGATCGGTCAGCGCATGGTCGTCGAGGTTCAAAACGGCAGCGGCACGGAGTGCGGCGCCTACGTCGACCGCTGGGACTTCGACTGGCAGCAAACCGTCCTCCTCGAGGATCCGCTCGTCGTCGCCCCGAGCGATCGCTTGGTCGTCACCTGCGAGTGGGACTCGACCTCACGCAACAACCCCACGACCCCCGGACTCGGCAGCCAGAACGAGATGTGCGCCGTGGGGATCCTGCTCGCCGAAGCGCCGTAGCCGATCGCCGACTTCGCCCACGGCAAGCTGGCCCAGTGGCTCAGTAGCAATCCCGGTAGCCGTTCGGCTCGCACGGAGGATTGACGGTTGCGTGCACACTCAGCTCGGGAAAGGCCTTTGCGACGCGTGCCGGGAGCACGAACTTCTGCTTTAGGGCGGGCTCGATGCACTTCACCAGCTCGGGCTCGAATCCCGAGAGGGCGGTGATCCGGCCATGGTCGTCGAGCTCGAGACTCAGCTCTGTTTCACCGCTCGGGCACGTGGTCCCCTGCACCGCTCGACTGCCCCGACGCACCATGTAGGCCAGCGCGGCGGTGTACTCATCCTCGATGTCGGGGTCCTCCAACCACAGTGCAGAGTGCACGTCCTCGACCAGGATGCGCAGGGTCCTGCGCCAATCCTCGTCGGGGGCTTCCTCGACCAGTGCGTAGCGCCAGTCGTCGTCGTGCTCGGCGCACGCGCTGTCGTCGTGCTCGGCAGGGTGCGGGTCGGCCAGCAGCGAGCGGCACATCGGCTGCCCCTGCTCGCGCCACCACTTCGCTTGCAGGAGGTCCTTGTCGACGTGCCACTTCTCCCACGCCTCTTGGCTGGACATCGCCTCTTCGGGGTTCGCAGCGAGCCAATCCGACTCGTGCTGGCGCCACGCGATCGCAACCTTGGTCGCGATCTGAGCGCAGGGTTCCCCGGCACACCAGCGCAAGCAGCCCGACGAGCGACAGACCGACTTGCACATCGCCAGCTCCGACTCGACACAGCCCTCGACCGCTGTCTGTGCGGTGTCGTGTGATGCCGGCCTCGCTTCGTTGCTCGGCGAAGTTGCGGGGCTCGAGGCGGGCCGACTACAACCGGCGACCAACATGAACAGCGATGCAATCGTCGGGCGGAGCTCGAGCATCACGGCGAGTGTACCGGCAGCGGCGTACTCCGACCGGCCTCGAGCGCGTTGATGCGGCGCTCGAGGTCGGCGTCGGCATGCGTTCGGGCTTTGCGGATGAGCGCGAGAATGCGCTCGCGGTCGGGTGGGTCGCCGTGGCTGAGCGTCTCCGCCAGCATGACTCGGGCATCGGCGAGCGCTTCAGCCCGGTGCGGCTGATGCTCGAGGATTTCCAACACTGGCTCGAGCACAGTGGTCGCCTCGCTTGCGCGGTCGGCCTCGTACAACGCCGATGCCAGCGAGCGCTGCGTATCGACGCGGTTGGGATGATCCGCCGGAAGATGACGCTCGGCCAGGGCCACGGCGCGCTTCACCGCTTCGATCGCAGGGTCGATCCGACCGAGCTCGAGCAAGGCGAAACCATGGTTGTTGTAGATCGAGATCGCCTCTGCGCCGTCGACGGTATCCGTTTTCTCGAGCACGTCGATCGCACGCTCGAAGGTGAGCCGAGCATCCTCGTAGCGCTCGAGGGCAAGTTGGGCCAGTCCCTCGGCCTCGAGTTGTGCAACGATGACGACGGCGTCGGGCCCCATCTGCGTTTCGACCGCGATGCGGCCGCGAGTCAGAACATCGAGGGCCTCCTCGTGCGCGCCCACGTCAACGAGGGCAAGGCCGAGCACGCGAAGCGCACGACCGGCGGCAAGGCTCTTTTCGCCGAACGCCATCGTCCGCACCTCGACGGCATGCTCCGCCAGCGGGATCGCGGAGGCGGTTTCTCCGAGCAGGCGCAGCACCAGCGCCAGGTTCATCTCGGTCGTCGCGACCGCGGGATGGTCGGGTCCGAGTGACGCGATCTCGGCCAACCGCACGCGATCGAAACGCCGACGCGCAGCCTCCGGCTGGCCGGCGTCGACGTGCGCGGCCGCGAGTCCCATCAGACAGCGTAGCGCCGACGGGTGCTGCTGGCCGAGACGGCCGACCAAAATCCGGCACGACTGCTCGAAGTGCTTGCGGGACCGCTCCAGCTCACCGCCCACGACGAGCGCGGCGGCGAGACCTCGCTCGACCTGCGCACGATGGAGCGGCCGATCTGATCCAAGACGATCGAGCGCCCGTTCGAAGACCGAGACGGCCTCTTCGCCATGCTCTGCGATGGTCAGCGCGTGGCCGAGGCCCCGATCGATCTCGGTCCGAGCCCAGAGGCGATTGACCGGACTGCGAAGGATCGCTCCTTCTGCCAACTTGGCCATCTCCCGAGCGGTGTCGAGCTTGCCCGGCTGCTCCGCCACCACGACGAGCAGACGAACCCGGGCTTCGAGCGCCGCCTCGTCGTAGTGCGAAGCCTCGGCCAGCGTGACCGCTTCGTGCAGTCGCTCGATTGCGAGCTCGGGCTCCCGTCGTGCGTCTGCGAGGCGTCCTTCCACGATCACGAGCTCCGCCAGCAACGGAGGAAAATCGATCGCTTCGGCCTGGTTCCTGGCTTCATCCAGTGCACTCTGAGCCCGTGCGAGATCGTCGGTCCGTATCGCCACGACTGCCTCGGTGAGATGGACCCGCACCGCTTCGACCTCCGCGACGTGGTCGGTCGGTGCTTGCAGGTCGAGTCCGCGATCCAGGCAGACCCACGGATCTCCGACGCTATCTGCGACCGAGACGGCGCGTCGCACCACCGCATCATCCGCCGTCGTGAATCGCTCGACCATCACCTCGACCCGATGCCGCCGTCGCTCGAGGCAATCCAGGCGGTTTTCGGTGAGGCGTTCGGATGCCCGTCCCGTGATCCGAGCACGGCATGTCTCGGCGTGCGCTTCGGTCCACTCCGTCACCGTGTCGTCGAGGACCTTCGTCGCCCGCTCCGCCGCCGTGTGGGCGTACGCGACGGCGGTCCCGCGGAAGGCCTCGCCGATCTGGTCCTTCGTGGCGTCGTTCCAGACCGCTTCGAGCTGCTCGACGCCGCGACTGCAGTCCATCGAAGGCTGCGTCACCGCGTAGTGCACTCCAAAGCCCCCGATGACCACCGCGAGACCGGCGAGACCGACGATCCGGGCTCGACGACGCGGAGGTCCCAGCTCCCGCAGCAATGCGCTCATCGTCGCGAACCGCTGGGCCGGGTTGGGGCGCAGCCCACGAAGGAGCGCGCGACGAACCCGCGGCGGGACCTCGCCCTCGCGTGCCGGCAGCGATGGGCTGCCCTGCTCCGTGGCCCGCCGGGTCTCCGCGGTCGTCTCCCCGCGAAAGGGCGGGACCCCGTAGAGGGCCGCGTAGAGCGTCGCGCAGAATCCGAATTGATCGGTACGGGCATCGACCGCACCACCGCCGTACTGCTCCGGCGCCATGAAGCCGGGCGTGCCGACGACGGCGCGGCCCGACGCACCGTCGGCGTCGACGGACTGCGCCAGCCCAAAGTCCGCCACCTTCGCCGCGCCGCCGCGAGGCACGAGCACGTTGCCGGGCTTGAGATCGCGATGGACCAAGCCGGATGCGTGCGCTTCGACGATCCCGCGCCCGACGTCGCGACAGACCTCGAGAATCTCGGCGACCGTGCGCGGCTGCTCGCGCACCCAAGTCGCGAGATCGACCCCATCCACGAGCTCCATCGCGATGAACAGGCGGTCCTCGTGCACACCGACGTCGTGGACCGCGACCACGTTCGGGTGCGTGACCCGGGCCATCGCGCGCGCCTCCCGAAGCTGGCGCCGCCTTGCGGATTCGGTGGTCAGCGGCTGGCGCAGGATCTTGATCGCGACGTGGCGATCCAACTCGGGGTCGTAGGCCTTGGCGACGACGCCCATACCCCCTGCGCCGATCCGACGCAGCAGGACGTAGCGACCAACACTGGAGCCGGCCTTCGCCAGGTCCTCAGCCGGGAACACAGGTGGCGGTACGGTCGGCTCGTCCTTGCTGGGGGCGCCTTCCGAAAAGGCCACCGCCGAGACCCACGTGCGACACGCCTCGCAGCGATCGAGGTGCGCCTCGATCTTGCGGCACTGTTTGACGTCGAAATCCCCCTCGACAAAGCGCGCAACCGCATCTGCGTCCAGGCACTGCCCTTCGTCACTCACCGCCGGTCGGGTGTTATACCGGTTCTGCCTTGGCAGCGGAGCTGATCGCAGCGTTCGAGACGGGGGCGGAGCAAGCCGTACCCGACGGGGCCCGGAACGCCGTGGCCGCCGCCATCGTGCAAGCCATCGCTGCCGCGCGCGCCGCTTGGCCCGACGTCGACGTTGCTCCGGCGCAGTTCGCCCATCGTCTCGGGGCGTGTGCTGCGACGGACGGTCAGCCTGCGCACGAAGGCCTCGAGCGCCTTCGGGCAAGTGACCTCTACCTCGCGCTCGCATGTGGCGCAGGCGACGAACGGGCATGCCAACACTTGGACGGGCTCGTTCGCCGCGGGTTGAACGCCGCGCTGCGCGGAGCCGGCGTGGATGCAACCGAGCTCGACGACGTCCGTCAACACGTGCTCGTCCGCCTCGTCGAGTCTCGCGAGGGCGCGCCTGCCCGGATCGCGACCTTCGGTGGTCGTTCGTCGCTCGAGCGGTGGGTTCGTGCGGTGGGGGTCCGGGAGGCCCGCAGCCGCATGCACGTGCGTAGACCGCCCAGCGGCGGTGGAGACGTCGGCACGCTGGTCGATCCCGCTCACACGCCGGAGCTCTCGGCGCTGAGGGCGGAGCATCGGGGGGCCTTCAAGCGCGCGTTCGAGTCGGCGGTCCAGGGGCTCGATGTGCGGGAGCGCAATCTGCTGCGCCAATCGGTCCTCGACGGTCTGTCGATCGACGCGCTGGGTGACCTCTACGATGTGCATCGCTCGACGGTTGCCCGATGGCTCGAGCGCGCCCGCAAGCGACTGCTCGAGCTCACCGCGTCCGCCCTTCGTGACGACCTGAAGCTACCCACCGCCGAGCTCGCGAGCATGATGCGAATGAGCGACAGCCAACTCCACGTGAGCTTGTCGCGGGTGTTCGCCGCGGACGAGTGAAGTCCGGCTCGGCAGGGTCGGTCACATCATGCCGCAGCGGTCACTACCGAGGCAGCATGGCCCGCACGACCCCCTTCGCACTCATTGTCGGCACTGCTGGCTTTCTCGCTTCCTCGACGGCGCAGGCCGGCTGGGTCGAGCAGAACTTCGACGTGGTGACGCAAGGTCAACCCTGGACCGCAATGCAGCCGGTGGTCGCGCAGGGGGTGGACTGGCCGAATCCCGAGGAACTGGAGTCCGGCGAGTGCACGCTCGATCCATGCGCGCTGGACGAACCGGTGCCCGTCACACGCATCGCGTACATCGATACCGCGAACAACAACGCGTTGATGCTCGCCAGCCGCTTCGGCCCGCCTGGCGAGCCGTGGACCACGGAGATGGTATGGGAGGCGGACGCGTCGCACCCGGATCTCATCCTGGACCGCGATGGTCAGCCGATTCTCGCCTTCCGGGTCGAGGGCCCGTTCTCTGGCGAGCTTTGGACAGCCCATCGAACGCAGCCCGGCAACGGCTCGACGGGAACCGACGAGTCGCTCTACCTCAAGATGGTCTACACCGCGGATCTCGAGAGCCCGCCCCGCCTCAGTCTTCAGCACTAGGGTTGGGACCTCGGTGTGTTCAACTCGCTGTTTCGGGTGCACATCGTCTACTCCGCGGACGGACTGTTGATGCACGCGTACCTCGACTGGGACGAGATGGAGGACAACATCTGGTTCGAGAACAACCCGATCGGCGCCTACAAGAACCTCCAGGGCACGAGGTTCGGCTGGGACGAAGGCGAAGTGATGGGCCAGTGGCCGGATGCGGTCGGGCTGTGGACCGACCTCTCGGAGAGCGACGACGACATCTTCGCCTACGAGGAAATGCCGGCCGTCGCGTACATCCGCGGCACGGGCCTGACGTTCCGACGCACGGAGAAGCCGATCGCTTTGACGAGCCCGATGTACAACTGGTTCGAACGGCAGCATCTCGGGTCGGCGCCGGACATGCGCCCGACGATCGACGCCATTCGCGACGGCGGTCCCAAGGTCGCGTGGGCCCCCGCGTGTCCCTGGGGTGGCAACCTGCTGTTTCGGGAGTCCGAGACCGACAACCCGAACCACAAGAACGAGTGGCTGCCGACGGTCTTGGCTGGTTCCGAGAGCGCGTGCGATCCGGAGATGTCGATCGGCGAGTACGAGCGGCCGTACGTCGCGTACGCAAACCCGACGACGAACGAGATCGAGATCGCGGTGCGTCCCTTCGAGTCCCTGCCTTGGGAGAACGAGGTGGTCAGCGAAGGCGCGGAGCCGTCGATCGACTACAACAAGACGACCGAGATGCAGGCGATCGCCTACGTCCAGCCTTGGACTGGCGAGCTGCACGTGGTCGACGGCTACTTCCACTAGATCGCCGTTCTTTTGGCGGTGACCCTCGCCTTTGGCACCATGTAGTCAAAGGTAGGAGGGGAAGATGCGTGATGAATCGAAAACGGGGTTCTCTGGGCCCAGTGCACCCGAATTTGGCCTTTCGCTGATCGAGGTGCCGCTCGGGCAGACCCGTGCTCGACCGGTCCTCGTCGACGAGGAGGCAGTGACCCTACGGGTGCCGGCCGTTCCGCCCCGGGGCCTGTTCCGCCACGTCCCGCGCGAGGTTTCCGGGATCATCGGAGGTGCGCTGCTGATGGCATGCCTCGCGTTCGCCATCGCGCCCGGGCCGAGCATCACGTCCGCCGAACCGATCGCCGAGCACGCGACCGAGATCGAGACAGAAGGCCTGCATGAACCGCCGGCGTCCGATCGCGGCCCCGTGCTGGCCTCCGCCGCCGTCTCCCCGCAGCTCGAGCCGTTCGACGCCGAAGACGAGATCATCATCTTCGACGAAGACGACGTCGCGGACGACGAGATCATCATCTTCGAGGAGCCGCCGAAGTCCGCGGCCGCGCTCGCACCGAAGCCCAAGCCCAAGCGTTCGCGCTCGGCCGCCAAAGCGCTGGCTCGCCAGGGTCGAACCGCTCGTGCCGCGGGCCACGGACGCGAGGCCAAGAAGCACTACCGCGCTGCCCTCGAGGCCTGGCCCACCCATGCCGCCTCCGCGTCCGCGCTCGCCGAGCTGTACCTCGAGGACCGCCGATACCGGCAGGCGCTCCCCTACGCCAAGCGAGCGGCCAACAATGCCCCGACCAACGCCGAGTACCACCTCCTCTACGGGGACGCGCTGTTCCTGGCCAAACAGCGTGACGCCGCGAGACGAGCGTGGAAGAAGGCGGCTGCGCTGGGCAGCAAGATCGCCCGCCGCCGGCTTGGCTGAGGCCGCGTAGCTAGTGCGTTTTGCAACATCTGGGTCGGGATCACTGGGGGTACCCAGCGCGTCTCCCCGGATGTTGTGAAGAGCCCCCTGCTTGTTTTGATCTTGGTCGGCACCTGCGCGCTGCTGGCGTGGGCCCTGATCCCCGTGGTCATCCTTCGGGCACGGTTGCGCGCCCAACGGGCGGTGTGACGCAGTTAGGGCGTCTCGAGGTCATCGCGCACGTCGGCGGCCCAGCGATCGAGGTTGTCGAGTGTCGTCTGCATCGCCGCCGGGTCGGTCGCCATCTCGGAGACGGCCTGACGCAATCGGTCACGGGCGCGAAGCAGCCGGCTGCGAACCGAGGACGGGGCCAGTCCCAATACTTCGCCGACCTCGGGGGCCGACAGGTGCTCCCAGTAGCTCAACTCGAGGACCTGTTGGTCGGCCGTCGGCAAGGAACGCAGCGCTCGAAGCAACAATCGAAGATCCTGGGCGTGCTCGATGGCCTGACTCGCCGAGACCAACGTAGGGTCGGCGGGCAATGGCAGGCTCCGATCTCGTTGTCGCTGCTGATGGTACTGAAGCAGCTTGTTGCGAGCGATCCCGAGCAGCAGCGCGCGGATCGAGGACCGAATCTCGAATCGCTCCCGTCGCCGCGTGAGTGCTTCGAAAGTCGCTTGCGCCAGCTCTTGCGCTCCGTCGTCGCCGATTCGGCGAGCGAAGTAGCCATACACGGCGATGAAGTGACGCTCCACGAGTCGCTCACCGGCACGGGGGTCGCCGTCTCTCCAAAGGGTCAGCAGCTCGGCGTCGGTTTGGGCCATCGGGACGAAAAAATCTCGGGTGAGCGGGACGCTTGCCTCGTTCGGCCGATGTTTGCTCGAAGCAACAATGGCGAACGCGTCGAAGAATCATAGCGTCGCAGAGCACCGCCCCTCGGCGGGACGTCGCCCGAGATCTGAGGCACACTGACTCATGGTGGTGGATGATGGCGGTTGGGCGGCTCGAGCCCTCGAGCGGGGGCGGACCGTCGACGTCGCGCGGCAAGCGCAAGCGCTGGCCCAGACCAAGCGCCAGCTGTTTGGGCTCACCACGACCGGCGCTCGGCTCGGGCGCCATATCCTCGTGGAGCGCGTCGGTGCTGGTGGACTCGCCGAAGTCTACCTGGCCTACGACCCGAAGTTGGACCGCAAAGTCGCGATCAAAATCCAGCGATCGTCGGAACAGGCGACGCAAGCGGTCGCGGAGCAGCGCTTCGTTCGTGAAGCACAAGCTGCCGCACGCGTCACGCACCCCAATGTCGTCGGGGTGTTCGACGCTGGGACCTACGACGACTCCGAACTGCCGCAGGCGGAGCAGTGCGGCCTAGCCCGTGAAGGCTCCTACCTCGTCATGGAGTTCATGGCCGGTGGGGATCTCCGAGCTTGGCTCGACGCTGAGCCGCGCTCGCGCACGGCGATCCTCAGCCGATTCGTCGAGGCGGGGCACGGACTGTCGGCCGCGCACGAGGCAGGCGTCGTTCATCGAGACTTCAAGCCCACCAATGTGTTGTTGACGGAGCAAGGGCACGCCAAGGTGGCCGACTTCGGTGTGGCACGCTTGATCGGGGCGACGACCGGCGACACCACCGACGGTGCCACGGATCGGCTCATATCCACTCCCGATTCGACGATGACGCTGTCGGGAGACCGACTCGGAACGCCCGCCTTCATGCCGCCCGAGCAGGCTCGAGGAGATGATGTTGGCCCGGAGGCGGATCAGTACGCCTTCTGCCTCGCGCTGTTGACCGAGTTGGTGGGCTACCCCTTCCCCGAAGATTCAGCTCAGATACTGCAGGCCAAGCAGCGAGGGCCGTCGCCCGCAGTGCTGGCTCGCCTCCCCAGATGGCTCTCCAGGGTCCTTGCACGTGGCTTGAACCCCGACGCGGACCGGCGCCACCCAACGATGCGGGCCCTCGTTCGAGCGCTCGACCCGGCTCGGAGGCGGCGCCGTCTAACGCTCGGCGCCGCGATCACGGGTGCGGTCGCGGCCGCGACCGGGCTCGGGGCCTCCAGCGCGGAGACACCGTGTCCGACGCACGCGCTCGCCAGTTGGTCCAATGCACACCGACTCGACGTGCGCCGCGCATTCTCCGAGTCCGGACTTCCCTATGCACAACAGCTTCAGTCCTCGACGATGGCCGCACTGGACGACTTCGCGGGGCAATGGAGCAAGCAAAAGAACGAGGTGTGCGAGGCACTGCGGCAGCAACCGACGCGAAGGGCACTTCATGCAGCCAATCGCTGCCTCGACCGGTTGAGTGTCGCCTTCGACACGCTGGTGGTGCAGCTTGCCGATGCCGACCCCCGGACGCTGTCGCACGCCGACCGCATGATGGGCGCGCTCGAACCTCCGGAAGGCTGTCGTCGTGGCACGCCGGCACGGCGGCTCGACGAGCTTTGGGCCCCGGATCGTACGGCGATCACGCGTGGAATCGGTCGCGCGGAGGTTCTGCTCCGGGCGGGCGATCTCGACGGAGCGCTGGAAACTGGCCGGGGCGCAGCGGCCGAAGCGCGCCGGCGGGGCGAGCCCGAGCTCGAGGGCCGAGCGCGCACGCTGGTTGGACGAGCCCTAATCGCGAGCCGTCGAACCGAACAGGCCGAAGACGAGCTCAGGCACGCCATCATCATCGCGGAGCGCAGTGGATCAATCGCGGATGCTGTCTGGGCGATGGTTTCCCATGCCGACGCACTGAGCCACAACGGACACCACGAACAAGCCGACGCCTTCGCTGCCATGGCGTACGAACGAGCGCTCGCGTCTTCCGAAGTCAACCTGCGAGTCCGCGCGAACGCGGCGCTGATCTACGCCGTGGTGGCCTCACGCGCGATGATTCTGGACGCCGCGGAGGCGCGGCTGGAGCGAGCCCGAGAGGTGCTCGGTGATTCGGCCCCGGAGTTTCTTCAAGAAATGCTCCTGCAGGCGCGGTCGTCGTTGCGGTACCGACAGGGCCGCTTCGACGAGGCGCTTGCGGACGACGAAGCGCTCTTCGAAGGGATGTCGCGGCGACTGGGACAGCGACACCCGTCCTCGGCGCTGGCGCGATCCAACCTCGGCGTCGCTCTGATGCGAACCGGGCAGCTCGAACGCAGCCGGGAAACGCTGCAAGCCGCGATCTCTGTTCTCGAGGACAACCGGGACGACGACAGTCCCATCCTGATTCCTTCCCTTCACACGCTTCGCTTGGTCGAGCGATGGGCCGGCGATCACGAAGCGGAGCTCGTCCACGCGCGGCGCGTCCTGAAGGTGTGGAAAGCGTCCAAGCGGTCGGATCCGTTTCGAACGGCCACCTTTTCCCTGATGCTCGCTGCCGCGCTCGTGGACACCGGTTCGCTCGTCGAGGCGCAGACGCTGATCGACTCGGTCCGGCCTTGGGTGGAGACCGAGCAGGCCGATGCTTCGAGCAAGATCACGCTCGCCCGGGTCGTCGCCGCACTTCACCTCCGTCTGGGGGACACACAGCATGCCGTTGCCGCGAGCACGCGGGGCATGGAGCAGGTGCAGGCCGTGACGGGCGCCTCCGAGTGGTACGAGCTCCATCTCGTCCATGCGCGCGCCCTGATTGCGGCGGGCCAGCGCGAGGCCGCCGTGCCCGTGCTCGACGCACTGGTCGCAGAGGAGCGGGTGCCCGAGTCGTTCGCGCAGGCGGCGCGGGTTCTACGGTTCGCCGACTAAAAGTATTTCGCGAGAATGCGGGACGGTTTGCGGCTTCGACCGATGTACGGAGTGATGGATAGCGTGGCAATGGATGCACTGTTTTTGGGTAGGGCAGCGAAACTCGGCCGGCTCGTGCGGGGCTTGATGCTCCTCGTAGTCTGTCTCGGGGTGCCCGCGTCGGCGATGGCGGACACGCCGCCCGAGGGCGTCGGTGGACTGCTACCCGCCGAGGGTCTGCCCGAGGGGTCGACACCGCTCTTGTACGGCTTTCAGATCCAGCACGAATCGAGCGAGATCACGGTGGAGGTCGATGGCAATCCAGTGGCGGTCACCGCGGATGACCCATTGGGTCGTCCCCTGGAAAACCTCGCGATGCTCACCCTCGACCCAGCGCCCATGGTCGGTCAAACCGTGACGATCACTGTGCCCGGTACCGATCCGTTCGAACGCATCGTCGGCCCCGAGGATCTGGAGCCTCCTTCGCGACCAGAGAACCCGTACCTCGTTCTCTCCGGCGCACTCGAAGACGACGGCGACCTCTCGGGCGACTTCGACTTCGACCTCGAATACGAGGTGGAACCTTCGGGTGGAGGCGCCTGGGAGGGCGTGTCGATTCGCATGTATGTCAGCTCGAATCCGGGAGTGACGCTCGCCCACTTCTTTCTGCTGACCTCCGATCCGGGGCATCTCGAGTACACACCGCCCGCGTACAAGCTGGCGGGCAAAGACCCCGCGGAGGTCTGCTTCGAGCTCAGCACACTCGATGGCACCGGCCGTCTCACCACGTCGATCGAGTCGTGTGTCGACGAGGATAATCGGGGGGAGACCGGCGCTGGAGACGACGATGACGATGACGATGACGATGACGATGACGATGACGTTGGGGACGTCGACGGGGACGATGGGAACGATGGGGACGATGGGGACGATGGGGACGATGGGGACGATGGAGTCGACGGGGACGATGGGGACGTCGTCGATGGCCAGGCCGACGACGGCGAAGCCGACGATGACGCGGCCGGTTGTCGTGTCGATGCAAAAACGCACCCTTCGAATGCTCTGATGCTGCTCGGTCTACTCGGGATCTGGGCCCGAACCCGACGACACTGATCGAGAGACGAGCCCTCCCATCGGGCCGCGTGTTGCGTACGGGCCCGCCATGTGCATGCCGCCCTCCGCTGCCGCTACGATGTGCGTTGGGTTCGGGCTCGTCTTTTTTCCCCACCCCCGGGTAACCGCCCACGGACATCCGCATACCTCTCCCCAGCCCAGGGACGGCGGGCAGGGAGAGTGACAGTGATGCGTAGTGAACTGATGCGCTTCGGCGCGGTTTTGGCGTTGTTGGTTCCTGGCTGTGACGCGGAGGAACCCGCAGACGCAGATGACACCGGAGCCGAGACCGGTGACACCGGTGGGGACGACGATGGCGACGATGACGACGGTTCGCTGACGACCGGAATTACCGCGGGTGATCCCGACGGCGACGGAAGCGGGAGCTCAGATGGCGAGCCGGGAGACGAGACCGAGGGCGAGGACGAGGGCGAGGACGAGGGCAAGGGCGTCGAGCTGCGCCAGGTGGAGCTCGCGGTCGACGGAGTCGAGACCCTGACCGGAGGCTTTCACTACGAGTTGTGGGCGATCATCGACGACGCGCCTGCCACCGTCGGCAAGTTCAACGTCGATGGAGGCGGCATCGTCGTGGACCTCGACGGTATCGCGATCCCCGACGCGCTCTTCGATGCCGGACGCGATCTGCGGGAGACCACAGACTTCGTGATCACGATCGAAGCGGCCGGCGACGTCGACATCCTGCCCGGGGTCAGCAAGTACCTCGCAGGACCGCTCGACGGGGAGATGTCCGAAATGATCGTCGGGCACGAAGGGGCACTCGGCGACGACTTCACCGACATCGCGGGGCAGTTCATCCTCGCGACACCAACCGACGGACCCGACACAAACGAGACGGCCGGAGTATGGTGGCTAGACCTTTCGATCGATCCGCCGGCGCCGGGACTCGTGCTGCCGGAGCTTCCGGAGGGCTGGGAATACGAGGGATGGGCGGTCCTCGACGGTGCGCCGGTCACGACCGGTCGCTTTCGCAGCGTGGACCAGATGGACTTCGACGGCCGGTTTTCCGGACCAAACCCGGGCCCGATGGTTCCGGGTGAAGACTTCCTCGTCGACGCGCCGGACGGCCTGGAGTTCCCGGCCGACCTGCGGGGGCAGGTGGTGGTGATCACCGTCGAGCCCGAGCCCGACGACTCAGCCGCACCGTTCACCCTCAAGCCGCTGCTCGGCGAGGTGAGCCCAGCCGCGGCGACGCACCAGACCCTGCCGATGACGGCGCAGGCCGACACCTTCCCCACGGCGACGGCGCACCTGGTGGAGTAGCACCACGGGGGGATCCCCGGGTCGAATTGATCGGGAGTGCCCTCTGCTCGACCCCGCGCGCGTCTCGTATGTTGGCGAGCGATGAGGCTGGTACTCGCGTTGCTTGTGCTGGGGGCGGGCTGCTCCAATCGGGAGCCCACCCTCAGCGGGCGGTTCTCGATCGAAGGTGACGAAGCCCTCACGCGCCTGCCGACGGACACGGTCCGCCACATCTATCCGAACGACTGCCTCAGCGTTGAACCGGCCGGCCTCTTTGGGGTCCACCTCTTCACCACCCGGGGAGACCTGCGCTTCGTCCACGCATCCGATGGGCCCGTGTTGTCGTTCCACCCCGACGAAGAAGACTTCACGCCATGGGAGGTGAAACCCGCGGTCTGTGACGTCTTCCGTGGCGAGCTCAAGCGGAACGCAATCGAGGTCGAGGAGGTTTCCGCGATGCGCGGAAGCCTCGAGCTCGACTGTACCGACCAGCACGGCCTGCGCGTCTACGGCGAGGTGGCGTTCGACGGCTGCACCGACGACCCCAAGTACTGAGCCGGCTCGGCGAAGCGCCCCGTCCCTCAGGACTCCGGCACGAACAGGCCGCAGTACCCGAGCAAGTCTCCGCCTGCGCATTCGGGCGGCACGCAAGCCGCGGTGGTGTCGACCTCGCGGCACACGTAGCCAGCGGGAAAGCCGATGTCGACACAGTCCTGATCGGTCTCGCAGACGGGCTCGCAGGCGTTGTCGCCGTTGCACACCATGCCGGCCTCCTCGCACGCACCAGGGTAGCCAAACCCTCCGCCACACGAGTCTTGATGGACGCAGGTCCCGTGGTCGAACGCGTAGGACGCCTGGTTGTAGATGCACTCGGCCATTCCGCTCCATTGGTCGGTGGCTTCGCAGTTCTCCAGGCAAAACCACGGCATGCCCTCGAGGGCGTCGCGTCCATCTGGGGTCGTCGCGTCCGGAAGGCACGTGCCAGAGCCGCTCGGGGCTTGGGGCCAGCCCGCTTCGTTGCCGCCCCAGCACCCGAGGTTGAGCTCGATCCCGGCGCAGTCGGCATCCGAATCGCATGGACAGCCGACGTTGGTGTCCTCGCCGCACTGTTGGCACGCCGCAATCGATCCGCACTCCGTTGGCTCGACCCCGCACACCACACCCGTCCCCGGACAGTAGCGACCGTCGTCCGCTCCCCCGATGAACGAGCCCGCCCCGTCGGCGTAGCCTGATTCGTCATCGAGATAACCGCCGTCGACTTCGAGGCAACCACACCCGACGGTGCCCGGGTTGTCGTTGCAGGCGCTACCCCCCGGCAGACCGCAGTCCGGGGGCTCTTCTTCCTCACACACGTCGTGGTCGGTGGCGAAGCAGACGTTGCCGTCGTCGTTGCAGTGGTCGTACACGTACATGTTCGAGGTCCGCAGGACGAAGTACTGGTAGGCGATCGGCAGTCGAATCGCGGCGGCCGGATCGTCCTCGGCCATGGCGAGCCCCTCGTCTTGCGAGTAGCACTTGCCGTCCGCCTTCGTGACGTCGCAGGCATCGTGCGACCACGAATCCTTGAGGTAGCCCTCGCCTACGTTGAGGAACGCTCGGTAGGCAGGAATTGCCCCGACGCTGTCGCACGTCGACTCCGGAAACCCACCGCAGTCGCCGACCACGTTCCAGTGCAGGGTCTCGTGCAGGAGCACCGCCCCGAGATACGCCCGCTGTCCCGCGTTGAGGTTGGGCGCCGCCTCGTCGTACCGGGAGAAGTAGCTCGGACACACCTCGTACGCAGGATCGGCCACCCAAGGATTGAGCGGGGGATGACCGACCCAGATCGCGTGCGCCATCGCGGCGTTGTACGAACAAGGCGACTGCATGAAGACCGTCGCCTTGAACGGCACAAACAACCATTCCCAGAAGGTCGGTGGCCGCCAGCACGAGATCTGAATCTCGTCGTGCATGTTGAACTGCGCCCACGCCTTCTCGAACGTGTTGGCGACCGCGACGGCGCGCGTTCGGTCGAACGTGCCGAACCAGTCCAACGGTGCGGTCTGTTGCCCTTGGGCGTGGGAGTTCCAGCGCTCGGCCGCGAGCGCATCGTCCGGCGTCTCGAGCACCCAGTGAATTCGCTGCAGCGCGCGCCAAAGCCCAAAGTGCACTTGATCGTTCGCCACCTCGAGAATCTGCTGCTGGTTGAAGCTGCACTCCGCGAAGGTGAACTGGCCCATCGTGGGCCGATCGCACGGCTCGGTGTTGGTGAGGTCGACGAGAGGCGCGTCGACGACGAGGTCGTCCGGACCGTCCGGCTGCGGCCCGAACGAGTCGATCGTCGCGATCGGATCCCCTCCGATCGCTTCGCTCCACGCAGCGTGGAGCGGCTCGAGGGCTTCGTCGCTTCCCGCCCGGGGAAACTTGCCGGCGAACGGCGTAAAGGCGTCATTCACGGCATGCTTCCAGGCGTCGAAGATCGCCACCACGTCGGGCTCGCCCGCCCCGGTCGGGTCGGCTGTCGAACGAGGGGTCGACGGCAGCTCTGCAACCGGGTCCGCGGCGAAGCAGCCGGCGAGGAGCGAAATCGGGACGAACATGGCGAGGGGACGGTTTTTCACGGCGGCGGTGGTGACGAACGGCCGGCCTGCGGTTCAAAAAGTTTTTCCCCGCTGACGAGCGCGCAGAAGCTCGCTTTCGGCGCCTTCGGCCTCGCGCCACTGATGGGCCGATCCGACGTCGGTGTTCCGGACGTCGGCGGCAGGCTGAGCGATCGCCGATCCGTACCAGGATCCATTGCAGTCGAGCGACGAGCGACGCACCATCCGGTCGATGGCGCAAGACAAGGCAGTCTTCGACAGCGACACTTGGGGTCGTGAGCGCCTCGCGTGGCTCACCACAATGCCCTCCGCGCGTCGCGAGGCGTGGACGGCCTTGCTCGAGCACTGCGCGACCACGGCGAACAAGTCTCGCCCCACCAAGCGATGGGAAACGCAGGCCGCACCGCTCGTCGCCAACGTCGGCGACGCGGAGGTCAACGAAGTCCTCCGCGGCTGGATGGAATCGATTCCCCTCGGGCCCACCGAATCGACGATGTGGCCCGACGTGCCACTGGGCACCTCGGAGGGCAATCGTGCCGTGCTCAAGGGGCTAGTGTGGTCCGCGATGTTCATCGACGACGCGACGCTCGGCGCAACGATCGGGAGCTTCGCCGAGCGGTGCTTTCGCAAGATTCCGGTCTTCGGCGCAGCCTCGACCAAACTCGGCAACGCGTCGCTCATCACGTTGGGGCGGCTGCCGGGCGTGCGCGGCGTGGCGGCACTGTCGCGTTTGATGGGCAAAATTCGGTACGCCTCGGCCAAGCGCGTGGTCGAGCGCGCGCTCAACGAGACCGCGGAGCGCACCGGCACCACCCGCGAGGAGCTGGAAGAGATCGGCGTCCCCGACTTCGAAACCGTTCGCATTGCGCTGGCCGAGTTCACCGCCGAGCTGACCATCGACGACGGACAGGCAGTCCTTCGTTGGATCAAGCCCAATGGCAAACCCCAAAAGTCCGTCCCCAAAGCGGTCAAGGAGCAGCACAGTGACGAGGTCAAACAGCTGACCAAGCGCCGCAAGGAGCTCGACGAGTTGCTCGAGGGGCAAGCCTTGCGGCTGGAGCGGATGTGGCTGGCGGACCGCCGCCTGCCCGCCGCGAAACTGGTCGAGCGCTACCTCAAGCATCCGATCGTCGGCACGCTCGCGCGGCGGCTGGTCTGGGTCGTCGGGGACAAGGCCGTCACTTGGCAAGACGGGCGATTCATCGGGGTGACCGGCAACCGCGTGGAGATTGCCGACGATGCCCAAGCACGGCTGTGGCACCCGCTCGATCTCGAGAGCGCCGACGAGCTGCTCGTCTGGCGAGATCGATTTCTCGACCTCGGCATCCGCCAACCCTTCAAGCAGCTATGGCGCGAGGTCTTTGCCCCGCAAGATCCCGACGCCACGATCGACGAGCGACTTGCCGGCCACATCCTGCGTCAGCACGCGCTCGCGGGCATGGCCCAGCGCCACGGGTGGCAGTACCAAATCCAGGGCTACTTCGACTCGCACAACCTGCCGACCCGCGACCTGCCTCGCTGGAACCTCTCGGTCGAATTTCAAGCGGATCCCGTTCGGCACGACAGCGACGACTATCTGTTTTCGTACCTGCTCTCCGGTGCGATCCGATTTCTTCGCGACCACGATCCGGTCGCCTTGGGTGAGGTCCCGGCCATCGTCTTTTCCGAGGTGATGCGGGACATCGACTGGTTCATCAGCAGCAGCAGCGTCGCCAACGATCCGACGTGGGATGGCCGAGCCGAAGAGTCGTGGAGCGAGTACTGGGACCGCGGCGCCTGGGGAGACCTCGCGCCCGCCGGGCAAACGCGACGGGCCATCGTGGAGCACGTGCTTCCCCGTACAACGCTACGCGAGCACGCGACGCTCGATGAACAGTGGCTCGTCGTCCAGGGACCGGGCGGCCCCTATCGCGTTCATCTTGGCAGCGGCAACGTCCGACGCGACGGCAGCGACGCCCCCTTGGTCCTCAAGATCGGCAAGCGCGAGCGAGAGCAAGTCGCGGACGTGTTTCTGCCCTTCGAAGGCGACGGCATGCTCACCGACATCTTCGCCCGCGCGTTCATCCTGTCCGCCAAGGGCGCGCCGGCGGAGTAGATCGCCAAAGCTGCGCCAGCATCGACCTCAGCCGCGCACGAATGCAATGCCGTCTGGGCCCAGGCCCGCGTCGATTCGTAAGAGGACTGCAGCCGCGCTCAGGTCGATCACGGCGACTTGCCCTGTGCGGGCAAGTGATACGAACGCCAGGTCGCGAGCGAGCGCCACACCGACGGGAACAGGGCTGTGCTCGAGCTCCACGGTTCCGACCCGCTCGCGGGTTTGAACGTCGAAGAGGTACACAGCACCGGCCTCCGCTGCTGTGACCACCGCTCGCTGCCCCTCCCGATCCAGCTCGACGCGAATCGGAACTCCAGGGGCATCGAGCGTGTCCACGACCTTGCCCACCCCGAGATCCACGACGCTGATGCTGTGTTCCGCGTTGCTTCCGACCCACA
>JGI12316J15310_10000105_pt12 | contig 21905 bp, 16 predicted proteins | sample MarCyaLeptolynsp_FD_15310 | JGI IMG/M metagenome (IMG submission 15310)
AACCAGTACTACAAGTTCGGCCTCGGCTTCGTGGGCGGACCGGCGCAGGCCGACGGCCTGTTCGCGGTCGAAGATGCCTTCTCCGCCGATGACCACAACCTCAAGACCTTGCTCGTGGAGCTCGTGGCCAGCCCACTGTTCCGCTGGGTGGACGCACCGAAGTAGGGAGGAGCGATAGCCATGCACGTACTTCGGAATCTCAAGCTCAATCGCCGCACCGTGCTACGCGGGGCGGGCTCGGTCGCCGTCGCTTTGCCGACGCTCGAGATCATGCTCAACAACAACGGGGACGCGATGGCCGATGGGGCCGACCTTCCCCTGCGGTTCATCTCGTTCATGTTCGGCAACGGAGTCCAGCTCGCGAGCTGGGAGCCCCCGGTGACCGGCGCGAACTGGGCCGCCGGCGGCGTTCCTTCGCTGCTTCAGCCGCTGGTCGACTTCAACGTCGTCGACTACGTCAACATCTGCACCGGCATGCGCAACCACTTCGGGGGCGGGGCGATCACCCACCACGAGGGCATGTGCGTGTTCAACGGCTACGACTTCGTGCTGCGGCCCGATCTTCCTGGCTTCGCATCGGACTGGGGTGGCCCGACGATCGACCAGGTGATCGCAGACGTGGTCGCGGAGGGGTCGGACCCCACGCCGATTCACTCGTTGCAGGTGGGTCTGACCAAGTTCGACAGCCCCGCCGACAACGGCACCACCGCCAAGGCGATCTCCGCCCGCGGTGAGCCGGGCGCATTGACGGTCAAGTACCCGGTGCAGAACCCCGTGGATGTCTGGGACTCGTTGTTCGGCGAGTTCACGGCGCTCAAGGACGACCGCGAGATCCGCCTGTCCGTGCTCGACGCGGTCAAAGAGGAGGCCGACCGCCTCAAGCTCAAGCTCGGTCAGACCGACACGCAGCGCGTCGACGCCCACCTTCAGGGCATCGCGGAGCTCGAGACCAAGATCGCCGCGCTTCCGCCGGTGTGCGACATCATCGACTCGCCCACCCACGCGAACGTGGAGTCCAACGGCCAGGAGGATCTCATCCTGGTCAATCAGATCATGAGCGAGCTGATCGCGACCGCGCTGCGGTGCGATCTGACCCGGGTGGCCTCGAACATGGTGCTGTCGGTCGCGGGTGAGACCGTGTTCGGCGACATCGGTAGCTCGGGCACCCAGCACGGCAACAGCCACGCGAACAATCAGGAGTACCACGACGGGATCCAGTTCATCGTCGCCCGGTACGCCGAGCTGCTCGCCACGCTGCGCGACACCCCGGACGTGGAGGGCAACCTGCTCGACTCGACGATGGTGTTCTGCAGCAGCGAGCTGTCGCAGGGCTGGTCGCACAGCTGGCAGCGGCAGCCGATCCTCATCGGTGGCCACGCCTGCGGGTACCTGCAGTACCCGGGCATCCACTACCAGGCGATCCCGCAGAACAACCCGAACGATGATCAGACGGCGGCCGGCAACACGTCCGACATCCTGCTGACGATGCTTCGGGCGTTCGATCCCGCGGCGCCCAGCGTCGGCGGTGGCGCTCCGATGTCGACGAACGTTCTGTCCGAAATCATGGCCTGAACGGCGCTCTGCTGCTCAATCGCGAGGCCGTCGCGCTCCCCGGAGCTCGGCGGCTTTCGCGTATCCGGGGCCCGCTCGACCGTGATCTGGGTCGCACGCTTTTCGACTGCGGGGTCGATCGTTGCGGGCGGCAGGAGCACTACCGGAAACGGACCGCCACAGAGTTGGGCGATTGTGTCCCAAGTCGCTACCGGACCCGGTCCCAACGCGCGATAGTCAGAGGGGTTTTGATGTCTTCGTTGCTCACCACCGCCGTCGCTCTTGCTCTGGTGGCCCCTGCGGCCGCGCCTCCTGCGGCTGCGGCCCCGGCCCCGGCTCCCGTGGCGGCTGCCCCGGCGCCCGCCCCTGCTCCCGTCGCGGCTGCGCCCGCCCCTGCGCCCGCTCCGGTGGCAACGGCGCCCGCGCCCGGCCCGATCGTGGCCGCCCCGGCGCCGGCGAGCTCAACCTCCAACGCGACCTCCACGACCACCGTCGTGCCCGCGGGCACGAACGTGACGGTCAACGTCTACCCGCCGCCTCCGGTGGCTGCGCCCGAGCCCGAGCCCGAGCCCGAGCCCGAGCCCGAGGTCGTCGTGGTCGCGCCACCCCCGGTCTACACCCCGCCCGTTTCGACGGAGCCGGATCCGGCCAAGGTCCAGCAGTCCATTCGCAAGTTCCGCCGTGGGGCGATCGGCGTGATGACGATCGGCAGCATCGGCATGGGCGTGGCGCTCGCGCTGCAGTGGGCGCGCCTGTCCTCGCTCGACAGCTGCATCCGCAACAACCGCGCGGACGGCTACGACACCGGGAGCTGCCGCGGTGCCGATCTCGACATCGTCGGCGGCTACTACGGTGCGCTCGGCATGGCGGTGTTCGTGGGTGGTGCTGCGGGCGGTGGGGCCATGCTCGGCAACGCGGCCGCGCACCGGGACGTGCAGCTCCACAAGGGCGTTCCTCGCCGGCGCACGGGGGCCAAGCTGCTCGGTGCGGCCTCGATCGTGGCGGGTGCCGCCTGGATGATCGGCGCCAACTGGTCGCTGCTGGGCAAGGAGGCGCAGTGTGAAACGGGCGAGTGCGTGATGAAGTACCGGCCGCTGCGCTACGCAGCCAACGACTCCGGCGCGCTGGCCATCGGCCTCGGCTCGGCCCTGGTCGGCTACGGCGTCGCGTACGACAAGCAGGGCCGAGCGCTCATGAAGCTGCGCGCCGCCCCGACCCTGTCGCGCACCACCGCGGGCCTCTCGCTCACCGGTCGCTTCTAGCGCCGGGACGGCGAGGCTCAGGGCATGACGCAAGCCTGCCCGACCAAGAAGCGGTTTTCGTTCTCCGGGTCGAAGGTGCCCTCGAGCGCCAGGTGGGTCAGCAGTTCAACGTTGCAGCACTCCGCGGTCGGCGGCTCCGTGCAAGCCTCGAGATCTCCGATGAGGTAGAGGGGATCGTCGGTTTGGGGCACCTGAAGGATCGGAATCCCCGCGCTGGCTCCGAAGCAATCCCCGTGTTGAGCCACCGTCCACGTCGGAGCGCCGAGCAAATTGCGGAGGACCAGGTTGGAGAACGTTCCGGCGACCCAATAGCGTCTCGAGTCACGGTGCTCCCGATCAGCCTTCCGCGCCTCGAGGGCGGTCATCGGTTCGCGCTCGAACGTCGGACACGGCCCGATCGTCAGCAGCGCGGCGCAGTGCTCTGCATGGGAGCAATACGAGGTCTGGGTCGGCCACATATGGCCAGGTGGGCTCCCGGGGATCGGCTCCATCGGTGGCGGCTCGTGTGAGGGGCGAACGTCGCCCGACCGGACGGCGACCTCCGCGTGAGATGGCGGCGGATGCTGAGCCCGCGGCTGCCCCGGGGCGCACCCAAACGAGGCCTCGAGCAAGCAAGCGACAACGGCGATTGGAACGGGTCGCATACCGAAGGGACCCGCGACCCTTCGGTTTGTCGCTCCGATCCGTCACGCGTCGACAAGACACGGAGTCATCTGCGCTCGGTGCGGGGGCAGATGTGCTCCGTCGTCGCACTGCGTTGGGCTCCATGACGCGAACGTGACGTGACGGTGCCTCCACCGTTGTTTCTGCAATTCGCGCGCGTCGTTTGCTTGCGCCTCGATTGCAGATTGGCCAACTTGGAGGCGTCTTCATTGGTGACCGTCATGCTCGCGTGCTCACGAAACCGGGTCGTGCCCGACCTTGGATGCCTCTGGCACCCCAAGGGCCGTTTCGTCTGCGCGCTGATGTCGACGGAACTGATCTGAAGCCCGCCCGAGGTGCTCGAAAGCTCCTGCTGATGCGACCCGGCAAACGGGTCGCGCGGCGGAGCACGGCGTCTCGGGCGGCGCAAACGCCAAGACTTCCTCGCGGAGCCGTCGCTCTGCAGAAAGCCCATCAAACAATGAACCTGCACATCAAGAACGAGTACGACACCCTGTCTACCAACCCGGTCTCGGGCGCCCGCCTGCGGGACGCGCAGTTCTACCTGCGGCGACACCTGCGTCGTCGCGGTCTGCTGCGTGAAGTCGGCCCTGGCCGACTCGCTCGATTCCGGGAAATCGCGAAGTACAAGCCGGTGACGACCCACGACATCGTCGAGGGCCGTCTGGACGACGTTTACGTCGCCGAGTTCCGGCACTACGTCTGGCGTGTGAAGCCGCGTTGCGTCTACTGCAACGCCGAGCTGACGCGAGACAGCCTGACCCGGGACCACGTCATCCCGCGGTCCAAGGGCGGTGGTGGTGGCGACAACCTCGTCCCGTCCTGTGGTCCGTGCAACCGGGCCAAGGCCAACCACTCGCTGCTGCACTTCCTGGTGAAGCGGCGCTCCACCGATGAGAAAGGAGCTGCATGAACGCAGATGAAGCGGAGCCTCGTCCCCGATGAGGCTCCGCTGTTTCTTTTGGTTGGTTTGTTCGATCGTGCGCTGCACCACGGGCACTACCCATGCGTGAAGATTAGTGCTGCCCCCAAACTGTCCTTGGCTACGTTCGCAACCATTGCGTTGTTGACGACCGGTTGTCCCGACGACGAACCGGGCGACGAATCCCCTTCGGCGACGACCGGCGGCGAAGACACGTCGACGGGCGACGATGGAACCGTGGCGGAGTCCACGGGAGACGCGTCGACGAGCGGTGCATCGTCGAGCGGCGGTGCCGAAAGCTCAGGCGACACGACCGCAATGGGGACCACCGACTCGGAGTCGGACTCCTCGAGCGACTCGGGTGGCACCGAGTCGACGACAACCACCGGAGACATGGCCGACTGTGTGGACGAGGATCTCGGCAGCGCTCTGGGGCCGTCGGTCCTGACCGGGACGACGCGAGGCGCGGGTGACGACTACGACCTCGACCTTTGCCTGCTCTCGAGTGACGAGCCGGCGATCACGACGAGCGGCGAGGATTACGTCGTGTCCTGGACCGCGCCAGACAACGGGCTGTACATCTTCTCGCTGGAGGGCTCGGCCTTCGACACGGTCATCGGCGTCGGCCCCTTGATGTGTGATGCCATGCCCGTGCAGTGCAACGACGACTGCGCCGACGCCGAATCGGCAACGACGTACGACGCGGCGGCCGGCCAATCCCTACTGATTGTCATCGACGGAGGGGCCGGAGCCGGCGGAGCGTTTTCGCTGTCGGTGACCGAGGGCACCGAGGAGTGTTACGATCCCCAGACGAGCACGGACGGCGGGTGATCCAGTCGGGCGGTTGGAGCGTCACAAAGACTGGGATCGTGCTCTCTCTTGTTGGGTAAGTGCGTGCCCAACTTGGGCATCCCCAATTGGGGCTCCGTCTCCATCCTCCCGGAATCCCTGGATTTCGGACTGAGAACGGAGCCTGCACTACTCCCCGGTGCCGGACACCCAACCCGACGGACGAGGTCACTGAGATGCAGCCCCAACAGCCCCACGGTCACTACAACCCCTACGCCCAGCCGCAGCAGGGTGGGCAGTCGCCCTACCCCGCCGCGCCCCAGGCCGCGCAGCCGCAGCCCGGTCAGCACGTTCCGGGACAGCCCTACCAGCCCCAGGGTCAGCCGCAGGTGTGGCCGGGCCAGCAGCAGCAACCCCAGCAGCAGTGGGCTCAGCAGCAGCAACCCCAGCAGCCGCAACAGTGGGGTCAGCAGCAACCCCAACCGCAACAGCAGCAGTGGGGTCAGCAGCAACCCCAACCGCAACAACAACAGCCGCAGCAGTGGGGTCAGCAGGCCCAGCCGCAGCAACCGCAACAGCCGCAGCAGTGGGGTCAGCAGCAGCCGCACAACCCCTACGCCCCCGCCGCGGCGGCCGGCATGGGTCAGCCCCAGCAGATGAACTACGACGATCCCGAGGCGCCCGCTTCGGAGGTCAGCACGGCCGCGCGCGCCAAGTTCATCGAGCGCACCTATCTACACCTCGCGCTCGCCATCACCGTCTTCGTCGTGCTGTCCACGGTCGCGCAGTACGTCCCGGGCATCGAGAAGCTCGTCGGCAAGATGATCGGCCACCGCTACTCGTGGGGCGTCGTGCTCGCGCTGTTCTGCGGCGCCGGCTACATCGCCGACAAGTGGGCCTCGAGCGACTCGTCCAAGGGCATGCAGTACATGGGCCTGCTGGTCTACACCCTGGCTGAAGTCGTCATCTTCATCCCGCTCATCTACATCGTGAAGGGATACGTCGGCGTCCAGCCGATCATCACCGCGGGCGTGGCCACCCTCGCTGCCTTCGCCGGGCTGACCGCCTACGTGCTCATCAGCAAGAAGGACTTCTCGTTCCTCAAGGGCACGCTGACCACCGTGACGATGGTGGCGATCGGTCTGGTCGTCGCGAGCATCATCTGGGGCTTCCACCTCGGCATGGTGTTCTCGGCCGCGATGATCGTGCTCGGCGTCGGCTACATCCTCTACTACACGTCCAACGTCATGAAGCACTACCGGACCGACCAGTACGTCGCCGCCGCGCTCGCGCTGTTCTCCGCGGTGGCCTTCGTGTTCTGGTACGTGCTCCGCATCGTGCTGAGCCTCGCCCGGAACTGAGAGAGATCGTCCGAGCCCAAAGGGCAGGCGCACCGTTCCTGGTGCCCCTGCCCTTTTTCGTTTTCGCCCACGCGGAGGCTGCGCGTCCCAGGGTACGCTGGTGTGCCGATATGTAAGTGCTACGTTGTTCGGGCATGGTCGAGGCCGGCACCGCCCTCCTGATCTTCTCCGGCATCGTTGCCGTCTCCCTGCCCCTGTGGGCCCTCATCGACCTGCTCCAATGGACCGATACGCAGTGGAGAAGGGCCCAGCACGACAAACTGCTGTGGGCTCTCATCATCCTGCTGACCTGGCTGCCGGGCACCCTGGCCTACGCGCTGTCCGTGAGGCCGCGTCTTGCGCATCCCAACCGACGCCGCCCGATGAACGCGGGCTGGTACCCGGATCCACGTCGTCGAGGACGCCATCGCTACTTCGATGGCCAGACCTGGACCCAGTACATCGTGTGATCTGCTGACTGAGCGGCGCAGCCTGCGGGTCCGTCGCAAACGCACGCCTTTTCGCAAAACTTAACTTGTACGTGAACGATTCGCCTGTTAGACCACTCTCCAGATGCGAGAGCTGGTGCCCATTCGCGAGCTCGCGACCGCCAAGGTCCTGCTCAACCCGATCCGGATCGAGCTCGTCCGTCGCCTGCGAGAGCCGCGAACCTGCGGGGAGCTGGCCTCTGAGCTTGGGCTGACCCCCCAGCGCGTCGGCAACCACCTCAAGGCCCTGCGCGATGCCGGTCTGGTCACCGTCACCGCCCAGCGGCGGGTTCGCAACCTGATCGAGGCGACCTACCAAGCCGCCGGCAAGGCGTACTGGCTCTCGCCCCGGCTGCTTCGCGAGGAGCCCACGGGGCGCGAGCTCGCCGATCAGCTCTCGCTCCACAACCTGCTGGTCACCGCCGAGGTGATCACCGAGGACGTGGCCCGCCTGCTCGACCGCACGGCCGACGAGGAGGTCCCGAGCCTCGGCCTGACGATCGAGATCTCGCTCGCCTCCGCGGCCGACCGCAAGGCCTTTGCCACCGATCTTCTCGAAGCGCTGCGACCTGTCGTCGAGCGCTACAGCACCGACGACGGCAAGCAGCGCTTCAAGCTGCAGATCGTCGCCTACCCCGATCCGGACGCCGAGTCCGAAAGACACGAACCATGAACGACAAGACCAAACGAATCGGCGTCTTCGCCATCATCCGTCGCGCCCCCGCCGACGTCTGGACCGCCATCACCACCGCGGAAGGCCTGACCGCGTGGCTCGCCAAGGACGCGGACATCGAGCTGCAGCGCGACGGCAAGTTCACGCTGCGATCGGGCACGCCGCTCAGCTCGGGAGAGCATCGCGTTGCCGGCATCGAGCCGGGGCATTCGCTCGACCTCGAGTGGCGCCTCGAGGGTCACGCGACGCAGGTCCGCTGGGAGCTCGTCCCCGAAGGCGAGCACACCAAGCTCATCGTGCGCCACGCCGTCGCGCCGGACGTGCCCGTCAACATCGACGACCCGCTCGGCGGCGAGGCCAGCATTCTCAACGAGATGTGGTCGTACAACATCGGTCTGCTCAAGACCTACCTCGAGCTCGGTGAGGCGAAGGCGCGTCTCGATCCCGACCGCACGCCCGAGCCCACGATCACCCACAACCTCGAGGTCGGCGTCGATCCCAAGACCGTGTTTCTCGCCCTCGTCGAACCGGAGCAAATCAAGAAGTGGAATCCGTTTGCGCCGGCGCCCAAGGTCGAGCGCCGCGTCGGCGGCAACTACTCGTTCGGTTGGGAGTCGGAGGACAAGAAGACCGATGGCCCCGGCGAAATCACCGAGTACGAGGACGGCCACAAGATCACGTACACGTGGCATGGCAACCCACCGACGTTGGTGAGCTGGACGGTGGAACCACTCCCGGACAACCCGGCGCGCACCCGCATCCAGTTCACGCACTCTGGTTTCGACGTCGACCAGAACATGCTCGTCGGCTGGACCGCGGGCTGGGGTGGTTTCCTCCAGTCGATGGCGCTCGCGCTCGAAGCGGGGATCAAACCGGACTGGCTCGGCTACGTCGAGCAGTAGGCTCGCGTGCTAACGTCTCTTTGCGGTGTCGAGCGACCCGACCGTCCCCACGGGAAACGCCACGCTTCTCGGCGATGAGGCGCAACAGCCAGCGCCCTCCCTCGATCTCCACGAGGGTGGGCGCATCGGCCGTTTTCGCGTGCAGCACGTGCTTGGGCGCGGGGGCATGGGCATCGTCGTGGCGGCAACCGACGACGATCTGGATCGCACCGTCGCGGTCAAGGTCGTGGCATCGTTCGGTGCCGGCGGCAGCTCTGCACGATCGCAGTCGCGACTGCTGCGGGAGGCTCGCGCGCTCGCCCGCATCTCCCACCCCAACGTCATCACCGTGCACGAAGTCGGCACGGTGGGCGAAGACGTCTTCCTCGCGATGGAGTACATCGACGGGGGCACGCTCGGAGAGTGGGTCGAGCGCGACGACCGGTCGTGGCGGGAGATCGTTCGTTCGTGGATCGCGGCAGGAAGAGGCTTGGCCGCAGCCCACGCCGCGGGCCTGGTCCATCGCGACTTCAAGCCCGCCAACGTTTTGGTGAGCCGTGACGAGCGGATCGTCGTGACCGACTTCGGCATCGTCGGACTCGACCCCGGCGCCACCACCGACAATGAGTCACAGCCGGACGACAGCGCGCTGACTCGCCCGGGCGCATTGATCGGAACGCCGCGCTACATGGCACCGGAGCAGCACGGGACCAACGACGTCGACCCGCGCGCCGATCAGTTCGCCTTTTGCGTGTCGCTGTGGGAGGCGATCTATCGCGAGCATCCGTTCGACGCGGACTCGACTGCCGCCATGGTCGGCGCTGTCATCGAAGGCCGCATCCGGCCCGCGCCCGAAACGATCGCAGCGCCGAGCCAGCTTCGGCGAATCCTCGAGCGCGGTCTGAGTCGGGAGCCCAGCCTGCGGTACCCGGCGATCGAGCTGCTGCTCGTCGACCTGGAACGGCTGCTGGGCGCGGGACGCCGACGTCGCTGGTCGATCGGGGCCACGCTCGCGCTCGGCGGCGTGCTCGCGCTGGGCTACGCCTCGGGGCGGCGGCAAGAGCCGACGGCTGACGAGGATTGTGCCGAAGCACGCGGCGACTGGAGCGACGTGTGGGACAAGCCGACGCGAGCAGGAGTCGAGACCGCGTTCGTTGCGTCGGACGACCCGGCGGTCAGGCTGAGCTGGCAGCCGTTCGAGTCCGCCCTCGATGCCTACGCCGCGGACGCGGACGACGCTCATGTCGAGGTCTGCCGGAGCGCGCGAGAGGCCGACGTGGACCCGGTCGTGATCGCCGTTCGGCAGCACTGCCTCCGGCGCAGTCGCGCCGCCGTCGCCGCCCTGACCGAGCTGCTGGCCGCGGGCAACGACGCGGTTCTGCGGATGGCGCTCGAGTCCGTCGCTGCCTTGCCCCGCGTCCAGCGCTGTTCGCTGCCAGAAGTCCAGCTGCCCGAGTTGCACGTTCCCGAGGCTCTCGCCAGGGACGTCAAGACGATCGACGGGGTCACCGCGAAGGCCCTCGTCTACGGCCAATCGGGGGAGTACGAGGCTGCCCTGCAGCTACTCGAGCGTTACCAGGACAGCGTCGACGCCCTCGGCCATCATCCGACCGAAGCACGCTTCTACAGCGCCCTTGGCTCGGTCCATCTCTCCGTCGACGCCGCCAAGGCCGAGCGAGCGCTTCAGCGAGCGTATGTCGCCGCGTCGCGGGTCGGCGACCCTGATGGCACGGTCCACGCGGCGCGACTGCTCGCGACGATCGGCAGACACCCCGAGCGGGCCGCCTTCTGGGCCGACGTCGCCGTTGCGTTCTCCGAACGAGCGGGGCTCGTGCCCGGGATGGAGCTTGCGTCCGCACGAGCCATCGCCGCGCAGAGTGCAGGAGACGTCGAACAAGCGGAGCACTGGTTCAACGAAGCCTTGCGAATGTGCGATACGGCCGCGGAGCGCTCCGAAGCACACGGCAACCTCGGCGCCTTCTACGGCCAACGGGGCCGGTCGGAGGAGGCACGACACCACATGACCCTGGCCGAGCGTGGCGCGGCCAGCTACTTCGGCAAGCGGCATCCTCATACCCTCCGATGGCAGGTCAATCTCGTCGCGTTGGACGTCATCGACGGGAACCTGGATGACGCGCTCGCCGGAGCCCAAGTGCTGCTCGAAGCACAGAAAGCGGTACTCCCTCCCGATCATCACGAGCTGGCGATCACGCACGGGATCATCGCGACAGGGTTGCGCGCGGACAAGCGCCTCACCGAGGCGCGCGAGCACGACGAGGAGTCGCTGAGGATTCACCTCATGACCTCGGGGGAGCAGACGATGCGAACCATCCGCGCGCTGGAGTCCCTCACCGAAGACACGATCGCCCTCGGAGCGCACGACGACGCCCTGAGCTACTCCGCCCGGATGATGGCGATCGCCGACTCGCTGCTCGCGGACAAGCCTGAGCGCCGGGCTCAGTACGCGGTCACGCGCGCCTCGGCGCTCGGGCATGCCGGCGACGGAGCCCAAGCGATTGCTCTTCTCGATACGGAGCTCCAGGTGCTCTCGTCTGCCGCGCTGGGCGGGACGCGAGCGGCAGCGCTCATCCGCGCGGAGCTCGGACATTGGCGGCTCGAGGCCGGCCAGGTTGCTGCCGCGAGAACGCTGCTCGAGCAAGCCGAGACTTTCACCGCGACGAGCAGGCTATCCCGCGGTCCCATGGCTCAACTCGCCGAGGACCTCGAGCGCCTCGCCGCCGCCGATTGACCAGGCTGCGTGATACCGTGCAAGAGCGGTGAGCACCGAGCCTACCGTCCCCGCCGACGAGGATACGGCCCACGCATCCCGCAACGAGGAGCGCCGGTCGTCGCTGGCCAAAATCCGCCCTGGCGACCAGATCGGCCGTTTCCGGGTTGGACGAGTCCTGGGCCGCGGCGGCATGGGGCTGGTGGTCGCCGCCACCGACGACGACCTCGATCGTACCGTCGCGATCAAGATCGTCCGCCCCTCCGGAGACGGGAGCACCTCCCCACGCTCACGGCAACGCCTGCTCCGCGAGGCCCGGTCGATGGCTCGGATCAGTCATCCCAACGTGATCACCGTGCACGAAGTGGGCACCGTGGGCGACGACATTTTCCTCGCGATGGAGTTCGTCGACGGCGGGACCCTCGACGACTGGATCGCAGAAGCTGACCGTGAGTGGTCGGCAATCGTTCGTGCCTGGCTCGCCGCTGGACGGGGCCTGGCGGCCGCCCACTCGGCGGGACTCGTGCACCGGGACTTCAAGCCGGCGAACGTCTTGGTCAGCCAGGACGAGCGCATCGTCGTGACGGACTTCGGGATCGCGGGCCTGGTGGGGCAGCTCGAGCCGGCGAGCACCGACTCCGTGGACACCGTCGGCTCGATGACCCAAACCGGCGCGCTGATGGGTACGCCGAGGTACATGGCCCCCGAGCAGCACGAGGGCGCGAGGGTCGACGCGCGCGCCGACCAGTTCGCCTTCTGCGTCTCGCTGTGGGAAGCGGTCTACCGCGAGCACCCGTTCGGCTCGGGGCCGACGGCGTCTCTCATCGCCGCAGTGATCGACGGCAAGCTCAGGGCGATTCCGCAATCGTCGGCGCCGAGCGGCCTTTCGCGGGTCCTGCGGCGTGGCCTCGATCCACAGCCCAACCGTCGCTACCCGAGCATGGACGAGCTGCTCGCCGATCTTCGGCGCGTCCTCAATGCGACGCGCCGTCGAGCCTGGACCATCGGCGGCGGGCTCGCGCTCGGCGGGGTGCTCGCGCTCGGCTTCGTATTCGGACGCGGACTCGATCCGGGCGCGAGCGAGTGCGAGCGGGCGTTCGGTGGCTGGACCGGCGTCTGGGACGAAGACGTCAGGTCCCGGGTACAGACCGCCTTCACCGAGGCAAAGGACGTCGCTGTCGTGCGCAGCTGGTCACCGTTCGAGGCCGCGGTCGAAAGCTACGTCGAGCGTACCGACGCGTCCCGTGCGGCGGTGTGCAAGGCGACCGAACGCCGCAGCTCCGACCCACGCACCGCCGCCCATCGCACGCGTTGTCTTCGACGCAGCCGAAGCTCGTTGGAAGCCTTGGTGCGCTTGCTCGAGGCACGTGACGCCTCGGTCCTCGAGCGGGGCCTCGGGGCGGTCGCCGAGCTCCCCGACCCGACTCGCTGCGAAACATCGCTCCCGGCGGCTGGAGCACGAGACATCCCCGCCGAGCTCGAGACCGCCATGCCCGAGCTGGACGCCGAGATCGCGCGGGCGGTGTTGCTCGCGTACTCGGGCCAAGCCCCAACCGCCATCGACATTCTCGACGCACAGCTCGAGCGGGTCCTCCGCGCGGGTCACCTTCCGACGGAGGCGCGCATCCGTATAGCGCTCGCCAAGGCGCATGCATCGCTGGACGTCGACCGGGCGATCAGAGAGCTCGAGACCGCCTACGTGCAGAACATCGAGGTCGGCGATCCGACCGAGGCGATCAGCGCGGCGCTGCGCATCGCCGGCCTCAGCCAGGAGCCCGAGGCGGCGACGTTCTGGCTCGACTTGGCCACGGCGCACCTCCGTCGATGGGATCTTCCGGAAACATGGCAGCTGTGGTCCGTACGCGGTCTCGTCGCCCGGGAAGCGAACGACCACGAGACGGCGGAGACTTGGCTCCTGCGCGCGGCCGAGGCCACCCATCTCCCGGAGGACCGCGCAGCGACGTACGGAAACCTGGGGAGCGTCTACGCCGAGCAGCGAAAGTTCGACGAGGCCCGGGAGCACCTCACGCTCGCCATCGAGGCCGCAACCGAATACTACGGCGAGTCGCACCCGAGCGTGCTCGGGCTGCGGGTCAACATGGTCGTGATCGACACGATGAACGGCAACTTCGAGCGCGGCCTGCACGAGGCGGAGGCACTGCTCGAGGCGCAGCGTGAGGTTCTCGTCCCGAACCACGAAGACCTTGCCGTCACGTACGCCTTGCTCGGCCTCGCCCTGCGCGGCGTCGACCGCTATGCCGATGCCCTCGTCCACGACGAGGAAGCGCTCCGGATCCGAACAATCGCACTGGGCGAATCGAGCGAGCCGACGCTGCAGAGCATGTCGGCGGTCGCTGGCGATGCCGTGGTCTTGAAGCAATACGACCGCGCGCTCGAGCTGTCGGCGCGCCTGCTCGACCTCGCTCGAGACCGCTTCAAGGACCAGCCCGAAGCCGCCGCGCCGTATCTCATCCGCCGAGGTCATGTCTTGGTCGAGGTCGGACGGCTCGCGGAGGCGATGGAGGTGGTGCAGGAGCTGATGGACGACGTGTCCTCCGCCGACTCCCGACAGGCGACCGAAGCGAAAATCTGGGCCGACGCCACCATGGGCCACCTGCTGCTCGAACTGGATCGAGCCGAAGAGGCCACGAAGTACCTCGCGCGCGCCGACCGGTTGGGGACGGACGAGAACATGTCGCCGGGCGTACGCCGCCGACTCGCGGCCGATCTGGCCCGCACCAAGCCCTCCGAACCGTGACGCTCCGCGCTGGACCTGCGCGGCCATCTGCGCGACGCTGCATCCGTGCCGTGGCTGTGGACGCTGCTGTGGGTCGCGTTCGCCGGACCCGGGAGCTCGCTCGACGGGCGGGCCTTGGGGGCAGAGGTCGACCGGATCGTCAGCGGCCACATCGCCGGCACCGGGGTGCCGGGCGTCGTCGTGACCGTCACCGAGGGTGACCGTGTCGTGTTGACGCGCGGCTGGGGGGTGGCCGACGTCGAGTCCGGGGAGCCGATGGACCCCAAAGTGACGCTGGTGCGCATCGCGTCGCTGTCCAAGACGTTCACGGCGACGGCCGTGGCGCAGCTCGAGGACGCGGGTCGCCTCGATGTGGATGCCGACGTGGACGAGTACCTCGCGCGGGTCTCCACCGCCGGCCGCTTCGATGTCCCGATCACCGTACGACACTTGCTCGCCCACACGAGCGGCTTCATCAACTTCAACAGCGGCCGCGTGTCTCGCAGTGCTCCGGCGCCCGAGGACTTCGAGCGGTTCATCGCCCGCACGATGCCGCCGCGGCTGCACGCGCCAGGAACGGCGACGCTGTACACCAACCACGGCAACGCGCTCGCCGGCCTCGTCGTGCAAGACGTCGCCGGCGTCCCGTTTGCACAGTACGTGCGGGACCAGGTCCTCGTCCCGCTCGGGATGGCCAACACGCACTACTACCTCGACGCGCATCAACCCAACTTGGCGCAGTCCTACGAGGTGGACGACGACGGCAACGTCACCTCGTGGCCCTACGAGTACTTTCAGACGATCCCGGCCAGCGCGGTGCACACGACGGCGGCCGACATGGCCGCGTACCTGATGCTGCATGCAGGCAGCGGGCGCGTCGCTGGTCGTGAGGTCTTGTCTCCGGCGGCGATGGAGCGCATGCGGACACCGAGCGCAACGGTGCACCCCGCGCTGCCCGAGTACCACTACGCTTTCGCGCCGGTGGCCATCCAGGGTCACCGCGGTCGTGCGCACGGCGGAAGCGTGCCGGCGTTCCTCTCCCGCATGGTCGTCTTCGACGACGCGGGGGTCGGCGTCTTCGTGGCGCAGAACGCATTCGGCCCCAACGTCGCCAGCGACGTGATCGATGCGGTCGCCGCAGCACTGCCCAGCGCCCCCCCGCAGCGCGTGCAGCCCACCGGCGACGGCAAGCCGACCGACGGAAACGCCCTCGTCGGCAACTACCGCGTGCTCGACAAACACGAAACCGCGGCGTTCACCCGGCCCTTCGCGGTGCTCGCCCAAAGCCCGATGACGGTCCGACTCGACGACGAGGGCTTCGTCGAGGTCGACGGCAAGCGCTACCTCCGGACCGCAGATCACGTCTTTGCGGCCGAGCGCGAGGATGGTGGGCTCGACACGCTCGTCTTCGTTCCGGGGGAAGACGGGACCATCGAGTGGGTGCACGAAAACCGGCGCTCCGCCTACCGACCCGCTTGGCACGCCGGACGCGAACTGCAGCTCGGCGCCTGGCTGCTGGCACTCGGCTCGCTGCTCTTCGGCCTGTCAGCCGCCCGCAAGCCGCATCTGCCCCAAGGGCAACTCTGGACTGGACTGGCCCTCGCCGCGGTCGTCGGCGCAACCGGACCGCACCTCTTCGCGCTGGTCCTCGACCACGGGCAGCCCGTCTACACCCACCCGCTGCGCCTCGGCATCCCCCCGTGGGTCGACGTCATGCGATGGGTACCGCGCGCGGTCGCCCTGCTCGGCGTGGCGTTGCTCGTTCGCCCCGCCATGCGTCACCGGGCCGGCGTCCTCGTCACGCTCGGCGCGGCACTGTGGGTGGCGCTCGAAGAGTACTGGCGTGCGCCGCCACCGGGCCTGTCCTGAGCCCTACTCGCACTGGGGAGGTCGCTCTTCGATGTCCCCGTACTCCAGCAGCAGATCCCGCATCGACCGGTACTGCGTCTGGACAAAGGCCGGCGAGCGCTTGGTGCGGGCGAGACGAAACTCGTCGATCGTGCCGTCGAAGGTGCGCCCTTCGAGCGACGTGCGATTGCCGATCCAAAGCGAATGGTCCGCGTCGGACTCCAGCTCGCTGGCGACGGGATCCGCGATGCGCATGACCTCCACCGGGGCACCGTCGACGTAGAACTGCACCCCGGCATCGAGCTCGGTCTCGTCGAAGATCATCGTGACCCACTGCCATTGGCCGAGCTTGATTGCGCCCGGCTCGGCCCGCCAAATCACCGTCGGGCCGATGTCGCGGCGCATCTCGAGCGTGCCCTGGTCGACGTTGGTGACCATCAGCGCCCACCCCTCGTGGGCATTGACCCCGTCCGACTTGTCTGCGATCCGACCGAAGGCACCCCCGCCCCACTCCTCCGGAAAGATCCAGGCGCTGAGCGTGCCGCCGCTGGCGAACACGTCGTCCACGCTCGGCCCGCTTCCGACATCGATGTACTCGTCCGGAGCCTCGAGCTCCTGACCGCCCGCGACCTGCCCCTCCACGAGCACGCTGCCGTGGACCGACAGGGGGCTGTGCTCGGTCGCGTCCTGTACAGGCGCGTCGAGGTGGGCCACGACCTCATAGTCGTCAGACCAGACCTGGGCCGACGTCCACATCGGCGTCGATCCGGGCCGGCCAAAGTACATCAGGACCGAGTCGCTCTCGCTGCCGAGGTCCCCCCAGCGGACCCAGACCTCCGAGCGCGCGTCGTTGGTGTCGCCGGCATTCCAGCGTTCGATCTCGTAGGGCAGCGCACTACCGTCGTCTTCGCGTACGAACTTCAGGTCGAGGCCGAGCGGGTCCGCGAGCGTGTAGTCGATGCGGGTGTCGTCGAGCGAGACGAGCACGACGTGGTCATCGAAGGTGCTGTCGGCGACGGCCCCCGTCGGAACGAGCCGCACCCGGTAGCTGTACTCGAGCTCGCTCCACTCGCACGGTGGTCCACCGCTCGTACCAAAGCCGACCTCGTTTCCGGCCCCGGTCGGATCGTCGGAGGTCGACCCGCCGGGCTCGACGCTGGGACCCGACGTCGGTCCGCCCGAGGTCTGCGAGCCGGCATCTTCGGGGGAAACGCAGGTGCCAGACTGATCGCCGGCGTGCTCTCCGTAGCGGCGCCCCGACGGGCAGGTCGCGTCGGGAAAGCTGCACAAGCCGTTGAGCTCGCAGTAGCCCCTGCCCTTGTTGTTGACGCACTGGACGTCTTGGGTGCACTCGTACTCTCGGTCGCCGCAGCCCGGAGCCCACGTGACTCCGAGCGCAAGCATCGTTGCGCGCACCCGCATGACCCGAGCGATTATACGCCGTCGGCGGCCGCGAGCAGGTGTTCGACTTCCCAACGAATCGAACGTTCCACCGACTCGTCGTACGACAAGGCGTAATAGAGGAAGGTCTCCCCAACGTCGAGGCGGCGCAGACCGGTTTGGGACGCCTCGTACGCTCGGCTGCGCGCGCGCAGAGCCCCGCTGAGCAAGACGTCTCCCCAGGCGCGACGACCCTCGACGACCTCCCACAGCTGCGAGCCCGCGACCTCGTTGCGGAGGTCCCAGTCGAGATCGTCGCGCCGCTCGCAGCGCGGGCTGCCATCACCGAGCACGATCGTGAAGGCCTCCTCGCACGAGGGCCACACGATGGTCACGACGCAGCGCAGCGCTCGTTCGGTGGGCAGGCGCGTGTGCATGCGGGCGAGCGCCGGCACGAGATCGGCCTCGAGCCACGTGCCGACCCGGGCCCGCATCGTTGCCTCGTCGTGGCCGCGAGGATTGTCGTCGCACAGCGGTGGGATGAACATCGGGTCGAAACGACGCGGGTCGTGGGGGGGCTCCTCGACCGAGACCAGCGTCCGGTCGCGTCCGACGACCGTGGCCACGCCCCCGTCCACGCTGTAGCGCGTGCCGATCGCGGCGGGCAGGACTTGCGTGGCGGGGCAACGGGCGGCCAGGTCGCGGGCAAAGCGATCGGCCGTCAGCGGAAAGACGTGGCGATCCATCCAGCGATACGGCTCGACGTGCGATCCACCGCACGCCGACGGCACGACGGCCGGCGTCTCGATCGCAGCGATCTGATCGAGCAGCGATGCGTACTCGCGGTAGGGAAAGCGCGTCTCGTACCCCAGCGGGGCCGCGATCTCGAGCATCGGTTGCCACCGCACCAGCCCGAGGCTGACCGCGTCGAGTCCAAGGCCCGCGAGCGACTGTGCCGTGACGCGCCGCACCTCGCTCGCGTCACGCAGCACGGTGTCGACCTGGTTCCACACCACCCCCGCCTCGGTCGCGACCATCGCCCCCCATTCCCGTGGGTCGATGGACGGCGTGGTCACCAGCGCCACGTCGTCGAGCTCGATGCGTTGACCGGGCGGCACCAGCTGCACCGTCGCAAACCCGAGCCGCTCGGCGGCCCACGCAACGAGTCGATCGGGCGTCACGACCACCGACTCCGCGTCCTGTTGCGCCAGCGCATGCAGGCTCGCGACGTCGAAGTGGTCCGGGTGTCGGTGCGACACCAGCACAAAGTCCGGGCGCAGCGCCTCGACGTGGACCTCACGCCGGGGAACGACCTCGAACACCCCGCCGTGGTGCGTCGGCGCGAGCAACGGGTCGAACAGCAGACGCAGTCCCGCCGCCTCTGCGAGCCACATCGCGTGCCCGAGCGTCGTCCACTGCACCGCTCGCGAGGGTAACAGGTGGCGCCACACCGCCGACGGGGCGATACTCGTCGTCGTGGGTCGTCCACGCATCTATTCGCTGGCCGTCGAGCTCACCAGCCACTGCAACCAGCGTTGCACCTACTGCTACAACGCGTGGCGGGAGGACAATGGGCGTACCGTCGGCGCGCTGTCCACCAAGGAGCTGCTGCCGCTGCTGGACCGCGTACTCGGCGAGGTCGAGCTCGACCACGTCACACTGACCGGCGGCGAGCCGTTTGCCCGCGCCGACTTCTTCCAGGTCATGGACGCGTGCGTGGCCCGGGGCGTGAAGATCCAGATCATCTCCAACGGTGGCCTCGTGACGGACGAGTTTGCGGCCCGGCTCGCGCAGTACCCGATCCTCTGCGTTCAGGTGACCCTCAACGCACCGAACGCAGCCCTGCACGACGAGCACGTCGGCGGCACGCACTTCGAGGCCACGCTCGAGGGCATGGCGGCAATGCGTCGGCACGGCGTGCCGATCGCCGGGTGCATCGTCGTCACCCGCAAGAACGCGCGCCTGGTCGGCGAGATCCTCGACATCTTTCGCGAGTACGACGTCAGCCTCGTGGCGCTCTCGCGGTTTTCCCCCGCGGGCTACGCCGCTCGGCATGCGGCCGAGCTGCTGCCGTCGCGCTCGGACGTGGTCGCGGCGCTCGAGCTGGCCGAGCCCTACGGGGCCGAGCACGGGATGGATCTCCAGGTCACGATGCCGGTGCCGGCGTGTGTCGTCGAGCACACCGACTATCCCCACATCAAGTTCGGCGCGTGCCCGATCGGCACCGAGGCGCAGGAGTTCGCCCTCGGTCCTCGCGGCGAGCTGCGCTCGTGCACGCTGCACGACGAGTCGCTCGGCAACGCCAAGGAGACTTCGGTGGCCGAGCTCGTCACGTCGGCACCGGTCACCGGCTACCGCGACGTCACCCCGGAGTTCTGCGCCCCGTGTCCGCACAAGTCGACCTGCGTGGGTGGCTGCGGAGCGGCCGCCGCGAGCATGCTCGGCGACCTGCGCGGGCTCGACCCCTTCGTCGCGCAGCACGTCGATGATGCCTTTGCCGCTCGCCTCAAACGCGAGCGCGCGGGCGGCCACCTACCGGTGGTGTCGTGAGCCGCCCGGTTCGCGTGCTGCTGCTGTGGCCCGGCACGGACGGCGCGGCGGCAGGCAACTTCGGCGTGCCGCAGCTCGTGCTGATGGCGACGTACGTCCGGGCGCGGACTGGCGCCGAGATCGTGATCCGCGATCTGGTTGCCGAGCGCTACCTCGGCCCGGTCGATGTCGATGCGCTATTCGGCGGAGACGACGGCAAGGGCTACGACGTCGTTGCGTTTTCGATCTACTCGTCGTTCGACCACCTCAAGTGTGAGGCGCTGGCCGAAATGGCTCGAGCTCGGCTGCCCAATGCCGTGATCGCATGCGGGGGCTACCACGCGAGCGCACGTCCGCTCGAGTATGTGCGCGAGGGCTCGGTCTTCGACGCATGCGTGGTCGGTGAGGGCGAAAAGCCACTGGTGGAGATCATCGAATCGGTCCGCGGCGGCGCCCCCTTGCGCCACACCGTGCTCGGGCCGCAGGCGATCGACGACCTGGACTCGCTGCCGCCGTCCGACTGGTCGTTCCTCGAGCGCTACCGACCGGTGGCCCGCCGCATGGCCTCGCAGGCGCAGGTGTACCTCTCACGCGGCTGCCCGTTCGACTGCGCTTTTTGCATGGAGCGGGCAAAGCGGGAAGTGTCGTGGCGGCCGCTGTCGGTAGACCGCGCGGTCGAAGAGATCACGTCGCTGCACGAGTTTCTCGATTTGCGTGGTTGGACCCTCTACTTCGGCGACGCGCTGTTCGGGATGCGCCGCAAGTGGCGACGCGAGTTTCTCGAGCGACTCGCCCGTGCCGACGTCCCCGTCGACAAGTACTGGCTGCTGATCCGGGTCGACCTGGTCGAGGACGAGGATCTGCGCCTGTTCTCCGAGGCCAACTGCGGCCTGGGCTTTGGGCTCGAGTCCGGCGATCCTCAGATGCTGGCCACGATCCGCAAGTCGGGACGGCTGGACGACTACCTCGAACGCATGGAGCACATCGCCGACCGGGCGCGCGTGCACGACGTGCCGTGGGGTGCCAACGTGATCTGCGGGCATCCCGGCGAGACACCAGACTCGATGCGTCGTTCTGCGAAGTACCTGCACCGGCTGTTCCTCGAGGGCCCGGGCACCACCGGATTTCTGTCGGTCGATCCGTTCCGGCTGTACCCCGGCTCGCCGATCGATGCCGACCGCGGCCACTACGAGCAGACGTTCGGCACCCGCTTTCACCGGCCGCACTGGTGGGACGACGGCGATCCGGAGTTTCTGTCCGAGTGGGTCGATCCGTCGGCGGAGCTGACCTATCGCGAGCGCGAGCGCCTGCAGGACGAGCTGCTCACGCCGATCCTGCGAGGGATCGAGGACAAGTTCGTCTACCGCGGCTCGGCGCGCGCGTACTTCCTACGAGCGATCCGGGACCAGGTGGACTTTGCCAAGCCGCGCTCGCGGATGCACTACCTCGACCGCTGGTACGCGTGGCAGCGCTATCTCGGACAGGGAGCGCAGGCTGCCGCCTATCGCGAGGGCGACGGGGTCCTCGCCCGCATCGCAGCCGACCTCCGGCGCGAACGACTCGCGAAGGTGTGCTCGGTCGCCGGGATCGCCGAGACCGATGCGATCGCACAGGCGCTGGTCGAAGTGCCGCGAGAGCGCTTCGTTCCGATCGATGCGATCGGCGACTCCACCAAGGACACGCCCATCGCACTCGACGACTCGGGTGCCGCGACGGTGAGCGCGATGCATGCCTACGCACGCACGTTCTCGCTGCTCGGGGTCGGGCGTGGCGATCGAGTGCTCGATCTCGGAGCTGGTACCGGGTACGGCTGCGCCCTGCTCGGGCGGCTCGTCGGGCCGGAGGGAACCGTGGTCGGGCTCGAAGTGGACGACGCGCTGGTGGAGCGAGCCGTCGCGGCGCTGGACGGCGCGATCGCGTGCCACACCGCGGACGCACTCGATCCAACGACGTGGCCGTGCGACGGCAAGACGTTCACGAAGGTCAGCGTAGGCTTCGCGGTCGAGGCGATCCCCGAGGCGTGGCTCGAGGCATTCACGCCCGGCACCGTGATCGTGGCCCCGCTGCACGACGGCGGCGGCGAGCTTCGCATCACCCGGTTGACCCATCGCGGC
>JGI12316J15310_10000050_pt77 | contig 21797 bp, 23 predicted proteins | sample MarCyaLeptolynsp_FD_15310 | JGI IMG/M metagenome (IMG submission 15310)
ACCGCCCTCGCGGCAGTGCCGGGGGTCCCTGGCGCTTTCGCTGCGGAGGATCTTGCGGACATCCCGCCGTGGCTCCGTGCCCACGTTGGCACAAGCGATGGCAAGATCGCACCGGTGGTGCTCAAGCGCGCGCGGTCGCTCTACTTCGACAAGGTCATGTCCGGCGAGGCCAAGAACCCGTGCTACTTCGCCAAGGACGCCACGCGCCCGGCCGGGCAGGGACGCCGCTTCTACATCATCTGCGAAGCCGACAAGTCGTTCCGCGCGGTCTCCTCAGGCCATGGCAATGGGCGCAGATTGAAGGGCGCCAATTTCGCCAACGGCATTCGCTGTGCGAAGAACTTCAGCAACGCGGAAGGCTCAAAGCTGACCACAGGCGGCGCCTACATGACCGCCGAGACGCGCACGTCGTTCAAGGGCTATTACTGGCGTTCGGGCAAGCGTGTGGCCTTGGTCCGTCCGTTCCTGCAATTCGAAGGGGAGGGCGACACGGCGAATGCGCGCGAGCGTGCCATCGGCGGTCATGCTGCGGTGATGCTCCGGGGGATGTGCCGCCGGAAGGACACGAAGAGCCCTTACGCCAATGATGAGGGCTACGTGGCCTACGGACGGCTGGTGAACTACAGCGCCGGACGCAGCAATGGCTGCACGAGTTGGACGCCGAAGGACTCCGACCACATCTTCGAGGTCTTGGCGGACAAGCCGACGACGATCTACCTCTATCCGGAGTCGACCGACATCGAGGCCGTAGCGCAAGCGGTGAAGGCCGGTAAGTCGCCGGCGCGCGCGGGGCTCTATTGGAACGCGTCCTGCTTGCGGGAGATTCGCGCGCCGAAGTTCTGGCCTAAAGAAAAGCTGCAGCCAGTGATCGACGCATACCGGAAGGCCAACCCGCCGGGTCCGCCGCGGCCCTTACCGATCTGCAAACGCTAGCGCGCAACGTTTGAGCCGGAGCCTTTATTGACCTTGGGCGTTGGGCGCATGAGGATCGCGAGAGGCCAATGCTCCATGAGGTTCGTCATGCGTCCGCTGTTGAGGACTCTCTTCGGTTTCGCCGCCGCCGTGCACGCACAGAGCGTGGCGGCGCATGATCTCGATTACGATCATGAGATGTCGGGCGCGCTGAAAACGTTTCTGCACGCCGTCGATCCGAACGCGGTTCTGCAGTCCGGTCCGGCCGTGGACTGCACGCTCTCCGGCGGCACCAAGACTCAATGCTTGAAGCTGACACTGACACCGGCGCCGAAGCGGACGCCAGGGCCGTGGTGTCCAAACTACATCAGTGATGGTCCGGAGGCTGGCGGTTTCTGGATCTCCGGCGGGGAGGTCTTCGACGTCGACGGCCCGTTCGTGAAGAATCTGGCGGCGTTCTACAAGAACCCCAAGTGGAAGCTCTACGATCCCGAAACAGGCGCCATTAAGGTCACGCGCTCGTTCGATGGCTGCTTCGCTGCGGCGCGGCCTGACGTGCCGTTGGCGTATTACGATTACTGCGTGCAGTGCGAGGTCGATCAGACCGTCGCCGCGTCGGCAGCGACCTTCTTTGTTCCCTTAGAGCCCGTGGTGGCGGCGAAGCCGGCGCCGTTGCGTGAGAATCCCGGAGTCGGTGTTGCACTGGACGGCGTCCGGCTCAATGGGCCGGCACCTTATGACGCCATCATTAAGGCGCGGAACATCGCGCCATTCGACGACTGCGGCGGGCACGTCAATCCCTATGCCGGGTATCACTATCACTTCGTGACCGATTGCGTGCAGGCCGTGGCACCTAACGGCGGGCATGCGTTGCAGATCGGTATTGCCATTGACGGGCACGGCGTGTTTCGCCGGTTGGATGCGCTCGGCAACGAACCGGACGGCCTCGATGCCTGCCGGGGTCACGCGCACGACGGTCTCGGGTACCACTATCACGCGGCCCCGGTCGGGACGAACGCCATCATCGGCTGTATCACAGGGGAGTTCGGCTGCGTCTCGCCTCCCGGCACCGCCGCGTGCGATGCAACCGCGGCGCGGCAGCCGATCGCCGCGCCGGGCATGCAGCCGCCGCCGTGAGCAGGGCCGCCGTCCGGCGACTGCTGAGCCTTACGCCACCTTAAGTGGCCTAGCGGAGCACTTTGGGAAAGATGCGGCCCGACCGCGCGCAATAGGCGTCGTAGTCCGCGCCGAACAGATCGCGCATCATCGCCTCCTCGTTCGGGACGCGGATGACATACATGGCGGCGAAGGCCGGCATCACCAGTAGCCCTGCGATCCAGTTTTGGATCAGCAAGGGTTGTGCGATCGCGGATAGCCAGATCGCCAGATACATGGGGTGGCGGATGCGGGCGTAAACGCCGTGCGTCACTAGTCCGTGTCTCTTGCGCACCTCAAGGCTTGGGCTCCAGTTTTCGCCGAGATCGGTGTGGCTTCGCCAGAAGAGCCACAAGAAGGGCACTTGAAGGAGGGCTCCGACGGCAGTCGTCCCCGTGGGCAGCTGATAGTTGGCGAAGTCGAATATGCCCGTGGCCAGCTGAAGGAGGGGGAGGGCCATCATCGTCAGGAACAAGCCGCCCAGGAGGAGCTTCTCGGTGGTGTCCACCTGCGATTTCGCCACCGCGCTCGTCTTCGCGGCGCGGTGATGAGGCATGCGGATCAGCGTCATGGCGACAAAGGCCAAGAGCCAAACCATGGGGCCCCAACCATTGTCTCGCCACAACGCCAGCAAGACGAGAACGATGGTGACGACGAACATGAGCGTGGAGCCGACGCCTGCCATCTTGGCGTTTGGGGACGCAGTACCGCTCACGGTCGGCTCCTCTCGTGTTTCTTTCTCAACTGAGCATGCCGCGCGGCGCTAAAGCGACGTCTGTGGCAAAACCGCGCGGAATTTGGCGCATTGAGACATACCAATCGGTATCCCGGCCTTCGCCGGAGCCGGTCGAGCTGGCCTTTGCTACCGCGCGAGATGCTGCAACGAGTAGAGATGCTGCGTCTTGGCATGCGGGGCGTGACAGGACCGGCAGGCGTTCAGGTCTTTGTTCAGGCGCTCGCCGTCCGGCGAGAAGATAGCGAAGTCCCAATCGCCGTTGCGCATGGCTTTCGGTATCGTCTCACCCCAGCCTTCGCCTTTTTCCATGACCGCGACGGCCACGAACTTGTCGCGAATGCGCCGGCCTAACGGACTCTCAACGACATTGCCTTCCGCATCAGTCTTCGCCTTGTAGATCTCACCGACGAGGACCGAGCCGTTCGGCAGTTCGCGGCCTTGGCGCGCCGCTTTGAGAGCCTTGTCGTTGGCGAACAAGCGGATGATCTGATCGGGGTTTTGCACACGATCCAAGCTCAGATAATTCTCAAACTGCGTGGCGTACCCGGTCGGAAATGAGATGCGTTCCTCGTCGGCAGAAGCGGCAAAGGCCAATACGAAAACGCCCAGACACGCCGCAAGGCATCTGACCAGCATGAGCTTCCTCCCTCTCGTTTTTTTGCCGGAGGTCGCGCCCCCGGCATGATTGGGTGTCGATCATACCCCGTGCTCAGCGTGATCGAAGAGGATTTCACACTCTTGGCGACCGGTGTGCAGCCCGATGCGGAAGCGGACCGGTTGACCGCCGCGCAGCCTTGGGCTTTCCTGCCGCCAATCAAAAAGCTGGGATCGCGCCATGGCGCTGCTAATCATCGGTATCGTTGTCTTCCTCGGCGTTCACTCCGTGCCGGCGTTTCCGCATGTCCGGGAGGCCCTGATCGGGCGGTTCGGCGAGGTTGGCTACAAGATTGTCTTCGCCGTGTTTTCGATCGTGGGCTTCGTCCTGCTCGTCTGGGGCTTTGCCGAGGCGCCGTTCATACAGCTTTGGTCGCCGCCGGCCTGGACGCGCTGGGTCGCCATCATCCTCATGCTGCCGGCGTTCATCTTCCTGGTGGCGGCCTATGTGCCGGGCGGAATCAAGGCCAAGCTCAAGCATCCCTTCCTCGTCGCCATCAAGACCTGGGCACTGGCGCATCTGATCTCCAATGGCGATCTGGCCGGCCTTATCCTCTTCGGTTCGTTCCTGGCCTATGCCGTTTTCGACCGCATCTCGCTCAAAGGGCGCCAACCGACGGAACTCATTGAATCGGGGGCGCAAGGGGGCGCCCGCAACGACGTCATCGCTGTCGTCGTGGGCGGGGTGTTCTACGTGGTGTTCCTGATCTGGCTGCACCCGCTCCTGATCGGGCAGGCCGTGGTGCCCCACTAGCCCCGAGGGGCCTTAGACTTTTTTGCACTGCACAAATCAGTACAATTCTGTCATAAGTAGCCCTCGTTGACGATCTGGCGAAGGAAAAGCCCGTGTCCCAGAGCTTTACTGCCAAACGGACCACTGCTCCTCAGCTCGCTGCCCGCAAGGGTGGGGACCCTATCGTGGCGCTCACCGCCTATCACGCCCATACCGCGCGGATCATCGATCCGCATGTCGACCTCCTCCTGGTGGGCGATTCCCTCGGAATGGTCATGCACGGCTACGAAACCACGGTACCTGTGCCGCTGGAGCTCATGATCATGCATGCTCAAGCGGTGGTTCGGGGCTCCAGCCGGGCCCTCGTGGTGGTAGACATGCCGTTTGGGACCTATGAGGAGAGCCCGCCGGTCGCCTTCCGCAACGCGGCGCGTATCCTGAAGGAGACCGGCGCCGGTGCCGTCAAGCTGGAAGGCGGCGTCCACATGGCCGAGACCATCGCCTATCTCACGAGCCGCGGCATTCCGGTGATGGGCCATATCGGGCTCACGCCGCAGGCGGTGAACCAGATCGGCAGTTTTCAGCCGCAAGGCCGTCACCGGTCTGAATGGGGGGCTTTCGAGGCCGATGCCAAGGCGGTGGCCGAGGCCGGCGCCTTCTCGGTGGTGATCGAGGCTCTGGCGGAGCTCCTGGCGGCGCGTATCACCAAGCAGATCTCCATCCCCACCATCGGCATCGGCGCCTCCGCCGAGTGCGATGGGCAAGTCCTCGTGCTTGAGGACATGCTGGGGCTCTCGCCGCGCGTTCCGAAGTTCGTCAAGGAGTATGCCAAGCTCGGCGGCGCCATCGAGGCCGCCGTGAGGGCCTATTCGGAGGATGTCCGAGACCGGACCTTCCCATCGGATGCCCATACCTATCCGATGATCGACGACGACGATGGCGAAGCCACGAAAAAGACCAAAATGACAGGCAGTTAGCCCTCGAGGGCTAACCATTCAGCGCGACTGTTCGCCATGCGGCAGGGCTTGAGCCTTGCGCGAGTACCTGGCCTTCACTATACGGCGTGAGGTTGTGGCCGTCCGGCCGCGATCCTTCGCCACCACAAGAGTCCGCAAGGCCCATGAGCGACAACAGTTTCTTTCGCGAGGTCGACGAAGCCGTCCGCCAAGAGCGGTACAAGGCGCTATGGGACCGGTACGGGATCGTCGTTATCGTTCTGGCGATAGCTTTGGTCGTCGGGGTGGCCGGCTACAACCTGTGGACCTACTGGCAGACGAGCCAAGCTCAGGAGGCGGGGGCGGAATATACCCAAGCCTTAGCGCTCAAAACGGGCGCCGAGCCGGACAAGGCGCGGGAGGCGTTCGAAACGCTGGCACAGGACGGCCCACGTGGCTACCAGGTGCTGGCCCGCTTCCAGATGGCCGCCACCGATGCCAGGGCCGGTGAGAAGGACAAGGCAGTTACCGCTTACGATGCGCTGGCCACGGACGGCAGTGTCGATCCGATCCTGCAAGGGCTCGCCACGGTGCAGGCTGCGACGCTGCGCGTCGACGATGCCGACTATGCTGAGATGGAACGGCGGCTGAACGGGCTGGTCGAGGCGGATTCGCCCTGGCGCTTTTCGGCGCGGGAGCTGCTTGGCCTCTCGGCCTTCCAACACAACGACATGCAGGCCGCGGAGGAGCAGTTCAGCGCGCTATTGACCGATCAGAACACACCGCCGAATTTGCGGGAGCGCGCCAACATGATGCTTGCGCTGATTGTGAGCAGCGGCGCACCGGCGCAAAGCAGCAGCACGACAAATTAGCGCATTCGATCAGGGCGATCAGGGGATGGCTCGTAGCGTCGGCCGAAAAAGTGGACGAGACGGCAATTGGCTGGGCAATCGCCTCAGCCGGCGTCTTGCGTGCGCGGGACTGGCAGGCGTCGTGCTCGTGACCCTCAGCGGGTGCGGGGGACTGTCGTCAATCCGAAATCCCTTCTCCGAAGAAGAACAACGGCTCCCTGGCGAGCGGGTTTCGGTTATCACCGACTCGGGCCAGTTCAATGCCGCGCAGATCTCGCCCCAAGCGGTCTCCTTGCCGCCCGCCCGGGCAAATTCGGGCTGGACGCAGCCTGGCGGCGACGCGGCGAACAATCTCGGTCATCTGGCGATGAGCGGCGGCTTGCGCAAAGCCTGGTCGGTCGACGCCGGTACCGGCTCGTCGTCGCGCGGCCGCTTGAGTGCGGTGCCCATCGTGGCGGGGGGACGGGTCTTCACGCTCGACGCAGCCGGCACGGTCTCGGCGTTCTCGGCCTCCAGCGGTGCAAAGGCCTGGAGTGCCAGCGTGACGCCAGACAACGAAAGCAGCCGCGAGGGTTTTGGCGGCGGTATCGCCTTCGCAGGTAACACTGTTTATGTGACCACGGGCTATGGCACTGTCGTGGCGCTGAATGCGAGCAGCGGCGCCGTGGTGTGGACCAAGGTCATCGGGGAACCGATCCGCAACTCTCCGACGGTCTCTGGCGGCAAGATCTTCTTCGTGTCCACGGAGAACACGCTCCACGCCCTGAGTGCGAGCACTGGCGACCGGCTGTGGCGGTCGCGCGGCCTTCCGCAAACCGCCACGCTTCTCAGCAATGCCAGTCCGGCGGTGGCCGGCGGGACGGTGGTTGCACCATTCCCGGCTGGCGACATCGTCGCCTTTCAGACCAGCAGCGGCAAACGGGCCTGGAGCGACTCGCTTGCCCGAACGTCGGAGACCTCGGCCGCGGGCATTCTTGGCGATCCCGCCCGGCCGGTGATCGACCGCGGCGTCGTGTATGCGGTGAGCCACGGTGGCCGCATGGTGGCGACCTCGGCGGGCTCGGGCGCGCGCGTATGGACCCGCAATATCGGCAGCACCCAAATGCCGTGGGTTGCGGGGGACGTTATCTTCGTGGTCGATACGCGCAGCCAGCTCATCGCCCTTGGCCGCCGCGACGGGCAAATCCGCTGGGTCAGCGAACTGCCATCAAGCTCGCGTTGGAGCGGCCCGGTGCTGGCGGGCAACCAGGTGTGGGTCATCTCCGGGGCCGGGCTCCTGGTGGGGGCCGATGCACGAACCGGGCAACTCGGGACCCAGGTCGATCTCGACACGGACGTGTTCGTAACGCCCGTTGTGGCTGGCGGGCGGATGTATATCCTGTCGGACGATGCCGACTTGATCGCCCTCAACTAACGGCCCGGGCCCAGGCCCCCGCGTCACCTCGGGTCCTTCACCGTAGACTCCCATGTCTTTCACTGTCGCCATTGTCGGACGGCCCAATGTCGGCAAGTCCACATTGTTCAACCGGCTCGCAGGCCGGCGGTTGGCTCTGGTGGACGATCAACCCGGCCTCACGCGGGACCGCCGCGAAGCCGAGACGACGGTGGGCGCGTGTCCCATCACGCTGGTCGACACCGCTGGCTTGGAATCCGGCGGTGAGGGCTTGAGCGCGCGCATGCGCGAGCAGACCGAGGCCGCGATCGCCCAGGCCGATCTCGTGGTGTTTCTGGTCGACGCGCGCACGGGCATCACCGCGGCGGACGAGATCTTGGCCGAACTCGTCCGCGCGTCCGCCAAGCCCGTGGTGCTTGCTGCCAACAAGTCGGAGGGCCGCGCCGCGGAAGCCGGTTACTATGAGGCCTTCGCGCTGGGACTGGGCGAGCCGTTCGCCATCTCCGCCGAGCACGACCTCGGCATCGGCGAGATCGTGGAGGCCATCGAGCAGGCTTGCAGCGCGGCGGCGTCTGCGCCGCAGCGCGATGCCGTCACTGACGACACAGGCCCGCATGCCTTGCGCCTTGCCATTGTCGGACGCCCCAATGTGGGCAAGTCCACGCTCGTCAATGCGCTTTTGGGCGAGGAACGGATGATCACGGGCCCTGAAGCGGGCATCACCCGGGATGCGATCGCCTCGGAGATCGCTTGGGAGGGGCGGCCCTTGCGGGTATTCGACACCGCTGGGCTCCGGCGCAAGTCGCGTGTGGCGGAGAAGGCGGAGGTCCTGTCCGTCGGCGACACCCTCAAGGCGATCCGTTTCGCGGAGGTGGTGATCCTGCTGCTGGATGCGGAGCATCCGTTCGAGAAGCAAGACCTTCAGATTGCCGACCTCATCGCCGAGGAGGTGCGCGCGATTGTCATCGCGGTCAACAAATGGGACCTCGTGGAGGATCGGCAACAACGCTTGGCCGCCTTGCGCGAGGCGTGTCAGCGGCTCTTGCCGCAAATCAAAGGCGTGTCGTTGGTCACGGTCTCCGCGGCGAAGGGCAGCGGCGTGGGCAAGCTGATGACCGCGGTGCTTGAAGCCGACGCGGTGTGGAACCGGCGCGTGCCGACCCCGGTGCTGAACCAATGGCTCAGGGCGGCGGTGGAAACCCATCCACCGCCCGCGGTCTCCGGGCGGCGCATCAAGCTTCGTTACATCACGCAGGCCAATGCGCGGCCGCCGACCTTCGTCGTATTCTGCTCTCAGCCGAAGTCGTTGCCGGCGTCTTATGTGCGTTATCTGGTGAACGGTCTGCGCGAGGCCTTCGATCTGCCGGGTGTGCCGATCCGGCTCAACCTGCGCAAGGGCGAGAACCCTTACGTGAAGGGATAGACCTCATGAGTGGTCAACCGGAAGTCTACTTCTATCACCTTGAGAGCCGCACGCTGGAGCAGGTGCTGCCCACGTTGCTGGAGCGGTCGCTCGAACGCGGGTGGCGCGCGGTCGTGCAAGCCTCAAGCCCGGAACGCATCGAGGCGTTGAACTCGCTTCTGTGGTCCTATCGCGAGGACAGCTTCCTGCCGCACGGGACTGCAAGCGACGGATCGCCGGCGCTGCAACCCGTCTATTTGACGATCGAGGAGGATAATCCGAACGAGGCGGCGGTCCGCTTCCTCGTTGACGGCGCCGCGCTCGACGATGCGGCGCCATACACGCGCGTCGTCCATGTGTTCGACGGGCACGACGATGACGCTGTGGCCCAAGCCCGTGCGACCTGGACCGCGGCCAAGGATAAGGGCTTTGCCGTGAGCTATTGGCAGCAGGACCCGAACGGCCGTTGGCAGCAGAAGGCGTGAGGAGCGTGGCTCAGATCTCGATGCCCGCCAGCCGCAGGCCGTAGATCATGATGAAATAAGCGCCGACGGTGAGCGCGGTGGAGGCGGCCAAGCTTGCGTAGAAATCAACGCCGGCGCGTAGCAAGAGGGGCAACGTCACGAACAGAACAAGAGAAGGTAGAACGAGCCAGAAAATGCCGCTGGCCAAGCGGGCCACCTTCTCCGTATCGCCCGTATCCACATAGAGCCAGATCATGGCCAGCACGGAGGTGAGCGGGATTGAGGCGATGATGGCGCCGAACAGGGCGCTGCGCTTGGCGGCCTCGGAGACTGCGACCACGAGTACGCTCGTCAGCAGGACCTTGATCGTGGCATAGAGCATCGGTTTTCACCCTTCCTTTGCGGCTGTGGCCGCCGCCGCTGCGCGGCGTCTCCACCAGGTTTCCACGCTGTTTAGCCGATGGGCCTTGTGGCTGTCATGCCTGGTGGCTATAAGCCCGCCGGAGATTTTGAAAGAGTAGAAGGACTTAAGGCCATGGCCAGCGAACGGACGGTGTCGATCATCAAGCCCGATGCCACGGAGCGCAATATCACCGGATTGATTACTGCACGCCTGGAGGGCGCGGGCCTTCGCGTGATCGCGCAAAAACGGGTGTGGTGGAAGAAGAAGGACGCGCAGAAATTCTACGAGGTCCACAAGGACAAGCCCTTCTTCAAGGAGCTCGTCCAATTCATGACGTCGGGTCCGATCGTGGTCATGGTGCTTGAAGGGGACGACGCCATCGCCCGCAACCGCACCGTCATGGGCAAGACCAATCCTGTCGACGCCGACCCCGGCACCATCCGCAAGGACTTTGCCGTCAATTTGACGCGCAACTCGGTGCATGGCTCCGACAGTCCCGAAAACGCCAAGCGCGAGATCGATCTCTGCTTCAAAAAGGGCGAGATCGTCGGTTAGCCGGGCGCCCGCCCCGGCATCGCCTTCTTTCTCCATTGATCTACGGCAAGTCCTATGGGCGCATTGACCCGTAGTGTTTGGTGCTTGGCTTGAGGCGAGCCGAGGAGGATGCCGCGATGACCCGTCTGGTGCCGTTCGTCGCTTTCGTGACCGGGCTGCTCTTTGCGCCTTTGGCGGCCTTGGAGGCGCAGGACGCGACGCCGGGGGCCGATAGCGCAGAGGCTGGTGCGCCCGAAACTCGAAGGTCTGCCGCCGACTGGGGTATGCGCAATCTCGATTCGGAACAACGGCAGCGGATGGCGCGATTCTCGACCTTCGTCGACGGCGGCATTCCCCACGACTATCTGAAGGCGCAGAACACCGTAGGGTATACGGTCGGCGCCATCGCCGAAGGGGGCGCGCTCTACCGTACCTATTGCCTTGAGTGTCACGGCCGTATGGGTCTCGGCAACGGCGACCTCGCCTACGCACTCAAACCTTCTCCAGCACTTCTCGCCTATATGGTGCAGCAGCCGGTGGCCGTGGATCAGTATCTGCTCTGGAGCATCGCGGAAGGCGGCGCTCAGTTCGGGACGGCCATGCCCGGCTTCAAGGGCCGGCTGTCCAATGAGCAGATGTTCCAGATCATCGCCTATCTGCGCGCGGGCTTTCCCGACCTTGAGGACGGTCCGCCGCCGCAAGCCGGTCCTGGGGCGGCCACAACGGACGACCCAGAACACTAGGCGCCGGCGGTCGAGTAGGGCGCTGCGTCTCCCGTCTATGGGATAGACTTGAGGCCTGATGGTCTCCTTCAGGACATGTCTCGGTTATGCGCTTGCCGCCGCCATGGCCGGCTCCAGTGCCGGACCGGCGCGCGCCTCAGAGGAGGCGCAGACGCCGTGCACCGAGGATGCGATGCTGGTGTTTGATGCTTCGGGCTCCATGTCGGGGAATGGCTGGGGCTACGGTAGCGAGAACCCAACCGCGGTAAGCCGCATCGACAAGGTGCGTTTCGCGCTCGCCGAGATTCTGCCGCGGGTCACGCGGTTCCGCCGTGTCGGCCTTATCACCTACGGACCCGGTCCCTATCAGACCTGCAATGTGCAGCTCGATCTGAAGCCGACGCCGAAGGCGGCCGACCGCATTCTCAGTGTGGTGAATAAGCTCACGCCCGCGGGGCAGACGCCGCTCACCGAAGCGGTCGAGCAAGCGGCCCAAGTGCTCGACTACAGGGTCAAGCCGGGGCTGATCGTCGTCTTGACCGATGGCGAGGAGACCTGTGGCGGCGCGCCGTGCGACCTCGGCAAGACTCTTCGCAAAGAAGCGTTCCAGCTCACCGTGCACGTCATCGGTCTTAGGGTGAGGGGAATCACTTGGACCGGCGAGCAGGCCGTCGTCGAGACCCAATGCCTCGCCGAAGAGACCGGCGGACTCTACACGACTGTCGAGACCGAGGAGGAGCTGATCGGCGCGCTTGAGAAGACGCTCGGCTGCCCGATGATGACGGACGCGCTCACGGGCATGCCGCGCGACTAGCTAGCTCAGCTCGCGGATACGGAAGGGCAGGCCGCCTTTGGGGCAGAGCGTCACGGTGGCGTGAATCTTCGCCGGGTCCGGGCCCACATATTCGGGCGTGAAGCGGCGCAGCAGCTGGACCAGGGCCAGCGTGTTCTCGATCTGCGACAGCGCGCCGCCAATGCAGGACCGCTTGCCGGCGGCGAAGGGGAGATAGGAGTACTTCACCCGCTTCTTGGAGCGCTCCCGATTGAAGCGCTCCGGATCGAACGTCTCCGGGTCGGTCCAGTATTTCGGGCTGTGATGCATCACATAAGCGAGGATGACCACCTTGTCGCCGGCCTTGATCTTATGACCCTCGATCTCATCGTCGTCGGCGGCGATGCGGATCAGGGCCCAGATCGGTGGGAACATGCGCATGGTCTCTTGGATGACCATGCGGGTGTAGTTGAGCTGCTGGACTTGGTTCCACTGCGGGTCCGCGTCTCCGCACACGGCGCGCGCCTCGGCGCGGATGCGCTCCATCGCTTCGGGGTGCTGGGACAAGAGATAAAGCGACCACGCCAGTGTCAGCGCCGTGGTCTCGGTGCCCGCCCATAGATATTGCTTCATCTCGTCGATCACCTGGCGATGATCGAAGTCGGGTAAATCCGTGTCGGCCTCCGCGCGCTCCAGCATTTTCAGGAGCGTGTTCTCCCGGTGCTCCAGAATGTTGGCGCCGATCACCGTGTCGGGGATGGAGTGCCACACCTCCATGGCTTTGGCCGGATCCTCGTCGGTGATCTCCTCTAGCTCCCCGCGCACGGACTTGAGACGGACAGACTTATGATTCATTACGTCGGTGTAGGTCTTCACCTGCTTGAAAACGAAATGCGGGTTGAACGGCATCTCGCGGTCGAACAAGGCCTTGCACACCATCTCGGCCGCCAGCGTCCAGGTCTCCTCCACCATCTCGATGGTTTCGCCGGTCGCGGCGAATTCCGCCCAACGCCCCATCTTGGAGTCGATGGCCGACATCAGATAGGGGAAGTACTCTTCGAACATCTTCGGATGGAATGCCGGCTGCTGCGGCGCGCGGATCTTCTGCCACAGGGCGCCGTCGATCGTGATCATGCTGCGGCCGAAGATGGGGCGAAGCCCGTCGAAGTACTTTGTGTAGTTGTCGGCGTTTGAAACCAGCACGCGTTCCGCAAAGGCCGGCTCGCTGAGGAGCACGATCCGCTGGTTCTTCAAATTGATGGGCAGAACACCCTTGTACTTGTCGCACAGCGCCATGAGAACCTGCATTGGGTTCTCCTGGTTCAAAAGCGGTGTGAGCTTGAACCAGACGCTCTGCTCTTCGCCGAGCCCGTGTGTCGGAGAGTAGGCGACCGTCATGTCGGCCATTGATGCTCTTCCCCTGTTCCTGATCGCCTGGCTCCAGGACTGCCCTGGGACCACCCCGTTGGCTCAGGAACGGCCTGCTGCGCCGTTTTGGCCACGGGACCCCGATCCCATGGCGGCAGGCGCGAAGTGTCTCGAATTGGCCGTTCCTAGCATCCGGCGCTCAGGATTGTCCATGGTCGGGGGCGCGGCATGTTGAGATGGGTCAACATCCGCCCGCCCAGTCGTTAATCATAGGTCCGACGCGGACCCCGTCAAAGCGTGCCCACGAGTGGAGGCGAAAAGAGGGCAGTTTGGCTCTCCCGCTGTGGCTTTGAGACCACATGTTCCCCCTCCACCCTGACCGCTCCCGAGGCGACCAGTTGGAGGGCGTGGGGATAGAGCCGGTGCTCGGCCTCCAGGACCCGGGCGGCGAGACTATCCTCGGTATCGTCCGAAGCCACCGGGACCGCCGCCTGGGCCACTATGGGGCCATCGTCCATTGCCGCGCGCACGAAATGGACGGTGCAGCCGGTGATCTTGGCGCCGGCGGCCAGCACCCGAGCGTGGGTATTGAGGCCCTTGAAAGCGGGCAGCAGCGAGGGATGGATATTGAGATGGCGGTTGAGCCATCGGGTGACGAAACCCTCTGTCAGAAGGCGCATGAAGCCGGCGTTGCACAGAAGCTCCACCCGTGCGCCATGGAGGGCGTCGTCCAACACCGCCTCGAAATCGTGCCGCGTGGCGAAGGCGCGATGGTCCACGACGTGCGTTGGGATGCCTGCCTTCGCGGCTCTAGCGAGCCCTTGGACGCCGGGGACATTCGATATGACCAGGGCGATCTCCGCCGGGTAGTTGGAGCTCCCGGCCGCGTCGATGAGCGCCTGTAGGTTGCTGCCGCGGCCCGAGATCAGTACGCCGACGCGCTTTCTCGTGGTCATGAGGCTGCCTGCTTTGTGGCGAGCCTCACCGCATCGCCGGAGCCACGGGGCTCAAGCGTGCCGATCACTGCGGCCTCGGGACCGAGCTCCTCGCGGATGCGCGCCACATCGGCGGGGGCGACGATAACGACCATGCCGATCCCGCAATTGAAGGTCCGGAGCATCTCCCGTGTCTCCAGGCCTGCTTCGGCCTGGAGCCACTCGAACACGGCCAGCTGTGGCATCGCGCTTTGGTCGATGACGGCCGCGACCGTCTCCGGCAGAACACGCGGCAAGTTGTCGATTAGCCCGCCGCCGGTGATGTGACACAGCGCCTTCACCGCGCCCGGGTTTTGCCGAGTCGTATCAAGACACTGCCGGACATAGATGCGCGTCGGGGTGAGAAGCGCTTGGCCTAGGGTCAGGCCCGGCGCGAAAGGCGCCGGATCGTCCCAAGTGAGCCCGCTTTCGGCGGCCACGCGGCGGACAAGAGAGAAGCCGTTGGCATGGACGCCCGACGAGGGGAGGCCGATCAGGACATCGCCCTCAGCGACGTCGGGGCGTGGCAAGAGGTCATCGCGTTCCACCGCCCCCACGGCGAAGCCGGCCAGATCGTAATCACCGGTTCCGTAGAGACCCGGCATCTCGGCGGTCTCGCCGCCGATCAAGGCGCAACCGGCCTCGGCGCAGCCTTGCGCGATACCGGCGACAACCGCCTCCGCGACACCGACCTCAAGCTTCCCGGTCGAGAAGTAGTCGAGGAAGAAGAGCGGTTCCGCGCCTTGGACCACGAGGTCGTTCACGCTCATGGCGACCAGGTCGACGCCGATCGTGTCATGGATGCCGGTCTCGATGGCGAGCTTGAGCTTGGTGCCGACCCCGTCCGTGGCCGCGACCAAGAGCGGGTCCCGGTAGCCGCAAGGCTTGAGGTCGAACAGGCCGCCAAACCCGCCGATGCCACCCAAGACGCCCGTCCGTTGGGTCTTGGCGGCCAAGGGGCCGATCCTGGCGACCAGGGCATTGCCGGCATCAATATCGACGCCCGCGTCCCGGTAGGTCAGCGGCGGGGTTTGAGAGGCGGCGTCTTTGGATTTCGGGGGCACCGGGAACACTCGGGGTGCAAGTTCGAAGGATTTCGCATAACAATCGTGCCGGACGAGAGCCGTCAAGGCGGAAAGGCCGCGGGCCCACCATATTCCAAAGGCTTAGGGACGGGCCAAGGACTGGGCCAGGACGCGCTAGGACCGCCAGGCCTCGAGCAACCGAGGGCGGTAGACTCCCGCATGGGTTTCAGACGATTAGACGTGTCGGTTGGCAGATTGAATCCGTTGGCTGCGGCGCTTCTCGTCTCGCTTTGTGCTGCGCCAGGAGCAATCTCCGCCGAGAGCCTCTACCATGTGGCGAAAGTTGCCGTGGATATCACGGCGAAGGACGCGGTGGCGGCGCGCACCGCGGGCCTGGCCCAAGCCGAACGGCGTGCAATGCGGATCCTCTTTGCGCGCATCGTGCCGGGCGACGTCCAGCCTCATCTTCCCGAGCTCAGCCAAGAGGACATTCAGGGCCTCATCACGGGCATCGCCGTCCGCAAAGAGCGGACCTCCACCACCCGCTACATCGCCAGCCTCGACGTCCGCTTCGACCCGTACGCGGTGAGGCAACTTCTTGCGGAACACGCCATCCCCATCATCGAGGATCGCGCCCCCTCGATTTCGATCCTGCCGCTGATTCTCTCCGCGGATGGTGTGCATGAGGGCCGGGAGGAGGGATGGCGGCAAGCTTGGGAGGCGCTTGATCTCGCTCACAGCATTACGCCGGCCTCGTTGGTTCGTCCCCGGCCCGATCTTGCGGCGGCAACCGTGAAGGGCGCGCTGGCCGGCGATATCGACGCCATGGCCTCGATGCGCAGCGCCTATGGCTATGGAGGCCTCGTCATCGCCGCCGGTGCAATTGAGGGAAGCGAACTGCGGGTGCGGCTTTTTGGCGACGACGCCGTGGGCTCGGTGAGCCTGGAGGGGGTTCATCCGGCCGATGCGCCCCTGGAGGCCGCGGCGGCGGCCTTCGCCGCCTTGGAGACGCGGTGGAAGACGATCCATGAGGGTGACGCGCTTCCCGAGGCGAACGGATATCAGCAGGAGGACCAAGATGGGACCTATGTGCTGCGCGCCCGGTAGGCGGCCCGCGAGTGGCCGTAAGCCTCATCGTAAGCAAAATCTGTTATTGTCTGCCGACTGAAAGACCAGGAGACCCCGAGGTGAATATCCCCAACGCACTGACGCTCGCGCGGATCGTGGCCGTGCCGCTTCTGGTGTGGCTCATCATCGACAACGAGATGCTGGCGGCGTTCGTTGTGTTCATGCTGGCGGGGCTCTCCGACGCCGCCGATGGCTTTCTGGCGAAGCGCTTCGGCTGGCACACGGAGCTCGGCGCGTACCTCGATCCGATCGCGGACAAGGCGCTGCTGGTCACGATCTTCGTCACGCTCGGCCTTGCGGGGCATTTGCCGGTTTGGCTGGTGATCGCCGTCGTGAGCCGCGATGTCCTGATCGTGGGCGCCGTCCTGCTCGCTTGGATGATGTCGCGGCCGATCACCGTGAAGCCGCTCCTGATCAGCAAGGTGAATACGTGCGCGCAAATCGTGCTGGCGGGGCTGGTGTTGGCTGAACTTGGGCTGGGGCTTGGCTTGGATCAGATCATCTGGCTGCTGATCTGGGTGACGGGCGCGTTCACCATCTTGTCGGCGGCCGCGTACTTCTGGGGATGGCTGAAGCACATGGCAAGCTACGAGCCCGCTCCCGCGCCCATCCCCCGCCGGCGCAGGTCAAGCGCCGTCCGCACCCACCGCACAGGGGCCAGGGCCTCGTGACGCTCGCCCAGCTTGCTTTCGACCTGCCTCATCGCGCCGCTCTCGGCGCTGAGGACTTTCTGGTCAGCGATTGCAATAGCGCGGCCGTGCGGTTGGTCGACGCGTGGCCCCAATGGCCGGAGCCGGTGCAGCTTCTGATGGGGCCGCCGGCCAGCGGGAAAACGCACTTGGTGCGCGTTTGGCAGGGCCGCTCCGGGGCTGTCGCGCTCGATCGGGCGCATCTCGGTATTGAGGTCATCGACCGGCTGCCCGCGCAGATGTCCATCGCCGTGGAAGATGCCGACCGCGCTGGTTACGACGAGCGAACCTTGTTCCACTTGCTCAACCTGGCGCGTGAAAAGCGCCTGTTCGTGCTCCTGACGTCGCGGTGCAGCCCGAACCGCTGGCAGACCGCGTTACCGGATCTTGCCTCGCGTCTGAGCGCCGTCCCGGCGACGGAGATCGGCGCGCCCGATGAGGCCTTATTGCGGACCGTCATGCTGAAACACTTCACCGACCGGCAGCTCGATATCGACCCGAAGGTGCTGGAGTTCATGGCGGTTCGTGTCGAGCGGTCCTTTGAGGCCGCTGCTGCCGCGGTCGAGGCCGTGGATCGCGCGGCGCTTCGCGCAGGACGCAAGATCAACCGTCAGTTTGTCGCCGATACGCTCCGTCTGCAGACGACCGAGTGACCGCAAGGCGGGTGCCGTTTTGCGTAACGCACGTGATACATTTGACGGGATAACATGCCGGTGGAACAACCCCCGCCGCACGGCCCACCGGTCTTCATGAGGTCTTGATGAATATCCCAGAACAGATCAGCCCCGAGGGCGCTGCTACGCGCATCGCCGCCTTCGGACCCGACCGCTTCTACAACCGGGAACTGTCCTGGCTCAACTTCAACAAGCGCGTGATGGAGGAGGCGCAGAATGAGCGTCAGCCACTCCTGGAGCGCCTGCGCTTCTTGTCCATCTCAGCCACCAATCTCGATGAATTCTACATGGTGCGCGTGGCAGGCTTGCGGGCGCAAGTCGTCGCCGGGATCGAGACGCCGAGCCAAGATGGGCTGACGCCCGCGGAGCAGCTCGACCGCATCAACGCCTTCGTCGCCGACCTGACCGCCAACCAGCAGGAGACTTGGGTCACCTTGGAGGCGCTTCTCGGCGAGGCGGGTATCCATGTGCTGAGCGCCGATCAGCTGACCCCTGAGGAACGCAACTGGCTCGAAGGTCATTTCCTCAATCACGTCTTCCCGGTGCTGACGCCGATCGCGGTGGATCCGGCCCATCCGTTCCCGTTCATCCCGAACTTCGGGTTCACCCTCGGTCTGGAGCTGGTGCGCGAGGGGTCCTTCCGGACCATGCATGCGCTTCTGCCTATCCCGCCGCAGTTGGACCGGTTCATCCGCTTTCCCGCCGGTGAGGGGCAGCGACAGCCCATCCGCTTCATCCGCCTTGAGACGGTGGTTGGCATTTTCGTGTCGCGGCTTTTTCCGGGCTACCGGGTGCGAAGCCAAGGCGCCTTCCGGGTCGTACGCGACAGCGACATCGAGGTGCAGGAAGAGGCTGAGGACCTCGTGCGGCTGTTCGAATCGGCGTTGAAGCGCCGCAAGCGGGGCTCCGTCATCCGGCTGGAGATGGAGGCCACCATGCCTTCGCGGCTTCAGCGCTTCGTCATGCAAGAGCTGCGGGTCACCGAGCGCGAGAGCTTCGTGCAACAGGGGCTGATCGGCCTTGCGGATACGAACCAGCTCATCGTGTCCGACCGGCCGGACCTCAAGTTCCAGCCCTTCGTCAGCCGCTTTCCGGAGCGCATTCGCGAGCATCAGGGAGACTGCTTCGCGGCCATTGCCGAGAAGGACATCGTCGTCCATCACCCCTACGAGTCGTTCGACGTGGTGCTCCAGTTCCTGAAGCAGGCTGCCGCGGATCCGGACGTGGTGGCGATCAAATGGACTCTATACCGAACCAGCAAGACCTCGCCGATCATCGAAGCGCTGAAGGACGCGGCCGAGGCCGGCAAGTCGGTCACGGCGGTGGTGGAGCTCAAGGCGCGCTTCGACGAGGAAGCCAACATCAAATGGGCGCGCGATTTGGAAAGCGCCGGCGTGCAAGTCGTCTATGGCTTCATCGAACTCAAGACGCACGCCAAGCTCAGTCTCATCGTCCGCCGCGAGCGCGGCGAACTCGCCACCTATTGCCATGTGGGCACCGGCAACTATCACCAGGTCACCGCCAAGATCTACACCGACTTGTCCTTCTTCACGGCGGACCGGGCGATCGGCAACGACCTCTCCCGCATCTTCAACTACGTGACGGGTTACGCGGAGCCGGCGGAGCTTGAAGCCATGGCGGTGTCGCCGGGCGGCATCCGCGCGCGTATTCTCGATCATATTCGCGAGGAGATGTACCACGCCAAGGCCGGCCGGCCGGCGGCCATCTGGATGAAGATGAACTCGCTCGTGGATCCGGAGATCATCGACGCGCTCTACGAGGCGAGCCAGGCCGGTGTTGAAGTCGACCTGGTGGTGCGCGGCATCTGTTGCTTGCGCCCGGGCGTACCGGGGCTTTCCGACAATATCGGTGTTAAGAGCATCGTCGGTCGGTTCCTGGAGCACTCGCGGATTTACTGCTTCGGCGCCGGTCATGGGCTTCCGCATCGCAAGGCAGTGGTCTATATCAGCTCTGCCGATTTGATGCCGCGCAACCTCAACCGCCGGGTGGAGGCCATGACACCGATCAAGAACCCCACGGTGCACGAGCAGATCCTCGACCAGATCATGGTGGCCAACCTCAAGGACAACCTGCAAAGCTGGCGCGTGATGCCTGACGGCAGCTCAGAGCGAATCCGGGTGGAACCGGGGCAGGAGACGTTCTGCGCACAGAACTACTTTATGACCAATCCCAGCCTGTCCGGCCGCGGAACGTCCTTAACCGAAAACATGCCGCCGCGCTTTACGCGCCTGGCCGAGAACGGCTAGACCTGAGCATGGCTTCGCTCAATCACCGAGCGCCGGTCGCCGTCGTCGACATCGGCTCGAACTCGGTGCGCCTCATCGTCTATGACGGTGCATTACGCGCGCCCGCGCCCATCTACAACGAAAAGGTGTTGTGCGGGCTCGGCCGGTCCATCGCCAGCTCAGGCCGGCTGAACGCGGATGGCGTCTCGCGGGCCTTGCGGGCGCTCCGGCGCTTCCGCTCACTGATCGATCAGTTGAAAGCCGAGCGCATCGAGGTCATCGCCACGGCGGCGGCACGCGAGGCCGAGAACGGACCGGAGTTTGTCGCCCAGGCGGAGCGCATTCTTGGCCGGCAGGTGCGGGTCTTGTCGGGCACCATGGAGGCAGAGCTTGCCGCGCTCGGCATCATCTCCGGCATCTACGCAGCGGACGGATTCGTCGGAGATCTGGGCGGGGGCAGCCTGGAGCTTATCGACGTGCGCGGTGGGCGTCTGTCGGACGCCGCCACCATGCCGCTTGGCGGTTTGCGCCTCATCGATGAGTCTGGGGGCAACCCGAAGAAGGCGCGCGACATTGTCGATGCCGAATTGTCCAAGCTGGATTGGTTGGAGAAGGGCAGGGGCCGCGATTTCTATGCGGTCGGCGGAACGTGGCGTGCGTTGGCGCGCCTTCACATGACGCAGACCAACTACCCTTTGAGCGTGATGCACAACTACCGCATCAGCGCCGAGGAGGCGTCGAAGTTCGCCTCGCTCCTCGACCATCAGTCGCAAAGCTCGCTCGCCGGCATCCGCGACATCTCCAGCGCGCGGCGCGAGACGATACCGTATGGGGCGTTGGTCCTGGAGCGGCTCATCAAACAGATGAAGCCGCGCGCGATCGTGGTGTCCGTACTCGGCATCCGCGAGGGGCTTCTCTACAGTCTGTTGAGTGATGCGGAGCGTGCGAAAGACCCGCTGATCGAGGCGTGTGCCGATCTCGCCAAGCAGCGTTCGCGTTCGGTGGAGAACGCGTGGGAGCTGTGCGCCTGGACGGAGCCTCTGTTCCAAATCCAGGGACATTTGGAAACACCGGAACAAGCACGCCTCCGTCAGGCTGCCTGTCTGTTGTCGGACATCGCATGGCGGGCGCATCCCGATTACCGCGGATCCCAATGCCTCAACCTGGTGGCGCATGGCGAATTCGTCGGTGTGGACCATCCGGGACGTGCGTTTTTGGCGCTGACCGCCTATTACCGCAACGAGGGGCCGATCAAGAATGACGGTTTGAGCCAGCGGCTCGTGGAACTGGTCGACAAGGAAACGCTGCGGCGTGCCCGCATCCTGGGGGCCGCCTTCCGAGCCGCCCACATGGTAACGGCGGCGATGCCGGGCGTGCTGCCTCATACGCCGCTCAGCTTCGAGGGAAACCGACTCATCTGGCAGTTGCCGGAGCCTTACGCGAACTTGGAAGGTGAGCGGGTGGAACGGCGGTTCAAGGCGCTCGCGAATCTCCTGGACAAGGAGCCTGAGCTCCGGGTCGGCACGCCGTTTCAGTTGGCGGCGGGCTAGGGCTTAAGCCCCCGATCTGCTAGACGATGACCTTGGTCTCGCCCCTTGAGGCCGCAAGCGCAGACGTTCACTCAAGTAGAATGGGCCGATGGCAGAGGATCTTTATTCCGTACTAGGCGTGTCGAAGACCGCAAGCGCCGACGACATCACTAAGGCTTACCGAAAGCTCGCCAAGAAGCTGCACCCGGACCTAAACCCAGGGGACAAGGCGGCTGAGGACAAGTTCAAGCAGATCAGCCACGCCTATTCGATCCTGAACGACCCTGACAAGCGCGGCCAATACGATCGTGGCGAGATCGATGCGAGCGGTCACGAGCGTCCGGAAGCGCGGTACTACCGCGAATATGCCGGCGGGCCGGAAGGTGCACGCTACCACTCATCGTCCGGCTATGAGGACATGGGTGCCTTCAGCGATCTGTTCGGCGACATGTTCGGCGGTGGGATGCGTGGTGGCCGTGGACCTGGCGGCGCGCAGTT